>Ga0207691_10001673_pt1 | contig 21914 bp, 24 predicted proteins | sample KBSM13metaG_FD_184327 | JGI IMG/M metagenome (GOLD analysis project Ga0207691, IMG submission 184327) | Miscanthus rhizosphere microbial communities from Kellogg Biological Station, Michigan, USA - KBS M1-3 metaG (SPAdes) (version 2) | ecosystem: Host-associated > Plants > Roots > Rhizosphere >... | reverse complement strand
ATCGAACCCTTCGAGAATCAACTCAAAGTTCGTTACCGCATCGATGGCATTCTGCATGAAGTCGAGTCGCCGCCGCGTCAACTGAAAGCCGCGGTTATTTCGCGCCTGAAAATTCTCGCTCAGCTCAACATTGCTGAGCGTAGATTGCCGCAGGATGGCCGAATCAAGATTCGGTTAGCCGGCAAAGATGTCGATCTCCGGATCGCCACCGTGCCGACTTTGTACGGAGAAAGCGTCGTCATCCGTCTTTTGGAACGAGGACAGATCTTTACAGATCTCGATACTCTGGGGTTTCCTGCCGCGTTGCTGGCAAAGTTCAGCGAGATGGTCTCAAAACCTCACGGGATGCTTTTGGTGACCGGGCCTACCGGGAGCGGTAAAACGACAACCCTGTATGGCGCGCTGCAAAAGATCAATGATCCGGGCAAAAAGATCATTACCATCGAAGACCCGGTGGAGTATCAATTGAGCGGCGTCAACCAGATCTATGTCAAGCCACAGATCGGTTTAACCTTTGCCAATGGGCTACGCTCGATCGTCCGACAGGATCCCGATGTGATTATGGTCGGTGAAATCCGTGACTCGGAAACCGCCGAGATCGCCGTGCAGGCGGCTTTGACCGGCCACCTGGTGCTTTCGACTTTGCACACCAATGATGCTGCGGGCGCGATTTCGCGATTACTGGAAATGGGAGTGCAGGATTATCTTCTCTCGTCGTCTTTACTGGGGGTGCTGGCGCAACGATTGGTGCGCCGTCTTTGCCCGCAGTGTCGCAGAGAAGTCCCATTTGCAGGCCTCGAGGGCGCCGAGGCTGAACTGGATTTGCTCAACGGCAATCGGATCGAAACGGTATGGGAAGCGGTTGGATGCGACGGCTGCAACTCCACCGGCTATCTTGGGCGGATCGGTATTTTTGAGCTCCTCCCCGTCACTTCGGAAATTTGCAAGATTATCGTGCAGCGCGCCGATGCGGGGGCAATCCGAAACCTTGCCGTACGCCTGGGGATGCGCCTCCTAAGGGAGGACGGCTGGGACAAAGTTCGCCAGGGTATTACAACGCTATCGGAGCTACTACGGGTCACGCGAGAAGAGGCCTGAGACATTTGTTTTGATTTCGGATTTCCGATTGAACTAAACATCGGCCCGCACAGCTTAGACAACCCAAGCCCATCTGCACCACTCAGTCTAGATCCGAAATTGCCGAACATGATGGTTGGATGAGAGATGGCATTCTTCCAATATCGCGCCGCTGATCAGGCCGGTAAGCTGGTCGAAGGTGTCATGGAAGCAGACGCGGAGCAGAGCGTCGTGGTCCGGCTTCGGGAAATGGGCTGTGTGCCGTTGCGCATTGCGCTTCCGACCGGTAGGCCTGCAACAACAATACGCAATCCTTTGCCGCTCGGTGTGCGGCGCAAGGTGAGCCAGCAACAGTTGCTCCAGTTTACCCGAGAGCTGGCAACTCTACTCGGAGCAGGCTTGCCCCTTGATCGCAGTCTTTCGATTCTCGGCGGTTTGATTGAAGGCGGCGAATTCAGCAAGGTCTTGCGCTCTCTCGTGGAGGCGGTTCGGGCGGGCAAATCATTGGCCGCCTCGATGGGGGAATATCCTGACGTATTTCCCAAAATTTATGTGAACATGATTCGTGCCGGAGAAGCGGGCGGTATTTTAGAGGGGGTGCTCCGATATCTATCCGAATACTTGGAAAGCACTGTCGCTCTGAAAGAGGACATCAAATCGGCGTTGATTTATCCCATTATTTTGGCGAGCGCGGCGAGCCTATCCCTGGTGGTTCTGTTCGTGTTCGTCATACCAAAATTTGCCACGATTTTCCGCGATAACGGCAGGGCCTTACCCGTGATCACAAAGATCATCATCGAGCTTAGCCAGATTCTGGCACAGTACGGCTGGGTGATTTTGCTGTTGATCTGCGCCGCTATCGGCGGAGCGCTGTTTTACATCAGAAGCCCCGAAGGACGTGGCGAATGGGACCGGATGTGCTTACGCAGCTGGTTGCTCGGTGATCTGGTGCGAAAGTTCGAAACCGCGCGGTTTTGCCGTACACTGGCGGCATTGCTGAAGGGCGGCGTGCCCGTACTTGAAGCGCTTGGAACCGTGCAAGGCGTTATCGGCAACCGTTTGCTTGCACGCGCGATCAGCCAAGTTCAGGCGCGCGTCCGCGAAGGTAAAGGCATGGCCCGTCCTCTTAACGAAAGCGGAGTTTTTCCAAGCTTAGCGTTGAACATGATCGCTGTCGGTGAAGAAACCGGTAAGTTGGATAACATGCTTGCTGAAGTTGCGAACTATTACGATCAAGAGGTAAAGCGAGCGACCAAGAGACTTACTGCACTGCTCGAACCCGTGCTTATTCTCGGCATGGGCCTGATCATCGGAATTGTCGTGATCTCAATGCTAATGGCGATTTTCAGTATCAATGATTTACCGTTTTGACGATCAAACGCTTGGCCTCCGACGGCTTGGATCCGAATTGGAAAGATTTCGCACTGAGAATTTGTTAGCTCGAAACTCCTCTGCCGGATTTACGCTGATCGAGCTCATTGTGGTGGTGGTCATCATCGGTCTCCTTGCCGGGTTGGTCGTGCCGCAGTTCATCAAACAGGAAGAAAAGGCCACCTCGAAAGCGACGAAAGCGCAAATCGAGCTTTTCGGAACCGCGCTGGACACCTTCCGGCTCGACGTAGGGCGCTATCCGACGAGTCAAGAGGGCCTGGCGGCCCTGACGCAGAAGCCCGCGAGCGCAGACCGCTGGGATGGGCCGTATCTCAAAAAAGAGGTGCCGCCGGACCCCTGGGGGAAACCTTATATTTACAAGAGTCCGGGCGATCATGGTCCCTACGATATTATTTCCTACGGTGCTGACGGCGCGCCCGGCGGCGAGGACAATAACCGTGACGTTACCAGCTGGGAAAGGTGACGGTTTTACCCTTCTCGAGCTGATCTTAGTGCTCCTCCTGATCGGCGTCAGTATGATGATCGTACTGCCGAATATCCAAAAGGGGCTGGAGGACCGAGAGGTAAGGCTCTCGGCATTGCGCCTGGCGGCGGCGGCGCGCGATTTGAGAAGCCGTGCCTTATCTGACGGTCAGGCGAAGCAGTTGGAGATTAATCTGGCCGAGAACAACTACCGAGTCGCTCGTCTTGCAGAGGTACAGCTACCGCCGGAAGTAAGATTTGTTGGTATTGACGGCGGCGAAACTCTGGATCGCGGCAGCAAGAGATTCTATTTTTTTCCGAACGGCAGCAGTCTCGACGGCAAAATTGTTCTCGCCGACGAGCAGAAATCGATCTCGTACCTAGTTCGTCTCGAAGCTCTCACCGGCAGAATCGAAGTGTTACGGGGAAACTGATCGTGCGGCTGACGCGCCTGTCAAGCAAAGCCTTTACATTGCTCGAAGTCCTGGTCGCATTGACCATTCTCGGCTTGGGCGTAGTGACCCTGTTACAAATTTTTTCCTTGGGCTTGCGCTTGGGCGCGCGCAGCGCTACGCGCACGGAATCGGCTGTCATGGCGGCGGCGGTGATGGATGAGTTGCTGGCGCGAGGAAAGTTGCCGGAAGTTCCTGAATCCGGCAGGATCTCCGGCGCAATCAGCTGGAAAGCGGAGGTTCAAACCAGGCGAGATTCTCCCTCAATTCTTGGGCTATCCAGCAACTGGGAGCTCAAGGAAATCACGATCAACTTATCCTCCGACCCCGCTCTGCAGGCAAGCAGCGAACTCAAGACCTTGCGTCTCGCCAAGAAAGCGAATCCATGAGCTGTCGTTGCCGGTTACTTCGGCTGCCAAAATGGAGTGCGGCAATCGTCAAGAACATCCTCGGCGCATCCACCGGCTTTACATTGATCGAAGTCGTGCTGGCGTTATCAATTTTTGCGCTAATGGGAGCGATTCTTTACGGCGCATTCGCTCTGGGGCAAAGCGCGGTCGTGAAATCACAAAAGAGTGCCGGCGAAAGTCAAAAACGAAGGTCTGCCGGCGATCTTATCGGAACTTATATTCATTCCGCTTTTCCGTATCGGGATTCGCCGCAAGATCCCGCGCCTTTTTTCGACGGCGAGCCTAACATGGTTACGTTTGTCTCGGCTTATTCCCATGCCATGGGAGGGCGTGGCATGGCGAAAATCCAAATTGGCGCTGATGGAGGGGCGAGTGGCCGAGCTAGTCTGAGACTAGAGGAGACTACCCCGGTTCGCCTCAGTAACGACAGCGGTGCCGCCGCTGGTCAGAGTCAAGGGCTCGTTCTGGAGGAAAACGTTAGACAGTTTCGCATCGACTATTTAAACCCCCAGAGCGAGGACGATACCTGGGAGGAAAGCTGGGATGCTCGCGAGCGACGATCTCTGCCGCGAGCCGTGCGCTTTACGTATTTGGATGATCAGGGCACGAAAATCAGCAGAACTTATCCAATTATGATGATGGTTTTAAGGCCATGAAAGTTCGCGCTGGTCTCGGCAAGATCGGAAGCGAGGACGGAGTTGCTCTGATTCTGGTCTTGTGGGTCTTTATCTTTCTATTTGTCGTCGCTTTCGAGTTTAGCACTGCGGCTCGCGAGGAAGGTACGGCCGCGCAACGATTCAGTGAGGACACCACGGGCTATTATCTCGCGCTCGCGGCTTTCGAAAGTGGCTTGTATGAATTCCTCAACCAACAGAGTGGCACCGGATCCCAGCCCCCGCAAAACACCAAGGAAGATCTATTCGACGGAGAATTTCGCGAGCAAAAGCTCGGCCCAGGCACGCTACGGGTTCGACTGATCGATGAGAGTGGAAAAATCAATATCAATCGGGTGAATGAAGAGACACTGAGACGCATTTTTCTGAACCTCAGCATTGCTCCAGATCGCGCGGATATTTTAGTTGATTCGATTATGGACTGGCGTGATCCTGACGATTTGCATCGGCCAAACGGCGCTGAAAACGACTATTATCAATCCTTGACGCCGCCTTATACCGCAAAGAATGGCTCGCTTGATACAATCGAGGATTTGCTCTGGATCCGGGGAATGACCCCGGATCTGTTTTATGGTTATCCCGAAGAGCGTATACAAGAGGTTGGGGACGGCTCAAACCGGGTTGCGTTGCGCGATCTTTTTACCGTCGATAGCCCGATCGACCGGGTCAATCTGCGCACCGCTTCGGCCGAGGTCATCCATGCACTAGTGGGGATTCCGCTCGAAAAATGCCGAAGCTTCGTGGACGAGCGAAAAAAATTATCGGAAAAAACGATTGCTGCTTTGTTGCCGCTCCTGGGAATTGGCGCGGCCGATAATGTGATGCAGATGTTTATTTTTGCCAATCCTTCCGTAGTTGCGGTGGAATCCGAAGGAGTTCCTGTGGACTCTCGAACCGGGCGACGGCTCAAAGGAATTGTCCGGCTGGGGGGTGCACAGGGTTTCGAGTTGCTCCGTTGGGTAGATCGCGACATCGCACTACCACAAAATTTGCGCTTGGGTTACAATATGACGACCAATCGTTCAATGGCCTCAAATGGTTTTTAAGTGCCGACGATGACCGCACTTCGTAACCTGCAGCAGATTTCGCGCGCGGATTTTCTAACCGGCGTCGGATTGTATTTACTCAGCGACCGCCTGGTGATGGCGCGTTTGCGGAAAAATCTTCTGCAAGTGTCGATGCTGGAGCAGGAGGTCCGCGAACTTCCTGAATCCGATAATCGTCAGGCGATTTCGGAACTGACGGGTTGGGTCGCTGAAGATGTCAGGGAAATCGCTCTCAAGGCGGCAAGTGACTCACGGGAGCGGGCACTACGCCAGGCGGTGGTTTCGCTTTTGCCGCACCTCAATCCTGCGCGCGACGCGGTTTATCTTTGCCTGCCCCCTGAAAAGGCGGTGGTGCAAGAGGTTCTCTTACCACTTGCCGCGCAAGAAAATATCGCGCAGGTCCTCGAATATGAACTCGAGCGGCAACTCCCATTCAAACGCGATGATGTTTACTACGACTTTATTCCGGTGGGAAAGAAGGGCGAAAGGTTCAGCGTCTATTTGTTTGCGCTGCCAAAAAAAAATGTCGATACGCTGCTGAATTTGCTTGATTCATTAGATATAAAAGTCGCGGGCGTTGAGACGACGATTACGGCTCTGGCCAATTATCTGCTTTTCAGCGATGGATCGAATGCCGGAGCGGTTGGCATCGTGACGGCGCGCCCGCGGCATTGGGAAATGATTGCTTTTAAGACGCGCTTGGATAGATGGCAGCCGGACACGCAGTTGCTCTTCTGCAATCAAATGCCCGGCGCCGACTGGGCTCAAGCTACCGGGAAAGAACTGCTGCAAGAGAATATGAGCCTGATTCCCAAGGTCTTCCGCTGCGGTGATCTATCCGGTTTGAATGGATTGGCGCATGAGCATCTGGCGGGCGCCGAAGATCTCGCCGAGCTCGGCAGCATTCGCCTAAAGGGGATGACCGTGCCGCTCCAAGCCGAGACATTGCCGGCCATCGGCGCAGCTTTGCGCGGGGTCCGGGAAGCCTCTTTCAGCGCAAATTTATTGCGCCATGAAGGCAGCGATCGTGATCGCAACAAGGGCTTGTCGTTGCTGAATCTCTTGCTGCTCGGTCTATTCGTGCTTGCGTTGGCAGCCTGGGGAGTGAGCTATCCGATCAAGGATGAGCTCCGCTTACGGCAGTTGCAAAACGAAAATCGCAAGCTCGAGCCAGCGGTCAGCGCGCTCCAGCGCGAGGAAAGCCAGCTCGAACAGCTGCGAAAGCAAGCCAGACTGCTTGCCGAGCTCGAGCAGCGGCGGGGGGAAACTCTTCGAGTGCTCGATGAGCTCTCCAAAATCGTTCCGAACACGGTTTACTTTTCGAATCTGCGTTACCGGGCCGGTTCGTTGGAGCTGCAAGGGAATGCGGAAAATGCTTCAACGTTAATTCCCCTCTTGGAGCGCTCGCCGGTGTTTGAGAACGTTGGCTTCAACGCGCCGTCGAATCGCGGCCGCGATAACCGTGAGACCTTCTCGTTGAAGGCCGATTTGGAAAAACCTATGCCGAGGGCTGGCGGCACAAGTAAGGCACCCGCCAGTACTCCGCCGAAGGAAAGCAAAGCAGTCCGATGAAAGCGATTTGGCAGAAATTTTCCAGGCGCGAGCGCGGTTTGGTGGCATTGACCGCGCTGGTTCTCCTGGCATTTGCTGCAAAATATGCGGTGATCACACCGTTTCTGCAGCGGCGCGAATCGGTCCAGCGACAGCTCGAAAGCCAACCACAACTATTGACGAAAAATCTTCGTTACGTTGGCCAAAAAGAAGCCATGCTCGCGGCCCTCGATGCCGCGCGCGTGGAGACTAAGGCGCAGGAACCAAAACTTCTTACCGGCGATACGCCCTCGGTGAGCGCTTCGGACCTGCAGGAAACCGTGCAAGCATTAGCCAGCCGTGAGGGTACGCAGGTCATTACCACTCGGGTGCTCAATCCCGAGCCGGCAGGATCATTTTCAAAAATCGGCATCCAAATGGAGATCGGCGGCCAAATTCAGCAAGTCGCCAACCTTATCAAAGGTATTGAGACCTCCCCCAAATTGCTTGTGATCGATGAGATTAATGTGCGTTCGCTTTTCCGTCCGATTGGGTTTCCGCAGTCTCCAGGCGTGCCGCAGCTCCCCGCGCAGAATTTGCGCGTGAGTATTACGATTGTGGGTTTCGCGCGTGCACAGCCGGCACTGACTGGAAAACCCGAATCGCCTGCTAATCCGAGCAAATCCTCATCGAGAGGTGTTTAACACCGCCGGAGGCGGGCCGGCTACGGCCGAAATTTTTTCAAGCATTGCCTGACCGAGTCTCTGAACCGATCTGCAAGCGAATTTTGAATTGACGCTTGTTCGTGGTGGGCGTAAATTAGGGCATTTCTCGACGTATTCGATGGAGCAAGAGCTATTCTAACCCGATCTTCACTGCTGAGTATTTTGTTGGCAGTCGCCACGGGATTCGTTTGTTGGAGCACATACCGGACGTGGAACGATGATCCATGGATTCTGCCGGCACCTGCAAAAGCGGTTTCATTACCGGTCTCCGAGAAACCCGCTTCGATAAGCGTCAAACCGTCGATCAATACAGACGTGATCGTCAGCAAAAACTTGTTTGATCCCGAGCGGGGCGCGGGCGCAACTCGTGAAGCCGAAGAGAATTCGCGATCATCTCAGCGCATTCGTAATCTGATTCTTTTGGGCACGGTTATCACCGACAACAACCGCACTGCCGTGGTTCAGGACGCAGGACCCGCACCGGCTCAAGGCGCGGCTGGCCAAGCCGCGGCCCCGGTTCGGCTGAAGCTCGGTGATGATTTTGAAGGTTATAAGCTCACTGAAATTGCCGATAAACGAATTGTCTTTACAAAAGACAGTGCAAGAGTAGAGGTTCTCCTCGACTATTTTCGTAAGGTCGACGTTAGCCCCCCGCGAGCGGTGCCCCCCGGTCAAATCGTTCCGCCAGCGCAAGCTGCCCCGCCGCCGCGCGTTCTGCCAAACTTGCCGCGGCGCGGTCGAGTACCAGTGCCGGGAAATCCGGCGCCGGAATGAAAAGTTAGGAGGTATTACCTTGATGTCAGACAAGCGCCTGACCCAATTGATAGCGGCGATTGTTGCGACCGTCGTCGCTGCTCCGCTGTTCGCTCAACAAGCGCCAAGCCCAAATTTGCCCAGTACCAACGTTCCGACACCGACGGCTCCGGCTCAACCTCCTGCCACGCAGCAGCCGCCAACGATTGTACCGCGTCGAATCGTTCCGCCGGAACAACCCGCGGCTCAGGTTCAAGGCCAGCAGGCTGCGCCCCAACCTCCGCAAGCAGCGCCAGCTCCGCCCGACGCTGGCACACCGCCACAGTCACCCGCTCCGGCAGCCGACAACCTGCCGACGCCTGCTGCGCCGGCACAACGAAGATTTTCTGCAGCACCGGCGCCAGGCGGCATGATCTCGTTGAACTTCAACCGCGCTGACTTGGTCGAAATTATTCATATCATCGCGCAACAATTGCGGCTGACCTACACCATCGATCCGGAAGTGAAAGGGACGGTGACGATCAATAGCGCGGAACCTTTGCGCTCAGAAGACCTGCTGCCGGTGTTTCACCAGATCCTGCGCATGAATGGCGCCGTCGCGGTCCGCACGGGCAATCTCTACCACATCATGCCCATCAAAGACGGGAAGGGTTTGGCGCGGCCATTGGGGCAAAATAGGGAAGACAGTTTCGCGCTGCAAGTTGTCCCTGTGCGGTTTTTCTCCGTGGCGGAAATGAAGCGAGTCTTGACGCCTTTTCTGCAGCCTGGCGGAGAGATCATTGAAAACCCGCGCGGCAATTTTCTGATCGTTATGGATTTGCCTTCGAATATCCAGCGCTTGACAGAAATCGCCGACCTGATCGATGTGCAAGTGTTCGCGGGAACGCGCATGGAAATTTATCAGCCAAAGATTGCCAGCGCGGATGAGCTCGCTCAGGAAATGACTAAAGTCATGCAGTCTTTCGCCTCATCGGCGCCGCAGGCTGAAAGTTTTGCGGCAGAATTTATTCCTCTGCCGCGAATCAATCAGCTGTTAGTGATCAGTCACAGCGAAGCGGCATGGACTTACGCGAAGCGTTGGCTGGATCGCATTGACGTCGTTGCGGAGGGACCCGGCCGACGGATCTTCATCTATCCGGTCGCGAACGGCAAAGCGGACGACCTAGCGGTGATTTTGACCCAGGCTCTCGGGCTTCCATCCACGGGCGGAACGAGGCCGACGCAAACTCTTGAGAGTTTACACCGATCGAGTACGAGTACGACTAGCCAAAGCGGAACTTCCCAAATGGGGACCGGCGGAACATTTCCACCGAGCAATTCCTCGTTCGGATCGCCAGGTTACTCATCTCAACCGACTTTTCGTTAAATACGTGACAAAGAACGGAGCAGAGGTATGCGATCTCATTCAATGACAGTTACGGCCATCGTCCTGTTTGTCGCGGTTATCGTTTGGTTCTTGTGGGCGAAAAGCGGGCTCGAAGGAGCCTTTGCTGCGAGCGCCCCAGTTCCCGGACAGCCCACAATACCCGCTCCCACACCGACACCGGTTCCGGCTCCTGCCCAGCCGCCACCGGCGGCGGTTCGGCCGCCACTGGGCGCGCCCCAAGCGCAGCCCAGGCCCGAGGATCAAATGCGCATCGTTGCCGATCCCGCGACCAATTCTTTGGTTGTTTTCGGCACGGCTCAAGAGTTCCAAAATATCAAGAACATTCTCAGAGAATTGGATGCCGTTCCGCGCCAGGTCCTGCTCGATGTCTTCATCGCGGAAGTCACCCTCAAGGAACACGAATCGTTGGGCGTTGATTATCAAATTTTGACCAAAGACAGGGTGACGATATTCGGACAAACATTTGGTTCCAGGGGGGCTCTGCGCACTCTCGGTGATCTATTTCCTAGCACAGACTTTTCAAACACGGCGGGCGGCGGTCTGACCGGGATCGTGGGCGGCAATACAGTTCAAGCGTTGATCAACGCGCTCAGAACGGATTCACGTGCGAAGATTCTCTCCTCGCCGAGTGTTTTGGCGACCGACAACCGCCCTGCGCGAATTCAGGTTGGCAGTGAGGAGCCGATAGCGACAGGTCAGCTCATCGCCGCTACGGGCGCGACGACACCGTCATCCAGTACATCGATCCAATATCGGAATACCGGTCGCATTGTCACTATAATCCCACAAGTCAATTCACAGGGACTGGTGAACCTGCAGATTCTCGCCGAGGTTAGCCAGCGTGGCGTGGATGTCAAAGTGGGGCAGGATACCTTTCCCGCTTTCGACACAAGACAGGCCGAGACAACCGCAGTTGTACAAGATGGCGATAGCCTTGTCATTGGCGGAATCATCGCCGATAACCGTGCTCGTTCGCGGACCGGGATTCCCTATATCATGGACATCCCGGTGATCGGACGTTTTTTCGCTACGAACAGTGACGATATCACTCGGACGGAGTTGATCATGCTGATCACTCCGCATGTAATTTACACTCGTGATCAGGGTCAGCAAGTCACAGAAGATTTTAAAAAGTCGCTAGCCACCGTGCGCAATGAGCTCGATCGGATCGCCCGGGAAAGACAAAAGCTCCAGCAGCAACCGTTGGAGCAGCCCCAGGCACCGGCTTTACCCGGGCCGTCAGGCGATGTGGCTCCCGCCCCGGCGCCTGCTTCCAGCGCTGTGCCAGTAGCACCGCAGAAACCGGTTGTACCTTTGCGCCAGATCAATTCGGCCTCACCGGTTCCTTTTAATTTGCCGCAACCGCCGGGAACGTTCATGCCTCCAGAATCGTCGCGAGAACCCGAGAACGTTCCCCCCGCACAGCCGGCATATGCACTATCGTTGACCCGCCCGGTCGAACCGGCGCGCCCAACCGCGCCGTCACGGCCAGCAACTCCTCCTTTGGCGGCTCCAGCTCCTCCGCCGTTCGTGACTCCTAGATCGACGCGTGAGTGGGCCGTGCAAGTCGCTGCGTTGGCCACGGCCAAGGACGCCCAAACGATGGCTGAGTTTTTACGTAAATCCGGCTACGACTCCTACGTGATGCTTTTTGAAAATCAGGGCAAGATCTGGCACCGCGTGCGAGTTGGAAGATTCGCGGATGTTCGATCGGCGACGCAGTTGAAGAACTCCCTTACCGACCTCGCTCAATTCAAGCAAGCATACGTCGCGAGTAATTAGAGCGCTCCGCTTCAGAAACCAGCATTGAGACTTTCGAACCGGTGATCCGCCAATTCCACTGGATCGCCGGTTCTTCTTCGTCTTGTCGATTTTCCTATTCAACCTCGGTTTGTTATGATGAATTGGCTGCTCAACGGCGCCATTCATCGCCGCCGGTCGGACGTTGATCGCGGGTATCAAAGGGCGTATCGTGATTGGGTTTGCTGTTAACTCGACTTGTGCGGCTTTGACGTTCAAACAGGTTTCCGGGCCCGAAGTTCAAGCAATTATCATGGGGTGAGGCAAGCGTGAATCCAAATCAACTGACTATTGAGAGCGTCCAGGAGATTCTTTTAAAAGAAAAATACGTTTGCGATCGCGCATTGGCGACCGTTGTCTATCTTTCTTTGGTCATGGGCAAACCGCTGCTTCTCGAAGGAGAAGCCGGTGTCGGTAAAACCGAAATCGCGAAAGTTTTGGCGAAAGTTTTGGACACGAAGCTGATTCGTCTCCAGTGCTACGAAGGGCTCGACGCCAACACGGCTCTTTATGAGTGGAATTATCCCAAGCAGATGCTGCGCATCAAGCTCGAAGAAGTGGAGCATGGCGACAAGCAAAAAGTGGAAACGGAAATCTTCAGCCAAGACTATTTGATCAAACGTCCGCTGCTCGAGGCGATTCAATCCAATGGCGCGAACGCTCCGGTGCTCCTGATCGATGAGATCGATCGCGCCGATATGGAGTTCGAGGCCTTTTTGCTCGAGGTGCTGTCTGACTTTCAGATCACCATCCCGGAGCTCGGTACGATCGCGGCAAGACATCGTCCCTTCGTATTTTTGACCTCCAATCGCACGCGGGAAATTCATGACGCGCTCAAGCGGCGCTGTCTCTACCATTGGATCGAATATCCGACCTTTGAAAAAGAATACGAGATCATCACCACGAAGTTTCCCGAGGTGGAAACCAAAATGGCCCAGCAAATTTGCGCATTCATGCAGAAAGTGCGCGAGATGAATTTTTATAAGCGGCCCGGGGTCGCGGAAACTCTCGATTGGGCCTCCGCGTTGATCGCGCTCAACCGCAAGAACTTGGACGATAAGACAGTGGTGGAAACCATGGGATGTGTGTTCAAGTATCGCGAGGATTTGCACCATTTGCGCGATCAGGTCGATAACCGACAGCTAAACCTCGACGCACTGCTCAAGGTGTCGCCGGAAATGGTGAGCTGATAAGCATGGAGTTGACTCCCGAAACGGTCGCTGCGGCGGTTAGTAGCGTCTCCTCGGCGCGTGGTAAAGGAACCTTGCCGAATGTTATGGCGTTCGCCCGGGCGCTAAAGGAATTGGGCGTCAAGGTGAGCCTGAGTCAGGTGCTGGATGCATCGCGCTCGGTGGAACACGTCGAACTCGCGGAAAAGTCTGATTTTCGTACGCTGCTGCGCGCCAATATGATCTCGCAGAAAGAAGATTTTCCGACCTTCGACATGTTGTTCGATTGTTTTTGGCGCGAGCTCAGCTATGAGCGCATGCCGATGGAAACAATGCAGATCGAAGGAACCCCGAGCGAATCTCAAGCCCCGGAAGGCGGTGACGAAGAAGGCGGTCTCGAAGAAGCTTCTGCGGAGTCGCTGGCCAAGGAAAATCTGCCGCTGGAGAACTTGGAGGAATTTTCCATCCCAACCTACAGTCCGCAGGAGCTGATGAATCGCAAAGACTTCAGCGAAATGGGCGTGGAAGAGAGCCGCGCCATCGCGCGCGCGATCCTTCTAATCGCAACCAAAATTGCGACTCAGATCAGCCGGCGAAAAAAACTTGGACGTAAAGGAAACACCGTCGATCCGCGCTGGACCATGCGCCGGAGCATGAAATATGGCGGCGAAATCATCGACCTGGTGCATCGAAAAAAGCGCATTAAAAAAACCAAGGTCGTGCTGCTTTGCGATGTGAGCGGCTCGATGGATTGCTACAGCCGGTTTTTGATTCAGTTCATGTATGGGCTGCAAAATGAACTATGGGGCGTCGAGACGTTTGTCTTCAGCACCTCGCTGAGCCGCATTACGCACCTGATTCGGACCAAAGATATCGTGAACGCTTTAGAGAAGATTTCCGGGAGCATTCTGGGCTGGTCGGGGGGCACCAATATCGGCCGTTCGCTGCACACGTTTAACCGCAATTTCGCGCCCAGCATGGTGACGCATCGCACGGTAGTGGTGATTATCAGCGACGGCTGGGACCGCGGCGATGTCAGCGTGCTCGAGCGCGAGATGCAAGACCTCAAGCGGCGCTGCAAAAAAGTCATCTGGCTGAATCCTTTACTGGCGAGTGAAAACTACGAACCGCTCTGCAAAGGCATGCAAGCGGCGCTGCCGTATCTGGATTTGTTTCTTTCGGTGCACAACGTGAATAGTCTAGTGTCCTTAGGCCGGACGTTGCAGAAAATGGTGGCGTGACGGAGACGGCGAGAATGGAAAATCGAGGATTGAAGATGGCGAGGAAATTTCCTCGTGGATCTGACAATCGATCGTCGGCGAGAAATTTAGCTACGATTCGGAGGAAGTAATATGGCTGGACCCGGTGCTTGTTACACGGATGGCGATTCTGAAAATAAAAAGCAGGACTCTATCTATCATCAAGTCAAAGAATTTCTCGACAAGGGCGAAACCTTGGCTGTGGCCACGATCGTTTCAACTAAGGGATCGACGCCGCGCGAAGTCGGCGCAAAAATGGTGGTTACCGCCTGGGGAGAAATTCTCGGCACCATTGGCGGTGGCTGTGGCGAGGCGGATGTGAAGCGCGAAGCGATTGAAGTCATCCGAACTCGCAAACCAAGAACCGTTCGCGTCGATCTGTTGGACGACATTTCTTCCGACAGCCCGGCAGTTTGCGGCGGCATTATGAACGTGTTTATCGATCCATGGTGGAAAGAGTCGGACCAGGAAACCGCTGTCGAAAAATGACTCCGTTTGCGGAACAATTGGTCGAAATCAACAATCAAGGCGCGGCTGCCGTGCTCGCGACCGTGGTGGAGACACAAGGGAACATCAGCGTTGCGCCAGGCGCTAAATGTCTGGTGCGCGACGGCGCGGTGCAGGGCCAGACGATCGGCGATGAGCGCGTGGTGGAAGCGATCGTTCGGGAAAGCGCCGAGCGTTTACGACTCGAAAAATCGCAGCTTGTGACGTTGGATCTCGGCGCGGCAGACGGCAAGCTCGAAGTCTTTTTCGAAGTGATGCCGGCTCCGCCGAAACTGATTGTGGTCGGCGCTGGTCATATCGCGGTGCCGCTGGTCAAGATCGCCAAGGTGTTAGATTTTTACGTCACCGTGATCGACGACCGGTTGCTCTATGCAAACCGGGAGCGATTTCCTGATGCAGACGAGGTTTTAGTCGGGGACATGGCAGCGACGCTCAAGGAAATGACGATTACGCCGTCATTTTACATCGTGCTCATTACCCGTGGACATGCCTATGACGAGCCTTGTTTACGAGTCGTGCTTCCGAGTCAGGCAAAATACATCGGGATGATCGGCAGCCGGCGGCGCATCAAAGCATGCTTTCAGCGCTTCCGTGACCAAGACAAAATTTCCGAGGAACTGATCCAACGGGTTTATGCGCCCATCGGGCTTGATATCGCCACCGAGACACCGGCTGAAATCGCGCTGTCGATTCTAGCCGAAGTGATCAAAGTGCGCCGCGGTGGCGGAGCCGACTCGCTATCCCGCCATTAGAGAATCGAGCATGGCGCGGATGACCGGCATCATCTTTTCCGATTTGGGCCAAGCCGCCTCATTTATGGCCGTTGAATGGGTTCAGACCGCATTGCAGCAACGGCTGGGTTTCATACCGTTCCCGGCAACTCTCAATGTGCGCCCTAAAGATGCCGCAGACGCGCAGGTCTGGTGGGGTGTCCGGGGAAACTCGGCCGGCATTTCGCTGGATTCCGGGAATGACGGCTTCTGTAAGGCGCGCCTCTATCCAATTGAGCTGGTCGTTCAATCCGGCACAGAGAGAAATAAAATCGCTGCCGCAATTCTCCTTCCAGAAGTCAAAAATTATCCGAACAATAAGATTGAAATCGTCGCGCCAGTGCGCTTGAAAGAGCATCTCGGTGTTCAGGACGGCGATCAACTCACCTGGGAGTTCCTCAATTGAATGACAAGAAAAGATTGATTATCGGCATTTCCGGTGCCACCGGAGCTATCTACGGCGTGCGCATGCTGGAAATACTCGCCAAGTTCGACGATATCGAAACGCATCTGGTGATGAGCAAAGCGGGACGCATGACGATCCAGGTGGAGACGCCATTTTCGGTGAAAGACGTGGAGGCGTTGGCCGATGTCGTTCACGACATCAACAACGTGGGCGCGAGTATCTCGAGCGGCTCTTTCCGAACCGAAGGCATGGTGATCGCGCCCTGCTCGATGAAATCCATGGGCGCTATTGCTCATTCGCTCGGCGGCGACTTGCTGGTGCGCGGCGCCGATGTGGTCCTGAAGGAACGGAAGAAGCTCGTCCTGGTAGTTCGGGAGACGCCGCTTCATCTCGGCCATTTGGAAGCGATGGCGTCGTTGACGCGCATGGGCGCGGTGATCTTCCCGCCGGTGCCGGCTTTTTATCATCGGCCGAAAACGCTGGACGACATTATCAATCAGACGGTGACGCGGATTCTCGACCAATTCGATATCGACGTGAAACTGTTTCATCGTTGGGATGATGAAGGGATGAGCCGCCACCCGGATGCCGCGAAGACGACTACCCTTGCCGCGGTCAAAGAGCGCCGCGCGGCCAAAAAACAGCGGTAAACCGGTTGCCCTACCGCCATGGCTAGCCGCAAGGTCAAAGCCGCCCTCACCAAAACTCAAAGCCGAAAGAAAGAACATCTCGAGCTCTGCCTCGATACGGAATCTGTGGCCAGCTCATCGAGCACAGGTTTGGAGCGCTATCGCTTTCTCCATAACGCCCTTCCTGAGCTCGATATCGATGAGCTCGATCTCAGCACAGAGTTTCTCGGCAAGCGCCTCAAAGCCCCGCTATTGATCTCTTCAATGACCGGCGGCTTTGATTTGGCACGCAAGGTCAACCGTCATCTCGCCGCCGCCGCGGAAGAGTTGGGAGTGGCGATGGGCGTCGGCTCGCAGCGCGTTGCCATTGAGGAGCCCTCCGCGCAAGTCTCTTTTCAGGTGAGAGACGTCGCGCCGGACATTCTGCTGTTGAGCAATCTCGGCGCGGTACAGCTCAATTATGGCTACACGATCGAGCACTGCCGGCGCGCCGTAGCGATGATCGTCGCGGACGGACTGATTCTGCATCTGAACGTCCTGCAGGAAGCGGTTCAGCCCGAGGGCAATCGGAACTTCAAGGGACTTACGGAAAAGATCACAGCCGTTTGCCGGGACCTGACGGTCCCGGTAATCGTCAAGGAAGTGGGCAATGGCATTTCCGTCGATGTCGCCAAGCGTTTACAACGCGCCGGGGTTCGCGCCATCGATGTTGCGGGCAAAGGCGGAACCTCTTGGTTTGCTGTGGAAGCACAGCGCGCGGCCAAGACAGGACAACGGGCTGATACTACATTTGCCGATTGGGGGATACCGACGGAGGAGGCACTGGTCAGCGTCCGCCAAGCGCTTCCGGAGATGCCGCTCATTGCGTCCGGCGGCATTCGGAGCGGTGTCGATATCGCCAAATCGATTGCGCTCGGGGCTGATATCGCTGCACTCGGCCAGCCGCTTTTGGCGTCGGCTTTGGACTCGACCGCGAAGGTCATAGAATTTCTTTCCCGCGTCATTCAGGAGCTTAAAATCAGCATGCTTTGCGTAGGAGCGGCAGATCTCGCGGCGCTGCGCCGGACGCCAGTATCGCGGCTGCCTTGACTCTATGAACATTTGCCCTGATGCGGCGCCGTCCTGCTGAGCTGCACATGCCTACCGATTTAAAGCAACAGATCCTGGAGTACCTGCGCTCACATAATACGATGACTTTGGCGACTACCCACGGCGATCTGCCCTGGGCGGCGACGGTTTTTTTTGCCAACGAAGATTTCCATCTGTATTTTTTTTCCGCGCCCGAGTCACGCCACTGCCAAAATCTCGCCGCCAATCCGCGCGTCGGAGTAACGATTCAGGAGGATTACCAGGATTGGCGGAAGATTAAAGGTATTCAAATCGAAGGACGAGTGAAGCTCGTCGATGGCGTTATCGATAAGGCGAAGGCGATGGCCATCTATGCGCGTAAGTACCCAGGCATAATAAAGCTCTTCACGGATCCCGCCAGCGGTATCTTTCATAAGGCTTTTCTCAAGGTAAAGTTCTACTGCGTCGAAACCGACAGGATTTTTTTCATCGATAACGAGCAGGGCTTTGGCAAAAGACAAGAACTGGTGCTCGACCGATAGATCGGCTATAAGTGCACCGGCTGAGGAGATTCGAGATGTCGCAATTGCTCGGAAATGAATTAACGCCGGAGCTGCTCGCGCGCCTCAATGGCTCGGCGGTCGAAACTCACGAAGGAAAAATTATTCCGATCTTTACCAATGATGAAAACGGCTGGCCACATCCCGCTTTGTTGTCCTACTATGAGATCGTTGCGCGGGATCGCTCGTCCCTGGAGATGGCTCTATGGAAGACGAGCTCGACGGCGAACAATCTTCGCCGGACGGGCAAGGTCACGCTGATGATTACCGATGTGGCGACGAACTACTATCTAAAGGGCAGCGTGCGCGAGCTCCAATACGAGATGACCGGGGCTCCGCCGGTCTCGCGGTTTCGCGTGGCAATTGACCAGGTCATTGAAGACCAGGAGCCCAATGCTGAGATTACCACCGGTCTCAAGTACCGGCGCATGACCCAACGCGACTCGAACGATTTTTCCGTGAAAGTGTTTCGGCTATTGCATGCGGATTCATGAAGCTGAAAAGACCCCTCCTGATCGCTGGTGTGCTCTTGTCGGTTGCTGGGGCGGGGTTCACATATTGGCGCATCGGTTCGACGCCTAAGGAACCACCGTTTCTCACGGTACCGGTCAGCAAGGGAAATGTTCGCCAGGTCGTCTCCTCCACCGGAACATTGCAAGCGGTAACCACTGTCCTCGTCGGCAGCCAGGTCTCCGGCACGATTGCCACGCTCAGCGCGGATTTTAATACGAAAGTCACGAATGGGCAGGTGGTGGCTATTCTTGATCAGTCCAAGTTCAAGGCTAAGCTGGAGGAGACCCGCGCAAACGTGCTCTCGGCTCAGGCCAATCTCGCGAAAGCGAAAGTTGCGCTCGAAGACGCCGAGCGCACCCTCAAGAGAACCAAGGAATTACAAGGGCGTGAGTTGGTGGCGCAGAGTGAGCTCGATGCGGCGCAAACGATGCATGACGCTGCACGTTCGCAGGTGAACGTCATGCAAGCGCAGGTGAATCAGGCGCAGGCTTCGATGAATCAAGCTTCCATCGATCTGGACTACACGGTGATTCGTTCGCCCGTAGACGGAATCGTCATCTCGCGAAGCGTCGACGTCGGCCAAACAGTGGCCGCTTCGCTGCAGGCCCCGACACTGTTCACGATCGCCAACGACCTCACCAAAATGGAAGTGCATACGAATGTAGACGAAGCGGATGTCGGGAACATCCATGAAGGACAGGATGTCTCGTTTACCGTCGATGCCCATCCCAATCGACGCTTCCGTGGAAATGTGCACCAGGTGCGCAACGCGCCGCAAATTATTCAGAACGTCGTGACTTACGATGCGGTGGTGCGAATCAACAATAAAGAGCTTCTGCTCAAGCCCGGCATGACCGCCAATGTGCAGTTTCTGGTCAGTGAAAAGGAAGACGTGTTGACGATCCCCAACATGGCGCTGCGGTTCAAACCGCCGGAAGAAAAAAACGAAACCCAGGAACTGCTGCGACAGGAACAAAGCCGGACCGCGGCTCCTCGTGTCGGCGCTCGGCGGACCAGTCGGACGGGTGGTGCGACCAGCACTGCCGCGGCGCGGGGCCGTTCGGTCAAAGTCTATTTGCTGCGAGACGGTAGGCCTCAGCCACTAGAAGTGCAAGTCGGGATCACCGACGGATCAAGAAGCGAAGTCATCGCCGGCGAGCTTAAAGAAAATGATCCGATCGTTATCGGAATGTCGAGCAGCGCTACGGGTCAAAGTTCAGCCGCCCCGGCCAACCCATTTCAGTCACCGCCCCCTCGTCCGGGCTTCCGATGAACGAGCTTATACGGGTGGAGGAAGTGCACAAGACCTATCGCATGGGCGATGTCGAGGTGCCCGCCCTCCGCGGCATCAATCTCACGATCGCCCATGGTGAGTTTGTCGCAGTCATGGGCTCGTCCGGATCAGGCAAATCGACCTTCATGAACATCTTGGGTTGTCTCGATCGGCCCAGCGCCGGCCGCTATTTCCTGGAAGGACAGGAAGTAGGCTCCCTTAGCGCTGATGAATGGGCGTACATTCGCAACAAACGAATTGGCTTCGTATTCCAAGGTTTCAATCTGTTGTCGCGCACCAGCGCTCTCGAGAATGTCGAGTTGCCGATGATGTACAACGGTTTTGCCAGCCAGGAAAGGCACCGCCGAGCCATCGAGGTTCTCACCCTAGTCGGGTTGGGTAATCGGCTCGATCATACGCCCAATCAACTCTCGGGCGGGCAACAGCAGCGTGTCGCGATCGCTCGAGCATTGGTGAATCGTCCACCGCTGGTTTTGGCCGACGAACCTACCGGCAACCTGGATTCAGTCACGAGCAATGAGATCATGGGGTTGTTCCAGCAACTCAATAGAGACCAGCGTATCTCGGTGATTCTCGTAACGCATGAAAGCGACATCGCCGCACATGCGAGGCGACAAATCGTGTTTCGTGATGGTGTCGTGGTCTCCGATCAGCGCAATGAACAGGCGCTCTCTCGAGTGGAGCAATGATGCAGGGGCTCATGACATTGAGGATTGCCCTCAGAGCGTTGGCACGCAATAAGCTCCGCGCTTTTTTGACCATGCTCGGCATCATTATCGGGGTAGGCGCCGTGATCGCCATGGTCGCGATTGGCGAAGGAGCCAAATCGACGATTCGCGCGCAGATCGCCGCTCTGGGCACCAATGTCTTGATCGTATTGCCGGGGAGCAACGTTCAAGGCGGAGTCAGAGCTGGCTTCGGCAATGTGAATACATTGCTTGATGCCGATGGCAAGGCAATGGCGCGTGAATTGCCTTCGGTGGCCTTTGTCTCGCCCGTGCTGCGGCGCCAGGAACAGGTCGTCGCCGCCAACTTGAACTGGGGCACTTTGGCGCAGGGCGTCGCGCCCGAATTTCAACAGATCCGCGACTGGGAAGTTGCTCAGGGACGGTTTCTTCATGAAGGTGATATGGAGAGCGCCGCTAAAGTTGCCGTCATCGGTCAAACGGTCGCGCGGCAACTCTTTGGCAGTGACGATGCTCTCGATGCCGTTATTCGCATCCGAAATATTCCATTTCGCGTAATCGGGGTGCTCGTGCCCAAGGGCCAGACAGGACAGGGCACGGATCAGGATGATACGGTCATGATCCCGTACACCACGATGCAGAAGCGTTTGATGCGGATCACCTGGGTGCAAAGCATCGTCGTGAAGGCGGTGAACGCCGAAAGGGTGGATGAAGCTCAGGAGCAAATTACTTTGTTGCTGCGCCAGCGGCACCGCATCGGTCCAGAGCGCGAAGACGATTTCAACGTGCGCAATCTATCCGATATCGCTGAGGCCGCAACGACCACGGCGCGGGTGATGGCAGTGCTGCTCGGCAGCGTGGCTTCCATCTCGCTCCTGGTGGGTGGCATTGGCATCATGAATATCATGCTGGTGTCGGTGACCGAGAGGACCCGCGAAATCGGTATTCGAATGGCCGTCGGAGCGCGCAGTCGTGACATCATGCTGCAGTTTCTTGTCGAAGCCGTGGTGATGGCGGCGACGGGCGGATTGATAGGAATTTTACTCGGAATCGGCAGCTCGGAACTTATTAAACAGTGGGCGCAGTGGCCAACGTTGATCAATCCCGCAATTATTGCGATCGCATTTCTTTTTTCTGGGGCGGTCGGCGTTTTCTTCGGATTCTATCCCGCCAAGAAAGCGGCGAACCTGGATCCCATAGAAGCCCTTCGATACGAGTGACCCGCGCTTTCATGGGGACTTCTCTGCTGGCATCGATCAAATCTGCAATCGAGAACCTGCATCCGGCCTATTTTGCCATGGTCATGGCGACCGGGATCGTCTCGATTGCCAGCGATCTGCTGGAG
>Ga0207691_10001672_pt1 | contig 21925 bp, 22 predicted proteins | sample KBSM13metaG_FD_184327 | JGI IMG/M metagenome (GOLD analysis project Ga0207691, IMG submission 184327) | Miscanthus rhizosphere microbial communities from Kellogg Biological Station, Michigan, USA - KBS M1-3 metaG (SPAdes) (version 2) | ecosystem: Host-associated > Plants > Roots > Rhizosphere >... | reverse complement strand
CGAGTGGAAGAAGTCGGCCGAGCCGGTGGTCACCGCCTGGGCCGAAGCCGTGAAGAAGGGCGGCGGCGATCCCGACGCGATCATGAAGGACTTCAAGGCGGTGCTGGCGAAGTACAAGTCGGCGTACTGACGTCACCGAATTGCTATGATGGTAACGGCGGCGAGCATCTCGCCGCCGTTGTCGCAAGGGGGCGGCGCGCAAACGCGCGGAGGGGAAGCGTGAAGTCAAACTACATGGATCGCTTCATCGACTCGATCGAGTGGATCGCGGCGATCTTCGTCGGCGTGGTCGCCGCCGACGTGTTCATCACGATCTTCCTGCGCTATTTCTTCTCGATCCAGATTCCGGACTCCTACGACTTCGGCCAGCAGTTGCTCGGCATTCTCATTTTCTGGGGTATTGCCGCGACCTCGTATCGCGGCACGCACATCACGGTCGACCTGCTCTACGCCAACGTGGGCAAGACCTGGCAGCGCGTGATGGACGTGTTCGCCACTCTGGTGCTGTTGTTCGTCGTCTCGGTGCAGACCTACACGCTGTTCGACAAGGTGATCTCCACGCGCGCCGACAACGTGCAGACCTTCGACCTGCGCCTGCCGGTGTGGCCGTTCTTCGCGCTCGCCTGGATCGGCGACGTTGCCGCCGTGCTGCTGATTGCGGTGCGCACCTATCGGCTGATCTTTCATCCCGAGTTGATGAAGAAGCCCGACGAACTCCGGCCGGTCGAGTAGCGCATGAGCACCGACGCCGTCGCCATCATCGGGTTCGTCAGCCTGTTCGTGCTGATGCTGCTGCGCGTGCCGGTCGGCATGGCGATGGGCCTCGTCGGCGTCACCGGCTTCGGCTACCTCACCTCCGGACTGCCCGCGCTGAAGATCGTCGGCCACACCACGATGCGCACGGTGACCGATTTCAATTTCGCCGTGGTGCCGCTGTTCCTGCTGATGGGCGCGTTCGCCACCACGTCAGGCATGAGCCGCGAGCTGTTCCGCGCCGCCAATGCCTTTCTCGGCCATCTGCGCGGCGGGCTCGGCATCGCGACCATCGCGGCCTGCGGCGGCTTCGCGGCGATCTGCGGCTCGTCGGTCGCGACCGCGGCGACATTCTCCAAGGTCGCCTATCCGGAGATGCGCCGCTTCGGCTATCCGCAGAGCTTCGCTACCGGCGTGATCGCGGCCGGCGGCACGCTCGGCATCATGATCCCGCCCTCGACCGTGTTCGCGATCTACGGCCTGATCACGCAGCAGGACGTCGGCAAGCTGTTCATCGCCGGCATCCTTCCCGGCATCCTCGCGGTGGCGATGTACATGATCACCATCACGATCATCGGCTACGCGAAACCCGGCTTCCTGCCCGCCGGACAGAAGACGCCGTGGAGCGAGAAGTTCGCTGCACTCAAGGACATCTGGGCGACGCTGCTGCTGTTCGCCTTCGTGATCGGCGGGCTTTACGGCGGCCTGTTCACCGCAACCGAAGCCGCCGGTGCCGGCGCCGGCGGCGCGTTCCTGATCGGGCTGGTGCGCGGCAAGCTCTCCGGACGGGACATCCTGAACTCGCTGCTGGAGACCACGCGCACCACCGCGGCGGTGTTCACCATCCTGATCGGCGCGCTGCTGTTCGGCTACTTCCTCACCATCACGCAGACGCCGCAGAAGGTGACGGAATTCCTGACCGGCCTCGGTATCGGTCCGTACGGCGTGCTGACGCTGATCATGCTGATGTACCTGGTGCTCGGATGCCTGATGGATGCGCTCGCCATGATCATCCTCACCGTCCCGATCATCTTCCCGGTGATCACGCAGCTCGGCTTCGATCCGATCTGGTTCGGCGTGATCATCGTGATGACGGTGGAACTGGGTCTCATCCATCCGCCGGTCGGCATGAACATCTTCGTCATCAAGAGCGTGATCGAGGACGTGAGGATATCGACTATCTTCTATGGCGTGATGCCGTTCATCCTCACCGACATCCTGCGCCTGGTCATCCTCATTGTGTTCCCGATCATCGCGCTGTGGCTGCCCTCGCGAATGTGAAGACTCAGTCCCCTTGGGCGCGTGCTAGCCTGCGCGGCTGGAACAAGGGGAGACTGCCCATGCGCCTCGCATTTGCGCTTGCCACGACGTTGTTGCTCGCAGGAAACGCCAGCGCACAGCAACAGCCTCCGGCCCCGCCGCCGCCGCTGGTCGACTGGGACAAGGTGCAGATCAAGACCACCGATCTCGGCAACAACACCTGGATGCTCGAGGGCCAGGGCGGCAACATCACCGTCGCGGTCGGCACCGACGGCATCATCATGGTCGACGGGCAGTTCGCGCCGCTCTCCGACAAGATCAAGGCGGCGATCAAGGCGATCTCGCCGCTGCCGATCAAGTACCTGATCAATACGCACTATCACGGCGATCACACCGGCGGGAACGAGAACTTCGCGAAGGACGGCGTCACCGTGGTGGCGCATGATAATCTCCGCGTGCGGCTCGCGGCCGGAACGATCCAGGGACTGACCGGCAACAAGATCGCGCCGCGTCCGGCCGAGGCGCTGCCGAAGCAGACCTACTTCGGCGGCTCGATCACACTCGAGGTCGGTGGCCGCAAGGCGGTGCTCACCTACGTTGCCAACGCGCACACCGACGGCGACACCTGGGTCTATTTCCCCGACGCCCACGTGCTGTGCACCGGCGACACCTCGAACAACCTGAAGAAATACCAGAACATCGACTTCGCCAATGGCGGCGACGTGCGCGGCATGATCCGCGCGCAGGACGCGTATCTCAAGGCCGGAAACGACGCGACCAAGATCGTGGTCGGCCACGGTCCGCTCGCCAGCAAGAAAGACGTCGCCGAATTCCGCGCCATGCTGGTGACCGCGCGCGATCGCGTCGAGAAGCTGTTCAACGAGGGCAAGACCGAGGAAGAGGTGATCGCGCTCAAGCCGCTCGCCGACCTCGACGCCACCTGGGCGCGCAATCCGCAGGATGCGATCGGCAACACGCGCAATGTCTACAACTCGTTCAAGCGGTTCTGATTGCGCGGCTCGGCCGCCGATCAAGGAGGCCATCATGCGACATGACCGCTACCGCCGCGCCCTGCTGTCCGCCCTGACGCTTGTTCCTCTCGCCGGCCTGTGGCGCGACTCGTCCGCGGCCGCACAATCCGGCCCGCCACCTCTGGTGCAGCCGGCCGAGCCGACCAAGGCCGCGTTCCTGGCGAGGGCACGCGCGCTGCGCGACGAGGCCGTGCGCGAGGGCGACCAGGCCTATGGCGCAATCGTGGTGCGCGACGGCGTCATTGTCGGGGAAGGCCGGAACTACGTCGTGCTGCACAACGATCCGACCGCGCACTCCGAACTTCTGGCAGTGCGCGATGCGGCGCGCCGGCTCGGCACCCGCGACCTGTCGCAATGCGATGTCTATTCTACGGCGACGCCGTGCGCGATGTGCCAGGGCGCACTCTACTGGGGGCGCGTGCGCCGCGTGTTCACCGAGAGCACGCTGGAGCAGGGTTTCGCCCCCAGGCTTGGGTGCTGAGCGGTGCCGATCTCCGCTAAACCGTTCGGCGCGAAAAAATTCGCCACGATCAACGGCCTCCGCATGGCCTACATCGACGAAGGCGCGGGCGACGCGATCGTGTTCCAGCACGGCAACCCGACCTCGTCCTATCTGTGGCGCAACGTGATGCCGCATTGCGCGGGGCTCGGGCGGCTGATCGCCTGCGACCTGATCGGCATGGGCGACTCGGACAAGCTGCCGGACTCGGGGCCTGAGCGCTACAGCTACGCGGAACAGCGCGACTACCTGTTCGCGCTGTGGGACCGGCTCGCGCTCGGCAAGCGCATCATCTTCGTCATCCACGACTGGGGCTCGGCGCTCGGCTTCGACTGGGCGAGCCGCAACCGCGAGCGCGTCGCCGGCATCGCCTACATGGAGGGGATCGTCACGCCGGTGACGTGGAACGACTGGCCCGAGAACGCGCGCCGTGTCTTCCAGAGTTTCCGTTCCGACGGCGGCGAGGACATGATCCTGCAGAAGAACATCTTCGTCGAGCGCGTGCTGCCTGGCTCGGTCATCCGCAAGCTGTCGGACGAGGAGATGGCCGAGTACCGCCGCCCGTTTCTCAATCCCGGTGAGGACCGCCGCCCGACGCTCACCTGGCCGCGCCAGATCCCGGTCGAGGGCGAGCCGGCCGACGTGGTGAAGGTGGTCCAGGATTACTCAACCTGGCTTGCGCAATCCGAGGTGCCCAAGCTGTTCGTCAATGCCGATCCCGGTTCGATCCTCGTGGGCCGCCAGCGCGAGGTCTGCCGCGCCTGGCCGAACCAGACCGAGGTGACGGTGAAGGGGCTGCACTTCATCCAGGAGGATTCGCCCGACGAGATCGGGCAGGCGGTGGCGGCATTTGTGAAGCGGGTGCGCGGCTGAACCTTTTCGCTCCGCCGGCCCACTAAGAGGCGGAGGCGCGTTCCGCGCCGCCACGGGAACGCTTGCCATGTCGAAGCTGCTGATCGCCGGGCTGGCGCTGATCGGATTGGGGCTCGGCCTCGCCGTGTTCACCGATGCCAATCCCGCGATGCTGTTCATCGGCGGCGTCGCCTGCACCGGCATCGCGCTGATTCACGCCGTGAGTGGAGCGGGCAGCCGCCAGGGCGGATGGGCGGATCCCGCCGGGGAGGCCGGAGGTATGACCAATTCCGGTGATTTCTGAGCCGTGGAATTGATCTTCGCCGCCGCTGCCCTGATCGTGGCTGGCTTCGCAATCGGCTGGGCGTTCTGCGGCCCCCCGCTTGCCGGTCGCGGTGCCGCGGCATCGCCCGGCGCCGCGGCCGATGCCGCGACGCTGTCGAATTACACGTACCCGAAGCCGGATGTCAGCGCCGGCCCGTTCGAGAGCAGCTAGCGCGTTACACCGGGCTGAGCACGTGGATCACGCGGCCCGCCATCAGGTCCTTCACCTTCGCGCCGTACTCCTTCATGTGCGGCGCGACGCCGTGCGCCTTCAAATGGTCGACGCTTTCCCATTTCTCGATCACCACGAAGGTGTCGGCGCCGAACGGCGTCTGGATCGGCCCCATGCCTTCGGTATCGATTGCGGCGCCGTATTCGATGCAGCCGGCTTCGGCGAGCACGTTCGGCCGGTTGGCGGCGAAGTGCTTCAGCACGGTCTCGCGCTGGCCGGGCTTCGCGGTGAGGATGGCGACGACATGGATCACGGGATTTCCTTCCGGGTTTCTTGGCATAAACCGGGACGTTAGCGGGCCGGATTGGCTTTGCGAAGCGCCATCGGGTATCGCATGCCGCGACGACGCTCTGTTAGAATGCCTCCAGAACAGCTCGGAAAGCGGACATGGCGGAACGCTCGTTTGCCAAGGAAGTGGAAGCGCTGAAGCTCGGCGACGGCGATATTTTTCGCGGTGAGGGCATCCTCGCGGTGACCAAGGCGCTGCTGCAGTCCGGCGTCGCCTATGTGGGCGGCTATCAGGGCGCGCCGGTGTCGCATCTGCTCGACGTGCTGGTCGATGCCGAGGACATGATGGCCGAGCTCGGCGTGCATCTGGAGACCTGCACCAACGAGGCCTCGGCCGCCGCGATGCTAGGGGCCTCGATCAACTATCCGCTGCGCGGCGCCGTCACCTGGAAGTCGATCGTCGGCACCAATGTGGCGGCCGATGCGCTCTCGAACCTGTCGTCGCCCGGCGTGATCGGCGGCGCGATGATCATCCTCGGCGAGGACTACGGGGAAGGCGCGAGCGTGATCCAGGAGCGCTCCTATGCCTACGCGATGAAGTCCTCGATGTGGCTGCTCGACCCGCGGCCTGACCTGCCGACCATCGTGCGTATGGTCGAGAAAGGCTTCGAGCTTTCGGAAGCGAGCCACGCGCCCGTGATGCTGGAGCTGCGCGTGCGCGCCTGCCACGTCACCGGCGAGTTCATCGCCAAGACCAACCGCGCCTCGGCGAAGTCCGGCCTCAACCGCATCGACGGCCCGCCGGTATTCAATTATGCGCGCCTCGCGCACCCACCGCTGACGTTTGTGCAGGAGAAGCTCAAGATCGACGAGCGCCTGCCTGCCGCGCAGGCGTTCGCGCGCGAGCACAAGCTCAATGAATTCCTCGACGGCGACCTGAAACAGCTCGGCATCATCGCGCTCGGCGGGCTCACCAACACGCTGCTGCGCGCGCTCTGCCGCCTCGGCCTCGCCGACGATTTCGGCAATGCCCGCATCCCGATCTATTGCCTCAACCTCGCCTATCCGCTGATCCCCGACGAGCTGAACACCTTCTGCGTCGGCAAGACGGACGTGCTGATCGTCGAGGAAGGCTTCCCGGACTACGTCGAGCAATCGGTGAACACCGAGCTGCGCCGCGCCGACATCCAGACGCGCATCCACGGCAAGGGCGCGCTCCCGAAAGCCGGCGAATACACGTCCGAAGTCGTGCTGCGCGGACTGGCGAACTTCCTTGCCGCTGCAAAGCCCAACGGCATCGACACCGCGGAAATCTCCGCGAAGGCGGACAGATTGCTCGGGCACAAGAATGCGGCCATCGCGGCGGTCGGCGAGCTTCCGCCGCGCCCGCCGAATTTCTGCACCGGCTGTCCCGAGCGTCCGGTGTTCGCCGCGCTCAAGCTCACGCAGCGTGAACTGGGCCCGACGCACATTTCGGCCGATATCGGTTGCCATTCGTTCGCGACCTTCGCGCCGTTCAGCATGGGCAACTCGATCCTCGGCTACGGCATGTCGCTTGCGAGCGCGGCGGCGGTCGCGCCGAACATGTCGCGCCGCCCGATCTCGGTGATGGGCGACGGCGGTTTCTGGCACAACGGGCTGATCACCGGCGTCGCCAGCAACCTGTTCAACAAGAACGACGGCGTGCTGATCGTCATGCAGAACGGCTACACGTCGGCGACCGGCCAGCAATACATGCCGTCGAGCCTGACCAGCCGGCAGGGCTCGGCGCCCGGCATGGATGTTGAGCAGACGTTGCGCTCGTTCGGCGTCAAATGGATGCGCAAGGTGCGTACCTACGGCGTCGCCACGATGGTGAAAACGCTCAAGGAGGCGATGCTTACGCCCGTATCCGGTCTCAAGGTCATCATCGCGGACGGCGAGTGTCAGTTGGCGCGCCAGCGCCGCGTACGCGCCGAAGACAGCGCCAAGCTCAAGGCCGGCGCGCGCGTCGTGCGCACCAAGTTCGGCGTCGACGACGAGATCTGCACCGGCGATCATTCCTGCATACGCCTCTCCGGCTGCCCGTCGCTCACCGTGAAGCCGAGCCCCGATCCGCTGCGCACCGATCCGGTGGCGAGCGTGATCGAGTCGTGCGTCGGCTGCGGGCTGTGCGGCGAGGTCGCGCACGCCGCGGTGCTCTGCCCGTCGTTCTATCGCGCCGAGCTCATTCAGAACGCGAGCGCGTGGGACCGCCTGCTGCATCGCGTGCGCCGCACCGTGATCGGCTGGCTCAGCCCACGCGAGGTGACGGCGTGAGTGCGCGGCCTTTTACACTGTTAGTCGCCGCGCTCGGCGGCGAGGGCGGCGGCGTGCTGACCGACTGGATCGTGTCGGCGGCCGAGTCTTGCGATCTGCCGGTGCAGTCGACGTCCATTCCCGGCGTCGCGCAGCGTACCGGCGCCACGACCTACTACATCGAGATCTATCCGGTGCCGCACGCAAAGCTCGGCGGCCGGCGTCCCGTGCTCGCGCTTTCTCCTGGTGTCGGCGACGTCGACATGGTGGTGGCGAGCGAATTGCTCGAGGCCGGCCGCGCGATCTCGTCCGGCTTCGTCACCACCGACCGCACGCTGCTGCTGGCCTCGACCAGCCGCGTCTATCTCACCGTGGAGAAGATGCAGATGGCGGACGGGCGTTATGACTCGGAGCGCCTGATGAAGGCGGCCGGGCAGAACGCGCAGGAGCATCTGCTGTTCGACATGGAAGCCGCCGCCAGGCAGGCTGGCGCGATCGTCAATTCGGTGATGCTCGGCGCGATCGCCGGCTCGGGGCGCCTGCCGATCCCGGCGGAGGCGTTCGAGGCCGCGATCAAGGCGGATGGAAAAGCCGTCGAGAGCAATCTGCGCGGTTTCCGCGCGGGCCTGGCCGCGGCGCGCGACCAGTTGCCGGTGCCTCTGGCGCGCTCGCCCAAGCGCCCCGCCAAGCCGACGCTGTCCGATCTCGAGACGGAAGCCGCTGCGCTCCCCGAGGCGGCGCGCCTGTTCGCCACCGAAGGCGTGCGCCGGCTCGCGGCCTACCAGAACCTCGACTACGCGCGCCTCTATCTGCAGCGGCTCAAGCCGATCGCCGAGGCCGATGTGCGCGCCAACGCAGGCGGCAAGCTGCTCAGCGAAACCGCGCGCCATCTCGCGGTGCGCATGTCGTTCGAGGATGTCATTCGCGTCGCCGAGGCGAAGATCGCGCCGGATCGCTTCCGCCGCATCGAGGGTGAGATCGGCGCGAAGGACCAGCCCTACGTCATCACGGAGTTCCTCAAACCCGGCATCGAGGAACTGTGCCAGGTGCTCCCCTCCCGGCTCGCGCGCGCGATCGTCGCCTATTCCGAGAAACGCGGCTGGCTCGGCAAGGTCTATTTTGGCATGGAGCTGAAGACCACGACCGTGTGGGGCTATCTGCGCTTTTGGGGCCTCACGAAGCTCAAGCGCTTCCGCCCCAACAGCTGGCGCTTCGCCGAGGAGCAGGCGGTCATCGAAAGTTGGCTCGTGCGCCTCGCCGCCGCCGCGAAGCTGTCGGGCGATCTCGCGCTCGAAGTCGCCGAATGCGCGCGGCTGATCAAGGGCTATGGCGACACCTGGAAGCGCGGCTTCTCGAACTATCAGACCATCGAGGCCCGCGTGATCGCGCCCGTGCTCGAAGGCCGCGTCGCGGTTCGCACCGGCATCGACGCGATCGCATCGGCTCGCGCCGCCGCGCTGCTCGATCCCGAGGGTGAAAGTCTGGCCGAGGCGCTCGCCGCGATCGACGCGCAGGTCGCGTTGCCGCTGGCGGCGGAGTAGGGCGCTACTTCCTCTCCACGACGTCTTTCAGCTGCGCCAGGCCCTTCTCGAAATCCGGGCCCAGCATCGTCTCCATGCTCATTACCAGGCATATCGCCTTGCTGATGAAGGTGTGCGTGCCGGCCGTGGTCCAGATCACGTTGGTCCGCTCGCCGGTCTGAGAGAAGACGAAGTCAGCACGACTGGTCCCTTCGAACGGTTTCACGAAGTCGGTGCGCGTTGCAACGCGCTCGTTCGGCTTGCTGTCCGTGATCGTCATCGTGCCGGCGCCGATCTTGTCGTTGCCGTCCCATTTGAATGAAGCGCCCGGACCGGACTGCGGACCGGAGAACGTCACCCTGGCGTTCGGGTCGAGCTTCGCCCAGGGCGACCACTCCTCCCATCGGCGCAGATCGTTGACGTGGGGGAAGATTTTCGCGGCCGGCGCCCAGATCACGGTCGAACGGGTGAGGCGGTAGTCGTCCGGCTGGAACGCGACCACGACGGCGAATGTAGCGGCGAGCAGGACAAGGCCGATGGCAAGCCGCTTCAGGAAGCGCATGGGGTGGTCCGGGATTGGTGGACGACCGCGTATCCCGAAAGTTGGCCGGCGGGTCAAGCGCCGCATCAGGCGCCTCTCTCTCCTTCTTTCTTTCCCTCTCCCCTTGGGGAGAGGGTCGCCGCCGGTGGCGGCGAGGAGAGGGCAAAAAGAGAAATGGAACTCTCCCCCTTGCCCCGCGTTGCCCACCGTTCCGGCACATGAGAACCCCATGAACCAGCATGTTGCGCGGCCGGGCAAATCCGAGCGCACCGAACACGGCCTGACGCTGACCGAGCCGCTGCCGCTGTCCGGCATTCCGGCGGTGTGGCGGCTTGCCGCGCTGGTCTCCACCCTGGTGATGGGCGCGCTCGCGATCGTCGGGGCGCTGTACCTCGGCCGCTCGATCCTGCTGCCGGTGGTCGCGGGCCTCATCGTCGGCATCACGCTCGCGCCGGCGGTAAACCTCGGCTCGCGGCTGTCCATCCCGCAGCCGGTCTCGGCGATGCTCGTGGTGCTCAGTGTCGTCTCCGTGATCGGGCTGCTGATCACCTTTTTCGCCGCGCCGCTCACCGAATGGATCGCGCGCGCTCCGGAGATCGGCGCCGCCGTGAAGGGCAAGCTGCGCGTGCTCGACTATCCGATCGCGGTGCTGCACGACATCAAGAACGCGATCATGCCGGCCGCCACGACCGGGCAGACCGTTTCAGTCGAAGCCAACGCGGCCGAAATCGTCGGCGCCGCGCTTGCCGCGATCACGCCGGCGATCGGCCAGTTCATCGTGTTCTTCGGCACGCTGGTGTTTTTCCTCGCTACCAACGCGTCGCTGCGCCAGCAGCTGGTCATTGCATTCGTCACGCGCGACGCGCGGCTGCGCATGCTGCGTATCTGGAACGACATCGAAGAGAATCTGGTGGGCTATGTCGGAGTGGTCACGGCCATCAACGTGGCGCTCGGCGTGGTGACCACCGTGATGCTCTATCTCGTCGGCTTTCCCAATCCGGTGACCTTCGGCCTGCTCACGCTGGTACTCAACTACATTCCCTATATCGGGCCGGCGATGGTCGCGCTGGTGCTGTTCGGGGTCGGCGTCGTGGCGATGCCCTCGCTCGCCCATGCGGCGCTTGCCCCCGCGCTGTTCGTCGCGATCGCGACCGTCGAGGGGCACTTCATCACGCCCAGCATCGTCGGACGCCGCCTCACCATCAGCCCGTTCCTGGTGTTCCTCGCGCTCGCTTTCTGGACCTGGCTGTGGGGACCGATCGGCGCGTTCCTGGCGATGCCGCTGCTGATCATGTCGTTCGTGGTCCTCGGCCACCTCCTGCCGCGCGAGGAAGGGACATTGCCGGGATAACCGATGGAACTTTTTTGACCGGCCACGCGTTCCGGTCGGGACGAAGGAGCACGCAATGGCCACTGCATCGCCATCGACCGCGAAATCAAATGGTACGGCGCCGGGGGACATCGAGAAGCAGCTCGAAACCATCCGCAACGACATTTCGGAATTGACCACCCAGGTGACTGACCTGATCAGCCAGACAAAGGATGACGTAATGGCCCAAGTAAAAGGACAGGCCCGCAGCGCCAAGGCGCAAGCGGATTCGATGCTTTCGGACGCGAAGGAGCAAGGCCGCGAAGCCGTGGACGCCTTCCGCGACGTCGCGGACACGTTCGGCGACGCGATCGACGATTCGCTGAAGCGCCGCCCCTACGCGACGCTGGCGATGGTCGCCGGCATCGGCTTCCTGTTCGGCGCCGCCTGGCGGCGCTGAGCGGGATAGGGGGCACAGGTGTTCGACCGGCTGATCGCGACCTTCAAGACCGAATACCAGTCGCTCATGACCACGCTCATTTGCGCGGTCGTCGCCGGCGTGGCCGGCGTTGTCGGCATCCTGTTCGTCGGCATCGCGATCTTCGTGTGGGCGTCGAACGCATACGGCACCTTGCAGGCGTGTCTGGCGATGGCGGGATTTTTCCTCGCCGTTGCGCTGATCGCGATCGCGGTCCTGCTTTATGCGCGCAGCGAGGCGCACAAGCGCGCCGCGAAACGTGCCGAGGTGGAACGGCGGGAGCGCGAAGAGGCGGCGAAGAACGCGCCGCCGATCTGGATGGACCCGTCGCTCATCCCGAAGCTCTTGCCGATGCTGTTGCCGATCGTGCTCAAGGCGGGCCAGATCGGCATCCGCCACCGCGGGCTTTTGCTGGCGGCGCTCAGTTCGGCGATCGTCGGCTGGGGTCTGCTGCGCGAGCGCGGTACGGCTGCCGAAGAAGAGATGCCGGCCGCCGAGCAGCCGGCGGAGTAGCGCATGATCCCGAAAAGTGGGAACCGGTTTTCGGATCAGATCATGCGCAAAGAAAAAGCCTAGCAGACTGTATTGTAGCGCTCGACGCAGGTCTTCACCACCTCGTCGCCCGGACGCTTCCACCAATCCTCAGCCGAGAAGATTTCCACCTCCTGATGGCCGTGGAAGCCCGCGCCCTCGACCATGCGGCGGATGCCGGGAAGATCGATCACGCCGTCGCCCATCATGCCGCGGTCGAGCAGCAGATCCTTGGTCGGCACCAGCCAGTCGCAGATGTGATGCGCCAGGATGCGCGCGCCGGCGCGCTTGATCTGCGCCGCGAGGTTCGGATCCCACCACAGATGATAGACGTCGATCGCGACGCCGACGCCCGCTCCCAGCGCATCGCACAGGTCGAGCGCTTCGCTGAGCAGCGAGATGCAGCCGCGGTCCGCCGCATACATCGGGTGCAGCGCCTCGATCGCGAGCGGCACCTTGGCGGCGCGCGCATGCGGCAGCACCGCCGCCATCCCGTCTGCAAACATGCCCCGTGCGGCCCTGATGTCGCGCGATCCCTTCGGCAGGCCGCCGCCGATCAGGATCAGGCAATCCGCGCCGATCGCTGCCGCCTCGTCGATCATCGTCTTGTTGTCGTCGATCGCGGCCTGCCGGCCGGCGGCATCCGCGGCCGGAAACAATCCGCCGCGGCAATAGCCGGTGACCTTCAGGCCGTTCGACTTGATGATCCGCGCGGCTTCGTCGAGCCCCGTGGCCTGGATGTGGTCGCGCCAGGGCGCGATCGCCGTGATGCCGTGCTTGAGGCAGGCCTCGACGCCGTCCTTCAGGCCGAACTGCTGGCGCACGGTCGCGAGGTTGATCGAGAGGCCGTCGGTTTTCATGTCTTATTCCTTGGCGGGCGAAGGCGTCATTGCGCCGAAATCCGGCATCGACCCGACCGCAAGTCCCGGCGTATCCAGCGAACCAATCGCAATCGCGCCGTCGCGGATCGTCACGCGCACATTGTCGCCCGCGCGATGATACAGATCCGGATGCGCCGCGAGGAACGCGGCCTGCTCAGCCTGCGGAACGCGCGTCATGCCATCGACATAGTGATGCCCGTTGCGCTCGACATGCGTCGCGCCGATCAATGTCGCGAGCGCGAGATCCTGCTGTACGGCGACGCCGGCCTGTGTGGTCAGGTCCTCGGCCGACATGAAATAGCGGCCTCCCTCCTCGCCGTTCCATTTCTCGATGCGCGCGCGGTTGATCAGCGCGCGGTAAAAGCCCTTGCAGGACTTCGACGAGATGCCGCGATAGCCGAGTGCGCGGGCGCGCGGGAATGTCTCGACGTCGGAGTCCGACTCGTCGATCTCGATCGGCACCTCGTCCGACAGCGCTTTCACCGGCGCCGACAGCGCGCGGTCGCGCGCAATCGGCTGCTCGATGAAGATGATCGAGGATTTGAGCCGCGCGAGGCGTGGCTCTTCGCCGATGCGGCGCCACAGCGCGGTCACTTCGGCGATGTCGTGATACTGCTCGTTGCCGTCCAGCGTCGCCTGGTAGGGCTGGCCGCGGTCGATCACCGCCGCGATGCCGGCGAGGCGTTCAATGTCGGCCTCGATCTGTCCCGCGACCTTGAGCTTGTAGTAGCGGTGGCCGTAGGTCGCGACGACCTCTTCGAGGCTTTCGGGCAGCCCGTCGTTGACGCGCCGATCCGTCTCGGCGCGCGTCAGCGCATCGACCAGCCCGACCGTGTGGCGCGCATGGATCGACGGCGCAGGCGCGAGGCTGGCGAGCAGCTTGCCGAAATCGAACCCCTTCAGGTCCGTTGCAGTCGTAGCGTCGAGGCCAAGCCGGTTGTCGCGTGCGAGCGAAAAGACGGAAGCTCCCTCAAGTCTCCCAAGCGCGTCGATGATGGCCCGGTCGATCAGCGCCAGCCCGAACGATGCCACCAGTCCGTTGAGACCGACCGTCGCGCAGCCGTCGTGATGCGGCCCATCGACAGCCGCGGACAAACCAAACGGCGTGCCGCTTCCCGCTGCCAGCAGCGCGGTGCGCGCCATCGCGAGCGACACCCGCAGCTGATCGAAATTCTGCTCGTTGGTCAGCTTGGCCGACTTGTCGAACCATTTCGGCGCCAGGATGTCGGCTGAGACGCCCTCGCCCTCGCGCCCGTCGGCGAGCTTCACGCGCGCGCGCACGAAGACCTGCGGCGCCTCGCGTAGGGTGACCACGCCAAACCGGAACGGCAGGCGCAGCTTCACCGGGCGCTCGAAGAAATCCGCCGCGATCAGCGAAAGCTTGCTCATAGGGTTCCCATGATCCCGCGAATGTAGCCGATCCCGCGCGCCGCGCAGGTCGGTCCATCGGGCTGATAGATAAACGGCTCGATCGCGGCGTTGCCGTCGTATCCGCCGTCGCGCAGCGCGGCCAGGATCGGGCCGAATTCAAGTTCACCTTCGCCCGGGCCGCGCCGGTTCGGATCGTTGAAGTGAATATGCGCGATCAGCCCGCTCGGCAGCCAGCGCCGCGCCAGCGCGTCCACGGGCTCGGCTTCGGCTTGGGCCGCGGCTGAGCAGTCGATCATGGTGCGCAGCGCCGGATTATTGATGGCGCGCACGATATCGGCCGTTTCCTCCACGGTGTTGACGAACGCCGTCTGGTTGCGTGCCAGCGGTTCGACACAATAGGTCACGCCCGCCTGTCGCGCCGCATCCGCCACGGCGGCGAAGCAGTCGATCCCGCGTTTGCGTCCTTCGCTCTCGGCGCCCGGCTCCAGCTTGCGCTGATCCGGCGAGCCGTGCACGACAATCCTGCCGCCGAGTTCGGCGCACAGCCCGCACAGCGCGCGCATCACCGCGATCGTGCGCTCGCGCACTGCGTTATCGGCCGACGTGATCGACAGTCCGGCCGGCGCGCGCAGCACATAATGCAGTCCGGTGATCGCAATGCCGGCGTCGCTCGCGGCACGGCGCAAGTCCGCGATGCGTGCGCCGCTCAGCGTCGTTGGATTGTCGCCTAGCGTAAACGGCGCGATCTCGAGCCCGTCATAGCCGAGCGCCGCCGCTATCTCGCACTGCCGCCCGAACGACAGCCCGCCGATCACCTCGTTGCAAAGCGAGACTTGCATGTCAGGTCGTGCTGCGTTTCGGCCACACGCGCGCCCACAACGCATCGCGGCCCCACACCATCAGGTCGTTGATCGTCTTCACGTTGGTGATGAAGGTCCACAGCACCAGCAGCGCCAGCAGCGCGCTGAGCGGCCGGGTGAAGAACGGCAGGAGATCGCCGTCGCTCAGCACCAGTCCGCGCCGCAGGTTCTTGTCCAGAATATCGCCGAGCACGAGGCCGAGCACGAAGGGCGCTGCCGGATAGCCGTATTGCCGCATGATGAAAATCAAGGTGCCGAAGCCGAGCATGGTGTAGACGTCGAACAGCCGCGAGGCGAGCGCGTAGGAGCCGATCACGCACAGCACGAAGATGATCGGCATCAGGATCGAGCGCGGGATCTGCGTGATCTTCAAGAGCGGCTTGATGAAGAACAGGCCGAAAAACAGAATGCCAAGCGTGGAGAACAGCACCATCGCGACGACGTCGTAGACGAATTGCGGGTTCTCGACCATCAGCATCGGGCCGGCCTGCACACCGTGGATGATCATGGCGGCGAGCAGCACCGCACAGGGCGCCGAGCCCGGGATCGCGAGCGCGAGCGCCGGAATGATGCCGCCCGGCACCGAGGCGTTGTCGCCGGTCTCGGCCGCCATCAGGCCTTCGATCGAGCCCTTGCCGAATTTCTCCGGCTCCTTGCTCAACCTCTTCGCCGCCGCATAGGACGACCACGCCGCCATGTCTTCGCCGACGCCGGGCAGGATGCCGATCCATACGCCGATCACGCCGGAGCGGATAATCGTGCGCCAATACACGATCACGTCGCGGATGCGCGGGATCGCCGAGCCGAATTCCATGATCTTCGGCCGCGCGAAGCGCTCGCTCATCACGGTCAGCACTTCGGAGAATCCGAATGCGCCGACCAGCACTGGAATGAGTCCGAAGCCGCCGGCGAGATCGGCATTGCCGAACGAGAAGCGCTCATAGGCATACATGCCGTCCTGCCCGATGCCTGCGACGAACAATCCGAGCAGGCCGGCGAGCCAGCCCTTCAGCGGATCGACCGCCACGAGATTGCCGGAGGTGACGACGCCGAGCAGCGCCAGCCAGAAAAATTCGAACGCGCCGAACGAAAGCGCGATCTCGCCGAGCATCGGCGTGAACAGCGCCAGGCAAATCAAGCCGAACAGCGTGCCGAGCACCGAACCGGTGGTCGCGATGCCCATCGCGCGCCCGGCCTGCCCCTGCCGTGCCAGCTGATAGCCGTCGAGGCAGGCCGCGGCATTGGCGGCGGTGCCCGGAATGTTGAGCAGGATCGCGGTGCGGCTGCCGCCATAGATCGCGCCGTTGTAGGCGCACACCAGCACAAGGATTGCCTGGTTCGGCTGCATCTTCAGGGTCAGCGTGGTGAGCAGCGTGATGATCAGCGTCGCCGAGAGGCCGGGCATGCAGCCGGCGAGCAGCCCGAGCAAGGTCGCGCCGAACGCGAGGCCGAGCGAGACCGGCGTGAGATAGCCGGTGACCGCGATGCCGAACATGTAGAGACCGTCGAACATCAGCGGCTCACGGCAGGCGCACGAGGAAGATGTAGCGGAAGATCAGGGTCACGATGGTGGCGATCGTCAGCGCCATGACGGCTGCGACGATCACGCGGCGCAGCGTCGGCCGCGCCGGCACCTGTTCGGTATCGTCGAGCAGGATGGCGTGGAGAAACAGGAACGCGACGGTGAGCGCCCAGTAGTGGATGCCGCTGCCGAGCAGGACCGCGCCATAGGCGAGACACAGGCCCCAACTCAGCAGGATGCGCTTCCAGTAGAAGCTTTCCTGGCGGTTGTCGGCCGGCGCCGCGTCCGTCTCGCCGGGCGCGTAGGTGTTGACGATGGTGTGCTTTTCCGAACGGAACATCAGGATCAGCGCGAAGATGATGAAGCCGATCCCTTGCAGCGCCGGCACGACGCCGGGCGCGGTGGACGGCGGGATGTTCATCGATTCCAGCCGGTCCATCATCCACGAGCCGTAGACGACCGCGGCGCCGAACACGAACCAGATCAGGCCGCCGATGCGGTCAGCCGTGAAGAGTTTCGCGTTCATGGCGCGGCGGCCGTTTGTCGCTGGGCGTTACGGCTTCGGAATGCCGACCGTGTCCGGCGCGACCTTGGACTTGCCGCCCTCGTGCAGGCCCCACGCCGTGCTCTGGATCGCCGGCATCGCCACCTTGAGCGCGTCGTCGCCGTACGCCGGCGCCGCGATCGCGCCGTTCGCGGTCGCGTATTTCTTCAGCGCCTCGGAGTTCACGATCGTGTCCTTCCAGATCATGTCGAGGGTCTGCAGCACTTCCTTCGGCACGTCCTTGCGCACGAAGATGCCGAAGTAGTTCGCATCCGGCTTGTAGCCCGAGATCATCGCGGTGATCGGCGCGATCGCGCCGAAGCCTTCGAGCTCGAGCGGGCGGTCGGACAGCACGGCGAGCGGACGCAGCCGCTTACCACGGATCATCTGCGCCTGCTCGACCGCAAGCTGGGTGGTGACTTCCGTTTCGCCCGACACGGTCGAGATCACGGCCGGATTTCCGCCGTCGTAAGCCACGTGCTTGTAGGTCAGGCCGAGCGCCTTGGTGAACGCCTCGATCGCGGTGTGTCCCGACGAGTTGACGCCGGCGCTGCCGACCGAGACCTGGCCGGGCTTCGCCTTCATGGCGGCGACGACGTCCTGCGGCGTCTTGTAGGCCGTGTTGTTGCCGACCGAGAGCACCGACACGTTGATGACGCTGAGATAGAGCCGCCAGTCGGCAATTTTCGTATCGAGCATGCCGCTGACCGCATACGTGCCGAGGTCCTTCGCGGCGCCGGCTGCCCAAGTGTAGCCATCGGGCGCGGCCTGCAGCACGTTGCGTGTGCCGATCGAGCCGGACGCGCCGCCCTGGTTCACCACCACGACTTTCTGCCCGAGCACGCGCTCGATCTCGGCCGCCGCGACGCGGCTCACCTGATCGGTGGAGCCGCCGGCGGCCCACGGCACGATCAGGGTGATGGGCTTCTCGGGCTTCCACGGATAGTTTTGTGCGGACGCGGTGCTTGCCGCCATGACGGCCACAGCCGCCAGTGTCATGACACGGATCATCATTTCCTCCCTCGATATGAACTTTGTTGTTGTTACGTGTTGTTCTTGCGCGGTGCCGGAGCTTCTATGCGAGCCCGTGCACCGCGAGCAGCTTGGTCATGCGCGATGCCGCCAGATCGGGATCGTGCAGCACGCGCGCCTTGTCGGCCAGTCGGAACAGTTCGGCGAGATGGACCAGCGATCGCGCGCTCTCCTGTCCGCCGATCATCATGAAATGATCCTGCTGGCCGTTGAGCCAGGCAAGGAACACGACGCCGGTCTTGTAGAAGCGCGTCGGGTTCCTGAAGATGTGGCGCGACAGCGGGACGGTCGGCTCGAGAATGCCGTGGAAGCCTTGGCGGTCGCCCTTGGCGAGCCGCGCGAGGCCGGCCGACGCCGCCGGCGCGATCGCGTCGAAGATGCCGAGCAGCGCGTGCGAATAGCCTTCCTCGTCGCCCGCGATCAGCTCCGCGTAATTGAAATCGTCGCCGGTATACATGCGCACGCCCTTCGGCAGGCGGCGCCGCATCGAGATTTCCTTTTCCTTCGATAAGAGCGAGATCTTGATGCCGTCGATCTTCTCGGCGTGCTCCTGCAGGATCGCCAGGCACGTCTCCATCGCGGCGTAGTGATCGCCGGCGCCCCAGTATCCGGCGAGTGCCGGATCGAACATCTCGCCGAGCCAGTGGATGATCACCGGCTGCTTCACCTGGCGCAGGATGCGCCCATAGACCTGCGCGTAATCTTCCGGACCGGTCGCGGCGCGGGCGAGCGCGCGGCTCGCCATCACGATCAGCCGCCCACCCATCGCCTCGATCGCCTCGATCTGCTCTTCGTAGGCGCGGATGATGTCGTCGACCGTCACGCGCGCATTGGCGTCGAGATGATCGGTGCCGACGCCGCAGGCGATCTTCACGCCCGGACGCATTCGCGCCGCCGCCAGCGCGCGGCGGATGAGCTCCTGCGCGCCGTTCCAGTCTAGGCCCATGCCGCGCTGCGCCGTGTCCATCGCCTCGGCGACGCCGAGCCCGAGGTCCCAGAGATACTCACGGAATGCTATTGTTCTGTCCCAGTCGACCGCCGCGTCGAGCCACGGATCGTTGTCGGCGAGCGGATCGGCGACCACATGCGCGGCCGCGAAGGCGACGCGATTGAGCTTCGGCGTGGCGCCTTTCTGCGGCAGCACGATCGGCTCGCCGGTGGTGTAGGGCGCAAGCGTGCGGTTGCCGGTCGGGAGCGAAATCGTCGCCACGGATGTCTCCTAGATTTCTAGCGCCGGCACGTCGATCCAGCGCCGCTCGGCCCAGCTCTTCAGGCCGAGCTCGGCAAGCTGCACGCCCTTCGCGCCTTCGACCAGATCGTACTTCCACGGAGTATCCGCGGCGACATGCCGGATGAAGTCTTCCCACTGGATCTTGAAGCCGTTTTCGTAGGTGATGTTTTCCGGAACGTCTTCCCACTGGTCGAGGAACTTCATCGTCTGTGGCACGTCCGGATTCCACACCGGGCGCGGCGTGTTCACCCGCGACTGGGTGACGCAGCGCGTCAGTCCCGCGACCGCTGAGCCGTGCGTGCCGTCGACGTGGAACGTGACGAGGTCTTCGCGCCGCAGCCGCGTCGCCCAGGACGAGTTGATGTGCGCGATCACGCCGCCTTCGAGCTGGAACGTCGCATAGGCGGCATCATCGGTGTCGGCCGTGTAAGTCTTGCCGTTCTCGTCGACCCGGCTCGGGATGTGCGTCGCGCCCAGGCAACTCACCGACTGCACGGCACCGAACAGGTTGTCGAGCACGTAGCGCCAGTGGCACAGCATGTCGAGGATGATGCCGCCGCCCTCGGCCTTCTTGTAATTCCAGCTCGGGCGCTGCGCCGGCTGGCCCCAGTCGCCTTCGAATACCCAGTAGCCGAACTCGCCGCGCACGCTCAGCATGCGGCCGAAGAAGCCGGCGTCGCGCAGCAGCTTGATCTTGCGCAGGCCGGGCAGGAATAGCTTGTCCTGGACGACGCCGTTCTTGATGCCTTTCTGCTTGGCGAGCTTGGCGATCGCGACGGCTTTATCCAGCGAATCCGCCACCGGCTTTTCGCAATAGATGTGCTTGCCGGCCTCAATCGCCTGCGTCACCAGATCGGCGCGCATCTGGGTCGTCGCGGCATCGAAGAACACGGTGTCGTTCGGGTTCTTCAGCGCGGCGCCGAGATCGGTGGTCGTGCGCGTGATGCCGTATTGCCTGCCGAGCGCCGCGATCTTCTCGGCGTTGCGGCCCACCAGAATCGGATCGGGCATCACGCGGTCGCCGTTCGGCAAGGTCACGCCGCCCTGGTCGCGGATCGCGATGATCGAGCGCACCAGATGCTGGTTCAGCCCCATGCGTCCGGTGACGCCATTCATGATGATGCCGAGCGTCCGCGTCGCCACGCCGATCCTCCCGCTTTTCACCCGGTCTTGGCCGGGGTTCGTCACTTAAGTAACTAACTGGTTACTAGCGTCGGTCTTACCCTTTCGTCAAGTCAGGTCGTTGATCCCGAGCCGCGCCAGCCGCGTGGCTTTCTCCCTGTTCACGGCCTCCGGCGGGATGCGACCGGCGGCGAGGTCGGCGACCTGCCGCACGGTGTCGAACGCCTGGTGTTCGATCGAGTCCGGCGTGAGGCCGGCGGTATGCGGCGTCGCGATCACGTCGGCGCGGCGCGCGAGAGCGAGCGAGGGCTTCTGGTCGAAGGCGCGCCCGACATCCATCGCGGCGCCGGCGATTTGCTTCTTCTCAAGGACCTGCATCAGCGCGGCCTCGTCGACCAGGTTGCCGCGCGACAAATTGAGGAAATACGCGCTTTTCTTCATGCGCGCGAAATTCGCGGCGTTCATCAGGTTCTCGGTCTGCTCGTTGGCGATGACGAGGCAGATGACGAAGTCGGATTCGGCGAGCAGCGTGTCCTGCGGCACGTGGTGCAGCGCCTTGTCCTCGACCGTGGCGAACGGATCGGACACCAGCACCTTCATGCCGAGCGCCACGCAAATGGGTGCGAGGTGCCGCGCGATCGCGCCATAGCCCATGATGCCGACGGTCGCGCCGTGGAGCTGGATGCCCTTGCGTGGCTCGGCCTCCTCGCCGCGGCGGTAGGTGATGGTCGCATCGGTGATGCCGCGCGCGCAATCGATCATCATGCCGATCGCCATTTCGCTGACCGATGCCATGAAGCCCGGCGTCGCGCGCGTCACCAGCATGCCCTCGCGGCTCGCGGCCTCGACGTCGATGTTGCGGATGTCGACCGCCACGCGCAGGAACGCGCAGCAATCCGGCGCACGCGGGAAGAACTCCGCTGGTCCCGGCGTCTGGCGGTCCGACACGATCACCTCGCAGCCCTTAGCGGCCTCCGCGAGTGCTTTCGCGTCGAGCACCTTGCCGGACGTATTGAGCCGCACCTCGCCGAGCTTGCGCATTTCGGCGAGCGCGCGCGGGCCGTAATAGTTCTCCAGCATGTCCGGGACGTGAGTGAGGAAGATGCGCATGGGTCACCGCTTGAGATAAGTGAGGACGACGTCGACGATGTGCTGCTCGCGCTCGGCGAGGCTCTTCGGTCCGGAGAGATCGCGACCGAAGATGGTCGAGAGCGTGTGGCGGTTCGATAGATAGAAGAAGCCGAGCGCCGCGATGGTGACGTAAAGCTGCACCGGATCGACGCCCGCGTGAAACACGCGCTCGCGTTCGCCGCGTTCGAGCAGGCCGGAAATCATGCCGACCAGCGGCGAATGCAGCTCGCGGATGCGCTTCGAGCGCTTGAGGTATGCGGCCTGATGCAGGTTCTCGGTGCCGAGCAGGCTCAGAAATTCCGGATGCGCGATGAAGTATGCCCAGGTGAACCGCACCAGTTCGCGCATGCCCTCGACCGGATCGCGGTCGCCGAGATGCAGCGCCTGCTCAGCCAC
>Ga0207691_10001671_pt1 | contig 21948 bp, 18 predicted proteins | sample KBSM13metaG_FD_184327 | JGI IMG/M metagenome (GOLD analysis project Ga0207691, IMG submission 184327) | Miscanthus rhizosphere microbial communities from Kellogg Biological Station, Michigan, USA - KBS M1-3 metaG (SPAdes) (version 2) | ecosystem: Host-associated > Plants > Roots > Rhizosphere >... | reverse complement strand
GGGTTAAGTCTTGAGACGTCGTGATCTTTTGGCTGCCGGTCTGGCTCTGCCCTTCATCGGCCGTCCGTTATCGGCCTCGCTCGTCTCGCAAGCGCAGGCTCAGGAGAAGCCCGCTCCGTTCGAGGCGGCTGGCGTGCGCGCACTCGCGCGCGATCTCGCGCAAAAGCCCTACAAGGCCCCCGACAGCAAGCTGCCGGACGTGCTGAAGGACCTGACCTACGACCGCTACCGCATGATCCGTTTCAAGCCGGACCAGGCGATCTGGCGCGCGGAGGGCCTGCCATTCCAACTCCAGTTCTTCCACCGCGGCTTCTATTACGCGAACCGGGTCGACATGTTCGAGGTGAAGGACGGGCTCGCAAGCCGGATCGTCTATTCACCCAACATGTTCTCGTTTGGCGACCAGCCGGCGCCGGAAATCGTCAGCGACCTGGGCTTTGCGGGCTTTCGCATCCACGGGCCGATCAACAAGCCGGACTATTTCGACGAGATCGGTGTGTTTCTGGGCGCGAGCTATTTTCGCGCGGTCGCCAAGGGCCAAACCTATGGGCTCTCGGCGCGCGGGCTGTCGCTGAAAACCGCCGATCCGAAGGGCGAGGAATTCCCGACCTTCAAGGCCTTCTGGATCGAGCGGCCCGCCAAGGGCGCGAACTCGATCGTGGTGCACGCGCTGCTCGACAGCGAGAGCGCAACCGCCGCCTATCGCTTCACCATCCGCCCCGGCGAGACCACCGTCTACGACATCGAGACGACGCTGTTTCCGCGCGTCCAGATCGATCAGCCGGGCCTCGCGACACTCACCAGCATGTATTTCTTCGGACCGAACGATCGCGGCGGCGTCGACGATTTCCGCCCCGCCGTGCACGACTCCGACGGTCTCGGGATTCAGAACGGGCGCGGCGAGCAGCTGTGGCGGCCGTTGAGCAATCCGGCCGACCTGCAGGTCAGCGCCTTCGTCGACAACAGTCCGCGCGGCTTCGGGCTGATGCAGCGCGAGCGCAACTTCCATCGCTACGAGGATCTCGAGGCGCGCTACGAGAAGCGCCCGAGCGCCTGGGTCGAGCCGATCGGCGACTGGAGCGAAGGCGAAGTGCGGCTGGTGGAGATTCCGACCTCGACCGAGATCAACGACAACATCGTGGCGTTCTGGCGCCCGCGCAATCCGACGCGCGCCAAAGGCGAATACACCTACACCTATCGCATCCATTGGGGCGCACAGATCGCGAAGCCGTTGCCGCTCGCGCAGGCCATCGCAACGCGCATCGGCGCCGGGGCCGAGGAGACCCGCCAGATCGTGATCGACTTCGCCGGCGAGACTCTCAAAACCGTGCCGCCGGCCGACATCAAGGCGCAGGTCACCAGCGACAAGGGCAGCGTGCGCAATGTCGTGGTGCATCCAAATCCCGAAGCGCACGGCACGCGGCTGAGCTTCCAGCTTGCGGCCGGAAGCGAGAAGGCGATCGAGCTGCGCGCGCAGCTGGTGCGCGGCGACGATGCGCTCTCGGAGGCGTGGCTTTACCGATGGACGCCCTGACGGCGCCGCGCCCGCAGACGCCGGCGGGATTTCTCCCCGCCGAAGCGCCGCTGCACATGCCGGTCCAATCGCTCGACGCCAAGGTGCCGGCGCCGACGATTCCATCGCCGAACATCATGCTGCGCCGGCTCTTTGTCTTCGCGACCGCAGCCCTGCTGAGCATCCTCGCGGCTTACGAAATGTATCAGGTGCTCGCGGTCGGGGGCCTGACCACGCTGGAAGCCGCGATCCTGGTGCTGTTCGTCATCCTGTTCGCCTGGATCGCGTTTTCGTTCGCCAGCACCCTCGGCGGACTGCTCGCGCTGATCACACGGCAGACCAGATCGCTCGACATAAACCCCGATACGCCGCTGCCGACCGTCACGACGCGCACGGCACTGCTGCTGCCGATCTACAACGAGCCGCCCGATCGCGTGATGTCGCGCGTCCAGGCGGTCTACGAGTCGGTCGCGCAGGCGAGCTCCGGGGCCTGGTTCGATGTGTTCATCCTGAGCGACACGACCGATCCGGATGTCTTCATTGCCGAGGAAGCCGCCTATCTGACGCTGCGCGCGCGGCTCGGCGCGAGCAACATCTATTACCGCCACCGGCCGAAGAACGACGCCAAGAAGGCCGGCAACGTCGCCGAATGGGTGCGCCGTTTCGGCAGCGCCTACGAGCAGATGATCGTGCTCGACGCCGACTCGCTGATGACCGGCGACACGCTGGTGCGCCTCGTCGCCGCGATGGAGCAAAATCCGAAAGTCGGACTGATCCAGACATTCCCCGTGATGGTGAATGCCACAACGCCGTTCGCGCGCGTGCAGCAATTCGCCGGCCGTCTTTACGGGCCGCTGATCGCCTACGGGCTCGCGTGGTGGCATGGCGGCGACAGCAACTACTGGGGCCACAACGCCGTCATCCGCACGCGCGCCTTCGCGCAATGCGGCGGGCTTCCGGTGCTGAGCGGCCCGCGCCCGATCGGCGGGCATATCCTCAGTCACGACTTCGTCGAGGCCGCGCTGATGCGGCGCGGCGGCTGGGCGATCCACATGGCGCCGGCGCTCGGCGGCTCGTTCGAGGAGTCGCCGCCCTCGCTCACCGAATACGCTGCGCGCGACCGGCGCTGGTGCCAGGGCAATCTGCAGCATACCGGCGTGCTTTCCGCGCGTGGCCTGCATCCGTTGAGCCGCCTGCATCTGCTCACCGGCATCGGCTCCTACATCGCGGCGCCGCTGTGGCTGTTGTTCCTGCTCATCGGCATCCTGATTTCGCTGCAGGCGCAATTCATCCGGCCGGAATATTTCCCCAAGACCTTCACGCTGTACCCGCAATGGCCGGCGCAGGATCCGGTGCGCGCCGCGTATGTGTTCGCCGCCACGATGGGACTGCTGCTCGCGCCGAAGCTGATCGGTTATCTGGCGATGCTCGCCGACGGGCCGATGCGGCGCGGCTTTGGCGGCGCGATCCGGGCGTTCTTCAGCATGATTGCCGAAGTCATCATTTCGGGCCTGATCGCGCCCGTCATGATGCTGATCCAGTCGTCATCCGTCGCCGGCATCCTGATGGGCCGCGACAGTGGATGGAACGTGCAGCGCCGCGACGATGGCAGCCTGCCGTTGCGCGACGTCGCGCGGCGCTACGGCTGGCACACCGCGTTCGGGCTTTTGCTGGCGCTCGCCGCCTACGGGGTGTCGTTCTCGCTGTTCGCCTGGATGACGCCGGTGATCGCCGGGCTGCTGCTCGCGATCCCGCTGGCGCAATGGAGCGCAAGCCCGGAGGCAGGGCGCTGGCTGCGCCGCATGAAGCTGCTGCTGGTCCCCGAAGAAAGCCGCGCGCCGGACATTCTGATCCGCGCCAACGCGCTGGTCGAAACCTTCGCGTCCGAGGGCGAAGCGACGGGTGCCTTTGCGCGGCTGTTCTCCGACCCAGCGCTGGTGACGGCGCATCGCGCGCTGCTGCCCGCACCGCCGGAGCGAAAGCGCGGCGAGATCGACGCCGCACTGGTGATCGGGCTTGCGAAACTCGACGATTGCGTGTCGCTGGCCGATGCCGACGCGATGCTGACGCGACAGGAGAAGATGGCCGCGCTGGGCGACGCGCGCGGCGTCGATCGCCTGGCCGCACTTGCGCGGCGCTGCGGCGAGACCAGGCCGTAACGGCAGAACTGAAGATAGGGAGAGAAAAGGCCGCCCGGAGTTTACCCGGGCGGCCTCCTCGCTAGATCAGGAAGTGATCCATGGGGCCTGCGACCCCCAGGAGAACAGGTTCAAAGCTCTGGAGCGGGGCACCGAAGCTGTTGATGACGGTGTTGTCGCCCGGTCCGCCGTCGAGGACGTCGATGCCGCCGCCGCCGATCAGAACGTCGTCACCAGCGCCGCCGAGCAGCGTGTCGTTGCCGACGCTGCCGATCAGAATGTCGGCGCCCTCGCCGCCGTCGAGCACGAGGTGCGGCCCGCCAAGGCCGACTCCCGATGCCTCGATCACGTCGTCGCCGCCGAGACCGTTGATGCGGATCGTGTCCACGTTGAAGTCGAAGTGATCGATCACGACGCGGCTGGCGAGTCCGTCGATGACCAGCGATCCATTCACCAGCGAAAGCGAGATGACATCGTCCCCGCCGGTGCCGTCGATCGTGATCGTGTCAGCCGCACCGTCGGGAGCCGGATCGCCAGGAACCGCGGCGAGATCGATGTTGATCTGCTCGACGCCGGTGCCGGTCATGTCGCCGATGTTGATGGTGTCGGCACCGCCGCGGGCATTGAACGTGACGGTTTCGACGCTGTTCATATCCATCGTGACGTTGGCGATGTCGCGTGTCAGCGTGGCATGCGAGCCGTTGGCGAAGATGTTCACGGTCTCGTTGATGATCGCACCGTTGAACAGCAGCGTATCGCTGCCGGCCTGGCCATCGACCGTGTCGTTGTCGTCGCCCGGATTCCACACGAACGTGTCGTTTCCGGCGCCCATCCGGGCGACGTCGTTGCCGTCGCCGCCGTTGATGAGGTCGTCGCCCTGGCTTCCGATGATGGTGTCGATGCCGAGGCCGCCATTGATCGTGAGCTGCAGCGCACCGGCCGCAAGCCCGCTCGCATCGATCGTGTCGTCGCCGCCTTGCCCGTTGAGCGTGAGCTGGTCGGTTGCGTCGGCGAAGGACACTTTTGTGGTCGCCTCCAGGCCGAACACCGTCACGCCCGAAGCGTCGCTCCTGACACCGAACACATCGGCGCCTTGGGTCGCGCTGACCGCGATCGTGTCGACCGCGCCGTCAGGCGTTCCCGCCGGACCGCTGAGGTCGAGATTCACCTGATCGACGTCGGTGCCGGAGAGATCGCCGACCGTGATCTTGTCGATGCCGCCGAGCGCGTGGAAGTCGACATGCTCGACGCCGTTCAGGTCCATCGTGATGTTCGCAACGTCGCGGGTGAACAGGGCGCGCGAGCCGTTCGCCACGATGTTGATGGTCTCGTTGATGTTGGCGCCAAAGAACAGCATTGTGTCGGTGCCGTTCTCTCCTTCCACGATGTCGCTGCCGTCACCTGGATTCCACTGGAACACGTCGTTGCCTGCGCCAAGCAGCGCGACGTCGTTGCCCCGGCCACCGACCACGGAGTCGGTGCCGTCGCCGCCGATGAGCATGTCGTCACCGGCGCTCCCGACGATGGTGTCGTTTCCGGCGCCGCCGTCGATTGTCAGCTTCACCACGCCTGCCGCGAGCGCGGCCGCGGAGATCGTGTCGTTGCCGCCAAGACCCTGGACGACGAGGGCGTCGTTTGCACCTTCGGCGTTGGTCAAGGCGACGGTAGCCGACAGTCCCGTGACGCTCACCGAGGTCCCGGAGCCGACCACCTGGATCGTGTCAGCGCCATTGGTACCCTTGACCGTCACGGTATCCGCCGCGCCATCGCCGACCCCGTTATTTCCGAGATCGAGGTTGACCTGCTTCACCGCGGTGCCGCTCAGGTCGTTGATGACAATGTTGTCGGCACCGCCGCGTGCGTTGATCGCAATCGTCTCGACGGCGTTCAGATCCATCGTGATGTTGGCGATATCGCGGGTGAGACGCACGTGTCCGCCGTTGGCCGCGATCTCGATTTTCTCGTTGATGGCGGAGCCGTTGAATACGAGCGTATCATTGCCGCCCTGGCCATCGACGGTGTCATTGCCGTCGCCTGGATCCCACTGGAACACGTCGTCGCCCGCGCCGAGCTGGGCGACGTCGCTGCCCTGGTTGCCGTCGATGAAATCGTTGCCGTCGCCGCCGAGCAGGGTGTCGTTGCCGTTGCTGCCGAGGATCGTGTCATCACCCGTGCCGCCATCGACCGTGACGCTGATCAGCGAAGCGAGGTCGCCGGTGGCCGAGAACGTGTCGTTGCCGCCGTTCATGTTGACGGTGATCTTCTCGGTCGTGCCGATATCGAGGAAGAAAGGACCCGGCTCGACACGGTCGAAGCGGACGCGCGAGCCGTTGGCGGTCAGCGTGAAATGTTCCTCGCCGTTGCCGCCGTTGACCTCGGCGGTATCGGTGCCGGCGCCGCCTTCCATCAGGTCGCTGTCGTCGCCGGGATTCCAGATCATGCGGTCGTTGCCGCCTTCGCCGAACATCTGATCGTCGCCGTCGCCGCCGGTCAGCGTGTCATTGCCGTCGCCGCCGAACAGGAAATCGCTGCCGCCCTTGCCGAGCAGCGTATCGTTGCCCGTCTGACCGAACAGCATGTCGCCACCCGAGCCGCCGGTCAGCGTGTCGTTGCCGGCGCCGCCGAACAGGTTAGCGGCAGGCAGCGCACCGAACGCTTCGTTCATCGTGATGGTGTCGTTGCCGCCTTGTCCGAAAACCTGGATCAACGCTGTGTTGGCGACGGTCGGCTGGCCGCCTGTGACCGCGACAGCGCCGCCGTTGATGAGAATGTTCCCGGCCGCATCGCGGCTCTCGGTAATCGTGTTGTCGAGGTTGTCGCCGAACACCGATAAAATACCGGTGCCGGCCAAGAAGCTGGCTTTGACGGCCATTGTCGCAGTCTCCTGAGTTGTGCCGCAGCGGGGGAGCCTTGGCTGTTGTCCTGGCGGGTTCACCGCCGGTTGGGTTGCAGTCAGCGTCTGCCGTTGACGGGAGCGGGGACTCGCGCCTTCGGGTCGTTCGAGTTGTTGGATTTCGCGGGCGGATCAGCTCATCAACTGATCCGGCGGCAGTTCACGTGCACCTGCTCAATAGTAAGGTCGCCTCTGCCTCCCGCGTCGGGAGCACGATTCGATCTCGCTTCGCGTGATGCCGATGTCCTTCAGCGTGCGGTCATCGAGCCCGTGAAGCGCCCTGACGGAGCGCGTCACCGTCCATTCTTCGCCGGCTTTGCGGATGACGCGCCCGAGCGCTTCGCGGGATCTTCGCCACATGCCGGCACCAATGCGTGTTTCGTCGATCGACTATCTAGGGAAGTGCGGGCCAGTCCGCTTGAAGCCGGACTGGAGCGCGGCGCTATTTCTTCTGGAGATTCTCTGGAGATTTCAAAAAACAGGAGATCGTTGCGCCGCCGCGGCCATCTTCGATCGGAATTCGCCCGCTTACCGGCGGCCGTTCAGATCGGGGGGAGATGATTTTCCGGTTCGGTGCATATTGCGTATGAGGTCGATGAACTGCGGCGAACCAGCACCGTCGTGCCGGTCGAACCTCGGACGGTCGACGTACTCGCCTACCTGCTCAAGAATTCCGACCCCGGATCGTCAGCAGGAACCAACTCTTCGAATCCGTCACGAGCCGCCGACTGCGGTAAGCGGCAGTTGAAATTTCCGCTTTGGGTCGATTCTGTTGAAAAAGTCCGATTGTCGACTCGATCTAGCCGGCAATCGCGACAGGCCGCAGCGCGGGCCGCGCGAGCGCCAACGAGGGCTTCACCGCGTCCTTGTTCGGCGCGCAAAGGCCGCGCTTGTCGACCAGCGGCTTGAACGCATCGGTCAGGCCCACGACGGTTTCGGCCGCGCCGAGCACCAGGAAGCCATCCGGGTCCAGAAGGCGCGCGATGCGGTTGAGCACGCCGATCTTGGTTTCCTGATCGAAATAGATCAGCACGTTGCGGCAGAACACCACGTCGAAGCTGCCGAGATGGGCAAAGTCCGACAGCAGATTGAGCGGCCGGTACTGCACCATGGCGCGGATCTCCGGCGAGATCTGCCAGGTGTCGCCGACCTGGCTGAAATGCTTCACCAGCATCTGGATCGGCAGGCCGCGCTGCACCTCGAACTGGCTGTAGACGCCGGCCTTGGCCTTTTCCAGCACTTCGGTCGAGAGGTCGGTGCCGAGAATCTCGACGCGCCAGCCGACGAGCTTGTCCTTCATCTCCTTCAGGCACATCGCGAGCGAATATGGCTCCTGGCCGGTGGACGCCGCCGCGCACCAGATGCGCAGGCGCCGCTCGCGCGCGCGCGCCGCCAGCAGGCCGGGCATGATGGTGTCGCGGAAGTGATCGAACGGGATCTTGTCGCGGTAGAAGAACGACTCGTTGGTCGTCATCGCCTCGACCACATCGACGGCGAGGCGCTCGTTGTTGCTGCGAAGCTTCGCCACCAGTTCGCCGAGCGAAGCGATACCGGCCTTGCGGGCGAGCGGGGTCAGGCGGCTCTCCACCAGATACTGCTTGTCGACCGACAGCACGAGGCCGGAACGGTCCTTCAGCAGCTTGCGGAGATAGTCGTAATCGAGTGGCGTCACGACATGCCCCCAAACTGCCGCACGATTTTCGGTCCGATCTGATCGAGCGGCAGCACCGCCGCGCAGACGCCCGCATGCGCGGCCGCCCCCGGCATGCCCCAAACGACGCTGGTCGCTTCGTCCTGTGCGATCACGCTGCCGCCGGCCGCGACGATGTCCTCGGCGCCGCGTGTCCCGTCCGAGCCCATGCCGGTCAGGATCACCGCCAGGATCACACTGCCCCAGACCTGCGCGGCCGAGGCGAACAGCGGATCGACCGCCGGACGGCAGAAGTTCACCAGCGGGCCTTCGTTGAGCGAAATCGCCGGCTGATTCTTGCGCTTCACGACCGTCATGTGCTTGCCGCCGGGGGCGAGATAGATCGTGCCGGGCACGACCGGCTCGCCATCGATCGCCTCGTGCGCGAGATGGCCGCTGGCGCGCGCCAGATGCTCGGCCAGGATGGTCGTGAAGGTCGGCGGCATGTGCTGCGTGATCAGAACGGGGGCGCGGCCATAGACCGGCTTGATTCGCTCGACCAGTCCGGTCAGCGCCTGCGGGCCGCCGGTCGAGGAGCCGATCAGCAGCACGCGCGGCATGAGGGGCGAGAACGGCCGCAGCTTGATGTCGGGCGAGCCATGCAGCGCGACGGTGCGCGGCTCCGCGACCGAGAATTTCTGGCGTGTTGGCGTTCCCCGCGCGGTCGGCACCGCGAACGGTTGGCGAGCGCGCGGCTCGGCCTGCGTCGAGGTGAAGCCGCGTTTGCGCCGTCCGCCGAGCTGGCGGACCTTTTCGATCAGCTCGCGGCGGAAGGCTGCCGAAGTCGTGACCTCGCGGTTGGTCGCGGGCTTCGGGATATAGTCGGCGGCGCCGAGCGAGAGCGCCTTCAGGCTCACTTCCGCGTTCCGGCGGGTGAGCGTCGACGCCATGATGACGGTCAGGTCGCGCTTCTTTTCCAGGAGCAGCGGCAGCGCGCTCAGCCCGTCGAGATCCGGCATGTCGATATCGAGAATGACGACGTCCGGATTGGCGCGGAGAACCTGATCGACCGCATCGCGCCCGGTGCGCACCGAGGCGACCGTCTTGAGGTCCGGCTCCTCGTCGATCCAGCGCGACACGAGTCCGCGCACGACGACCGCGTCGTCCACGATCATGACGCGGATGGGGTCCTGCGCCGCGGCGGATGCGGCAGGCGCAAGAGTGGCGGCGGCGCTCATACGCAGGTACTCGGGTTACGCTCTAGGCTTACGACTTCAGAACGCGGCGAAACGGCAGCTCACATCGGAGGTCTAGATGAGGCCGACTTCCTGGAACTTGGCTTCGACGATCTCCTTGTCGAACGGCTTCATGATGTACTCGTTGGCACCGGCGCTGAGAGCGCGCGCGATGTGGGCGACGTCGTTCTCGGTCGTGCAGAACACGACCTTCGGTCCGTCGCCTCCGGGCAGGCGGCGCAGCGCCTTGAGGAAGTCGTAGCCGTCCATCACCGGCATGTTCCAGTCGAGCAGCACCGCGTCGGGCAATGCAGCACGGCATTGCTCCAGCGCCTGCTGCCCGTCCTCGGCCTCGATGATCTTGAAATCGAGACCTTCGAGAATCCTTCGCGCGACCTTGCGGATGACGCTGGAGTCATCGACCACTAGACACGTTTTCATCGCATCACCACCTTCTGAGGCCTCGCGGCCATCGGTCTCATTTCAGTTCTTCGTCACGCCGCCATCGGTTCGGCGGACGTGTTCAGCACATGGTCCACGTCGAGAATGACCATCAGTTGACCCTCGAGCCGGTGCACGCCGCCGGAGACGCGCGCCAGTCGCGTGTCGAGATTGACCGGATTGGGTTCGCGCGTGTCGTCGCCGAGCTTCATGACCTCGCCGACCGTATCGATCAGCAGTCCGTAGGACTCGCCCTTGAGCTCGATGCCGACCGCCATCGACGGTCTGTCGTCGGTGCGCGGCGGCAGGCCGAGCCGGCGGCGCATGTCGACCGCCGTGACGATACGGCCGCGCAGATTGAGCACGCCCGCGATTTCCGGCGCGGACAGCGGCACGCGCGTCACGCGGTCCGGCATGAAGACATCCTGGACGCGCGAAATCGGCAGGCCGAACAACTGACCCCCGATCACCACGGTGACGTATTCGGTGACCTGCTTGGTGATGGCGTTGTCGTTGCTCATGATCGCCCTCTCACGCCGCCTCGGCCCATTCGACGACCGACTCCTTGAGCGCCGCGATCAGCCCCTGACGGTCGAACTTGGCGACGAAATCGTGGAAGCCGGCCTGCCGGCCGCGCTCGATCGAGGCCGGCGACGTCATCGACGACAGCGCGATGATCGGAACGTGAGCGCCGCGCGCGTCGGCGCGGATCGCCTCGGCCAGCTCGAAGCCGTTCATCCCGGGCATTTCGATGTCGGAGACGATCACATCGAACCTCTCGCCCTTCTTGACCAGCGCGAGCGCCTCGTCCGCAGCACCGACCGCGGTCACGTCGTAGCCGGCGGCTTTCATCACCGGCACGAGCATGTTGCGGAAGAACGCCGAGTCGTCGACGAACAGCAGCGTGCGCGTCAGCGCGTCATTGCTCATCTCCTTGCGGCGGAACCAGTCTTCGAAGGCGAGCGGCAGGAAATGTCCGATGTCGACGATCTCGGTCGCCTGCCCCTTGATGACCGCACAGCCGAGAATGCCCGGGACGTCGCTGCCGACCTGGATGTCGAGTCTGTCCTCGACGATGTCGATGATCTCGTCGACCACAAGGCCCATCGAGCGTCCGGCATCGGAGAACACGAGCAGCGGCTGCGTGCCTTCGGTGCGCACGCGCACCTCCTCGCTGACACGGATCAGCGGCATGAGCTGGCCGCGGTACTGCACCAGATGGCGGCCGTTCGACAGTTCGATCTTCCTGCAGTCGACCTCTTCGAGCCGCGTGACGAGCGCAAGCAGCACTGCCTTCGGCTGCTGCGAGCCGGCGCGGAACACCAGCAGCGAGACGGTCTTTTCGACCTTGCCGGCCTGCTGCGCGTCGGACGCATCAGCAGCCTGCGTGCCGGCGGAGCCGACGGTCTGCGCGATGCCGTTGGGATCGATGATCATGATCACCGAGCCGTCGCCGAGGATCGTGTTCCCCGAAAACATCGCGATGTGACGCAGCTTGGTCGACATCGGCTTGACGACGATTTCCTCGGTATGGAACACGCCGTCGACCACGATGCCGAAGGTCTGGTTGCCGACCTGCGTGACCACGATGAACCCGTTCTCCGGCTCGCTGCCGGTGCCGTCGTCCATCTTCAACAGCTTCTTCAGGTGAATGAGCGGCAGCAGCTTGTTGCGCAGGCGCAGGACCGGCGTGTCCTTGATGCGCTCGATGCGGTGCTCGGAATTGGCCTGCGCGCGAACGAGCTCTATCACCGCGAGCTGCGGGATCGCGAAGCGCTCGCCGCCTGCCTCCACGATCAGCGCCGAGACGATCGCGAGCGTCAGCGGGATCTTGATCATGAAGCTCGAACCCTCGCCGGGAACGGACTTCACGTCGATGGTGCCGCCGATCTGATCGATGTTGTTGCGCACCACGTCCATGCCGACGCCGCGGCCGGACACGCTGGTCACTTCGGCGGCGGTCGAGAAGCCGGCCGCGAAGATGAACTTGTGGATCTGCGCTTCCGTCATCTTCTCGAGTTCGGACTCGGTCGCCAGCCCGTTCTCGATCGCCTTCTGCTTGATGCGCGCCGTGTTCAGGCCGCGTCCGTCGTCGGCGATCTCGATGATGATGTGACCGCCCTCGTGATAGGCGGAGAGGCGGATCGTGCCCTTCTCCGGCTTGTTGGTGGCGCGGCGCTGCTCCAGCGTTTCAAGCCCGTGGTCCGCGGAGTTGCGCACCATATGGGTGAGCGGGTCCTTGATCAGATCGAGCACCTGGCGGTCGAGCTCGGTCTCGGCGCCATGCATCTCGAGCTCGATGTCTTTCTTCAGCTCGCTCGCCAGGTCGCGGATGATGCGTGGCAGCTTCTGCCAGGCATTGCCGATCGGCTGCATGCGCGTCTTCATGACGCCCTCCTGCAGCTCCGCAGTGACATTGGAGAGACGCTGCAGCGGGACCTTGAACTCCGAGTCCTCGTGGCGGCGCGCGATCTCGAGCAGCTGGTTGCGGGTGAGCACCAGCTCCGAGACCATCGTCATCAGGCCTTCGAGCGTGTCGACGTTCACGCGGATCGACTGGTTGGCGACCTTGTCGACCTTCTCCTCGTCTTCGCCGGCGAGCTTGCGCTCGGTCTTGGCGAGTTTCGGCTTCGTCTCCGCCTTGGGTACTTCGGCTTTCGGCGCCGGTGTGATCTCGACCGCCGTTTCGCGGAACGCGCGTTCGAGATCGTCGAGCGAAACTTCGCCGGGACGCAGGGGCCGCTCCAGCGTCTGCGCAACGAGCGTCCCGCCGGCCGCGGCAGACCTGGGCTCTTCTTTCAGCACCGCGACCTTGCCTTCGATCGCCATGCGCTCCAGTTCGCCGATCAGGTCGGCATCGGAGCCTTCCGGTTCGGCTTCGTTCTGCTCGAGCCCGCCGAGCACTTCCTTCAGCCGGTCGATGGTCGACAGGATGAGCGTGACGGCTTGCCCGGTGACCGGCATGCCGTCGCGGAATTTTCCCATCAGCGTCTCGGCGGCGTGCGCCAGCGCTTCCAGCCGCGGCAGCCCGAGGAAGCCGCAGGTCCCTTTGATCGTGTGGACGAGGCGGAAGATGTTATCGAGGATCTTCGCGTTGTTCGGCTCCTGCTCGAAACGCACGAGCTCAACGTCGACCGTGTCGAGGCTTTCGTTCGTTTCGGTTAGAAACTCGCGCAGCAGGTCGTCCATCGGAGCAATAACCTTCGTCGCCAGGCGCGACCTCTCCGGCCGCTGCCTTTCGGGAGCGAGATCAGTGTGTTGCCAAAGTGCTTAAGGATCGGTTGCTGCAGCGGCGCCGAGGGGGAAAAATAACCGTCGCACGCCCCTGTCCGGACGTGCCGATTCCGCTGAATTTACAAGCAATTGTCTGCTCGAAGCACCTGGCCGACCCGCGTCGGGAACTCGATCTGCGCGGTCACTGTGCGCTGAGCACGATCGCCTCGCCTTCCGGCGCCAGCGTGACGTTCAGTCCGCAGGCACGCGCAAGCAGCCCGGTATAGAACGGCTGGATCGCGTGGGCGTCGATCGGATTTTCCGCCTGACCCGCGACCAGGCCGGGCACGGCCTGCGGGATGCGGGAATTCAGGCCGGAGGAGATGATCTTGAAGCCCATCGTGTCGCCCTCGCCGATCGGCTCGATCGCGAGACTGCCGCCACGCGGGATCGTGCCGCCCGCGAGCACGAGCAGGTTGAGCAGGAGCTTGACGCGGTTTTTTGGCAGAAGGACGCGCGGCAGCTTCCAGGTCAACTTGGTCTTGTCGTCCTCCATCATGCCGCGCGCGACGCTTTCGGCATCGCCGGTGTCGATCGAGGCGCCCGCCGAGCCGGCCGCGCCGAAGGCGAGCCGGCAGAACTGAAGACGGGCGGAGGCGGTCGTGGCACTCTTCTTGATCAACTCGATCGCGAAAACCTTGGTCTGCTCGTCGGCGTCGTCCTCCATCACCTCTATGCCGTTCACGACCGCGCCGACCGGGCTAATCAGATCGTGACAGACCCGCGAACACAACAGCGCCGCCAGATCGAGGGCTTCGAGCGTAACGGGCACCGACATGCGGGAACCTCCGGGACGAGAAAACAGCGACTCAGCGGCTGAGTCGGCGGTGTGATACACCGCTGCCGAATCGCCTGCCAGTATAAGGGGGGACTAGTGTGGCGGTTCAGAAGTCCGCATCATTCTTGCCGCGAACTCATCATGCGGACTTCTGAACCTAAGCCACACTAGAATCATAGGTTTCCTAGTGTCCTTCGATTCCGAAGTTCGTACACGAGGGTGCTGCACGATGAAACGAACTTCGGAATCGGGACACTAGTGGCGGCAGACGACACCGAAATTGCGGCGCTGTTCACGGCACTCGCGGTCCAAGCCGCCGCCGCGATCCTGCAGTTCGACTGCCGCAACGTCGCTTCGCGGCAGAAAGCCGACCGGTCGATGGTGACGGCGGCCGACGAGGCGGCGGAAGCCGTGATCCTGCCGGGGCTCGCGACGCTGCACGGCGTGCCGGTCGTGTCGGAGGAATCCGTCCGTGAAGCGCACGCGGGAGATTACCTGCTGGTCGATCCGCTCGACGGCACCGCCGAGTTCCTTGCGGGCCGTGACGAGTACACGGTCAACATCGCGCTGGTGCGTTCCGGCGCTCCGGCGATCGGCGTGATCGCCGCGCCGGCGCTCGGTCTGTTGTGGCGCGGTGCGGCCGGCAAGGCCGAACGACTGCGCGTTTCCGGTTCGGGCGAAATTCTGGACCGCGTCGCAATTCGCACCCGCGCCTGGCCGGCGCAGCGTGTCGCCACGATCAGCCGATCGCACTACGAGGCGGCGAGCGCGGACTTCCTGCAACGCTTCGCGCCGGTGACGACGCTCGTGTGCGGGTCCGCGCTGAAGTTCTGCCGCCTCGCCGAGGGTGCGGCGGACATCTATCCGCGCCTTGCGCCGACATCCGAATGGGATGTGGCCGCCGGCCATGCACTCATCGTTGCGGCAGGCGGCGACATGACGGCGCCGGACGGAAGCGCTCTCATTTACGGACGCGGCGAGAGCCATCGCGTGCCGGGCTTCGTCGCCTGGGGCGATCCTGCGGCGGCGAAGGCTATTGGTGGAGCATGATCTTTTCCGAAAACCGGTGTCCATCCCGCATCACGTGCGGGGCAGGCCTTTTCGGGATCATGCTCTATTCCGCCAGTTCGCTCTTGACCTCGGCCCAGCGCGCCGACGCCGACGCGATCACCACCGCCGGATCGCCGATGAACGTCTGGCGCGCCTCGGCCGTGTAGAAGAGATAGAGCCGCTCGCCGTAGACGACCCACAGACCCGGATAGCCGGCCGTGGACACGCCACGCGCGATGCCGACCGGATCGTAGCCGCCGTAGCGCGGCATGTAGACGCCAGGGTGGGCGATGAAGGCTGCGCGATTGCCCTCGTTGTCGAAGCGCCAGACCGCGCCGGCGAAGCGGTGCTCGAACTCCTCGCGGCCGGCGACCGGCTTGCGCTCGGTGAAGTAGGCGACCGGATCGATGCCGTAGATCGCCAGCCCCGTGTGGCGGTCGACCACGATGCGTTCGGTGGTCGCGGCGCGTAGCGCGGGCGACAGCTCACACGCCCCGATCACAAGGCCGAGCGTCAAAACGGGCCAAACGGACCGCTTTCTTGCGCGTCGCGAAGCCGTCATAGTTCTAGCCAGATTCCGCCTGATTCGGGGCCGGTTCGCCCGCCAGTATGCGGCAACGTCGTATGCAACGCGTTAAGCCGTCCTCTCGTCCTGGAGAATCCATGCGCGCCGTCCGCTATCTGCTACTTGTTGGTTTGCTGATCGGTATCCCGCTGGCGCCCGCGCGGGCGCAAGCGCCGGAGCGCTACAGTTCGAATGAAATTCTCGATACCGGGCATCGCTTCTTCGGCGGCGTGTCGCGCGGGCTTGCGCAGGTGGTCGAGCGCGCATTCTCCACTTGGGGGCAGCCGAACGGCTATGTGCTCGGGCAGGAAGGCGGCGGCGCGATCATCGGCGGACTGCGCTACGGCGAAGGCGCGCTCTACACGAAGAACGCCGGTGATCTGAAAGTCTACTGGCAGGGCCCGACGCTGGGCTGGGACGTGGGCGGCGAAGGCGCGCGCACCATGATGCTGGTCTACAATCTCCCCGCGACACGCGCGATGTATCAGCGTTTCGCCGGGGTCGACGGCTCGGCCTATCTGGTCGGTGGCGTCGGCATGACGGCGCTGACCGCGAACCGTATCGTCGTGGTTCCGATCCGCTCGGGCGTCGGCCTGCGCCTCGGCGCGAATGTCGGGTACCTGAAGTTCACCCCGCAGGCGACGTGGAATCCGTTCTGACCGCATGATCCCGAAAAGCCTGTCCGGCACGTGATGCGGGATGAGATCCGGTTTCGGAAAAGATCATGCGTCCTAGGAAACGTCCCAAGAAAGTCGTCATCATTTCGGCCACCTCGCAGATTTAGGTTAATGCAGGCCGGCGCTGGAGTTGGCGAGCGCCGCGTGGCAATAAGGGGGTGAGACCCCGCGCGGAGGGGGTCGGAGGCTCCTTTCATGATCGAACCGATCATGTTCTTCGGGCTCGGCTTTTTGGCCTCGAGCCTGCTTGGACTTATCATCGTGCCGTTCGTGCATGCCCGCGCTGTGCGCCTCACCGTGCGGCGGCTGGAAGCCGCGACGCCGCTGTCGATGGCGGAAATCCAGGCCGACAAGGATCAGCTGCGCGCCGAATTCGCGATGTCGACGCGGCGGCTGGAAATGAGCGTCGACACCCTCAAGAACAAGTCGACCGGCCAGCTCGCGGAACTCGGCAAGAAAAACGACGTCATCAATCGGCTCAAGATCGAACTCGGCGAGAAGGCCGCGACCATCTTCGCGCTGGAAGCGCGCGACAAGGGCATCAAGGACCAGTTGCGCGCGACCGAGGACGAACTCGAGGTCAAGACCAACAATCTGCGCGAGACCGAGCGCAACCTTGCCGACAAGGAAGCCGAACTCGCCAAGGCGAGCGCCTCGCTCACCGAGCAGACCGCGACCTCCGACAGCCAGCGCGTCGAGATCGTCGCGCTCAAGACGCAGGTGGACAATTTCAAGGATCAGGTCGCGACGCTGGAACGCGACGTGAAGAGCACCGAGGATCGCTACGCGCGCGAGAAGGAGGCTTCCGAGAAGTCGAGCAAGGAACTCGCCGACGAACGCGGCACCGTGCAGGCGCTGGGAACGCGCGTCGCGCAGCTCGAGCGCCAGCTTGCGACGCAGACCACCGAAGCCGAGATCATGGGGCGGCGCATCGCCGACATGGAGATGCGGCTGACCGAGCAGGCGCGCCTGCTCGCCGACCGCGAGCGCGAGCGCGACCAGTTGCGCACCGACGTCGATTCCGCGCGCCGGATCGAGGCCGATCTGCGCCAGGAGCTTGCGACGATCGAGCGCCGCCATGGCTCGGCGACCGACTCGCTGCGCGCCGAGAAGACGCTGGCCGAGAGCCAGTTGGAGCGCGCGCGCGAAGACCGCGCCAAGCTGCAGCGCGAAGTCACCACCATGAAGCGCGAGGCCGAGGCGACCTGGGCCTCCGAGCGCGTCGAGAACGCGCTGCTGCGTGAGCGGATCAACGATGTGGCGGCGGAAGTCGCGCGCCTGACCGCGACGCTGGAAGGCCCCGGTTCGACCATCGATACGATCCTGGCCGCATCGGAGCATGCAGCCGCGACCAACGGCGCCAAGCCCGCCGCACCGGCCAACACCAACGACGGCGATGATGCCAAGGGCAGCCTCGCGGATCGCATCCGCGCCTTGCAAGCGCGCTCCTCGCGGTTATCCTCCGCGACGTGATCGCACCAAGACTTGTCTCCTCGTTCCTTGCGGCCCTGATCGCGGCGGCACTGCTCGCGTCGTTCGCGCATGCCGAAGATCGCGAGATCGCGAAACGCCGCGCGGCAGAGAAGAAGAGTTTCACCGACGCGCAGATCTTCGACGGCTTCTTCCGGGTCGCGTTCGGCGCCGAATTGCGTCTGGCCGGCAATTCCGACCGCATCCGCAAGTATCACGTGCCGGTGCGCGTTTATGTCGACAACCGCACCAAGCCCGACCGGACCGCGCAAGTCGGCGAGGTCGTCGCCGACATCAAGAACCGCATCGCCAATCTCGACATCGCAATGACGGCTGACAAGAGCGCGGCGAACGTCGAGGTGCGGCTGATCCGCGAGCGCGATTTCGGCCGCACCTTGCGCCAGACGTTCGGACGCCAAAGCGCCAGGATTCAGAAATCGCTCGACCCGCAATGCCTGTCCGGATTCCGCAAGGATGGCGAGTTCCGCATCGTGCATTCTGACGTGTTTCTCGTCGCGGATACCAACGACTTCACGTTCTACGATTGCGCCTACGAAGAGTTGCTGCAGGCGCTCGGGCCGATCAACGACACGGACAAGGTGCCGTGGACCATGTTCAATGACGACGTACAGATGGGTTTCTTCGGCGTCTACGATCAGTACATTCTCAATATTCTCTATCATCCGCGGATCACGGCCGGTATGACCGCCGCGCAAGTGCGCGTGCTGCTGCCGGAGATCATGCCCGAGGTGCGGGCGTTCGTGGCGAAGACGAACAACCTGCCGAACTAGGGCGGCCAGGACGGATAAACTGAACGAAAACCAGAATGGCGGCTTCGCGTTTAGGACGGAGCTCAATCAACTGGCAGACCCGCAACTCGTCTTATTTTCAGATAAAAATTTCGCCACAATACGGTTAGCTTTGCGGGCGGAGTTTCGCAGAAGCTTTTGGGTGGCATCCATTTCTCCTTTCCACCGACGCTGCCCCTCATCCGAGCTGTCACTTGATTTTGAAAACGCACTCGCGACTAGCGTCACGCGGAAATATTCGATGTCATCTGACCGTGACGGCGAGCCGCTTAGCCGGTCCTGATACCAATCCGTCCAGACCTTCCAGCTTTCATCCTCACGAATGAGAGCGGAGCACATCGAATTCCACCGCGCGAGATAAGGCTCAGGCGCCAGAAGCGGTGAACTGAGGTCCAGCCATAAGGGCTTATCCAACAAGTCAAACGGATCATTACCCGCCTCGATCCACGATCGTTCAATCGCGATGGCCCCCCAGAAGTAATCGCCTCCGTCGACGTGGGAAGCCCATAGAGCCGCATAACTAGCGCGGTGAGCGGGCCCACTAGATAAAGCCGCACTTCTGGCGGCGTCCGCGGCCGTCGCGGCTGCTACGCAAGCTTCGAAAACGGCCGCTCCGGCACTATCTCCGGTTTTGGGCATGACCGAATTAAGCGCAATACCCACGACCCTGAGGCCCACGCTCGGACGTTTGATGTAGAGCCGCCCAAGCGCCGCATGACGAAAAGCCGATATAATTTGACGTACTTGTCTTGCTGAAAATGACCCGTCGGTTGGTTCCACCACGAACGGCAAGACTCGCAGCGCGAATCGAGATGCAATGACAGCAGAAACTACGGGATGGCGCTCTAAGAGCCATGCTTTTAGCTCAACAGGGTTCGCCCTTATGCCGCTCGGGTTCGGTTCAGTCATCACGCTAACCTGCGATGGTCGAAGCCTCTCTAGTTCATCAGTTCATCGCCTTGAACGAAGGGGACGAGCGGACGCGCATGTCTCACGGCAGCCCTCGCCGGCATCGAGTGACCATTCAAAGGTGGTACGAATGATGGGCATCGTGATGACCCCTCCTTGGCGAAAATCATTGCAAACTCTAATTCCATCTGATGTGACATCGTGATTCAAGCGCGGCAGGAGAACCTGCCCCTAGGAGCTTGTACATCGTGGCGAAGCAGAAGTCGGACGGAAGCGTTTTGCGGGTTGTCGCCAAGACGAATATCGGCAAACGAATCGCGTTCGACCGCGCGACCTTCATGGCGCTCGACCTTTACGCGCGCGACAGCATGAGGTCGTTCCAGGAACTGGCCGACGAGGCGTTCGCCGACCTGCTGGCCAAGCATAACCGGCCGACCGATCTGAAGGACGCACTGCGGCAATCGGCGCGCACGATGGGCGCGAACGACAACCCGCAGAAGCCTGCGAGCAGGGCACCCGGGAAGCCGGCGCCGCGCAAGCGCAAATGATCTTGCCCTCGCCGCAATGCCGTGCTCTTGGGAGAGTGGGCGGCATCGCAGAGCGGGACACAATGGCGCGCATTCTCATCATCGCCGGCGCATTGGCGGCGAGCACGTTGCTCGGCGGCTGGGGGTTCGACCGGCAAGGCGCGTTCTGCGTCTTCGACCGCGAATACACCAATTGCGGCTATGCGTCCTACGAGTCCTGCGTGGAGGCCGCGCGCGGTGCCGGCGGCAACTGCCGGCCGAACCCGATGTATGCGGGCGAGCGCGAGACGCGGCGGCCGAGGTATCGCTAGGCTGCGCTTTTGAGTTCGCGCGTCTCGTCCGCGACCGCCTTGCGCACCGCGGGGCGCTCCCCCACCCGCTTGAAGTGCTCGGCGATCTTCGGCGTCCTGTTGATGTCGACGCCGTCGCCGACGAGCCATTGCGAGAGCGTGAACAGATAGCCGTCGCAGACGGTGTAGTCGTTGCCCATCACCCACGGGCCTTCGAACATCTCGCGCTCGATCAGCGCGAAGCAGTCGCCGACCGCCTGCGGCACCTTGCGCTGCATCGCGAGGTGCGCTTCCGGCTCGTCGGCCCAGCGGAGCCCTCTCATGCGGTGCGCGTGCGCGACGTGCACGGTCGAGCACAGGTAGCTGTTGAACGCCTGCACTTTTGCCAATCGATACGGATCGTCGAGCGGCGCAAGCTTCGCGGCCGGAAAGGTTTGCGCAATGTAGATCAGCAGCGCGGGCGTCTCGGTGATGACCCCGCGGTCGGTCACGAGCGACGGCACTCGCGCCTTCGGATTGATCTTCAGGTAGTCCGGCTTCTTCTGATCCTCGGTCCTGAAGCTCAGCCGCACGCTCTCGTATGTCGCACCGGCCTCTTCCAGCGCGATGTGCGAGGCAAGCGCGCAGGTGTGCGGCGCGTAATAGAGGGTCAGCATGGATGTTCCTCCGTCGCATCATCGTAGCCCGCGCCCCTCCCTCCCGGGCAAGGGCGTGCGTGGCGGCGACGCCCTCTTTCGGAAGGCCGGCGCTGGGGGCTTGACCTTGTGAATCGGATGGCCGCAGGCAACCGACACCTCGCGCCCGTGCGGCAAAGGGTGTGCGCGGCGACAAGCCGGGCACCTGTTTTTTTCCTGTTATCTACAGGAAGCCCCGGCCTGATTTGTGCAGTGCAGCATAAGAGAACTGCCCCGCGATTCGGCCTTATCGGACTCGGTATCGAGGTAAGTGCACTTCGACGGGGCAATCTGACGCCTTTTTTCGGGCGACCGCGCCGTTTCGGGACACCAGCCCCGCCGAAATAGCCGCTGCGTTGCCGCAAAACATCACCAAATCGCCAAAGTTACCCAAGGGCTTGAGTCCTATTCCCTTTGGTGAGGGCGCATGCAAAATTCCAGCCGTCCCGGTGGAATGGGGTAACGAAGTTGGGGGAGCTGCGGGTATGACCGCCGGCGCGCGCCGCCTGTTTGCGGCCCTGGCGATCCTCTTGCTCCCGGTTGGTGCGGCTGCCGAGGTGAGACTGTCACCAGGCGACGCGCCCGGCCGGGAGCGTGAGCGATTCGTCGACCCGGCGCCGCCGCGGGCGCAGCCCGGCGGCGACTCGATCTCCCTCCCCTCCACGGTCGCCCCCCAGGGCGCGGAACGGATCACGCTCACGATCTCCCGCGTCGTCGTCACCGGCGCGACCGTCTACAGCGATGCCGATCTCGCCCCGCTCTACGCCGACCTGCTGGGCGCGGAGGTCTCGCTCGCCGCGGTCTACGATCTCGCCCGCCGCATCACCGCGAAGTACGGCGCCGCCGGCTATGTGCTGTCGCGCGCCATCGTGCCGCCGCAGAATTTCGGCCGGTATGGCGCGGTGATCCGCATCCAGGTGGTCGAGGGCTATGTCGACCAGGTGATCTGGCCAGTCGAAAAACTGACGCGCTATCGGGACTTCTTCACCGACTACTCCGCACGCATCACGGCCGACCGGCCGGCGAATGTGCGCACGCTCGAACGCTACCTGCTGCTCGCCAATGACCTGCCTGGA
>Ga0207691_10001670_pt1 | contig 21957 bp, 21 predicted proteins | sample KBSM13metaG_FD_184327 | JGI IMG/M metagenome (GOLD analysis project Ga0207691, IMG submission 184327) | Miscanthus rhizosphere microbial communities from Kellogg Biological Station, Michigan, USA - KBS M1-3 metaG (SPAdes) (version 2) | ecosystem: Host-associated > Plants > Roots > Rhizosphere >... | reverse complement strand
CGCATCAGCCTGAATGCCGCGCTGCTCGCCGACCCCTCCAAACTGGTGAGCTTTCAGAGCGGAACCGCAGCGGGCGATGCGACGCGGCCGAATTTCATACTCGAGCGCCTCACCGGCGGGATCCTCGATTTCGCCCCGCAGGCCGGTATCGGTACCGCGTCCGCGCCATTCAGCGGCTCACTGCAGTCCTACATCCGCCAGATGATCAGCCAGCAGGGCGAACAGGCGGCGACCGCGGACAGTCTGCGGCAGGGGCAAGAGGTCGTCGTCAACACGTTGCAGCAGCGTTTCGCCGATCAATCCAACGTCAATATCGATGAGGAAATGGCGAACCTGTTGAAGCTTCAGACCGCGTATGCGGCTAACGCGCGCGTGCTCTCCACCGTGCGAGACATGCTCGACTCGCTGTTCAAGTTGTGAGGTAACCCATGAACGTCACCGGAGTAGGCGTGCGCTCTTCGCTCGTCGTGCAAATGCTCGGCGACATGCGCACGCAGCTGGGCGACTTGCAGCTCCAGCTCGGAACGGGGAAGAAATCGACCACTTATGCCGGCCTCGGCATCAACCGCGGCTTTGCGGTCGGACTGCGCGGGCGACTCTCGGCGCTTGCGGGTTACGGCGAAACCGTCACGCAGGTCGGCGTCCGGATCAACCTCGCTTCGACCGCGTTGGGCCGTATCTCCGATCTCAGGCGCGACGTGAAGGGCGCGACATCGTCGCAGTTCGTGATCGACGCCAGCGGACAGACCGCCACGCAGCGCATGGCAACGTCGCGGCTGGACGAGATTCTCGGCCTGCTCAACACGCCGGCGGGCGACCGCTATCTGTTCTCCGGCCGCGCTGTCGACAAGCCCGCGACCGAAACGCTCGATCATATCCTCAATGGCGATGCCGGGCGCGTCGGCTTCAAGCAGGTGATGGCCGAGCGCAACCAGGCCGATCTCGGCGCGGATGGATTGGGCCGGCTCGTCATTCCGGCCGCCTCCGGCACGCAGGTCGGCATCTCGGAAGAGATGCCGCCGACGGTTTTCGGGATGAAGCTTGCCGGGGTTACGGCGCTAAACGGCGCGACGGTGACCGGGCCGACAGGTTCTCCGGCGGCCATCACGGTCGATGTCACCAGCAATCCGAACCCGGGCGATGCGATCACGTTCTCCTTCACGCTTCCGGACGGCACGACCGACACGATCGCGCTGACCGCGACGACCGACGCGCCGCCGGCGGCCGGCGAGTTCACCATCGGATCGACTCCCGCGCAGACCGCGACGAACCTGCAAGCGGCGCTCACCACGTCGGTCGGCAAGCTTGCCGCGACGTCGCTGTCGGCGGCATCCGCGGTCGCGGCCGCGCACATGTTCTTCGATGTGACCGCCGGCCAGCCGCCGATGCGGGTTGCCGGATCGCCCTTTACGGCGACCGCGCTCACGGCAGGCACCGCGTCCAACACGGTGACCTGGTACACCGGTGAAATGGGCATCGACCTCGCGCGCGGTACCGCGAATGCGAAGGTCGACGATGCGCTCTCCGTCTCCTACGGCGCGCGCGCCAATGAAGGCGCCATCCGCTCCACGATCGAGAATATCGCCGTCTATGCCGCGATGACGTTCTCGCCGACTGATGCGAACGCGCAGGAACGCTTCACGGCGATGAGCCAGCGCATCGGCAGTGCTCTCGCCGAGACGAATGGCCAGCAATCGTTGCAGGACATTCAGGCCGAGCTTTCCTTCGCGCAGACCACGATGGTGGATGCAAAGGAGCGTCAGCAGCAGCGCAAGTTGATGCTGGAAGACCTGCTGCAGGGCATCGAGCAGGCGCCGCAGGAGGAAGTGGCCGCGCAGATCCTCGCGCTGCAGACGCGGCTGCAAGCCTCGCTGCAGACGACTGCGATGCTCTATCAGATGAGCATCGTCCAGTACTTGTAAGTATTCAGTTCGAATCTGAAAGCAGCGGGCGGTCGCTGCGCGGGACGCGTTTAGCCGCGGCCCATCAGACCGGCGGCAAGTTCACGATTGATATTGATGAGTGTGCCGAGCTTCTCGCGCTTCGGTTCGGTCATCAGCGACAGCGTCTGGTTCATGACGAAAATGCCGAGATTGGCTACGTTCTGCCGCACAACCGCGGGAAGCGGATTATCGGCGCGTGTTACGGAGGTGAGGAAAATCGACCAGAGCTTGCGATTATAAAGCAAGGCCTCATCGATCTGCTTGATATTGGCGTCCCAGCCGTCGCTTACCGCTTGCAGGCGCGCCGCAGCCTTCAGCAGCAGGTCGGCTTCCAACTCACGTGGGCTGGAGGTTTGATTTGCCACTTTTCCGTAAGCTTGGGCCGCGTGTTGCATGGGCGAGCAATTCCTCTTCGTAGGAAATTAATTTCTTGATCTCTTTCAATGCCTTGTACATCTCGCCTGTTAAAATATGATTATTGACCGTCTCAATCAGCGGCCACATGCTTGGCGCCGCCTGGACGATATCCCGCACGAGCGAGAAATAGAGTTCGTGGTGCCGTTGCGGGTCGCGCGAGGTGTACATCAGCTGTACAGCGAGATAAATGCGCTTGGCTGGCGTATTGGCTCGCTCCGGCGTCATAATGTCTTTTTCACGCAGAATCGGCGCGACGCCCTCAATCAGCAGGCGGGTGCGCTGGTCGGTGTTGGTCACGACGCAGTCGCCAAGAATGATGCGCTCACCTGGCTTTAGCTCCACCTTCAGCGTCATGGCAATCTCCGCGTCACGTTCGAATCCGAATCGAAGATGCAAAGCAGACGGCGGCCCGAGAGCCGCCGTCTGCAGAACCGATTGGGTCGCGGGTCTTACCCGCCAAACAGGCGCAGCACGTTTCGGTCGCTCTGCACGGCGAGCGACAGGGCCGTGGTCGAGAGCTGTTGCCGGGTCTGCAAGGCGAGAAGATTCGCGCCTTCCTCGTTCGAGTCGGCAAGCGTCAGGTTGTCCGCACCGGTCGTCAGCGTGTTGATCATCTGCTTGGTGAAGTCCTGGCGGGCCTGCACGGTCGAAAGGGTCGAACCGAAGGCCTTGGACTGGGTGCGCAGCGTCGCCAACGCGGTTGTGGCTTCGTCGAGCGAGATCTGGATATTGGCGTCAAGCGCCCAGGAACCGACTGCACCGGCAATGTCGATGTCGCCGCCGGTGGTGAGATCGGCGCCGGTAATTGTCATTGTCGAAGAACCATCCTCGTTGAACACGACATCGAGGTCGTCGCCATTGATGAGGTTCTTGCCGTTGAAGCCCGAATCGGCCGCGAGGGCGTCAATCTGAGTCAGGGTGTCGTCGAACTGCGTCGCCAGCGTCGCGCGCTCGGCCGCGTCCGTGGTTTGCTGAGCCTGGCGGGCCAACGCCTGCGCGGACTGGACCAGCTTCGTGATCGCCGAAATGCCGTTATCCGCGGCCTGCAGCGTCTTGACTGCATTGGACATCGAGTCCAGCAGCGTACTGAGGTCGCCCGCACGGTTGTTCAGCGACTGCGCGGTGAAGAAGTTGGTCGGATTATCGAGCGCGGAGTTGACCTTCTTCCCGGTGGCGAGACGCACCTGGGTTTGCTGGATGAGGCTTTCCGTCGTCTGCAAATTAAGCAGGTTTGAGCGGACACCACCCGAAAGCACGATATTACTCATGGCATACCCCCTCACGGCGCAAGTCACGCCGCGTCGTCGTTCGCGCGGCAGAGGCGACAATAATTCGTTAGGGTTGACAAAGAGTTAAAGGAAACGAGCGAAACCTTTTGTTTACCGCAACCACAAGGCTCTACTCTAAAAAAGAACGGCGGCCCGAAGGCCGCCGTCCGTAGAACCGATCGGGTCGCGGGTCTTACCCGCCGAACAGGCGCAGCACGTTTCGGTCGCTCTGCACGGCGAGCGAGAGCGCCGTGGTCGAGAGCTGTTGCCGGGTCTGCAAGGCGAGAAGGTTCGCACCTTCCTCGTTCGAGTCGGCAAGCGTCAGGTTGTCCGCGCCGGTCGTCAGCGTGTTGATCATCGACTTGGTGAAGTCCTGACGGGCCTGCACGGTCGAAAGGGTCGAACCGAAGGCCTTGGACTGCGTGCGCAGCGTCGCCAACGCCGTGGAAATCTCATCGAGCGAGGCCGTGATATTGGCGTCTGCCGCCCAGGAACCGACTGCACCGGTGATATCGACGTCGCCACCGGTGGTGAGATCGGCGCCGGTAATCGTCAATGTCGAAGAACCGTCCTCGTTGAACACGACGTCGAGATCGTCGCCATTGATGAGGTTCTTGCCGTTGAAGCCGGAATCGGCCGCCAGCGCGTCGATCTGGTCGAGGGTGTCGTCGAACTGCGTCGCCAGCGTCGCGCGCTCGGTCGCGTCCGAAGTCTGCTGCGCCTGACGCGCCAGCGCCTGCGCGGACTGCACCAGCTTGGTGATCGCTGAAATACCGTTGTCCGCGGCTTGAATCGTCTTGACCGCGTTGGACATCGAGTCCAGGAGGCCGCTGAGGTCACCTGCGCGGTTGTTCAGCGACTGCGCAGTGAAGAAGTTGGTCGGATTGTCGAGCGCCGAGTTGACCCGCTTGCCGGTCGAGAGGCGCACTTGGGTTAGCGAGATGAGGTCGCCGGTCGCCTGCAGATTAAGCAGGTTCGAGCGGACGCCCGCAGATAGAACAATTCCTGACATTGAGGTCGCACCTTTCTGGTCACACTACGCTCCGATCGCGTCGGATCGGCCCGTACACCTCGCACGAGCAGCGTAATGTCACGTAAAAAAACATGGTTAATAGGTGAATTACCTGCAAACCGGGCCGTCCACATAACGGGCTGTGTTCTAAATACTTTGTTGAGCAGAAAATGTAGAAACTGATTTACTGGCAGTTAGAATTGGCGTGCGCCTCACATCAAACTTCGATGTCAGCCTGAGGATCGTGTGGGGCCGCATGGTCTTCGGCCAAACGTGTATAGGCCTTCAGGCGCCGGGCGGCGACCTCGGGCATCCGGCGCACCACGCGACGTAGCTCCGCGTTGACGCTGCGATCGATGACTTCGCGGCTTTGGAGATCGAGAACAATATCCCGCACGTGCGACGGGTCAGAGAACGGGGTCTTCGTTGTGTCGTTCCTGGCACCTGCCGCGCCATCCGCAGCCGTCACCGTTTGCGCCGGGGGGAGATCGGTGGAGGCGGCTTGCCGAGTCAAGGTCGAGTCGGGCCGCGAGATGCTCGCCTGAGCTCCACTTCCGGTGGACCGAACCGTCAGGCCGGTACCCATGTCGCGTCCTCCCGCCGGGTTCTACCGCGCAAGGCTTGCTACGCACTGTTCGTAGCGTAGGCGGGGCGCGTTAAGAGCTCGTTAGGGAGTGTGGTTAATCGGCGCGTCGGGCATGCGCGGACACGCACGGCAACGTATCGGGTTGACCCGAAATCCGCTGCTGTGGCGCGCGGCCCGCGTCAGAGCGTCCGGCTGACCGAAATCGGAGTCGCGGTGTTGCGCGCCGGCGCGGTTGCCCGGCCCGACTGGCCGTAGGTCTGCGGCGCATTCTTGCGCGCGACCTCGGCGTGCGCGCCACGAACGAGACCCTCGGATACCGCGTGCGCGGTCGCCAGCACCGTAAGATTGATCTGCAGCAGCGCGTTGAACGTCTCGTGCTGCTTGCGCAATGCCGCGAGCAGATCGGGAACGTGTTCGGAAAGGGTTGCCAAGTTCGCTTTCACTTGCGCGGTGTCGGTGGCGTAAAGGCGTCCGAGTTCCGTCTTGGTCGATTCAAGCGTCGCCGCCTGCTTGAGCTTGCCGGCGCGCACCAGGCTGGTCTCCTGCTCGACGGTCGCGACCAGCGCGTCCATCGCGGCGAGCAGATGGCGCACGAGATTCTCGGCCTCGGCCTTGCTCTCGATCGGCTGCGGCGTCGTGGATTTGGCTTGTGTCATTTTGCCCTCGCCTCCTGCACCGCGATCAGTTGCTTGTAGACGCCGTCTGCAATGCCGATGCCGCCGGCCTTGGCGAAGTTCTTTGAGTATTCCTCGGTGAGGAACGAGCGCCAAGTCTTGGCCGCTTCGCCGCCGCTGTATGGGCCTTCGTTCACGTGCGCGAACATGTGGCCGAACATCGAATTGAGAAACACCGCCTCGAAGTCTTGTGCCTTTGCGCGCGCTTTCGCCGCAACGGCGGGAGAAACGCTGGTCGTCGGGAGCGCCGGAGTCGGACCGATCGTAAGCGAGGCCATCACATCACCTCGATGTCGGCCTGAATCGCGCCCGCTGCTTTGATCGCCTGCAGGATCGAGATCATGTCACGCGGCCCGATGCCGAGCGCGTTGAGGCCATCGACGAGCTGTTGCAGCGAGACGCCTTCCTGCACCAGCGCGAGCTTCTTGCCGTCTTCCTGCACGCCGACTTGCGTGCGCGGCACGACGCGTGTGCGACCGCGGGAGAACGGCGCGGGCTGGCTGACCTGCGGCGCTTCGCTGATGCTGACCGTGAGATTGCCCTGCGCGACCGCGACGGTGGAGACGCGCACGTCGCGCCCCATCACGATGATGCCGGAGCGTTCATCGATCACGATCTTGGCGGGCAGATCCGGCTCGATCTGCAATTGCTCGATCTCGGTCAGCAGTGCGACCACCTTGCCGCGGAATTGCTGCGGAACGGTGAGCTGCACGGTGGAAGGGTCGAGCGGCTCGGCGGTCGCTGCGCCGATGTAGTCGTTGATGGCCGCCGCAATCCGCTTCGCCGTGGTGAAGTCCGCGTTGCGCAGCGCGAGACGCAGATTGGGCAGGCGGTTGAGCGCGAAGTCGATCTCGCGCTCGATGATCGCCCCATTGGAGATGCGGCCGACCGTCGGCACGCCGCGCGTGATCTTGGCGGCGTCGCCTTCTGCCTGGAAGCCGCCGATCGCGAGCGAGCCTTGCGCCACGCCGTAGACATTGCCGTCGGCGCCGAGCAGCGGCGTCACCAGCAGGGTTCCACCCTGCAGGCTTTTCGCGTCGCCCATCGCCGAGACGGTGACGTCGATACGCGTACCCTGCGTGCCGAAGGCCGGCAGGTTCGCCGTCACCATCACGGCGGCAACGTTGCCGGTGCGCAGCGTCTGACCGCGGATGTTGACGCCCATGCGTTCCAGCATGGCCTGGAGCGATTGCCGGGTGAACGGGATGTTGTTGAGCGTATCGCCGGTTCCATTGAGGCCGACGACGAGGCCGTAGCCGATCAGCTGGTTCTGCCGCACGCCCTCGACGCTCGTGAGATCCTTGATGCGCGAGGCGGCGTGCGCCGGCGCGGCTAACGCGATCAAAGCCGCAAGCGCGGCAATCCCGGCTGCAAAAAGCCTCATGACCCCTAGCTCCCCGCTGCCTTGATCCCGAGCGTCTCCCAACGCGCGGGCGGCAACAGGCAAGACAATGCGAGCCCCGTGCCAAACGATAAGGCATTGCAAAATCTTGGTTTTCGAAAATGGCTGGCGTCGCGCGGGCGGCCAATCCTTCCCCTCTCCGGCATTTTTTGCCGCGTGCTTAACGCGGCATTAACCATCGCCGAGCGAGGGGAGGGCGACGAAGAGGGTCGCGACCATGCGCATCCAGGGACCCAGCAACGCCACGGCTGCCGCGGCTTCCGCCGCCCGCCGTTCGGCGTCCGGAACCTTCAGCCTCGAGATCGAAAGCCAGGCGCGGACGACCGGGGCGCCGGCCGGTGTGCGCAATATCGGCGGAATCGATGCGTTGCTCGCGCTGCAGGGCGTCGAAGAACCGGGCGAGCGCCGCAAAAAGGCCGTGCGGCGGGGGCGGGGTGCACTCGACGCCCTTGATGCCCTGAAACTCGGTCTTTTGTCCGGAACACTCGATACCGGCGCGCTGGCGCGGCTCAAGTCGGCGGGTACCGGCCTGGCCGAGCCGACCGGCGATGCCGGCCTCGACACCGTGATGGCCGAGATCGCGCTGCGCGTCGAAGTCGAGCTCGCCAAGGTCGGAATGCCCGGCGCCGGCCGCCGGGAAACGGCTTAAGTCGCGGTTCCACCTACCCGAATCGTGCCGCGCTGCACGTTTCCCATGTCGTGCGAATGACCGACTTCGCTGTTGTGGGCCGAGCGGCCGATGGCTATAAGCTCGCCGCCAGCGGTGGGTGCTGTTGACGGAGTCGCAGTAGGATGTTGCGGGAAAAGGAAAAGAAGGCCCGGACGCCGGAGAAAACCGCGCCACGGCCGACCGAAAAGAACGGTCACGGCCTGAACGGTTACCGGCCTACGGAGAAGGAGCCGTTCATGAATGAGCGCCAGCGCGAGTATTTCCGCGCCAAGCTGCTCATCTGGAAGGACGAAATCCTCAAAGAAGCGCGCGACACACTCCAGCACCTTCAGGACGAAAACCAGAATCATCCCGACCTGGCCGACCGCGCGTCCTCCGAGACCGACCGCGCGATCGAGCTGCGTGCACGCGACCGCCAGCGCAAGCTGATCTCGAAGATCGACGCTGCGCTGACGCGCATCGAGGACGGCTCGTACGGCTACTGCGAGGAGACCGGCGAGCCGATTTCGTTGAAGCGCCTCGAGGCGCGTCCGATCGCGACCTTGTCGATCGAGGCGCAGGAGCGCCACGAGCGGCGCGAGCGGGTGTATCGGGACGACTGAATCGCGGTCGACACTTTGAATTTGCACGACGGCCGGGCTTGTTCCCGGCCGTTTTGTTTCATGCGCAGATAAAATACACGCGGCCTGCGGCGGGGAGAGCCGCAGGCCGCGTTGGGACGCCGCATCACTGTGCACCGTGAAGCAGCGGGGAGCTGAACTCTATCTGTGCATGGGGTTGATTTGCGAAAAACCGTATCCGCGTTTCGGGATCATGCGGGTCAGAACGGCAACAGGATATCCATCACCTGCTGGCCGTAGCGCGGTTGCTGCACGTCGGTGATCTGGCCGCGACCGCCGTAGGCGATGCGCGCCTGTGCGATCTTCGTCGAGTCGATCGTGTTGTCGCTCTCGATGTCTTCCGGCCGTACGATGCCGGCGACGATCAATTCGCGAACCTCGAAGTTGACGCGCACCTCCTGCTTGCCCTCGACCACGAGATTGCCGTTCGGCAGAACCTGCGTGACGACGGCGGCGACATTGGTGAGCAGCGCCTCCTGCCGGTTCACCGAGCCCTTGCCTTCGCTGCTTGCCGTGGAATCGGCGGTGAGGATCTTGCCGGGCAGGATCGGGGTGGACTGGGTAATCGTTTTGGCGCCGATGAAGTCGCTGATGCCGGAATCCTCTTTGTTGGTCCGCTCGCGCTTCGTGCCGTTCTCGAACTTGGCGTTGTCGGTGATCTTCACCTTCACCGTCATGATGTCGCCGACCTGCATCGCGCGCTGGTCCTTGAAGAATGCGCGCGAGCCGTTGCGCCAGAGCGAATTCGGATTGTACACCGCGGGCTGCGGCGCCGGCATCGGCATCTGCACCGGCTTGTATCCCGGCTGCGCGGTCGGATTCTCGATCGCCGAAAGCTCGGGCTTCTCGCCGACATTCTTCAGCCGGTCGAGCGCGGAGCAGTTCGCGAGCAGACTCGTTGCGAGCAAGGTCGCGAGCGTTGCGGGAAGACGCGGCATGTTGGACATGAGACTCACTCGGGTTTTCAGGTTCATTCGGTGACGGCGGCAAGGCGCGCGGCCTTCGGCGCCAGGATGGTGACGCGGCCGGGACCGGTGACGACGCCCTGGATCACGCGCTTCGAGCCGATGTTGAGCACGTTCACGACGTCGCCTTCGGTGCCGGAGTCCTGCGCCTGACCGCGCATGGTCAGCACGATGCCGGGGACCGCGTAGTGCAGCAGCACCATGTCGTTCTTCTTCACGATCTCGGGCTTCATCAGGTCGGCGTTGCGCAACGGCTGGCCGACGCGCACGGATCGCCGCGCCGCGAGCCCGGCGATCTCGGTGGTGGAGGCCGGCGGTTCGTTCGCGAACTCGCTCTTCGGGCGGCGCTCGATTGCAAAGTCGCTCGCCTTGAGGACGTCGCCACGGTTAAGCGCGCGCGTCGGCACAGCGGCTTCGATTGTCTCGGCCGCCGTGCCGGTGTAGCGCCATGACGTGCGCGATGCGCCCGCAAGCTCGAAGCTCACATCGAAGCGTCGTGTCTGGACGTCGTAATTGATGCGCGAGAGCGCCAGCTCGGATGCCGACATCAGAGCAAGCTCGATCGGACGCACGTCGCGATCGAACGAGATTTTCAGATTCTCCGGCTTGCCGAGATTGTAGCGCGCGATCAGTGCGCCGGCGATGCGCTGCTCGATGTCGTCGGCTGCGATGATGCGGCTGGCATGCGTCACCGATACTTCGCTCAGGCCGCGCGTCTCGACGGCGATCAAGCCGTAGGGGCGTACCGCGTCGAGCACGGCCCGTGCCGGCACCGCGCCGGTCTGGCCGAGGTCCGGCGCGCGGAAGATCGGCGTACCCGCGGCGACACCTGCGTTCTCGATCAGATCGCCGATGCGCACGACGTCGCTCGCGACGATCGCCTGCGGCTTGAGCCGCGGTGCATTTTGCGCAGCGGCCGGAACGAGCCCGAGAGTGAAGAGGAGAACAGAGATCGCGGTTCGCATCATCACCCTCCCTCAGCGCAGCATCTGCGAGGTGGACTGCAGCATCTGGTCGGTCGCCGTGATGACCTTGGCGTTCATCTCGTAGGCGCGCTGCGCGGCGATCAGGTCGGAGATTTCACTCACCGCCTCGACATTTGCCTGTTCGAGATTGCCCTGCTGCAGGTTGCCGAAGCTGTCCTGATTGGGATTGCCGACTTGCGGCGTGCCGGAGGAGGGCGTCTCGAGATAGAGATTGTCGCCGATGCCCTGCAGGCCGGCCTTGTTGACGAACATCGCGAGCTGGATCTGTCCGACGATCGTCGGTGTCGTGTTGCCCGGAAGAGTCGCGGCGACCTGGCCCTGCGCGTTGATCGTCACCAAGGTCGCGTTCTGCGGGATGGTGAGGCCGGGATTGAGCACGTTGCCCTGCGCGGTGACAATACGGCCTTGCGAGTCGAGTTCGAACGAGCCGTCGCGCGAATAGGCGGTGCGGCCATCGGGAAGCGTGATCTGGAAAAATCCTTCGCCGCGGATCGCGACGTCGTAGTCCTTGCCGGTCTGCACCAGTGACCCTTGGGTCATCAGGCGCGGTGTGCTCACCGTCTTCACGCCCGAGCCGAGCTCGACGCCGGCCGGCAACTGGTTGCCCTGATCGGAGGTCTGCGTGCCGACGCGGCGCACGTGCTCGTAGAGCAGGTCCTGGAATTCCGCGCGCTGGCGCTTGTAGCCGGTCGTGCGCATGTTGGCGATATTGTTCGATATCACCTGGACGTTGAGTTCCTGCGCCTTCATGCCGGTGGCGGCGGTGTGGAGAGCTCTCATGGTCTATGCTCCTGGTGTGCCGCTTAGCCGTTCGGGACTTCGGCGAGTTTCTCGATCGCCGAACGGCGCATGTCGCTCTGGTTCTGCAGCATGCTGGCGATTTGCGTGTAGGTGCGCGTCACTTCGACCATGCGCGTCATTTCCATCACGCTGTTGACGTTCGACTTCTCGATCACGCCCTGATTGACGCGTGCGTCGGTCGGCTCCTGCGGCGTGACGCCGGCCGGCGCCGCGTAGGTCGAGGCGCCCTCCTTCTGCAGCTGCTGCGGCCGGTTGAAGGTTGCTAGCTTGAGCTTGCCGCGTTGTGAATCGGTCGTGTTCTGGCCCTCGCGCACCGAGATGATGCCGTCGATGCCGATCGAGATGTCACGGTCGTTCGGCTGGAAAACGATCGGCCCATTCTGGCCGATGACCTGCAGGCCTTCCGACGTGACGAGCTGGCCCTGGCTGTTGATCTGCAGTGCGCCGTTGCGCGTGTAGCGTTCGCCGCGCGGCGTCTGCACGGTGAGGAACGCGTTGCCGCTGACCGCGACGTCGAGCGGATTGCCGGTCTGCTGCACGGGACCTTGTGCGAGGTCGAGCCAGGTCGCGCGGTCCTGCACGAAGCTCACCAGGCGGTCGTTGCCACGAAAGGCGTTCGCGCGCGCGGCCGGCATCAGGTGTTCGTGGAAAACGACGTTGTCGGCCTTGAAGCCGGTCGTGTTCAGGTTCGCGATGTTGTTCGCCACGACATCGAGTTCGCGCGCAAGCGCGATCTGCCGCGACAGTCCGACGAGAGAGGCGTTCTCCATCGTCAAGCTCCCCATGTGCGACCGGACGACAAGCTCTCCCAAGCCCGTCCGGTCTTCCGAGCGCCGCTCTCCTCTCCCAAGGCGGGCGGCACGCAGGGGAGGCTTTGCAGGGTGCGTGCCAACGTTAAAAAATATGGTTGATCAGGCGTTTAGCCAAAACTCGGTTGTCGCGCGACGGGCAGAAAACGCTTTCCTGCCGGGGCTACCCGGCAATTTTTACCCAATCGAAAGGTATCGTTAACCATTCGGAACCTAGCTTGGCCGCGGATCAGGGCGACCGGCGCGTCGCGCCGAGGGGCGGGGAAATGGCCAAGGAAAAACCAGCGCAAGTCGCAACGGCCGACGATGCCGAGGGCGAAAGCGCAGCGCCGAAGAAATCCGGCTTTCTCTCCAGGAAGCTCGTCATCATGGTCGCGGCGGGCCTGCTGGTCGCCGGCGGCGGAGGCGGGGGCTATTTCTTCTTCTTCAAGAAGGGCCATTCCGAGGAAAAGGCCGCGCCCGTGGTCGTGAAGGCGCCGCCGGCCTTCCTCGATCTGCCGGACGTGCTGGTCAACCTGCAGAGCCAGAACAACCGCTCGAGCTACCTCAAGGCCAAGATCGTGCTCGAGGTCGAAGACCAGAAGCTGGTCGAGCAGATCAAACCGCTGATGCCGCGCGTCATGGACGCGTTCCAGACCTACCTGCGCGAGATGCGCCAGAGCGACCTCGAAGGCTCGGCCGGGCTCTATCGTTTACGTGATGAATTGACCAAACGCGTCAACCTTGCAGTCGCGCCGACCAAGATCAACGCCGTGCTGTTCAAGGAAATCGTCGTCCAATAGCCATGGCCGAAGAACAAGACGACCTCGCAGCCGAATGGGGCCTCGCGCTCGCCGAGCAGGGCGTGCCGCCAAAGGGCGGCACTGCGGCTGACGGCACCGGCGTAGAGGGCGGCGATGACATGGCCGCCCAATGGGCGGCGATGATCGAAGACGGCGGACAGTTCGTCCAGGCCGGCGGCAACAAAGGCGGCGCGGAGCGGATCCTCAATCAGGAGGAAATCGACTCGCTGCTCGGCTTCAATCTCGCCGACATCACGCTCAACGAAAATTCCGGCATCCGCGCGATCATCGATTCGGCGATGGTCTCCTACGAGCGTCTGCCGATGCTCGAAATCGTCTTCGACCGCCTCGTGCGGCTGATGACGACGAGCTTGCGCAATTTCACCTCCGACAACGTCGAAGTCTCGCTCGATCGCATCACCTCGGTGCGCTTCGGCGATTACCTCAACTCAATTCCGCTGCCCGCGATCCTTTCGGTATTCAAGGCCGAGGAGTGGGACAATTTCGGCCTGTTCACTGTCGATTCAAGCTTGATCTACTCGATCATCGACGTGCTGCTTGGCGGACGGCGCGGCCAGACCGCGATCCGCATCGAAGGTCGCCCGTACACGACGATCGAGACCAACCTCGTCAAGCGCATGGTTGAGGTCGTGCTCGCCGATGCCGAGCAGGCATTTCGCCCGCTCTCACCGGTGCGTTTCAACATCGACCGCCTGGAAACCAATCCGCGTTTCGCCGCGATCACTCGACCGGCGAATGCCGCGATCCTGGTCCGGCTGCGCATCGACATGGAAGATCGCGGCGGCACCATCGAACTGCTGCTGCCCTACGCGACGATCGAGCCGATCCGTGACGTGCTGCTACAGATGTTCATGGGCGAGAAATTCGGCCGTGACCCGATCTGGGAAGGCCATCTCGCGACCGAGATCGGGCAGGCGGACGTCGCGGTCGAAGCCGTGCTGTACGAAGCCGAATTGCCGTTGAAGCAGCTGATGCAGCTCGAAGTCGGCCATACGCTGACCCTCGACCTTAAACCGGACGCGCTCGTCACCGTGCGCTGCGGCGAAGTCACGCTCACGGAAGGCCGCATGGGCCGCGTCGGCGATCGCGTCGCAGTGCGCGTCGTGAAGCCGCTGCGCAAGCCGAAAACGACTTTCGCCATGTTCGAGATGGCGGACAAGACTTCAACCCGCATGGAGGCTCCGTGAGCAACGGATTTGGCAACGGCTTCGGACTGATGATCGAGAGCCTGGTCGCGGTTCTGCTCCTGCTCACGATCGGGTTCTGCGTCGTGCTCAACAGCCGCCTGAAGAAGCTCAAGGCCGACGAGCAGGCACTCAAGGGAACGATCGCCGAACTGATCACCGCGACCGAGATCGCAGAGCGCGCGATTGCGGGTCTGAAGATGACGGTGCGCGATTGCGACCAGAGCCTGGGCGAGCGGCTACGCGCCGGCGAAGGCCTCGCGCGCGAACTCGACGGCCAGCTCGACGGCGGGAGGCAGATTCTCGCGCAGCTTGCGCAGATCACGCTCGCGGCGCGCGGTCCGCAGGAACCGCCAGCGCCGCAGCTTCCCGACGCGCAAGCGACCGCGCAAGCCGCAAGCGCCTTTGCTGCGCGCGCGCGTCAGCGGCTTCGGCAGGCGGCCTGATGGGCTTCTTCCGCGACCTGCGTCTCATTCCTGTGGTCGCGGTCGCGGCCGCGGCGCTGTTCGTGCTGAAGACGACTTCGATCGTGATCGAGGGTGGTTACACGCTGATCGCCTCGCGCGCCGCGCTGGCGCAGGGGCTGGGCGCGGGTAACAAGGGCTACGACCTGCCGCCGCCCGCCGCGCTCGATGATGTGGCTCCGGCGCCGCGCGGCAACCGCATGACCGACGCTCCGGCGCGCGTGCAGACGAATTCCTGGGTGCGCGAGATCTACGATCCGGGCGAATACACCGGTTCGGTTTCGGCGCCGAAGCCGGAAGCAAAACCCGAGCCGGCTCCTGCGCCCGCGAATGGCGCAGCCGCAACCACGGCGCCCGTCGATGCGATCAAGCCGGCGATGACGGCCGGCGAACGCGCGGTGTTGGAAAGCCTGCAGCAACGCCGCCAGGAACTGGAGACGCGATCGCGTGAACTCGAGGTGCGCGACAGCCTGCTGCGGGCGGCGGAGAAACGCATCGAGCAGCGCGTGCAGGAATTGAGGGAGATGGAGGCGCGCGTCACCGGCGTCGAGAAGAAAAAGGATGACGAGGAGGCCGCCAAGTTCAAGAGCCTCGTCAGCATGTACGAGAACATGAAGGCGAAGGACGCCGCGAAGATCTTCGATCGGCTCGACCTGCGCATCCTGGTCGAAGTCGTCAACGGGATGAACGCGCGTCGCATGTCCGATATTCTCGGCCTGATGACACCGGAGGCAGCCGAACGCCTCACCATCGAGATCGCGAACCGTTCTGGCGCGGTCGGCAAGACGCAGGCCCCCGCCGAACTGCCCAAGATCGAGGGGCGGCCCAAGTCCTGAGGGCGGTCCGACGTCCAGAAGTTGGGTGTTTGCCAGCAACCCTCGCGATGACAGTTAAGCGTCCGTTAAACGCGCCCATCTAGGCTGGGAGCGCGGAGGCGTCGTGACCGAGCGGCGGCGCGCGGGCTGAAGGGCAATGGCACGGCCGATCACCATCAAGGCGTTGCGCTGTGCGCACGACGAGGCGCGGGTTCCGCCACGTCTCGGCATGCGCGTCGTTGCGGTGTTTGTCGTGATGCAACTGCTGATGATTGCCGCGCTGCTGGCGCTGTTTCCGGCGAAGGCGGCAGCCGCGCCGGTGAAGAGCGAGCTCGCCGTCTCGAGCCAGAACGGCTACGTGCGGCTCGTCTTCACGCTCGCCGAGGAGACCGAGGCCGACGTGCGGCTCGCCAATGGCATCGTCGTCATCACGTTCAAGCAGCCGGTGGACGTGTCGGTCGACCGCATTCCGATGCAGGCCGCGGGCTATGTGAACGCCGCTCGCACCGATCCGGATGGGGTCGCGGTGCGCCTCGCGCTCGGCCGCAAGGTCACGGTCAACACGATGGCGGCTGGTGAAAAGCTGTTCGTCGATCTGTTGCCGGAAGGGTGGAGCGGTCTCCCGCCCGGGCTTCCTCAGGACGTCGTCGAGGAATTGGCGCGGCGTGCGCGCGAGGCCGAGAAGAAGGTGCGGGCGCAGCAGCAAGTCGCGCAGCAGCGCGTTCTGCCGCCGGTGCGGGTGCGCGTCGGCGTGCAGCCGACTTTCACGCGTTACACCTTCGGCCTGCCGGCGCTGATCGCGGTCTCGGTCGAACGCAACGACGACAAGATGACGATGACGTTCGAGGCGCCGCTGCGTTTCGATCTCGCCGATGTACAGGCGGCGCTGCCGCCGACGGTCGCCGCGGTCGACTCGCAATCGCGCGGCGACAGCGCGTCGGTGCAGTTCGACTTCGTCGGAAAGGTCGATATCCGCACCTTCCGCGAGGACAACAATTACGTCGTCGATGTTCAGCCGATTCGTCCGCGCGAAGGCGCAGCGGATCCATCCGCGCAGATCGCCGCGCTGGCGGCTGCCGCGGCGGAGAAGCGCGTATCACCGCCCGCCTTGCCGCCGGCCGAAAAGGCTGCCGTTTCGCCTCCCACCAAGCCGGCATCCGAAGCGATCTCGCCGACGGCCGCGCCCGCACCGGCCGAGCCACCACAAGCCGCCGAGAAGCCGGGCCCGCCCGCCACGATCCCAGTGCATGAATCGGAAGACGCGAAGCCGGACACCGCGGCCTCTGTCGTCGTCGATGTCCGCCGCCACGGCGACGCGCTGCGCATCACCTTCCCGTTTGCGCAGCCGACGCCCGCCGCGGTGTTCCGCCGCGCGGACACGATCTGGCTCGTGTTCGACAACGCGGTGCCGATCGACGTCGGCAAGATCGCGGCGGCGTCGGGCAGCGGTGTCCGCAGCGCGACGGTCACGCCCTCGCGCGGCGGACAGGTGGTGCAGCTCAAGCTCGATCGGCCGAAGCTCACCAGTGCCGGCACCGACGGCAACGCCTGGACCGTCATCGTCGGCGACATGATGCTCGAGCCGACGCAGCCGCTCGGGACGGTGCGCCTGGTGCAGGCCGGGGGGCGCGCGAGCGTGACGATCCCGTTCAACGATCCGCGCCAGCTTCATCGCCTCGCCGACGCCGAAGTCGGTGACACGCTGCTGGTGGTCACCGCGCTCGGGCCCGCGCGCGGATTTCTGAAATCCCATGAGTACGTCGAGTTCAACGCGCTGGTCTCGACCCACGGCGTCGCGCTTCAGCCGCTCGCCGACGATGTGGCGGCCGAACTCGGATCCGACAAGATCGTCATCACGCGGCCGGGCGGCCTCATCCTGTCGAATGCCGGCGCGCGGGCCTCTCCCGCCGTGCCGGGAGTGGAAGGCGCGCGGCGTGCCGTCGGGGGGCTGTTCACGCTCGATCCACAGGCGTGGGGCTTCGACCGCGAAGCTGATTTCCGCGATCGCCAGATGCACCTGATCGCCGCGGCGGCCGCCGCGGAGGATGCCCGGCGCATGTCGGCGCAGCTGGAGCTCGCGCGGTTCTACCTGGCGCGCGACCTGACCGCCGAGGCGAAGGCCGTGCTCGACGTCGCGGCTTTGGACGAGCGCGCCACGCAGGACGGCACGGCCGCAGTGCTGCGCGCCGTCGCCAACATCATGCTCGGGCGCGGCACCGACGCGTTGAAGGACTTGTCGAGCGGGCCCGCCGCCAAGCGCAATGATATCTCGCTGTGGCGCGCGCTCGCGCAGGCGCGGGAAGGAAAATGGGCCGAGGCGCGCGAAGGCTTCCGTACGCTCGATACCGCGACCGCGACGCTGCCGCTCGAAATGCAACGCTTCGCATTTCAGGAGGCCGTGCGTGCGGCCGTGGAAGTGCGCGACTTCGGAACCGCCTCCGGCCTGCTTTCCGAATTCGAGACACTTGGCTCCGCGCAGCAACGCGGGGCCGATCTCATGGTGCTTAAGGGGCGCGTGATGGAAGGCCTCGGGCGTCTCGCCGAGGCGCTCACCTTCTATCGCAGCGCTGCGGGATCGATTGACCGGCCGGCGGCGGTACGCGGACAGTTGCGCGAGATCGCGTTGCGCCAGCAGATCGGCGAAATGAATCGCGAGGAGGCGACGGCGGCGCTGGAATCGCTCACGACGTCATGGCGCGGCGACGCGACCGAGGCCGAAGCGCTGCAATTGCTCGGCCGGATGTACGCGGAAAATGGACGCTATCGCGACGCGTTCCAGGTGATGCGCACCGCGCTCACGGCCTATCCGCATTCCGAGATGACGCGGCGCATCCAGGACGAAGCGGCGGTGGCGTTCGAGTTGCTGTTCCTCGGTGGCAAGGGCGACTCGATGGCGCCGATCGATGCGCTCAGCCTGTTCTACGATTTTCGCGATCTCACTCCGGTCGGACGGCGCGGCGACGAGATGATCCGCAAGCTCGCCGACCGTCTGGTGTCGGTCGATCTGCTCGATCAGGCCGCCGAGGTGTTGCAGCATCAGGTCGACAATCGCCTGCAGGGCGCGGCGCGCGCGCAGGTGGCGGTCAAGCTTGCGGTGATCTACCTGATGGCGCGCAAGCCCGACCGCGCGATCCAGGCGCTGCGCACCAGCCGCTCGGCGGATCTGCCGAACGAGCTGCGCAATCAGCGCCTGCTGATCGAAGCACGCGCGCAATCCGACGTCGGGCGGCCGGAACTTGCGCTCGAGGTGATTGCGAACATGCAGGGGCGCGAGGTCGATCGTCTGCGCGCCGACGTGCTGTGGAAGGCGCGGCGCTGGCGCGACGCCGGCGAGCAGATCGAGAAGTTCTACGGCGAGCGCTGGCGCGAGTTCGCGCCGCTCACTGAGGCCGAGCGCGCCGACCTGATGCGCGCCGCGATCGGCTACGCGCTTGCCGAGGACAGGATCGGTATGGATCGCTTCCGTACCAAATATACCGCGAAGATGGCCGAGGGCCCTGACCGCCGGGCATTCGAGGTCGTGACCGCGCCGTTCAGCAGCAACGCGCCGGAATTCGCCGACATCGCGCGCGTCATCGCGGCGGCCGATACGCTGGACGCATTCCTGCGCGACATCAAGGCGAAGTTTCCCGACACGACCGGGCCGGCTCCCGCGCCTCCGGCCACGCCTGAACGTGGCGCGTCGGCAGGAGCCGGAAGGGCGGGATAACCTTTCCACGTGGACTCGGTGACGCTCTCTGGCTATTGCCAGCGTGCAGTCGCGCGGATTCATGTGCGCGACGTACCGCCGGAATGTGAAGCATGCGCATCGTCGATATCCGCGAAGTGACCGCGCCGATCGCCTCGTCGATCGCCAACGCCTATATCGATTTCTCCAAAATGACGCTCTCGCTGGTCGCGGTCGTGACCGACGTGAAGCGCGACGGCCGCACGGTCGTCGGCTACGGCTTCAACTCGAACGGCCGTTACGGTCAGGGCGGACTGATCCGCGAGCGCTTCGCGCCGCGGCTGAAGGACGCCGACCCGAAGACGCTCACGAACGATGCGGGCGACAATCTCGATCCCGATCGTATCTGGGCTGCGCTGATGAAGAACGAGAAGCCCGGCGGACACGGCGAGCGCTCGGTCGCGGTCGGCACGATCGACATGGCGGTCTGGGACGCCGTGGCAAAGATTGCCGGCAAGCCGTTGTTCCGCCTGCTCGCCGAGCGCCACAAGCGCGATGCAAACCCGCGCGTCTTCGTCTATGCGGCGGGTGGCTACTACTATCCCGGCAAGGGCATCGAGCAGTTGCGTGCCGAGATGCGCAGCTATCTCGACCGCGGCTACACGGTCGTGAAGATGAAGATCGGCAATTCGATCGCCGAGGACCGTCCGCGCATCGAAGGCGTGCTCGAGGAACTGGACGGCAAGGCGCAGCTCGCGGTCGACGCCAATGGGCGCCTGAACCTCGAAGATGCCGTCGCCTACGCCAAGATGCTGCGCGACTATCCGCTGTTCTGGTACGAGGAAGCAGGCGACCCGCTCGACTTCGCGCTGCAGGCCGCGCTCGCGGAGTTCTATCCGGGGCCGATGGCGACCGGCGAGAATCTGTTTTCGCATCAGGATGCACGCAATCTCTTGCGTTATGGCGGCATGCGGCCGGACCGCGACTGGCTGCAATTCGACTGCGCGCTCTCATACGGGCTGTGCGAGTACCAGCGCACCCTGGCCGCCCTCGACGTCGCGGGCTGGTCGCGCTCGCGCTGCGTCCCGCATGGCGGGCACCAGATGTCGCTCAATATCGCGGCGGGGCTCGGCCTCGGCGGCAACGAAAGCTACCCGGACCTGTTCCAGCCCTATGGTGGCTTTCCAGACGGTGTGCGGGTTGAAGACAGCCACATCGTGATGCCGGAGCTTCCCGGTATCGGCTTCGAGGGCAAGTCGGATTTGATCAAGGTGATGCGCGAACTCGCGGAGTGAAGATCTTATTTGCGCATCATCTTTTCCGAAAACCGGTTCCCATCCCCGATCGGGGTCGAGGACATGCTTTTCGGGATGATGCGCGTCACGTCCCGTAACTCTGCATCAGGCTGCCCGCCACGAGGTGCCAGCCGTCCACCAGCACGAAGAAAATCAGCTTGAACGGCAGCGATACGACGACGGGGGCAGCATCATCATGCCCATCGACATCAGCACCGATGCGACGACGAGATCGATGATCAAGAATGGCAGGAACAGCAGGAAGCCGATCTCGAACGCACGCTTCAACTCCGAGATCATGAAAGAGGGCACCAGCACGCGCAGCGACATGTCCTCGGGCTTCGCGGGCGGCGGCTGACCCGACAGATCGATGAACAGCTTCAGGTCCTTCTCGCGCACGTTCTTTTGCATGAAGGCGCGGAACGGATCGGAAGCCCGCTCGAACGCCTGCTCAGGCGTGATCTCGTTGGCGACCAGCGGGCGGATGCCGGCATCGTAGGCGGTCGTGAAGGTCGGCCACATCACGAATGCGGTCAAAAACATCGCGAGCGAGATGATCACGGCGTTGGGCGGCGCGGTCGCAGTGCCGAGCGCGGTACGCAACAGCGACAGCACCACCACGATGCGGGTGAACGACGTCACCATCACCAGGATGGACGGCGCGAGCGAGAGCACGGTGAGCAGCGCGACGAGCTGCAGCACACGTTCGGTGAGGCCTCCGCCCTGGCCGAAAGTGACGCTGATGTCCTGCGCGGTAGCCGGAAAGGCGAGCGCAAGGGTTGCGCCGAATATCACGCAGCCAATCAGGCGGATGTGAGAGGGCCTCAATCCCGTTCCCGCGAATCAGGGAGCCGCAGCGCGACTCAGTTCGCGGAACGGTACGCGTGAACGGGAGGAGGGGCTATTGCTTCTCGGGCGGGCGGCCGAGCAGGCTCGCCATTTCCTCTTCCAGGCTGTCGAGCACGGATTTGGACTTCGTGCCGGAAGCGCCGGTGCCTGGCGCGTGGGGCTTCGCGTCCGCCGATGGCTCGCCGTTTTCCGGTGCCGCGGGCGGCGCATCGAAGGCGAGATCGGGTGCCGGAACAGGCGGGGCCGCAGGCCGAGGCTCGCCCGGACGGCGCAACGCAGCTTCAAGCCGCTGCGCCATACTGGCGAGCGCGGCATCCTGCGGTTCGGCGGCGGGCTCCGGCGCGATCGGCGCCGGCTCGAATGGACGCGCCGCAAGCGGTGCGATGCTCGCGGGAAGCGGCGGGCGCATAGGCGAATCGTAGGGGCGCGGTTCGAGAGCACGCGGTTCCGGCGGACGGGGCCGTCCCAGCGGTTCCCGCCCCAGTGGATCGGGGCGCGTGAAGGCCGGGCGCGGCGCGGGCTCGGACGGCGTCCATTCCTCTTCGGGCGGCGGCGCGCGGTCGGCGATGGTGCGGACCGGCCCACCTTCGGGCGCGCCGGTGCGCGGCACCGGCACGTCGCGCGGCGACGTTACCGGCACGGCGCGCACGATATTCTGTTCCACCACGATGTCGCTTGGGCCGCCGATCATCAGCAGGTGCTCGACATTGTCGCGCCGCACCAGCAC
>Ga0207691_10001668_pt1 | contig 21968 bp, 21 predicted proteins | sample KBSM13metaG_FD_184327 | JGI IMG/M metagenome (GOLD analysis project Ga0207691, IMG submission 184327) | Miscanthus rhizosphere microbial communities from Kellogg Biological Station, Michigan, USA - KBS M1-3 metaG (SPAdes) (version 2) | ecosystem: Host-associated > Plants > Roots > Rhizosphere >... | reverse complement strand
TAGGCGCCTTCGGCGCCTACGACGCCGGAAGCGGGAGACCGGAGACGGGTAAGGTGCGGAAACCCTTCTATGAGGCCGTTGTTGTCAAGCATCCTTTTCGACAGATGAGTCATCCCGTGGGGCAGGTGGCAGCGCCATCTGCCCCGTTTTTCCTCTGGTGGGTTCGACGGCGACGGCCGCCGTGCGCTTGGAGAGCTGCTAGCCCGTGTCGCGTGCCCCGTCGGAGACGGCGGCTACGACCTTCTATCCGTGCCCGGCCTGACCGGGGCACCAGCTCCATCATACGTCCGTCGTGTCGGTGGCTAGGAGCGCGAGAGCACCCATCTCGGGATCGGGCGGCCAGCGGCCGCACCCGGGTTTCGGCGCGGGCTCTCGCGCGCCAGCCCCCAATGCGCCGGCGCGTCGCCTAACGCCCCGCCACTACCCCGCCGCCGCCTTCCGCAGCGCCCCCGCGGGGAGCTCGTCGAACGTCACGTAGCGCCAGAGCGCGATCACCAGCTTGCGCGCCAACGCCACAATCCCGATGCGCCGCAGCCGCGGGCCCCCGCGAGCATACCGCGCCTGGTACCAGCGACTGAGCGCGCTCCGCGGCTGATACCGCACCCAGAGCCACGCCAGTTCGACCGCGAGGGCCCGCAGATGCGGATTCCCACTCTTGGCGATGCCGAGCTCGCGATGCGCCGCCCCGCTTTGATACGGCGTCGGCGTGAGGCCCACCAAACTGCCCACCTCCCGCCGATTGCGGAACGTGCGCCACCCGAACACCTCACTGGCCAGCGTCCACGCAATCGTCGGCCCGATGGCCCGTAAGCGCTCCAGCCGGCGACTGCACTGGGCCGTGGCCGTATCGGCCGCCATCGCCGTCCGCCGCTCGCCCTCGAGCCCCGCGATCGCCGTCGTCACCGTCTCCAGCCACGCCCACTCCCGCCGGAGCCGCGCGACCAGCCCCGGCGGGAGCAGGGTGCGATCCCACCGCCGCACGCGGCCTAACGCCGCGCCCACATCCCCCACCAGCGCTACCGTCACCCCTTGGGTGGCCAGCAGCCCCTGAATCCGATTCCGCAGCCGCGTCCGCTCCTGGATCAGTGTCTGGCGCTCCCGCTCGAGGTGCCGCCGGTCTTCGTCGGCCTCGCTGGGCACGCGGACCACATGCCACACCCGTTGCTCTCCCGCATGATAGCGGACCAGCATCTCATTCAGCTTCGCGTTGTCGAGCCGGTCGGACTTCGCCCGGCGCGCCCGGCGGGTGACTTCAATCGACGACGCGTCTACGACGACGTTGGCAATGCCGCGGGCGAGGAGCGCGCGGTGCAGCCAGAAGCCGTCCCGGCCGGCTTCGTAGCAACTGCGGACCAGCGCCTCCGGCGCCAGCGCGAAGCGCCGCCGGGCCCGGGTGATCTCCTGGTCAAGCACGCCGAGCTGGCCCGCGCGAATGGTCCGGTGGCGCGGGCGCTGGCCAAGACCAATGGTAAAGGCCAGTTTCCAGTCACGCTCGCCTAACTCGAAACTGAGATAGAGCGCGGCGGACGTCGTGGTCGTGGACTGGCGGGTCGTCATAGGTCGCATGGCTCCTCCTCGAATTTGAGCGTTCGAAAAGGAGCCTAACTATGGCGGCCCGTTTTCGCGTGAAAGAACCCACGCGCATAGGATCTCGGGAGGCTCATCTCACTGTGAGATGCCTCCCGAGGGTTCTCGCTTTCCAGCCGCCGCCCGTCGCCCGTCCCCCGTCCCCGGCCGTTCAGTTTTTCGAAATCACCTCGATCACCCCGCCGAAATGGTTCGAGCCCCATTTGAGCTGCGCTTCGGACGCGCTGTAGTAGCGCAGCGTGGCGATCGACAAGGCCGTGATCCCGCGGAGCTGCTCGACATCGCCTAGTCGCGTCCCATCCAAGTAGACGACCACCTGACCGGAGGCGACGTCGGTGCCTTTGATGGGCGGAGCGCCCTTGCCCATGCCACCCTGTCCCTGCAGCGATGCGATCTGCCGTTGACCCAACATCGCCGGCCGGAGCTTCTGCACGACCTCGTATCCGTTCGTCACGTTCGCGTGCGCGATCTCGTCAGCGGTGATGAGCGTCGAGCTCGGTTTAGGTCCGCCGCTCGCTGACGCGGTGGCCGGCGATGACGACGATGCGCATCCCGCACTGCCTAACGTGATAACGGCGGCAACCACCAGCGCGAGCGGCGCGCCGACGAGACGACCGGAAGCCACGGAAGCAAGTCGACGTTGTGAACGAGGGATCACTGCCATGGGCCTTCTCCTGAGCGTAGGCCAGAGCGTGCGGTCGATTGCGTTCACCACGACCGTGGGCGTGGCATCCCAACCACGAACGCTCTGACCCTACGACGCGTGCACGACCCGCGCAAGAACGGAGCAGGGCAAGATGAACCCATCTGGCCCTGCTCCGATTCGTCTCGTCCGCCGACGTCGCGACCGACGCTTATCCAGCGGCCGAGCGCCGCCGCCGCGCCACCTTTCCGTTTTTCGACGGACGCTCCTTGCTCTTGCTCGCCTTCGACTGTCCCACGGCGATCGGCACGATGTCGGGAACCTGGATCGGGTCCGAGCCGCACCCACCACTCTGCTTCGGCTGCTTGTACACGTACCGCTCGCCCGCGTAGTTCCGGAACGTGACGGCGTCGTCGGTGATCTCCTCGACGTACTCGGGAAGCAGGGGGACCTTGCCACCACCGCCCGGCGCATCGATCACGAAGTGCGGCACTGCGAGGCCCGACGTCCAGCCACGCAACGCCTTGATGATCTCGAGTCCCTTCTGGACCGTCGTGCGGAAATGCTCACCGCCCGCGACCTGGTCGGCCATGTAGATGTAGTACGGACGCACGCGCGCCTTCAGCAGCTCGTGCATCAGCTTCATCATGACCTTGGGATCGTCGTTCACCCCGCGCAACAGCACGGTCTGACATCCAAGCGGGATGCCAGCCCTGGCGAGCATGTCGAGCGCCTGACGCACGCGCGGCGTGAGCTCGTCGGGATGATTGAAGTGCGTGTTCATGTACACCGGGTGGTACTTCTGCACCATCTCGCAGAACTCCGGCGTAATGCGCTCCGGCAGGTGCGAGGTGATGCGGCTCCCGATGCGGATGATCTCGACGTGCGGAATGGCGCGCAGATTCTGGAACAGATACTCGAGGCGCCGATCGCTCAACATCATCGGATCGCCGCCCGACATGATGACGTCGCGAATCTCCGGATGCTGCCGGATGTACTCGAAGGCGGATTCGTATTGGTTGAGCGGGATCTTCTCCGGATCACCGACCTTGCGGCGACGCGTGCAGAAGCGGCAGTAGCTGGCGCAGACCGGACTCACGAGAAAGAGCGCGCGGTCCGGATACCGGTGCGTGATGTTCGGCACCGGGGAGTCGGCGTCTTCATCGAGCGAGTCGATGACGCCGTCGACGATATCGAGCTCCTGAACCGTCGGGACGTATTGATTCCACATCGGGTCGCCAACGCTCTTGATCTGCTCGAGCGCCGACGGCGTGATGCGCATCTGAAAGTTGTCGAACGCCGGCTTGAGCGCTTCGACGTCGATGACGTCGTGCCCGAACTTCTCGGCCAGCTTGTCCAGCGTGGCGACGGCGTCGTCTTTCAGGATCTTCTGCCACTCGCTCATGCAACCGCTCCCCAGCCCTCTCGCGGGCTACCTGCTAACCGTTTGGTGAGGATGATCCGATCGTCTTGTGGCGCGTAGAACTCGCGAACGCGAGCCGCTTCGACGTAGCCGCGACGCAGATAGAAATTCCGCGTGGCGGCATAATCGGATCGGGACGATGTTTCGATGACCAACATCCGAGCGTGCAGCCCTTCCAGTCTGCGTTCTACCTCTGAGAGCAATACGGAACCGCAGCCGGTTCCCTGTGCGGCGCGGTCGACGGCGATCCAATAGAGGTCGTAGGTCCGGTCGGTTGCCATCGTGGGGCCGTAGCAGGCAAACCCAACCAACAGGGGAATCGGGAATCGGGAATCGGGAATCGACGGGGACCGGGAACCGGGAACGGGGAACCGCGACTCCTTCTGGAGCCTCTGTTCCCGGTTCCCGGTTCCCGGTTCCCGCTGAAATGCGCCGACGAACACATAGTCCTCTCCGGCGAACGACGCGTCGAACAGCTCCAGCGCGACGTCGACTTCGTCGTCGCGGAAATTCTCCGTGCTCCGGAGAATCTCCGCTACGCGCGAGCGTTGAGACGGCTCGAGCGGGCCGATCGTGAAGTCAGTAAACCCGGGAGGCTCGTTCACCCGACCGCCTCGACTCCCGACAGTCGTTGCTTGCGCGTCCAACGGTCTTCGGTCGACCCCTGCCGCGCGGCGAGCGCCTCGTCGCAGACGATGCGCACCATCGCCGCGTAGTCGATCCCGGCAGTGCGCGCCATGCGCGCGAGTCCCGCGGTCGGTGCGAAATCCGGATTCGCATTCACCTCGAGAATCCACGGCTGTCCGGACTCATCGATGCGCATGTCGACTCGGCCATACCCCGCGCCGCCGACCACGCGCCACGCCGCGAGCGCTATGCGTCCGAGCTCCGCTGTGAGCATGTCCGGAAGATCGGCGGGACAATGGGGGACCGAGCCAAGGTCCTCGTCGCTTCCCGTCTGCCACTTAGAGCGGTACGAGACGATCCGCCAGTATTCGTCGGGCATCGCCGAGAAGTCGATCTCGGCGATCGGAAGCACCTGGTTGCCGAGAATGCCGACGTTCACTTCACGTCCCGCGATGAAGCGCTGCACGATGACGTCATCCCATTCCTCGTGCATCGCGGTCACGCGCGCGTGGAGCGCGCGCGCAGACTTCACGACGGAGCGCTGCTCGACGCCGAGCGAGGCGTCTTCCGCCGCCGGCTTGCAGATCGCCGGGTAGCCGACGGATGGCAGCGGGCTGCCGGCGCGCGCGACGCCGAAGCGCGGCACTGGCAGGTGAGCCGCATCGAGCATCGTGTTGATGACGTGCTTGCGAAGGCAGATCGACGTGGTCCAGCTGCCGCTGCCTGTGGTCGGAACGCCGAGGAGCTCGAGCGATGAGATGACAGACGATTCGAGCGACGCGACGCCGTCGATGCCTTCGCACAGGTTGAACGCGAGGTCGGGCTTGGCGCGCCGCACGCGCTCGATCCAGCGACCATCGGGGTTCACCGGTATGCGCGTCGGCTCGTGTCCGTCGGCGGCCAGCACCGACTCGACTGCTTCGACCGTCTCGAGGATGGCGAGGTCGGGGGATTTTCCCAACGCCGAAACGCCATCGAAGAGCACGATGACTTTCATGTAGAACTCCGTCCCGGATTTCGAAGTGCGCTGCGAGGGACTACCGCGCCGCGGCCGTGAGCGCTCCGGCCGTGACGCCCAAATCGATGCCCTGCCGTTCCGCGGCGTGGACGAGACACGCCTGAATGAGCTCGTCGTAGCTCATCCCGGCGGCGCGCGCCGCTTTCGGAAAGCAGGAATTGTCCGCGGGGTTGGGGAGAATCCCGGGAAGGGGATTGACCTCGACCACGTTCGGCTTGCCTGACGCGTCCAGTCGGACGTCGATCCGCGACCAGTCGCGACAGCCAAGCACGCGGTAGGCGCGGAGCACGACGTCTTCGATCGTGCGCCGCAACTCCTCAGTGATCCGCGCGGGACATTCGAAAATCTCGAGCGGCTTTTCGGGGCGGTCCCAGATCCACTTCGCCTCGAAGCCGTAGACGGGAAGCGCGCCGTGCGGGAGCGCTTCGAAGTTCATGCCGACGATTGGAAGCACGCGTGCTTCGTCGCCGTTGCCCAGCACTGCGCAGGTGAACTCGGCACCGGGGAGATACTCCTCGATGAGCACGGGCTGCTGGTAGTGCTCGAGGAGGAACTCGACCTGTGCGCGGAGCTGCTCCGGTGTTTCGCAGTAGTTCGCTTCGGTTATTCCTTTGGACGATCCTTCGTGGATGGGCTTAACAAAAAGAGGGGACTCGGGACTGGGGACTAGGGACTCGGCCGGGACGTTTCCGTTGGAGCGTGAGGCACCGTCGCGAGAGAATTTTCTCTGCCGAGTCCCCAGTCCCCAGTCCCCAGTCCCTCGAACGACCGCGAAGCGGGCGGTCGGCACTCCGTGATACGCGAGCATCTCTTTCGTTTTCGCCTTGTCCAGGCACAACGAGAGCGTGAACGGATCGCTCGCGGAGTACGGGATGCCGTAGAACTCGCAGATCGCTGGGACGTGTGCCTCGCGGTTCACGCCGTGGAGACCTTCGGCGATGTTGAAGACGATGTCGACGCGCGAGTCGCGGAGGTTTTGCGGAAAGTCGGTGTTTGCCTCGAGCCGGATCACATCGCCGAGTGCGGAGAGGGCGTTCGCGACAGCGTCGATGGTGTCGGCGCTGTCCCACTCAGCGAACTCGTCGTCGGCCGCTGCCGGAGAGTTCGACTGCGCTCCGTTCGTCGCGGTGGTGCTCGATCGGTGACCGTTCGACGCGGCGCCGTTGGGGGGATGTCCGTTCGACGCGGAGGTGTGCGAGCGAGTGCCGTTGGATCCCGCGGAATGAGCGGGGGTGGCGAAACTTCCCCCGACGGTGACCGAGTGCGCGATTTCGGTCGACGCCGGTGCATCGGAGTTCCGGGACGCGAGGGCGTCCCGGCGACTACTGGGAGGTTCGTCGTCGCCGCGTACCGCTTCGTCGTCGGGACGCTGGGTCGTGGGCGACTCAGGCTTCTGATTGTAGGCGAATCCGATTCGCGGCATCCACACTCCGGCGGACAACGAGTCGAGTTGTGCGAGAGGAGCCGTTCGCACGTCTGCGGCGGCAAGACCGATGCCATGCGTGCGCGACGGGCGAATGATAAGAACCGTGATTTTGTCGCGCAATGACTTTTTGTCTTTTTTACGACTTGCGCGCGTAGTATGCGCGCTTATGATAAGCGTACTTCCTACGCGAGAAAGCAGCCTGATGCCGAAACGCCTACCGCCACAATTCGCCTCACCCGTTGCAAGTCCCGGCGTGCTCCTGTGGCAGGCGATGAACCGCTGGCAGCGCGGACAGCGCCGAGCGCTCCGTGATGCCGGCCTCTCGCACCTGCAGGTCATGCTCCTCGCCAGCGTCACGTCGCTTGCGGAGCAGGGCGAGCCTGTGACGCAGGTCATGCTCGCGCGCCACGCCCACACCGATGCGATGACGACGTCGCAAGTGCTCCGCGCGCTCGAGCGAAAGAAGCTCGTGCGTCGGACCGATCATCCGCGCGACTCTCGCGCCTACGCGCTGCGCCCCACCGCGGCGGGCCGCCGCCTCGCGCGTCAGCTCATCCATCTCGTCGAGCGCGCGGATCAGGAATTCTTCGAGCCGCTGGGCGGCGACGCCCCACGATTCGCAGCGATGCTGCGAGAGCTAGGGAATCGGGAATAGGGAATCGGGAATCGAAAACCCTCGGGATGCCTCTCGCTCTGAGAGGGACCTCCCGAGGGTTCTACGATTCCCGATTCCCTATTCCCTAGACCTTATGGTAGCCGATCCTCGCCGCCTCCTTCCGATCGTCGGCAACGTAGATCTCGAAGTCCGAGAAGATCGCCGGCGCTTCAGACTGCATGAGGCGCAGCGCCATGATCGCGAAGCGACGAATCTCCAGCTCCGCGCCCTCGCTCGATCGCAGCTCCAGCATCGTCCGCCACGCGCGCACGTTTCCAGTCGCGACGATCTTCGTCTCCGTCGCATTCGGGAGCACCGCGCGCGCCGCCTCACGCGCCATCTTCCGGCGATGCACCTTGTCGGCCACCCAGCCATACCGCTGCATCAGCTCGTCCACGAGTGTGACGTACGTCTTTTGCGCGCTCTCGACCTGCTCACGCCACGCGCGCTCGAGCGCCTCGTCGCCGATGACCGCCGGCGGCATCACGAAGTCGGCAACCGACTCGTCGACGTACCGCTGACTGAGCTGGCTGTACGCCCAGCCAGCGCGATGACGCACCAGCTCGTGCGTCAGCGACCGACTCACGCCTTCGACCAGCACGGAATAGTTCACGTGCTCCAGCACGCTGCCGTGTCCCTGCTTCTTGATGTTCTCGAGGTAGTCGCGCGTCGAGCGGTTCGCCGGGTTGCGCTGACTCATGTAACAAAGTCGTCCGGCGAACTCCGCGAGGCGCTCGCCATCAGTGCTCTCGCCGAGCCAGTTCACGGGAAGGTGCGCGGGCTGGGCGAAAGCCGGGCGCGATAGGACGGTCAGTCTGGGCTCGAGATAAATCAAAGGGGGAACCGGGAACGGGGAACAGGGAACCGAGGCGTTGCGTCGCGCGAAAACTATTCGCCTCGTTCCTCGCGCTCCAGCATGTCGAGACGAAACTCCGCATACGCGCGATCACGCTCCACGCGTGCGAGCACGCGCGCCGACGCGGGCGGCAGTGGCGGGAGCTCCGGGTCGTATTTGATGTCGCCGATCGCGCGCTGATGCGGCAGCGCGACCTTCACGCCCGGATTCAGGAGACCGGTCGGGTCGAACGCGTCTTTCACGCGCCGAGCGAGCTCGCGCGACGGGACGCTGGTCGTTCGATCCAGGAGGGGAGCACGCAGCGCACCGTCGCCGTGCTCACCGGAGAGCGAACCGCCGAGCGTCGCGGTGAGGTCCACCACGTCGGAGAGAATTGCTTCGACACGTGCTCGCCAGCCATTGCGACTCACGTCTACGAGCGGGTTCACGTGTACGTGGGCGTCACCCGCATGCCCGAAGATCACGCCCGACGTGTCGTGCGACGCAAGCGCTGACCGCACGCCGCGGACGTAGTCCGCGAGCCGAGTCGGCGGAACGACGCCGTCCTCGATGAACTGCATCGACTTGAGCGCCGGATCGAGGCGTGAGAGGATGGGACTCGCCGCGTGGCGAAGCTCCCACAGACGTTCTTCTTCCTCGTGACTGAGTCCAATGGTGACCGCGGTCGCGCCACCACGCTCGAGCTCCGCGGCGAGTTGGCGCGCGCTCGTTGCAGCGGCCGCTGCATCCGCTGCTTCCAGCTCGATCAGGAGCACCGCCTCGGTGTTGGGCGGAATCGGGAGTGGCGACGCTCGCGCTGCCACATCGAGGAAGGTCCTGTCGAGCAGCTCGCAGGCGCTCGCATCGCGTCGCTGTGTCTCGCCAGCTCCCATCACCGCTGCGTCGAGTGACGCGTAGCTGGCGAGCAAGCTCGCGGTCGCGCCGGGAAGCTCCGCCAGGTCGAGCTCCACACCCACGATGAGGCACAGCGTTCCCTCGCTGCCGACGATCAGATCCAGCACCTCGCCCGATTCCGCGTACTCCGCCAGCGCGTAGCCTGACGAGTTCTTCCGAAGCTGCGGCGCGCCGACCGACGAACGCGCAGCCCGGATTGCTGGCGCGACGTCGCTCAGGAGGCGATCGACTGCGGCCACTCGCGGCGCGACGCCCCCGCGAGCGATCGTCGCGCGCGCGCCGTCGGCGAAGACACAATCGACCGAGTGTACCCAACGCCGAGTCGAGCCGAACCGCAGCGTGCGAGCGCCGGCGGCGTTCGTCGACACCATCCCGCCGATGCTGCAGAACGCACCACTGGATGGATCCACGGGAAAGCGAAGGCCAACGGTGCGGGCGCGCGCATCGACGCGATTGCGAATCGCGCCCGGGCCGACGGCGATGCGCCGCGTGGCGATGTTGGGAGCGCCGATGGCATCCAGCCGGCTGAGGTCGACGATGATGCCACGCCCGATGGCGCCACCGGGCATGCTGCTGCCGGACGCGCGAGGGATCAGGACAGCGTTCGACTCACGCGCCCAGTGCACGAGTGCGACAACGTCGTCAGCGGTCTCGGGCACGGCCACCGCTTGCGGCATAACGCGACCGATGCCGGCGGCCTCGGCGTATACCGCTCTGGCCGCGACGTCGTCGCGAAAAACCCCGCGGAACGGGTGGCCCGGTGCAGCGAGTTCCTTCGTCATTGAATCGTGCTCCGCATTCTGCGGACGATGTCAGCGCAGGTGCTCCGCGACAAGCGCCGTCGTTGACACGAGTGCCCTGCGGTCGTCATTCCTTCATTATGCCGAACATCGCGGATTCACCTGCGTCGACCCCGCCAGCGGACGAGATCGCGTCACTGGCTTCGCCATCGCGCCATGGGGGTCTCCTCGTAAAGATCGAGACCGACCGACGACTCGGCCACGAATGGGATGAGTGGAACGGGCAGCCGCTCGCGAACGGTGGAGACTTCCGGACCACGGCAGGAAAGTTCTTTCTCTTTACGGCGGTCGGACTGACCGCGATCGTCGTCGCAAGCGCGGCAGGAATCTTTCTCCTCGCGCCGCGACTCGCACAGCTCGCAGAGTGGTTGCCGCGAGCGCTCTACCTGACCGACGCGGGTCTGGCTCTCGCGGGTTTCACCTGGCTCGCGCTCATTGGTGCTTCGTACGCGACGAACCGGGCGCTCTTGCCGGGTCGATTTGCCGAACGTGGTCTCCTGCTCAAGACGCTGCGGTTGGCGTCGCGAGTGGGTGAGATGTTCGGCGTGCAGCGTGACTGGACCGACAACGCAGCGATCGCGGTCTACAACCGTCTCGCGTGGGCGCGCGAGTGGCGCGTGCGTGCGAACGAGATGCTGATCCTCATCCCGCGCTGCCTGTCTCGCACTGCGCTGGATGGCGTGATGGACATCGCGAAGCGCTACGATGTCGCGACGTTCGTCGCGACGCGCGGTGCGTACGCGCGTCAGGTGATCCGCGAGCGTCGTCCGAAAGCTGTGGTCGCCGTGGCGTGCGAGCGGGACATGGTGAGCGGTCTCCACGACGTCGCGGGTCGGCTACCGGTGCTTGGGCTCACGATGCAGCTGCCGAACGGCCCGTGTAAGGACGCGTCGCTGGATCTGGCGAAGATGGAGGAGTTCGTGAGGAAATATCTGCGGTAAGGATAGCGGGAACCGGGAACGGGGAACCGGGAACCGTGCCGCCTGGCGGAGCCACTGTTCCCGGTTCCCCGTTCCCCGTTCCCGTCTCACTCTGCCTTTGCCACCACCACCGTAACGTTGTCCGTTCCGCCGCCGTCCAGCGCCGCATCGATCAGCGAATGCACCGCGCCTTCGGCGTTGAGTGAGCCCAGAATCTGGGCGATGCGCTCGTCGCTCACGTGCTTCGTGAGACCATCGGTGCACAGAAGCAGCGCGTCGCCGTCGGCGAGGTCCACGACGCCAACGGTGGGCACGAAGTCCCCACCAACGGCGCTCGACAAAACGTTGTAGAGGCCGGCCTTCTCCGCATGCTGCTCCGTCACCGCGCCAATGTCGACGAGATAGTTGCCCATCGTCTGGTCGCGAGTGAATTGCCTGAGCGTGCCGCGCCGGAGGAAGTAGCCGCGGCTGTCACCGAGGTGGATCACGTACGCGCGGGGCCAGACCAGCGTCACCATCGTCAGGGTCGTTGCGGGGCCGCCCTGAGTCTGGAACATCTCCTTGAGACGGTGGTGTCCGTGCTGGACGGCCTGCGAGAGATGCTCGAGGAACGCGTTCTCGCGATCGACGTCGAAGTCCTGGACACACCCAACGGCCTCCGCGAGATACTCGACGACCGCCTTCACAGCGACGCCGCTCGCGATCTTCCCGCCGACACCACCGCCGACGCCGTCGGCAACGACGAAGATGTCGACCTGCGGCTTCCGAAGCCGATCGAGCAGCGTCGTATCCTGCAGATTCGTCGCGCGGAGCTGCACGGCCTTCTGAAGCGTCATGATCGCGAAGTGATCCTCGTTGACGCTCCTGACCTTCCCCGCATGCGACAGTCCGCTGACATCAACGCGGATCATCCGCGCGGGAAGCGTTTCAGTTTCCATGGTGGTCGGGCTGCTGGACTGTCTGTGTCGCGCCACTCAGCGTCGTCTTGGCGACCCAGCGAAATGCGTCCTCGACGCCCTCGCCGGTTTTCGCGCTTGTGGTCAGCATGTGAAAGCCACCGTCGATGAGCTTCTTCCCGTCGGCGGCCGCGACGACCCACTGGTTCTTCAGGTCGTACTTGTTGAGCGCGACAATGGACGGCACGTCACCGGCAGCGGAGCGAACGTGGTCGCGGAGGCTGAACAGCTGCTCGAACGTCTCGCGTCGCGTGCCATCCGCCACGTACAAAACGGCGTGAGCGCCCTTCAGGTAGCTGTCCGGAATTTCCTGCTCCGCCGTGCGACCCTCGATGTCCCACAACAGCAGGTTCACTTGCTCCGTGCCGACCTGGACCTGTTTCCGGTCGATCTTCACGCCCACCGTGCTGTGATACTTGGTCGAGAAGAGCGAATGAATGAACCGCTGGACGAGACTGGTCTTCCCCGTCGCGAACACGCCCACCATGCACACCTTCTTCTGTATCATCGCTGACGCTCCGCGACGTTGGCGTTCAGGGACGGTTGTGCTCGAATGGTGAACGATGCGCTTCGATTGAGGCGAGCCCGCTCCGCGGAAGCGTCGGCGGGAATGGGATCGCCGCTGCCGCTCGCATCGATGCTCAGCCGACTCGCGTTGATGCCGAGCGAAACGAGCCGATCCCGAACCACAGCGGCTCGCCGACGGCTCAGCGCCAGGTTGTCCTTCTCGGTGCCCGTGGGATCGGCGCGCCCCACGACCTGTATCGTGAGGTCGTAGCGATTCGCGTCGGCCGCTTTGACGAGCTCCCGGAGCTTTGCCGCAACGGTCGCGATCGAGCTCACCGCGCGCTGATCCAGTGCGTCCGATCCGGCGGCGAACAGAGTTCGCTGGCTCTCGATCTCCGCCGCGATTGGTTCCATACTGGCCGGAAGGCCGGGCGTTACATGCGAGAGGTCCACTGCTCCAACGCCCGCGAGCGCCGGTGCCAGCCCGTCGGCGCGAATGATCCAGAACGCCGGCGCGCGACCGCTGGCGACCAGCGTGTCGCCCTTGAGCGAGAGCGTGATGCCGCCCGGCGGTGCAAGCACGTGCCGAGCGCGTGCGAGCAACAGGGCGGGCTCGGTGGACACGTACGGCTCCCAGTGGGCAACGACCTCGTTCGTATCGACACCGCGACTCGCCATGAGCACGGATGGATTCACGGCGAGTGGATCACGCATGCCGGTAATTCGCCATTTGCCGTCAGAGCGCTCGCTGCGGATGACCGCGATCCCGGGCTCGGTGTCCAGACGCGCGAGCGCCGCCGACCACTGCCGATTCGCGCGCGCAGTTCGCCACGCAAGGCCGCCGGCGAGCAATAGGAGAACGGGGATGACCCACGCGAAGCGACGTAGCCCGGCGGATTTTGCGCGCGTGTCGGTGGCGAGCACCGTCTCCACGCAGTCCTCCAGCAGCGGGCGCGTGGTCGTAAACGCCGCGGCGTCGCCGTTGAACGCGGTGAGCGGATCGCACCACTCCAGGTGAATCGTCTCGATCGTGGACTGCAGTTTCGCGGGCAGCGAGTCGGGCGGCGTGCCACGCACGACAGCCGCGATATTGGCTCGCGGTCCCGTCTCGACCAGCACGGTGAGATCCCCGGCAGCGAACGCGCGCAGCTCGCCGGTCTTCTTCGGCTCGAACGAGTCGTTGACGAAGTCGCCGATCGCCGTCAGCATGCTGGACACGAGGTCGGCGTCGCCTAACGAGCCATCGGGAACGTGCGCGAGCAGCAGGCCGGTTTCCGCGTGCACGAGCAGCACCTGCTCCACGCGGTAGACGAGCGCATGCCGCATCACGATCTGGGCGAACGGGACGCCCGTGCGCCACGACTCGATGCGCCACCGGATGCCCTGCGGCGAGAGGCTGTGCTCGATCGCGCGGTTGATCGTGTTGACCAGCCCCGACATCGTCTCGGCGATCGCCTTCCGGATCGCGGGGCCGAGCACCGGGAAGATCGCGGTGGCCATCTCGCGAGGGTTTCGTCGCACGGACTCGCGAATCGCGTTCTCGACGGTCGGCGCGAGCGCGATCCCGAGCTGTCGGTCGCGGGCCGAGCGCTGGACGATCGCCTGCGGAAGCTTCTCCGCGAGCTCTTCGGGCGTGAGCTCCGCGGTGTCGAGGCGGCGGCGGAGCTCGTCGAGCTGCCGACGCTCCGCGCCGAACAACAGGTCGCGGAGCTCGGTGAGCTCGTGAACGCTCACCTCCGCGACGTCTCTGGTCCCGCCGGCGCTTTCGGTCAGCGGCGCGCCGTCGTCCGGCACGGTCAGCTCCGCGAAGGCTTGGGCTGCGGGCGCGACTCACCGGCGAGTCGCGTTGCCATGTCGGAGAACACGCCGACGATTGCGGACACGTCGGTCTTGTCGTTGCGAAGCGAGGCCACCTCGCGGTTGAGGTCAGTCGAGACGCGCTGCGACAGGCGCTCGATCTCCGCCCCGATGGCGCGCGACTGCTGGAGGATCTGGTCGCGAATCTCGGCGTCGGCGAGGCCGGACAGCTCTTCCAGCTTCACGTGGCGCTTCTCGAGAGAACGCAGGATTTCCTTGATCTCGGCCGACAGCGCCTTGAGCTCTTCGGTGCGCTTGGTGCGTTCAGCGTTGAGCCGGTCGCCGAGCGTCTGGGCGTCGCGCTTGGCGCTGGCGTCGAGGTCGGCGAGGCGCTTGTCGAAGTCGGAGCGTATGACGGCCTGCTCGCGCATGAGGCGCTCTTCGAGTCCCTGCAGGCGCGACTCGACGGCGCGCATCTGCCCGCCGAAGAGGATGTCCCTCACCTTGTCGAGGCTTTCCGGCGCCACGTCGTTAGGCGGCGCGGGGGGCAGGTCGGCGGGGCGGGCGGCTGGCGCCGGAGGGGCGAGCTTCCGGCCGTTTTCTGGGCGTTGGCTTTCGGTCCTGGCCATGCTCGGCACCCTCGACGTGAGAGGAGACGAAATCGGAGCCTCTACCGGCCAAGCTACGGGTTCGTACGCAAAGCGGCCAGCAGCAAGAAGCCGCTGGCCGCTAGCCGCTGCTGGGCTGGTAGCCGAGTGCTGCGGGCTACTGCCGCTTGCTGCGGGCTGCTGCTATCTACCGCCCGTTTGTCATCCCGAGCGAGGGCTATCCCTCTACCGTGACAATCGCGATCCCTCGCCTGTCGGCTCGGGATGACAGGCCTCCGTCGGCCGTCGCCTGTCGGCCGTCGCCTGTCGGCCGTCGCCTGTCGGCCGTCGCCTGCCGCCTGCCGCCTGCCGCCTGCTTTACTGCGCCACCGGCTTCAGATACCGGTCGTACCACTTCAGATACCGGTCCAGTCGATCCATCCGATAGCTCGGCAGAGTGATGCCATGGAACGAGTTGGGATAGATGATCAACTGGGTGTCGACCCCCAGGGATTTGAGGGCCTGATACATCTGTTCGCTGCCGATCGCAGGGACGTTGAAGTCCTTCTCCCCCACCATGAACAGCGTCGGCGTCTTGATTCGGTCGGCGTGGTAGAAGGGGTACGAGACCTTCATCCACGCATCCGGGTTCTTCCAGGGCGGGCCAAGCTCCGTCTCGTACTGCAGGATGTACTGGTCGACGCCGTACATGGCCGTCTGCAGGGCGCTCCCGGCGCCACTGATCGCGACTTTGAACCGCGGTGTCGTCGCGATCGTGTAGTCCGTGGTGATGCCCCCGTAGCTCCAGCCCCCGATCCCGAGCCGGTCCGGATCGGCGATCCCCTTCTGGACGACATAGTCCGTGGCGGCGAGAACGTCGACCACTTCCTTGTTCCCCCAGTCGCCCGAGATGGCGTTCATGAACTTCTCGCCCCGGCCGTTGCTGCCGCGGTAGTTCGGCGAGACCACGACGTATCCGTTCGCCGCGAACAGCTCGCGCTCGAAGTTGAACGAATACTGGTCCTGGCCGGTGGGTCCGCCGTGAATGCGGAGCAGGGTGGGCATCTTGCCCGTCGAGCCGGCGGGGCGCGTCACCACCGCATGCACGTCCGCGCCATCCGGCGTCTTGAACTCGATCCCTTCGGTCGTGCCCAACTGAATCTCCGCAAGCCACGCGTCGTTCTGGTGCGTGAGGACCCGGAGCGTCCCGTTCTCGAGCGCATGCACTTCGGGCATCTCGGTGGCCGTGGACGCGAGCACGGCGATCTTGCCCGCCGGGCCTAACGCGAGCGACTGGACCACGCGTGGGCCCGTCGTGAGCTTCTCGACGGCACCGCCGGCCGCCTTCATGCGCGCGACGTACTGCGTCCGGTCGTCGGTGACGATGAAGAGCAGGGACGTGCCGTCGGCCGTCCAGCTCGGAGACGTCACCGGACGGTCGAGCGCCTCCGTGAGGAGGCGCGGTTCTCCACCGGCAACCGGGATGACCGCCACGCGGTACTGGTCGTAGATCGACAACGTCGTGGCCGCGCCGCGCACGTAGGCGATGGATTTGCCGTCGGGGCTCCAGGCGAGCTTGCTGCCGCTGTTGTTGTCGTCACCCACGAACGTCGTTAGGCGCCGCATCTGGGCGCCCTTCCGCGCGTCGATCAGGTAGATGTCGGTGTTGATGCTCTTGTCGGGATCCGGCGACCGGTCGCTCACGAACGCGATCGTCTTCCCGTCGGGCGACCACGATGGGTTGCTCTCGTCGTACTTGCCGGACGTGAGCGTGTCGAGCGTCTTCGTCGCCACGTCGAACAGGTACAGGTGACTTCGCTGGTTGCCGAGGTAGCCCTGGATGTCCTGCTTGAAGTGATAGCGATCGAGGACGATCGGCTTCGCTGTCTTGGCTTTGGTCGAGTCGCCGCCGGCCTCATCCTCCGGGTCGTCCACCACGAGCACGAGCCGCGTGCCGTCGGGCGACCACTCGTACCCCGACACGCCGCCCTTGATCTCGGTGAGACGCGTCGCCTCGCCGCCGCGACGGTCCAGGAGCCACACCTGACCACCTTTGCCATTATCGCGGGACGAGACGAACGACAGATATCGGCCGTCGGGGCTCCAGCGCGGGCTGGACTCGCCGTCCTTCGAGGACGTGATGCGGATGTTCTCCTTTCCATCCCAGCTCGCCATCCAGACGTCCGTGTCGTTCTTGTCGCGAGCGGAGTCGGCAATGGTGACTGTGTACGCGACCCATTTGCCGTCGGGCGAAATCTGCGGGTCCCGAACGTCGCGAACGCGGAAGATGTCGGTTGGGCGGAGGGCCCGCTTCGCTGACGGAGCAGCCGTCGGCGAAGCGTTAGGCGTGGCTGGGGACGCGCCGCGACCCTGAGCCGAAAGGGAGCCGGCGGACGCGACAACGAGGGCAAGTCCGAGAGTGATGCGCATGATTCAGAATGGCGGCGCTCACGCGCCGGTTGAGTTGACGCTGGTGTCCGATGGGATGACGGCAGTTGCTTCGATCTCGACCATTGCGCCGGGTTCCAGTAGCCCGGCGACAACGATCACTGACATCGGCGGAAAATGACGGCCGATGACTTCCCGGTACGCGGCGCCGATTGCCTGGCGGTCCCGGGCGTACGCCTCGCGATCGGTGATGAACCACGTGAGCCTGACGAGATGGCCGGCCGCTGCGCCAGCGGCCTCGAGGACCGCAACGATGTTCGCGAGAGCCTGGCGCACCTGAGCGGGCATTCCGCCGGGCACGATCGTCTGCGTGATCGGGTCCCAGCCGATCTGGCCGGCGACGAAGACGGCACGGCCTTCAGCGGAAAACCCGTGAGAGTAGCCGGCGCCGAGTGGCCAATTCGAGGGACGAACGTCCGTGGCCATTCAGGTGGTTTCCTGTTCCCGCAACCGGAACCGCTGGAGCTTCCCCGTGTCCGTCCTCGGCAGCTTTGCCACGAACTCGATGCGCCGTGGGTATTTGTACGGCGCGATCTCGGCCTTGACGAAGTCCTGCAGCTCCCGCGCGAGCTCGGGGCCCGGCGTGAATCCCTGACGAACGACGATGAATGCCTTGACGACATGGCCGCGCTCCTCGTCGGGCGCGGCGACGACTCCGCACTCCTGCACCGCCTTGTGCTCCAGAAGAACGTTCTCGACCTCGGCGCCGGACACGTTGTGCCCGCCGGTGATGATCATGTCATCGGTGCGCGCCACGTACCAAAAGTAGCCGTCGTCATCTTCGCGGAATGAGTCGCCGGTGATGTTCCAGCCATCCTCGACGTAGCCACGCTGGCGATCGATGTCCGCGAGGTACCGGCAGCCGGTGGGACCGCGAACCGCAAGCCGGCCGATCTCGCCGCGCGGGACCTCCTGGCCGATCGCGTCCACGCAACGCGCTTCGTATCCGGGGACCACGCGCCCTGTCGACCCGGCTCGGATGTCATCGCCGCTCGCCGAGATGAAGATGTGAAGCATCTCGGTGGCGCCGATCCCGTCGATGATGCGGATGCCCGTGGCGTTCTCCCACGCCTCGAACGTGGCGCGGGGCAGATGCTCTCCGGCCGACACGCACTTCGTGAGCGACGAGACGTCGTGCGAGCCGAGCATGCCGAGCATCGCCCGATACGCCGTCGGTGACGTCCAGCAGAAGGTCGGCCGATGCTCCTGGATGCCCTTGATGAGCAGCGGTGGGGCGGCCTGCTCGAGCAGGAGCGACGCGGCCCCGACGCGCATCGGAAACAGTACGAGGCCGCCCAACCCGAACGTGAACGCGAATGGAGGGGACCCGACGCAGATGTCGTCTGGCGAGATGCCGGCGATCGAGCGCGGAAAGCAGTCGCAGATCGCCAGCACGTCGCGGTGGAAGTGCATCGTCCCCTTCGCGTTGCCGGTCGTGCCCGACGTGAACGCGATCAGCACCGTATCGTCCGCGGCCGTGTCGCAATTCTCGAACGTGGCCGGCTTCCCGACCATCATGGCTTCGAGCGAGCCCGGCTCGTTGGACGCGAAGTGCACCGTCCGACCTCCAGGCCGCGGCGTGCCAGCCGCGGTCTGCTTCATGGCGGTCTCGCACTCGCCGGCGAACCTCGTGTCGCATAACGCGAGCGTGATCGCCGCCTTGTCCGCGATGTACGACATCTCGCGCACGCGCAGGAGTGGCATTGTACACACCACGACCGCCCCGATCTTCACGATGGCAAACCAGCACGCGACCATCATCGGCGAGTTCGGCCCGCGAAGCAGAACACGGTTCCCGGGCACGACTCCCAGGTCCTCGACGAGGACGTGCGCGATCCGGTTCGACATCTCGAGCAGATCGCGATAGGTCCAGCGCCCGCCGGGAAACAGGAACACGGACCGGTCGCCGTGTCCGGCGTCGACCATGCGATCGAGCAGCTCGGTTGCGCAGTTCAGCTGGCCCGGGTAGGCCAGCTCGGGCAGCGAGCCGTAATCCATGCGCGGCCAGAGCGCCGTCGGCGGGAGGTGCTCGCGGCAGAACGTGTCCACGTGGGCGGACTTCCCAGTTGGCGCGTTAGGCGTGGTCACGTGCGCACCAGTCAGGATTGTCAAGACCGATGACCGATAACGAATGACCCGTTACCCACAACGCATGACACGCCAAGACATCGCGAGATGTCAGCGCGAGTCGTGAGTCGTAGGTTTTGGGTCGTTGGTTTTCGGTCATCGGTTTCTCACCTCAGTTGTTCTTCGGCTTCTGCGATGATTTGACCCGCGATCACGAGCTTCTGGATCTCGCTCGTCCCCTCGTAGATGCGCAACGCGCGGATCTCGCGGTAGAGGCGCTCCACCGTCTCGCCCACCACAACGCCCCGGCCGCCGAACAGTTGAACGGCGTCGTCGATCACGCGCTGTGCCGTCTCCGTGGCGAACAGCTTGGCCATCGCGGCCTCGCGAGTCACCCGCTCGGCACCGGCGTCCCGCGTCCATGCCGCGCGGTACACGAGTAGAGCACTCGCGTCCACTGCCATCGCCATGTCTGCCAACTTCGCCTGCGTGAGCTGAAAATCCGCGAGGTGTTTCCCGAACGCTTCGCGCGCAAGGGCGTGCGCCGTCGCCTCCGCGAGCGCGCGGCGCGCGAACCCCAGCGAGGCGGCGCCCACGGTCGACCGAAAGATGTCGAGCGTGCCGAGTGCCACGCGCATCCCCTTGCCGGGCTCACCCACGATCGACGTCGCGGGAACGCGACAGTCCGTCAGGTCGAGCGTGCCGAGCGGGTGTGGCGCATTGACGAGGATGCGCTCACTCACGCGAAGTCCGGGATTGTCCGCATCCACGACCACCGCGACGAAGCTTCGCTCGTCACCCTCGAGGCGCGCGAAAACGACGTAGAACTCGGCGATGCCGGCGTTGGAGATCCAGGTCTTGCGACCGTTGATCACGAGATCCGGTCCGTCGCGCCTCGCCGACGTCCGCATCGATGACACGTCGCTTCCGGCGGCGGCCTCTGAGATCGCGAAGGCAGCGATGGCGTCGCCTGACGCGACGCGCGGCAGATATCGACGCTTGAGCGCTTCGCTCCCGAATTGCGAGATCGGCCCGGACCCGAGGCCCTGCATCCCGAACGCGAAGTCAGCCATGCCGTGGAGCTGTCCAAGCGTCTCGCGAACGAGGCACAGCGTCCGGACGTCGAGTCGTGCCGGCGCGAGGCCGAATGGCTCGGGCACGGCGTACTTCAGCCAACCGGCCTTGCCTAACCGCTGAACGATCTCGCGGAACGTGCCGTCGACGTCTTCCGGCTCATGCTGCACCAATGGCGAAATCTCTCTGTCCGCCCACTCGGCCAGCTCACGAGCGAACTCGCGGTGTGCGTCCGTGAAGAACGGCCACGCGAGGTGAGCGAGCGACGATGCGTGACGCGGCACTACTCGCCCGTGAACGCCGGAGACGACCGGTTCACGAACGCGCGATATGCGCGGACGAAGTCTTCCGTCTGCATGCACAGCGCCTGCGTTTGTGCCTCGGCCTCGATTGCCTCGTCGATCCCCATGTTCCACTCCTGGTGGAGCGCTTTCTTCGTCATCGCGTGCGCGAACGTTGGCCCCTCGGCGAGGGATTGCGCCAGCGCGGCGGCTTGTTCCATGAGGTCCGGCGGCTCGGCGACGCGATTGTAGAATCCCCATCGCTCCGCTTCGCCGGCGTCCATGAAGCGCCCCGTGTACAGGAGCTCGGCGGCTCGTCCATGACCGATGACGCGCGGCAGCAGGGTGCATGCGCCCATGTCGGCCCCGCTCAATCCGACGCGGGAGAAGAGGAACCCGACCTTGCTGCGCGGTGTTCCGATTCTCACATCGCTCGCGAGTGCGATAGCCGCGCCTGCGCCGGCGCACACGCCGTCGATCGCGGCGACGATGGGCTGGGGGCAGTGACGCATGGCCCTCACGAGGTCGCCCGTCATGCGGGTGAACGCCAGGATGTCTCCCGTTCTTCCCGATTCCTTCATCTCGACCAGAGGGCCGATGATCTCGTGCACGTCACCGCCCGACGAGAAGTTTTCGCCCGCGCCGGTGACGATTACCGCGCGCACGTCCGTCACATAGGAGAGGGTGCGGAACGTCTCGGTGAGCTCACCATACGAGTCGAACGTTAGCGGGTTCTTTCGCTCGGGCCGGTTCAGCGTGATGATGGCGACGCGACCGGCGAGGTCCCAGCGAAAGTGACGCGGGCGAATGGTGGTGACGTCGATGCCGATTGGGGACATTGAGGGTATGATGGTGACTACGGCCTGCGATGACGCGGGAGCCCCGCGTGGTGGCGTGTAAGAGTCTAGCCATCAGAGCGGCCGCGGCGTAGGGTTGAACCCAAGGTGGCATGCCACAAGGTGAGCGGTGATGCGGGCGGCATTCCTGCTTCCAGCGCTTCTTCTCGCTGGACGGCGTCGAGCTGGTGTTCACGCAGGACGCGCTCGAGGCGTGTGCCGACGAGGCGATTAACCACCGCACCGGCGCCCGCGGCCTGCGAACCGTCCTCGAAGACACGTTGCTGGACGTCATGTACGAGGTGCCCTCGCGCAGCGACGTCGAGAAGTGCATCGTCAACGCGGACACCATCCACTCGCGCCACCGCCCGTTGCTGGTGACGCGCTCCGGCCAGGAGATTGCGCAGGAGGACGGCGCCTTCGAGCGGCTCAAGAGCGCCACGGCGTAGCGAGCTATCAGTCGTCAGCTGTCAGCTGTCAGTCAGAGGCCGGGCGTTGAGCCCGGCCTCTATCATTATTTCGTGAGAATTCTCATTCTCGGCGGCAGCGGTCTGACCGGAAGGCAC
>Ga0207691_10001666_pt1 | contig 21972 bp, 19 predicted proteins | sample KBSM13metaG_FD_184327 | JGI IMG/M metagenome (GOLD analysis project Ga0207691, IMG submission 184327) | Miscanthus rhizosphere microbial communities from Kellogg Biological Station, Michigan, USA - KBS M1-3 metaG (SPAdes) (version 2) | ecosystem: Host-associated > Plants > Roots > Rhizosphere >... | reverse complement strand
GCCGCCGTGTTTCTCGAGGTGGGGCGCCGCGGCGTCGGTCACGAGGAACGCTCCGCGCACGTTCACGGCGTAGGTGCGATCCCACACCGCGACGTCTCCCCGGCCCGTGACGTCCTCCTCCCAGATGCCCGCGTTCAGCACGAGGATGTCGAGCCGCCCCCACGCCGCCACGACGTCGCGTACGAGCTGCCGCGCGGTCGCCGGGTCGCCGACGTCGCCGGCGAGAGCCATCGCTTCGCCGCCCGCCGCGCGGATGTCGCGAACCGCCGCGTTCACGGCGGCCTCGTCGCGGACGTAGTTGAGGGCCACGCGGGCGCCCGCGCTCGCGAGCAGGTCCGCCGTCGCCCGGCCGATGCCCCGGGAACCCCCTGTAATCAGGGCAGTTCGGGGCGTGAGATCAATTGTGAAACTCCCAGCCATTTTGCTCCGTATATCAGATTAGAAAAGAGATAGACCTTCCATCAAGACAGGGCGGCGCCATGAGGCGGCCGCCCCCCGCGTTTTTAGCGGCCGGCAATCAGTTCCCCGACGTACACCGTGAGGGCTTCCAGCGGCGGCCCGGAATTCTTCAGCGCGACGTCCACGTCGGCGGCCCGCGCGAGAGCGCGCGCGAGCTGGCGCGTCGTGAACTTCGAGGAACGCTGCGCCGAGCGGTAGAGACCGAACGGGTGCGCGCCGCCCTGCGCCGATTCGAAGGGGGAGCGCCCGAACGGCGCCGCGGGCGCCATCAGGCGGGGCAGAACGCGTGCCTGGAACGTCTGGTAGGACATGGACGCGTCGAAGTTGGATGAGCCTGCGCCTCCGCCGCCGCCTGCTTCGTCCAGCCGCGCCCGGATCAGGAGCATCCGGCGGACTTCGCCCGCGAGCATTCCCAGCAGCTGAATGGGCCAGATGTCCTCGATCTTCTTGAAGTCGCGGTCGCCCGCACGGATGTCCCGACCGTCGAGGAGGCGCTCGAGCCGCGCAAGCGCATCCCCGGCGTCGCGGCGGCCGATCGCATCGAAAAGGCCGTAGACGTCCTCGGAGGATTCGTCCTCGACGTTCGCCTCGATGTCGGTGGCCCGGATCCGGCCGCCCTTGCCTGCCCACTCGAGGAGTTTCTCGAGCTCCATCGCGAACGGCGCCGCCCGGTAGTCCGTCCGGATCAGGAGACGCTGCACGGCCGCGGGCTCCAGAACGACCTCCCGCTCCTTCGCCCGCGCCTCCGCGAGCCGCCGGAGCGCCGGCTCCGCGTCGTCGCCGACCGTCGTTTCGAGGACGAGGCCGCGGTCCGCGATCTCCCGGACCAGGTCCACGCCCGCCGGCGGCGAAACCGCCGTCATGAGCGCCACCGTGCCGTCATTCTCGCCGCGTTCGATCAGCGCCCGCAGAGCGGAGCGCAGGATCGCGGCGCCGCCGCCCTTTTCTTCAGGCAACTCTTTGAGGATCTCGGCCAGCAGCTCCGCCTCGTCTTTCCGCCGGACCTTCCGCGCCGCCGTTTCCGCCGTCTCCTCGGGGGCCCCGAGGGCCAAGTCGAGCGCCGAGAGGAGCAACCGCGCCTGCTTGAAGGCCTCCCGGCGCTTCCCCGCTTCCCAGGCCTCGACGGCCTTCGTCAGCAGCCGGCCCGGCGCCTCGGTACCGAGCAGGCGCGAGATGTCGAGCTCGACGATGCGTTGCGGCGAAAAAAGCGAACGGTTGAGCAGCGCGTCGGACACCGACTCGACGGGGGCGTCGTCCTCGAACCGAAGGACCTCGGCCTCCTTGCCCATCGAGAGGATCTCCCGCGTCCGCGCCGCCGCCTCCTCGACGAAGAACTCCACGTCGCCCGTCACCAGGATCGCCGCCGGGGCGTCCGGGAACTTCGGCACGGCCTTGTCGGAAAACGCCGCCTTGGGCACGAGGCGGAGTCTAACGCGGGGGACTCAGATCGATCTGCCCCGGAACGAAGATGGGATCCTGGGACTGGTTGTCGATGACTGCGGCGTACGCGTAGAGAGGGCCATTCTGTTCGGCCAACACCACACAGTACGCACTGGGGACGTCCCCCTGGACTCCCGCGGCGGCAAAGAGATCGTTGATCTGGACTGAGGCGTTCCCCTCGACAAACCAGGTGACCTTTCCGAGAAGCTGGCCTTCACCGGAGAAGATCTTCACGGCGACGGCCTGGCCGAACGGGTACGCATTGACGATTCCGAAGTTCGTGCGTGAGCCATGAGTCGCGTCCGCGGACTGCGACAGGGACGTGAGGACGAGAGAAGTCGCGCTCGCCAGCCGATCCAGCCCGGGAACGAACATGCCGACGGTGGGTTCCGGCCGGCTCGGCGTGTAGAGGCGGCTCGTAGCGACGATGCGTCCGGCCCCGGAATTCAGGAGCTCGACGACGCCGGCTGTCTCGGGGCTTTCGAAGAGGGATCCCACGATGTCGTCGTATGCCGCCACCTGGCCTGCGCCCAGCAAGAAACTCTTCTCGACGGTCGGACACCCGCCGATCGTGCAGCGGTAGGTCGCGGCGACCTGGGTGTCGTGCTCGCTGGAGTTGTAGACGGCGACGTCGGAGTGGAAGAAGGTTCCACCCACGCCGTGCAGCGACGCGGCCGCCGGGATCACCAGAGACTGCTCCGCGGGCTCCGCGCTCCGGCCGGGCACGAAGATGGAATCCTGCGACTGGTTGTCGATGACGGCGGCGTAGGCGTAGAGCGGAGACTCCCCGTCTCCGTCGACCCGGCACACGAAGGTCTCCAGGTCGACTCCGTCCGCCAGAGGAAGGTCGACGTCGTTAATCTGCAGGGCCTGTCGCGCCGGTACGGAGCGGTCGAGCTCGCCGACGGCATTGCCTTCGGCATCGAAGAACCGGAATCGCACCTGCTGCGCCGAGTCGTTGCCGTTGTAGACACCGACGTTGGTTCGGAATCCGGTCGAGCGATCCGCGGAGTGCGACAGCGACGTCAAGACCGCCGACGGGAAGGCTTCGTCGACCGGAAGCCCGGGCACGAACATGCCGAGCGTCGGGGCGGGATAGGACGGGGAGTAGAGACGACTCGTCACGACCAGGGGGGCGGCACTCTCGAACTCGACGGCGCCCCCGGAATCGGGTTGGAGGAAGAACGTCGCGACCATGTCCTGGAAGAGCCGAACCTGTCGCGCCGGAATCGTGAACTCTTTCCGGACCGGGGGGCAAGAGCCGCCGAGACATCGATAGGTGGCGACGACCGATGCCTGAGAGGTCGACGTATTGAAAACGCTGACGTCCGAATGAAAGTAGGTCGGAGGGATGCCGTGCAGGGATGCGACAGCGGGAAGGGTCACGGCCTCGCTGGCAATGGTGCGGTCAAAGACGCCCGAGCCCGCGGCGTGCACCGCCTTGCCGGAAGGAGACACCAGCAAGTCGAAAAGGGAGGTGGAATCGAAGCCGCCGCTGAAAGGCCTCCACGATTCGCCAGCATCCAGGCTTCGGACGATCGTCTTGCCCGGGTTGTCGGCCGCCGCAAAGAGAACCGCTGGATTGACGGGATCGACGGCGACCGCCGTCACGTACCCGTACAGCCCGATATCGACGTGCTGCCAGGTCTCTCCGCCATCGTGGCTTCGCCAGACACCGAGGCCTCCCGCGTAAAGCGCGTCCGGATCGCCTGGCGCCGAGGCCAGAGAGACGATCGGGGCCTCGAGCACCGGGCTCCAGAAACCGCCGCTGTTGGTCGACCGAAACACGGCGTTCGTCCCGACGAATGACGACACTGCAGCAAACAAGGTCCCCTGAGTAGTGGGGTCGAACGCGAAGTCCCGCACGAGCGCATCGGTCGGCAATCCGTCGCTCGCGTCCACCCAAGTCCGTCCCCCGTCGAAACTCCGCCGGATCCCGCTGGGAGCCGTGGGAGTGTTCGGGGAGATTCCCGCATATAGCGTGTCCGCCCGGTGCGGATCGAGCGCGAGTCGGTAAACGATCAAATCGTCCAGGCCCCGCGAGCTCCAGGAAGCTCCCCCATCGGTGGACCGGAATACACCCACTCCGCTGCCGAACAGCGTTTCCGGGTTTCTCGGATCAACGACCAGGTCGGTCAGATACGACGAGAGGCCGGCGTTTCCGGGATCGCTCCAGGTTCGGCCGCCGTCTCTCGTCCGAAAGACGCTCGCGCCGGAGGCATAGAAGTCCGTTCCATCGGAGTTCGCAGGCGCGGCGAGCGCGAACACGCTCGCTCGAGGAAGGCCTCGACTGACGCCGGTCCAGTGATCCCCGCCGTCGGACGACCGCACGAGGCCGATGGCGGGAGACGCGTACACGGTGCGCGAATCACTGCCGACTCCAATCGAAAACACGTACGGCGATCCTCCACCTCCAATGTCGAGCCGCTGCCAGTGAAGCCCTCCGTCTCTCGAACGATAGAGCCCGTCCTCGCTTCCTGCGTAGAGGACCTGGGGATTCGTCGGATCGAACTGGACGACCGAGCACTGGATCCCCGCGAGTCCAGAAGGCTCCCACGTCGCCCCTCCATCGCGGGTTCGATAGATGCCGGAACCTGTCGCGGCAAAGACGGTCGCGCTCGATTGCGGATCGATCGCGAGGCTCACCACGGTCTGGCCGGAGAGGCCGCTGTCACTCTGAAACCAGCGGCCTCCGAAGTCCAGACTCTTGTAGAGACCCTGACCGCCGGCGTAGACGGTTCCGGGAGCATGGGCGTCCGCGGCGATCGACTCGAAGCGAGAATACTGAGGCAGACCCTGGTTGATCGTGACCCAGCTCCGTCCCCCGTCGTCGCTCCGCCACATATCGGTGCCATAGGCATACAGCCGCTCGCCGTCGGCCGGATCGAGCGCGAGCAGGTTGACGAGCGTGGTTTCGGAGCTTCCCGTTGGAGACGGCGTGAGCGACCAGGACCGGCCCGCGTCCGCGCTCCTGTAGATGAGCGTCTGATTCAGCGTCGCGTAAAGAACGTCGGGTCTTTTCGGATCGATCAGGAGACCGCGGACGTATCCTGTCGCGAGCCCTGCGCTCGCCGGGGTCCAGTGCAGACCGCCATCACGGGACTCGGAGATCGGTGGGTCGCCGATAGAAAAAACGCCAGGATTGGCGACGTAGACATGGTTCGCATCGCGCGAGTCGACGACGATGATGCCGCCGCCCCCGTGGGGTCCGTTGCTCGTCCAGCGGTTCACGCCGGCCGAGGAAGGTTCGCGGAGCATGAGGGCGAGGAGCAGCGCCATCCCCAGGCGGAGAACGACCGGTCGAATCGCACCCGAATCAAATCTTTGCATGCCCGCTGTACGGAGACGGGCCGTGGTTCGTCGCATCGATTTCGCGTCCCGAAAAAGCAAGGCCCCCGTCGGCGAGACCGACGGGGGCCATCGAGCAAAGGAACTTGAAGGCGGGTTAGTTGGGAAGCATCCCCTTTTCGGAGAGCTCCTGGCAGTCGACGCAGTACGGCGTCCAGGGCACTGCCGTGAGACGCTTCTCGGCGATCGCCTGGCCGCAATTGATGCACATGCCGTAGGTCACGTCGTCGATCCGGTTGAGGGCGTCGTCGATCTGAAGCAACGTCGAACGTTCTCCGTCGGTCAGCGAATAGAGGAACTCGCGGGTGTACGACGAGACGGCCTTGTCGGCGATGTCCTGCGTCGACTCTTCCGTCGTCTCCTCCTCGGCGCTGCGGGTCTTGGCGAGATCCGACGAGAGGGTCGTCTTCTTCTCTTCGAGCAGCCGCCGGTACTTCTCCATGTCCTTCTTGCTCATCCGGACGGCCTTGGCCGCTGTCGAGGGCATTCGGTGACTCTCCTTTTCTCGCGCCCCCATACCAATACTCAGGGGCGAATTTTGGATCCGCGATGATAACCGATCCGGCCGAGAAGTCCAGCGAAATCCGTCACTTAAGGCGGGCCTCATCCTCGAGAACCGGCCTGTTTCTTCTCCCTTTCCCACAGGAACTTGCGGGAGACGCCCAGGCGTTTTGCGGCCAATGACCGGTTTCCGCCGGCCCGCCGGAGTGTTTCGTCGATGTACGCGTCCGTGAGCTCCCGGAGTGTCCAGCGCCTCTCGACGGCGGACGAAAGCAGCGATTCGGGCGCCCCGAGACTGCCCGCCGGAAGATCCGCCGGCCCGATCTCGGCAGCTTCCGCGGTGAGGACGGCTTTCTCGACGACGTGCTGCAGCTCGCGCACGTTGCCGGGCCAGGGATGATTGACGAGCGTGCGTTCGGCCTCTTTCGTGAAGCGGCGCGCGGGCCGCTCATACGCGCGAGCGGCGCGCGCGGCGAAACCGCGGGCGAGCGGGAGGATGTCCTCCGGCCGGTCGGAGAGCGGAGGAAGGCGGATCGAGACGACGTCGATCCGGTAGAAGAAGTCGTCGCGAAAGGCGCCCTGCTCGACGAGACCTGCGAGGTCGCGGCGCGAGGACACGATCAGGCGCGCGCGAAACGGGTGCGTCGTCACGCCGGAGAGGCGGCGGAAGTTTTTCTCCTGGAGCACGCGCAGGAACTTGGCCTGGGCCGCCGGCGACAGCGAGGAGACCTCGTCGAGATAGACGGTGCCCTCTTCGGCGACTTCCAGCAGGCCCTTCTTCGCGGCGATGGCGCCCGTGAAGGCGCCGCGCTCGTGGCCGAAGAGCTCGCTTTCAAAGAGCTCGTCGGAGAGGTTCGCCGCGTCCACCCGGACGAAAGGGCTCGCAGCGCGCACGGAGACGTCGTGGATGGCGCGTGCGAGGCGATCCTTTCCGGTGCCGCTCTCGCCGAGGATCAGGATCGTCGACGGAAGATCCGCCGCCCGCTCGACCGATGCAATCTCGCGCGCGAGCTCGCGATTCCGCGTCTTGAAATGCGACTTGAGGCTCCCAGGTCGGTTTTTCACCATGGGATGCCTCTTACGCGGCCGCTGGCTCTCGTCCGCGCCGTCGAGGCGCGCTAAGAAAGCCCCGCAAAAACACGGGTCTCGTTGGCCGCGTCACCCCAGAGGCGCTCGAGGGCGTAGAACCTCCGCGCCTCCTCCTGGAAGACGTGGAAGACCACGTCGCCGTAGTCGAGGAGGATCCAGTGGGCGGTCGTCATGCCCTCGACCGAGTGGGCCGGGCCGAGCTTCTCGGCGATGCCGTCGGCGATGGCGCGGGCCTGGCGATCGTTCTTGGCGGTGGAGAGGACGAAGTAGTCCGCCATCGTCGTGAGCTCGGTGAGGTTGAACACGAGGACGGCCGAGGCTTTGCGGTCGAGCGCCGCGGTGAGACCTTCCCGGACCTTGTCCTGGGCGGAAAAGCCGGGTTTCAACTTTGAGGCATCCCCGGCTTGTAGAGACCGTGCTTCGTAATGTACTCCGCGACCGGCCCCGGAACCCGGCCCCCGAGGCCCTTTCCGGCCGCGAGGTCGTTCCGCAAGTCCGTCGCGGAGATTTTAACCGATCCGGCGTCGAAAATGGACAGGCGATCGCTGGCGGCTGCGATCTCCGGCACCTCGAGCCGCTCTCCGACGAAAGGCTCCCGATGAAACGCCGCGATCCGCGCGATCTTCAGGATTTCTTCGGGCCGCCTCCATCGCGCGAATCCGGCGAGGATGTCGGTCCCCATCAGCAGCCACAGCTCGTCCCCGGGATGGCGGGCCTGGATCGCGGCGAGCGTGTCGACCGTGTAGGACGGCGGCTCGCGGTCGAGCTCCTCGAGGTCGATCGACCAGTCCGGCCGGCCCTGGATCGCGAGCGCCAGCATGGCGACGCGGTGGCGCGCGTCGGTGGGAGGCCTGTCCTTGTGCGGAGACAGCCGCGCCGGGACGTAGTAGACGCGCCGCAGCTGGTACTTCATCGCCGCGGCCTCCACAGGAAGGACGTGGCCGTTGTGCACCGGATCGAAGGTTCCGCCGAAGACACCGATGCGCATGGGAGGCCCGCTCAGCCCTCGGACTCGCTACGGGTTTCGGTTTCGACGGGAGATGGTTCCGGAGCCGTCGCGACCTCGTGGAAGAGGTGCTGGACGAGCTCCGGCAAACCCGCATGGGTCGCGGCCGAGATTTCGAAGAACGGCAGGCCGCGCCGCCGGGCGGCCTCCCGGATCGAGGGGACCCGGTCGGGATCCGAAACGGCGTCGCACTTCGACGCGACGAGAACGCGGGGCCGCTGCGCGACGTCGGGCGAGAATTCCACGAGCTCTCTCTCGAGCGTGGCCACGTCCGATTCGGCGTCGCCGGCCGCCGAGGCGTCGACGAGATGGCAGAGAAGGCGGCAGCGCTCGACGTGCCTGAGGAAGCGGATGCCGAGCCCGGCTCCCCGGTGCGCGCCTTCGATCAGTCCGGGGATGTCTGCCACGACGAGCGTGCGGGCGTCGTGCGACGTGACAACCCCGAGGTGCGGCACCAGCGTCGTGAACGGATAGTCGGCGATCTTGGGCTTGGCTGCCGAGATCGCCGAGATCAATGTGGACTTGCCGGCGTTCGGAAACCCGATGATCGCGACGTCCGCGAGGAGCTTGAGCTCGATCGCGAGACGGCGCTCGGCCCCCGGCAGACCGGGCTTTGCGAAGCGCGGCGCCTGGCGCGTGGGCGTCGCGAAGTGCTGGTTGCCCCAGCCGCCGTTGCCGCCTTTGACGAGAAGCACACGCTCGCCGGCCGTCACGAGGTCCGCGACGCGCTCGCCGGTCTCGGCGTCGGTGAGGACCGACCCGAGCGGGAGACGCACCTCGACGTCCGCGCCGGCCTTGCCGTGACAGTTGGAGCCCATGCCGTGCTCGCCCCGGCCCGCCCGATACGAGTTCTGGTGGCGGAGGTGGTAGAGCGTGTTGTGCGCGGGGTCGGCGACAGCCCAGACGGAGCCGCCGTGTCCGCCATCGCCGCCGGAGGGCCCGCCCTTCGCGACGAACTTCTCCCGCCGGAAGGCGATGCAGCCGTTGCCGCCGTCGCCGGCCTTCACGTAGATCTCGGCGGTATCGATGAACATGCGCTGCCGGGATGAGGGGCGGGGGTCAACCCCGCGAAAAGCGCGTCAGGAAGCGGAGGGAGCGGCCGGCTCGATCGAGATGAGGCGTCCGAGGCGGCCCTTGTCGTGGAACCGCACGATGCCGGCGATCTTGGCGAAAAGGGTGTCGTCCTTGCCGCGGCCGACGTTGACGCCCGGAAAGAACTTCGTCCCGCGCTGCCGGACGAGAATGGTGCCGCCGGGAACGTTCTGCCCGCCGAATGCCTTGACGCCGAGCCGCTGGGAGTTCGAGTCGCGGCCGTTGCGGGAAGAGCCCTGTCCTTTTTTATGTGCCATGACTTATCCTTCGATCGCCTCGATGCGAACTTCGATCATCGTCTGGCGATGACCCTTCGTGCGCCGGTACTGCTTGGTCCGCTTCTTCTTGAAGACGAGGACTTTGCGCGTGCGCACCGTTCCGAGCACCTTGGCCTGGACCGTGACGCCCTTGAGCGCGTCGGTGCCGGTGCGGACTCCGGAGTCGCCCGAGACGAGGATGACGCTCGAGCCCGAGAGCGCGAGCTTTTCGCCCTTCGCGATCTTCTCGCCGGCCGGCTTTTCGATCCGGACGACGTCGCCAGCGGCGACCTTCAGCTGTTTCCCGCCTGTGCGGACGATGGCGTACATAAGGAGCGCGCATGATAAAGGTTTTCGAGCCAAAGTCAAGCCGTTGAGGAATCAATGACTTGGAGGCTTCCGGCGCCCGCGGCGGGGGTATCGTGGTGAGTCTGAGCTATCGAATTCCTCCGTCGCTCGCCCGTCTCGGCCTGATCCTCGGGGCCATGGCCGTGGCCCTCTCCTGCACTCCTTCGTCCAACGCGACTCCGGCTCCGGCCAGCCCGGCGCCGCCGACGCCCGCGCCGCCCGCGATGGAGCGCTCCGCGGCTCCCGTGGACACTTCGCCGGGCGCGAAGACCTGGTTCATGGCTCCCGACGCCCCCTGCGGAAGCGGAAACGGGACGCTCGAGAAACCCTGGTGCATCCAGGACGCGCTTGAAAGCCGCAGAGTGAAGCCCGGAGACACGATCGAGGCCCGGCTCGGCGGCACGTACAAGTTGCGGGAGATGGCCGGCGGCTTTGTGCCGATCACGGCGACGCTCGTGGGCTCGCCCGACCGGCGCATCACGGTGAAGCCCTACGCTCCGGACCAGACCACTCCCACGACCTTGATCCGGGTCGCCTGCGACCAGCGGAGCGAGGACAAGGGCGTCGAGTGCATGTCCGTCGAATCGAGCTGGGTGGATTACTACGACTTCGAGGTCGCCAACTTCGGCAACCCGCAGCGCCAACGGACCACCGGCCAGTTCGACTCAGCGGGCTTCGGGACCGGCGTGCGTGTTTTCGCCGACGCCAGGAAGAACCACGGCGTCGGAAATCGCCTCATCAACTGGGTCTTGCACGACACCGCGGGCGGCGTCTTCAAGTCGGATCGGGCCAATCCGACCGACTTCTACGGCATGGTCGTCTACAACTACGGGTTTCTCTACAGCCTCGAGAAGGTACGACGCACGGGAGGCCATGGCTTCTACCTCCGCAACGGGATCGAGGCGAACGGCCGCCTCAAGAACTGCACTTCGCGTTCCGGAGTGGACGACAGCGAGCCGGCGAGGGTCTCGCTGATCGACAACATCGTCTCCGGGGCGATCTCCGTCAAGGGTTACGGCGCGTCTTCCCTGTCGTATCAGGACTACGGAAGCTGCGAGTGCGTGATGCACCGCAACGAGCTCTTCGAGGGCAACTTCTTCCTCGGAGGCACGCTGTCGGGAGGCTGCCCCGCAACCAACGATGCGACGCTGGGAACGAGGGACCAGACCCTCAAAAACAACTGGTGGTCGTCGTACACGGCGGGATACAACGCGGCGGGCTGCGACAGGGTCACGCTCGACGGCAACTTCATGTTCCGGCCCATGCACTCGGACGGGGACAAGTACTTCGCGAACCGCTCCGCCGTCTACTTCGCCCAGCGCCGCGGGAAGGACACGAACCCGTGCCGCCCGGGAGTGACGTTCACGAACAACACCTACTGGGGCAACGTCGACCTTGTCGAGGAGAAGAAGGACGCAGGCGGAGCCGAGTCCGACGCCACCAACGGATTTCGGGCCGAGTGGTACCCCGGCGGAGGCAACGTTTACCTGCCGAACGACAGGCCGCCCGACCGAAACTACACGGCTGTCCGCAAGAACACCTACCGCCCCGGCTCGTGCAACGTGTACGTCGCAAATTTCCTGGACGCCGCCACCGTGCCGGTCGACCTCTCGACATGCGGCCTCTCCGATGGAACGCGCTTCGAGATCCGGTCGATCTACAACTACATGGGGGCCCCCGTGGGGACCGGAACCTATTCGACGGCCGCGCCGAAAGTCGACTTCCCCATGACCCCGGCTGCGAATCCCATCGCCAACTCCGTGGGCCACCTGGAGGGCGGTGCTCCGGGCAGCTATCCCGACATGGCGCACTCGCTGACGAAGGCGGGAGGGAACATCTTCCGCAACGCGTTCGTGGTGCTCACCTCGGGCGCGCCGACGGCCCCGGCGGGAGCCGCGAAGCCCTGAGATTCAGTCCTGGTCGATGGTGTTCGGCAGTTCGTCGACATCATCGGCGCGCCGGGGGAAATGCGCCGCAAGCCTCTCCCCGACGGTCCCCACGGCCTGGACGACGCCCTCGGTGAACTCGCCTTTGCGAAAGTGGTCTTCCATCGCCGCGGCCACGGCGGTCCAGAAATCCGCGCCCGCCTTCTCGTGGATGGCCACGTCGCCGAGGACGCGAAACTTCTGGGCACGAGGCGCGATGTACACGAGGACCCCGTTGCGCTCGGCGGTCTTCGTCATCCCGAGCAGGTGAAAACGGCGGAGGGCCCGCTCCTCGAGGTCCTTGGGCACGCGGCGGGTCACGTGGACCCGGATCTCGGCCGAAGTCTTCGCCTCAGCGGCTGCGATCGCCTGGACGATGCGGTCCGAATCGAACTGCGAAAAAAAGCTCGCCATCGTCGACGTCTACCTTTTACCAGCTCCCCGAGGCGCCGCCGCCGCCGAACGAGCCGCCTCCGCCCGACCAGCCGCCGCCGCCCCCGCCTCCCCAGCCGCCGCCTCCTCCTCCGAAACCGCCTCCGGACCAGCCTCCCCCGCCCCAACCGCCCCAGCCCCCGCCCGTCCACCAGCCGCGGCCGCCGTGGCTGCGGAAAGCGCGTCTCTTGCGCGTCAGGATGGGAAGCAGGATGAACACGCCGAAGAACAGCGCCGCGAGCAGACAGCTCGACATCTGCGCGGATCCGCCGCCGCGACGTTGCTCGTCGACGGTCTTCCCGGTCCCCCGATATTCCCCCTTGATCGCAGCCATCATGGCGTTCACGCCGGCCTCGACGCCGCCGGGATAGTCGCCGGAGCGGAACCTCGGAAGGATCTCTTCGTCGATGATCCGTTTCGCCGTGACGTCCGGGAGGGCGCCTTCCAGGCCGTAGCCCACCTCGATGCGCACCTTCCGCTCGTCGACGAAGACGAAGAGGATCGCGCCGTTGTCCTCCTGCTTCTGCCCGGCGCCCCATTTCTGACCCGCGCGAACGGTGAAGTCCTCGAGCGTGAAACCTTCGGGCAGCTTGCGGTCGATCCAGACGAGGATCTGGTTGGACGTCTCGCGTTCGAACTGGTCGATCTTCTCGCTCAGCGCTTCGGGCTGGCCGGCCGCGAGCACGCCGGCCCGGTCGGTCACCGGACGCTGAGGCTTTGCCGGAATGAGATCGTCATAGCGGTCGGCGCGCAGGGCTCCGCCCCACGCGAGCCCCGCGATCACCAGACACGTAATGACGATGAGCCGGCGCATTTGCGCCTGCCTCCTGCCGGCCGCCTGCGGCCGCCCGACTACTGAGCCGGCGCCGCCGTCGGCGCGGGCTTTCCGAAGTCGAACTGGACTTTCGGCGCCTGCTCCGCTCCGGGCGTAATCGCCTTGAAGTACGGCTTCTCCTTGAAGCCGAAGAGCCCGGCCAGCATGTTGGTCGGGAACTTCTTCAGCACGGTGTTGTAGGACTGGGCCGATTCATTGAAGCGCTGGCGCGCCACGGTGATGCGATTCTCGGTGCCTTCGAGCTGGGCCTGAAGGTCCCGGAAGTTCTGGTTGGCGCGCAGCTCCGGATAGCGCTCGGACACGACGAGGAGCCTCTGGAGCGCGGAGCCCAGCTGGTCCTGCGCCTGCTGGAAACGGGCCAGCGATTCCGGATCCGTCGGCGCCTGGCCCGGCGTGATCGTGGCGCGACCCACGGAGGCGCGGGCCTCCGTCACCGCCGTCAGCGTGTCCTTCTCGAAGTTGGCCGCTCCCTGAACGGTCGAGACCAGGTTGGGCACGAGATCGGCGCGGCGCTGGTACTGATTCTCGACTTCCGACCACGAGCGGTCGACGTCCTGATTCAGGGTGACGAGCCGGTTGTAGGTCCCGGCGAACGAGATGCCGAGGATGACGAGAAGTACGACGAGGATACCGATGCACCCGAGTCCGAGCTTGCCCATCTTCCCCTCCTTAGCCCTTGGCGTTAGCCGAAACGTCGGACCACGCGAAACGGATGCGGATCATAACGGATACCGAGGCGCTCGGAGCCGGTCCGTGAGGCCGGAGGCTCAGTCCTGGGACACGCCGACGCGGGCCAGGACCTTGGCGGGCAGAAGGGCCTTGAGCGTCGCGGCGCCGGAGCCGTCCCAGACCAGGCGAGCGACCGCGGCCTTGCGCATCGGGATCTCGAGGCCCGGACTCCCCGCGACCAGTCGCCCGAGCAGAGCCCCGAGGTGCGGCTCGTGGCCGACGAGCAGGATCGCTTTGGCCTTTTCTCCGCGCACTTCGTCGAGGATCTCCTGCGGATCGGAAGACGGCTCGAGCGCCTGGGTCTCCCGCAGCTTGCCCGACAGGCGCAGGGCCTTCACCACCGGTTCCGCCGTCTGACGCGCGCGAACGTACGGAGAGGTGAGCACCAGATCGATGCCGGGCTCGAGCACCGCCAGGCCCCGGGCAACCTCGCGCGCCCGCTTCTGCCCCTCCTCGGTGAGCGCCCGGTCCGCGTCGCGCCCGGACTCCGCGCGGTCCTCGGCAACGGCGTGCCGGAGCAGCCAGATCTCCATTCGCTGCAAGTGTAGCCGAGAGGCGGTTATCCTAAGGGCAGCGATGTCCCTCGAAACCGGAGAACAGATCGGCCCCTACGAGATCCTCGCGCCTCTGGCGCGGGGAGGCATGGGTGAGGTCTACCGCGCACGGGACAATCGGCTCCGTCGCGAGGTCGCCCTCAAGATGCTGCCGGACGCTTCGGCGCACGACGCCGACAGCCTCGCGCGCTTCGACCGGGAGACGCGCGCCGTCGCCGCGCTCAACCACCCGAGCATCCTCGCGATCCACGACACCGGGACCTTCCGCGCCGTCCCCTGGGCCGTCACGGAGCTGCTCCAGGGAGAATCGCTCGCCGAGCGGCTGCGCGGCGGTCCCCTCGCGCCCGAGAAGGCCGTCGACGTCGCCGCCCAGGTCGCCGACGGCCTCGACGCGGCGCACACGCGCGGAATCATTCACCGCGACATCAAGCCCGACAACATTTTCCTGACGAACGACGGCCGCGCCAAGATCCTCGACTTCGGGATCGCGCGCATCGAGCAGCCTGCGCGCACGCCCGGCATCTCCGGGGCCGGGCGGCAGAGCACGAGCTCCCAGTTTCTCGTGGGCACGGCGGGTTACATGTCTCCGGAGCAGGTCCGAGGCAAGTCCATCGACGCGCGCACCGATATCTTCGCGCTCGGCGCCACCTTCTACGAAATGTTGACCGGCCGCCGGGCCTTCGCCCGCGACACGCCCGTCGAGACGCTCGGGGCCGTGCTCCGAGACGACCCCAGGGACCACGTCGAAGCGAAGAAGATCCCGGAAGCGCTGCAGCCCTTCGTGTTCCGGGCGCTCGAAAAGGATGCCGCCGATCGCTATCAGTCCGCCCGCGATCTCCTTCTGGATCTGCGGGCCTGGCAGGCGGAACGGATCTCCAAGGCGGCTGAACGCGTTCAGTTTCGCTCGGAACCGCCCTGGAAGCACCGCCGGACGCGCGTCCTCCTCCGCACCGTGGGAGGGGTTGTCCTGTTCATCCTGGGCCTTTGGGCGGGGTCGTGCTGGGAGCGGGGCCGGGGGACGGGCTCCGGAGCTGCCGGAAAGCCAATCGCGTCAGCCCGCCCGTAGGTTTCGTTCGCTCATCCCGGCCGGAAGGCCAAAACCGGCAAGCTTCTTGAATTAACGAGTCTCGAATGCGAAGAGACTCAGTTCATCGCGCCGCCGGAGCGTTGTGCCTCGCCCTGGCCCTCGCCGGCAGCTCGGCCTGTACTGTCACGACATTACTCACGGGCTCCGAAAAGCGCGAATCCTACGAGCTCGACGGGGGCCTGAAGGTCTCGGACCCGGCGTTCCGGCGATCCGCGGAGGCCCTCGGGAGCCCGATGGTGGCCGGAAACTCCGTCACGATCCTCGAAAATGGCGACGACATCTTCCCCGCGATGGTGCGCGACATCCTCCAGGCGAAGAAGAGCGTCAACCTCGAAACGTACATTTTCCAGCCCGACCGCGCGGGCCGCATGGTGGCGGACGCGCTGATCGCCGCGGCGCAAAAGGGCGTCGAGGTGCGGCTCCTCGTGGACGCGTGGGGCAGCAGTTACAAGGATCTCAAGAAGGAATTCGATACGGCCGGCGTAAAGGCTCAGAAGTTCCGACCCATCCGGCCGTTCGCGATCCACAAGATCGGGCGCCGGACGCATCGAAAAATCCTGGTCGTGGACGGACGGATCGCGTACACCGGAGGCCTCGGCATCGACGAACGCTGGCTGGGAGACGCCCGCAACGCGGACGAGTGGCGCGACACGCAGGTCCGCGTGGAGGGCCCGGTCGCAGCTCAGATGCAATCCATTTTCAGCGAAGACTGGACCTTCACGACCGGCGAGATCCTCGCGGGAGAGACGTTCTACCCCGCGGTCAAGCCCGCGGGCGACGTGCTCGCCCAGGCGGTCAAGGCCTCGCTCGGAGACGCGACGTCCCTTTCGAAGATGCTGTACTTCGTCGCGATCGAGAGCGCCACGCAAAGCATCCTCATCCAGAACGCCTACTTCCTCCCGGACACGCAGGTCCGCGAGGCCCTCGTCGCCGCCTCCAAACGGGGCGTCGACGTCCAGATCATGGTCCCCGGCCGGAACATCGACCTGCCCATGGTCCGCCAGGCGTCCTGGCGGCATTACGGCGAGCTTCTCGAAGCGGGCGTGCGCATCTGGGAGTACGAGCCCACGATGATGCACAACAAAACGATGGTCGTGGACGGCATCTACTCGACGGTCGGCTCCATCAACTTCAGCGCCCGTTCCATGAGCAAGAACGCCGAGGAGAGCCTGGCTTTCTACGACAAGGGCGTCGCCCGCAAAATGGAGGCGATGTTCCAGTCCGATCGTGAGCGTTGCAAGGAGATCTCGCTCGCCGAGTGGAAACACCGCGGGCTGACGAAACGGCTCTCCGAGACGATCTTCTGGGCGTTCGAGCCGTACTACTGACCGTCGCCGGGACTCCGTTCGGGATCTGCGACCCCCGGGGTCGCACCGGCGAGCGGCTCGCCGGGTTGCCGGCTCGACCGCTCGCCTGATCCCTCTCTCCGCCCCGGCTCCCGCGGCGCGAGGCGTCCTCCGCTACGCTCGCGGAGATTCCTCGCGCCGCGAGTTGATGAATTCGTTCGGCGGATTTAGGCCGAGGCGAGGCTGGAGTCGAGGTCGGCGCCGAGGACCGGGAGGCCGGCGGCGTGAGCCTTCGGCTTCGGGATCGGGGCGCGGCAGCAGGACTCCTGGCAGGCGTCGTAGAGCGTGCGGCGCTGCACGGGGGTATAGCCCGCGTCCGAGATGATCCGGCGCATCTCGTCCTGGGTCATCCGGTTGCGGGCGCCGGCAGCGTAGACGACGTTCTCCTCGATCATGATCGAGCCGAGATCGTCGCCGCCGAACGAGAGGGAGACCTGGCCGATCTTCGGGCCCTGGGTCACCCACGAGCCCTGGACGTGGCGGATGTTGTCGAGGAAGAGGCGCGAGACCGCGAGTGTCTTCAGGTACTCGAAACCGCCGGCCTCGTCGACCTTGCCGTCGAGCTCGGTGTTCTCCTTCTGGAAGGTCCACGGGATCCAGGCCGTGAAGCCGCCCGTCCGGTCCTGGAGGTCCCGGACGACCTGGAGGTGTTCGACTCTCTGCGCGAGGGTCTCCCCCACGCCGAACATCATCGTGGCCGTCGTCCGCATGCCCAGGCCGTGGGCGGACTCGTGGACGTCGACCCACTTTTCCGTCGGCGCCTTCGTCAGCGACCAGATGCGCTTGCGCACGGAGTCCTCGAGGATCTCGGCGCCGCCGCCCGGGATCGACTGCAGGCCGGCGTCCCTGAGCTTCGCGATGACGTCCCGCATCGGCCACTTCGTGATCTTCTGCAGGAAGTAGACCTCGGGCGCCGACAGGGCGTGGAGATGGATCGTCGGAAACGTCGTCCGGATGTAGCGGAACATCTCCTCGTAGAACGAGAACGGGAGCTCGGCGTGGACCCCGCCCTGCAGGAGCACGCCGGTGCCCCCGAGGTCGATGGTCTCCTGGATCTTCTCGCCGATCTGCTCCTGGGAAAGGACGTACGCCTCGGGGTGCGCGGAGGACGGACGATAGAAGGCGCAGAACTGACAGCGGTAGACGCAGACGTTCGTGTAGTTGATGTTGCGATCGACGATGTACGTCGCGACGGAGGGGTCGTTCTTGCGGTTGCGGACCTGGTTGGCCGCGGCTCCGAGGGCGAGCAGGTTGCCCTCCTCGAGCAACGTGACGGCGTCCGCGGCCGAGAGCCGTTCGCCGGAGAGCGTCCGGTCGAGAATTCCTTCGGTCGCGCGCGCGCTCATGGGACGGATATTAGCGCGCCTGCACGGCCGGCTCAGACGAAGCGGAGCGGGCGAGCCTCCGGGATGAGGCCGTCCTCGGCCGCCAGCCGGTAGAAGAGGGAAAGACCCTCGAGATCGCCGGTGTCCAGCTCGAAGTGCAGGGCGTGGCGCAGATAGTCCTCGACGACGGGCACGGAGAGTCCCGAGGCGGCCGACTCGTCACGCACCAGCCGGTCGAACTGGTGGATGCCGATCGCGTGTGAGCGCCTCAGCAGTGCGGTCACCTCGGCGGTGTCGGCGCCCTCGCGGACCGCCCAGAAGGCGAAGACGAACGGGTGTCCGGAGAACGCCCGCCACTCCGCGGCCAGGTCCAGCACGACGTGGCCGTTCAAGCGAGTCTTCAATGCGGGATCGCCAATGATGAGCCGGGCATCCGCATGACTCCCGCTCCCCGTCTCCCGATACTCCGGGTTCACGCCGTAGACGCGCCTCAGGAGGATCCGGGTCAGCGCCGCCGAGGTGCGCGAGGCCGGATCGAGCTCGACCGAGCGGATCTTCTCGCGGGAGACGTCGGAGACGAGCAGGACGGAGCGGACCTCCGAGGAGGCCGCGATCCCGAGGCCGGGCACGACCTTCAGCCCCGGAATCCGTTGGTACTCGATCGAGGGGATCAGGCCGACGTCCGCTTCCCCGGATGCCAGCCTGGCCGCGCAAACCGAAGGAAGATCGCGCGAGACGGCGACGCCCGGCGGAGGGTCCTGAAGCAGGCCCCAGGTCAGCGGCCGGGCGTTGAGAAAGTCGACGACGGAGATCTTGAGCAATCTCGGGATCCCTCGGGCCTGCGGCTCTCGGGATGACCGCTTTGCGATCGCGGATGCGATCGCGGCGCGGTCAGCCCTGCGACATCATGTTCAGGAACTCTCCGTTGTTCTTGGTCTTGTCGAGCTTCTCGGTCAGAAGCTCCATGGCCTCGACTGTGGAGAGAGGGTTGAGAACCTTGCGGAGCACCCAGACGCGGTTGAGCTCCTGCTTGTCCATGAGGAGCTCTTCCTTGCGCGTGCCCGACTTGTTGATGTCGATGGCCGGGAAGACGCGCTTGTCGACGAGCTTGCGGTCGAGGTGCACTTCCATGTTGCCCGTGCCCTTGAACTCTTCGAAGATGACGTCATCCATGCGGGAGCCCGTGTCGATGAGCGCGGTCGCCATGATCGTGAGCGAGCCGCCTTCCTCGACGTTACGCGCCGCGCCGAAGAAACGCTTGGGGCGCTGCAGGGCGTTCGAGTCCACGCCGCCCGAAAGGACCTTCCCCGACGGCGGCACGATGGCGTTGTAGGCGCGCGCGAGACGCGTGATCGAGTCGAGGAGGATCACGACGTCGCGCTTGTGCTCGACCAGCCGTTTCGCCTTCTCGATGACCATCTCGGCGACCTGGACGTGGCGGGCCGCGGGCTCGTCGAAGGTCGAGGAGATGACCTCGCCCTTGACCGAGCGCTGCATGTCCGTGACTTCCTCGGGCCGCTCGTCGATCAGCAGAACGATGAGCGTGACCTCGGGGTGGTTCGTCGAGATCGAGTTCGCGAGCGACTGCAGGACCATCGTTTTGCCCGTGCGCGGCGCAGCGACGATGAGGCCGCGCTGGCCCTTGCCCACGGGGGCGACGAGGTCGAGGACCCGCGAGGTCATGTTGGGCGTCTCGAGTCGGATCCGGTCCTGAGGATAGAGGGGCGTCAGGTTGTCGAAGAAGATCTTCTCGCGGGCGACGTCGGGGTGCTCGAAGTTGACCGCCTCGACCTTGATGAGGGCGAAGTAGCGCTCCCCTTCCTTCGGCGGGCGGATCTGCCCGGAAACCGTGTCGCCGGTCCGCAGGTCGAACTTTCGGATCTGCGAGGGCGAGACGTAGATGTCATCGGGCCCCGGCAGGTAGTTGTACTCGGGGGCGCGCAGGAAGCCGAAGCCGTCGGGCAGGCACTCGAGGACTCCCTCCGAGAAGATCAGCCCCTTCTTTTCCGTCTGAGCCTGCAGGATCTTGAAGATCAGATCCTGCTTGCGCATGCCGGTGGCGTTCTCGACCTCCAGGTCCTTGGCGATCTTCAGGAGCTGCGGGATCTTGATCTCGTGGAGAGCCCGGATGTCGAGGGTGTCTCCCGGCTCGACGACGACTTCCTCCTCGCCCGTCGTGTCGGGCAGCCCCTCCGGAGGCGCTTCGAGCGTCTCGACGTCGGAGTCGTTGGTGCCTTTTCGTCTGGCCATCTGTGTATGTCCTCTTGCTGTGTGGTGCGGCGGGAACGCCGTGGAAACAGTCCTAAACGAGGGCGGTTCGGCTTCGGGGAGTTTCGGGAGTGCGGGCGAGCCGATCAGCTCCCCGAGGCCTGCATTCTATGCAAAAAGCGGTCCGGAAGGTCAAGCCTCCGTTCGCGGGTCAGTTGGCGACGATGCCGCCCTCGGCCGGCTTGCCCTCGGGCTCGATCGTTCCCGGAAGGCGGGGGGCCTCCATCGCGACCTTGATGACCTCGTCCATCGTGTTGACGAGGTGAAACTCCATCTGGCTGCGGATCTCCTCCGGCAGGTCGTCGAGGTCCTTGTCGTTCTCGGCCGACAGGACGATCGTTCGGATGCCGGCGCGGAACGCCGCCAGCAGCTTGTCCTTGATCCCGCCCACCGGCAGGACCTTGCCCCGGAGCGTGATCTCCCCCGTCATCGCCACGTCCTTGAGCACGGGGATCTTCGTGACCGCCGAGAACAGCGAAACGGCCATGGTGATGCCCGCGGACGGCCCATCCTTGGGGATGGCGCCCTCCGGCACGTGGATGTGGATGTCGAACTTCTCGTGGAAGTTGGGATCGGCGTCATACATCTCGGCGCGGCTGCGGACGTACGACACGGCTGCCCGGGCCGACTCCTGCATGACGTCGCCGAGCGAGCCCGTCAGCGTGAGGTTGCCCTTGCCCTTGAGCAGGCTCGTCTCCGTCATGAGGATCTCGCCGCCGGCCTCGGTCCAGGCCAGCCCGGTGGCGATGCCGACTTCCGAGACCTCGCCCTTGCGGCGGTTCCGGAAGCGGGGCTTGCCAAGGAAGTCCTTGAGGGTCTCGGCGGTGATCCTGACCGGAGTCTCGACTTTCTTCTGGACGATCTTGCGGGCGACCTTGCGGCAGACGCCGCCGATTTCCCGCTCCAGGTTCCGGACGCCGGCCTCGCGCGTGTAGCTCTCGATGACGCCCATGATCGTCTCGTCGGGGAGCTCGATCTGCTCGGCCTTGAGACCGTTGGCCTCGCGCTGCTTGGGCACCAGGAACTGCCGGGCGATCGCGACCTTCTCGTTGGGCGTGTAGCCCGAGAGGGGGATCTGCTCCATCCGGTCCTTGAGAGCCGGCGGGATCGGGTCCGCGATGTTGGCCGTGGCGATGAACATGACCTTCGAGAGGTCGTACTCGACGTCCAGGTAGTGATCGACGAAGGAGTGGTTCTGCTCCGGGTCCAGGACCTCGAGCAGCGCCGAGGCCGGGTCGCCCCGGAAGTCCGAGGACATCTTGTCGACCTCATCGAGCAGGAAGACGGGGTTGACGGTGCCAGCCTTCTTCATCATCTGGATGATCTGGCCCGGGAAGGCTCCAATGTAGGTCCGCCGGTGCCCGCGGATCTCGGCCTCGTCGCGCACGCCGCCGAGCGAGAGCCGCACGAACTGGCGGTTCAGGGAGCGGGCGATGGACTTGGCGAGCGAGGTTTTGCCGACGCCCGGAGGCCCGACGAAGCAGATGATCGAGCCCTTCGTCTTCTGCACGAGCTGGCGGACCGCCAGGAACTCGAGGATCCGCTCTTTGACCTTTTCGAGGCCGTAATGGTCGTCGTTGAGGATCTTCTCGGCGCGTGTCAGGTCCTTGGACTCGCGGGAAGCCTTCTTCCAGGGAACGCCCACGAGCCACTCGATGTAGTTGCGCGAAACCGTGGCCTCGGCGGAGACCGGGGGCATCGCCTCGAGACGCCGCAGCTCCTGCTCGGCCTTCTCGCGGACTTCTTTGGGCATGCCGGAGGTTTCGATCTTCTTCTTGAGCTCTTCGACTTCGTCCGTCCGGTCGTCCTTGCGCCCGAGCTCCTGGTGGATGGCCTTGATCTTCTCGTTGAGGTAGTACTCCTTCTGGGCCTTCTCCATCTGCTTCTTGACCTTGTTGTTGATCCGGCGGTCGATGTTGACCTTGTCGATC
>Ga0207691_10001665_pt1 | contig 21983 bp, 28 predicted proteins | sample KBSM13metaG_FD_184327 | JGI IMG/M metagenome (GOLD analysis project Ga0207691, IMG submission 184327) | Miscanthus rhizosphere microbial communities from Kellogg Biological Station, Michigan, USA - KBS M1-3 metaG (SPAdes) (version 2) | ecosystem: Host-associated > Plants > Roots > Rhizosphere >... | reverse complement strand
GACGCCGCTTCGGCGTCGTTAAGAGTGGCCGTCAGGCCTGAGAAATACACTGCACGGGCGCCCTTCGCTCGCTCCTTCACCTCGAGGTGCGTCCCCTTTTGCTAGGAAATGAGGAATGTCCCCATTTACCCGAAGTCGAAAAACTTGCGTGGCGAATCGCGCTCGGAGTCGCGCACGCAGCGCCGGTCGATGAGATTCCATGTGGCGCAGCTCACGTTCATCGTGAGCGTGCCGCAGGTGGGGAGATCATTGGTGATCGCTTCGGGCGCGAGCGAAATTGCTGCCGCGGAAATTCCCGGATTGTGCCCGATGACCATGAGATGCCCGACGCGCGGGCCGACGCCGCGTATCGTCGTCAGGATGTAGTCGCCCTCGGCGAGATACAACGCATCGTCGGCTTGCAGCAATCGCGCCGCGACACCTAACACCTTGGCAAAAGTCTCCGCGGTCTCACGCGTGCGCGTGGCGGCGCTGGTGAGGATCAGGTCCGGCACCAGCCCGCGTTCCTGGAAGCGCCTCGCCATTTCCAGCGCCTCGTTCTGCCCCTTGCGGCTCAGCGGCCGCTCGAAGTCGCGAACATCGGCATCCTGTTCGGCACTGCCATGCCGGACCAGCGTGAGACGCTTGGTCTGATTAGCGCTCACACGAGAACCTGGATTCGTCCGCCGTTGTCACGCGCTTCAAAAATCCGTAAGGGTTCGTAGGCCGGCGGGGAGAGCGCCTCGCCGGTGCGCAGGCAGAAGCGTGCGCCGTGCCGCGGGCAGATGATCTCGGTGTTTTCGATGGGCGCATCTTCAAAGGGGGAATCGTCGTGGGTGCAGCGGTCTTCGAACGCGTACAGCGTGCCATTGACGCGCACCACCCGCACTCGGTAGCCGTCGACATCCGCTTCGAGACGTGAACTGGATTCGAGTTCGGCGATGCTGCCGATGTCAGTCCAGCCTGACACGGGTTATTAGAACATCCCCGTCTGCAGGCGGGCCGCCTCGGTCATCATCGACTGATTCCAAGGCGGATCGAACACCAGCTCGACGTCGGCCGAGGCGACCGTCGGGATGATTTCCAGCTTCTGTTTAATGTCCTGGACCAGAACGTCTCCCATGCCACAACCAGGCGCCGTCAGTGTCAGCCGCACGCTGATCACGCGGCGGCCGTCAGGCTGCGCGCTCACCGTGCACTCGTAAATAAGCCCAAGGTCCACGATGTTGATCGGGATCTCAGGGTCATAACACGTGCGCAGCTGGTCCCATGCGAGTGCCAGGACGTCGTCCTCCGTGGAATTCGGCGGAAGCTCTGGTGTCTTCACCACTTCTTTGCCAATGGCGTCGGCGTCGATGCCCGCGAGCCGGAACAGGTTGCCTTCCATGTACAGCGTGAAGCTGCCACCGAGCGCCTGCGTGATGAAGCCGGACTGACCGGCCTTGAGCTCGAGCTCGATGCCCGCCGGCACCATGACGGCCTTGACGTCGCGGCGCAGGACGAACGGTTCGTTGTCGTGGGTTCGCATCGCTATTCTGTCTTCACGGGTTCGGCGCTGCGATCGAGCGCCGCGTTGAGCGTGTGCCAGCAGAGGCTGGCGCATTTCACGCGTACTGGAAATTCGCGCACGCCGGAAAGCGCGGCGAGTTTCCCGAGGTCTTCGGGCACGGGAGCGTCGTGGTGCGTGAGCACTTCGTGAATCTCATTGAACAGGTGCGAGATCTCCGCGCGCCGCTTGCCCTTGACGGCCTCACACATGAGGGAAGCCGACGCCACGGAAATGGCACAACCCTTGCCGTCGAATCGCAGGTCGGAAACCCGATCGCCGTCGAGTTTCAAGGTGACGTGCAGCCGGTCACCGCACAACGGGTTGTGGCCGTCGGCAGAGGAGTCAGCCGGATCGAGCCTGCCGAAAAGGCGAGGGCTCTTGTTGTGATCGAGGATCACGTCGCGGTAGAGATCCTTGAGATCCATCAGGTGAACACCTCGCGCGCCCTGGCCAGCGCCGAAACCAGCGCGTCGATATCCGATTCGCGCGAATAGCAGGCGAAGGAGGCGCGCGCTGTCGCAGGCACGTTGAAGTATTCCATCACGGGCATGGCACAGTGATGCCCGGTCCGCACAGCGACGCCTTCGGCGTCGAGAATCGTGCCGAGATCGTGCGGATGAATGCCGTCGATGGTAAAGGAGATCACTGCGGCCTTGTCAGGCGCGGTGCCGATGATGGTGAGGCCCGGCACGCTCTCGAGTCTGCGCGTCGCGAGCGCCAGCAGGCGCTGCTCGTGCGCGTGAATCCTGTCGATGCCGATCGAGTCGATGTAGTCGATGGCCGCGGCCATACCCACGGCGCCGGAGATGTTAGGAGTCCCGGCTTCGAACTTGAACGGCAGCACGTTGAAGGTGGTCTTCTCGAAACTCACGGTAAGGATCATGTCGCCGCCGCCCTGCCAGGGCGGCATGGCCTCCAGCAATGACTCGCGGCCGATGAGTGCGCCGATACCGGTGGGTCCGTACATTTTGTGCGCCGAGAAGGCGTAGAAGTCGCAGTCGAGCGCCTTGAAATCCACGCGCTGATGCGGCACGGCCTGCGCGCCGTCGATCAACACCACGGCGCCGCGTGCGTGCGCCAGGCGGGTGATCTCGCGGACGGGCAGCACAGTGCCGAGTGCATTCGAGACGTGTGCGCAGGCGACGATGCGCGTGCGTTCGTTCATGTGCGCGGCGACGTCGGCCACGTCGATGACCCCGCGCCGATCGATCGGCACGGCTTTGACGACAGCGCCGGTCTGCCCGGCGACGAGCTGCCACGGCACGATGTTGGCGTGATGCTCGAGGCCTGTGAGCAGGATCTCATCGCCGCGCTGCAGGCGGGGCCGCGCGTACGACTGCGCCACGAGGTTGATGGATTCGGTGGTGCCACGCGTGAAGATCACGCCGCGCGACGTAGCGGCATTCACGAACTCGCGCACGCGTTCGCGCGCACGTTCGAACAGCGCGGTGGCTTCCTGGCTCAGTTGGTGCACGCCACGATGCACGTTGGCATGGTGCCGGCGTTCATAGTCGTCGACCGCCGCGATGACGCTCGCGGGCCGCTGCGAGGAAGCTGCGCTGTCGAGGAATACCAGCGGCTTGCCATGCACCTGGCGCGCGAGGATGGGGAAATCGCGCCACACGCGCTGCGCGTCGTAGTCGCCTGCAATATCCGGCTTCGCGTTCATTGCTTTCCCAACAACCCTTCGAGAGCGGACACCTCATTGAGCTGTGCCGCGATGAGTGATTCGATGTCCGTGCGCAACTCGGCGCAATCCACGCGTGATACCGCGTCTTCGATGAACGCCCACTGCAGCAGTGTCTGGGCAGTGCGCCGGTCGATGCCGCGCGACAGCAGGTAGAACAGCATCTGCTCGTCGAGTTTGCCGGTGGTGGCGCCGTGCTGGGCGCGCACGCGGTCGGTGTAGATCTCGAGCTGGGGGCGTACCGACGCTTCAGCGCCGCTGCCAGTGAGCAGCGATTTCAGGGATTGTTCGGAGTCGGCGCCGTGTGCCGACTCGCGAACCACGATCTTGCCGTTGAAACCGAGCTTGCCGCGATCCGCAGCGATGCCGCGATACAGCTCGCGCGTCACGGTATCCGGAGCCACGTGTTCGATCTCGGCGAAGAAATCGTGGGTCTGAATTCCATTGGCGACACTGGCGGCGGCGAGCTCGCAACGCGCGCCGCGGCCTGCCAGCTTGATGAAGGCCGTGGTGCGTGATGTGAGGCCGCCCAGCGTCATCGAGCGCAAGCGGTATTGCGCGGCATCCGCCACGTGCGCGACCAGCGTGTCGAAGACCGCAGAAGTCGCGGAGCAATTTTGAACCCGAACATGCTCCAGGATGGCTCCCGGGCGAAGCAGGATGTCGAAGGCGCCGTTGACTGCGGCGTCGATGTCACGCGACGACAAATGACGCTCCACCAGGCGCAGGCGCGTGTTGCGGCCGGCGACGATCTGCACCCGCGGGTAGGAGGTGCCATCTGCAGACGACGTCGTTGCGAAGAACAGCAACTCGAGATGCAGCGGTGACGAATCGTCCGGCAGCTCGATCTGCAATACATCATCGCCCCGGGCGGCGTTGATGCGCGCCAGCGAGAAGTCGACGCCCGCGGAGCTCAGATCCGCGTCCAGCAGAGCAGCGAAGGATTCGCCGGCCGCGCGGGCATCGAGCAATTTGGTGCGCGCATCGGCTGATGCATCGGAAACCGTGAAGTGACCATCGGAAAACTGCCAGCGCTGATATCCCGGCAGCGCGGGAGGAGGGTTCGGTCTGGTCAGGGCATTCGCGGGGCGGGCCTCTTCCACGCGAGCTTTGGCGAGCGGCCGCAGATTGGCGTAGCGCCAGTTCTCGTCCCTGTTAGTCGGTAGAACGACACTCATCACGCGACCTCGAGCACCCAGTCGTAGCCGCGCTTCTCGAGCTCATGCGCCAGCGTCTTGTCTCCCGAACGCGCGATGCGTCCGCGCGCCAGCACGTGCACCTGGTCGGGCACAATGTGATCGAGCAGGCGCTGGTAGTGGGTGATCAGCAGCACGCCCCGATCGGCGGAGCGCAGCGAGTTCACGCCGCGCGCGACGACTTTCAGCGCGTCGATGTCGAGGCCGGAGTCGGTTTCATCGAGGACGGCGAGCGTGGGTTCGAGCACCAGCATCTGCAGGATCTCGTTGCGCTTCTTCTCGCCGCCGGAAAACCCTTCGTTGACGCCGCGCGACAGAAAGCTTTCGTCCATCTGCATGAGCTTCATCTTGCCGCGCACCAGCTGCAGGAATTCGTAGGCGTCGACTTCGGGAAGTCCCGAAGCCTTACGCTTGGCGTTCACGGCTGCCTTCAATAGATAGACATTGTTGACGCCGGGAATCTCCACCGGGTACTGGAACCCCAGGAACATGCCGGCACGTGCGCGCTCCTCGGGCTCCATGCTCAGCAGATCGCGGCCCTGGAATTTCACGGTGCCGCCGGTGATCTCGTAGCCAGGCCGTCCGGCAAGTACGTAGGAGAGCGTGCTCTTGCCCGAGCCGTTCGGGCCCATGATGGCGTGCACCTCGCCCGCATTCAGCGTGAGCGACAGCCCCTGCAGCACGTTCTTGCCGGCGACTTTGGCCGACAGATTCGAAATTTCGAGCAGCGCACTCATCCGACGGCTCCTTCCAGGCTCACGGCTAACAAGTTCTGCGCCTCCACGGCAAATTCCATCGGTAGTTCCTTGAATACGGTCTTGCAAAATCCGCTGACGATCATGTTGACGGCGTCTTCTTCGCCGATGCCGCGCTGCAGGCAATAGAACAGCTGGTCTTCGCTGATCTTCGAGGTCGAGGCTTCGTGCTCGACCGTGGCGCTGGGATTGCGGGTCTCGATGTAGGGAAAGGTGTGCGCCCCGCAGTTGCCGCCCATGAGCAGCGAATCGCACTGTGTGAAATTGCGCGCGCCGTGCGCGGACGGCAGGATCTTCACCAGGCCGCGATAACTGTTCTGCCCATGACCGGCCGAGATGCCTTTCGAAACGATGGTGCTCTTCGTGTTGGCGCCGATGTGAATCATCTTCGTGCCGGTGTCGGCCTGCTGGTAGTTGTTGGCCACCGCCACCGAATAGAACGCGCCCACCGAGTTCTCGCCGCGCAGGATGCAGGACGGATATTTCCAGGTGATCGCCGAGCCCGTTTCGACCTGCGTCCAGGAGATCCGGGAATTGCGGCCGCGGCATTCGCCGCGTTTGGTCACGAAGTTGTAAATGCCGCCGATGCCGTTCTCATCCCCGGGATACCAGTTCTGCACGGTCGAATATTTGATCTCGGCGTCATCCTCGGCGATGAGTTCCACCACGGCTGCATGCAGCTGGTTTTCATCGCGCATGGGCGCAGTACAGCCCTCGAGGTAGCTCACGTGCGACCCCGGCGCCGCGATGATCAACGTGCGCTCGAACTGGCCCGTGTTCTTGGCGTTGATGCGGAAGTAGGTCGAAAGCTCCATCGGGCAGCGCACGCCTTCGGGCACATACACGAACGAGCCGTCGGAGAACACGGCGGAATTCAATGCGGCAAAGTAGTTGTCGCCCTGCGGCACGACACTGCCGAGATACTTCTCGATGAGAGCCGGGTGATTCTGCACGGCATCGGAGAATGAACAGAAGATCACCCCGGCTTCGGCCAGGCGTTCCTTGAACGTGGTCGCCACCGAGACGCTGTCGAACACGGCGTCGACCGCGACCCCGGCCAGCCGCGCGCGCTCGTGCAACGGCACGCCTAACTTCTCGTAAGTTGCGAGCAGCTTGGGATCCACTTCATCGAGGCTCTTGGGCGCATTCGGATCGCGCTTCGGGGCCGAGAAATAGGAGATCGACTGGTAGTCGATCGGGTTCACCTTGAGCTTCGCCCAATGCGGCTCGCGCATCGTGAGCCAGTGCCGATACGCCTTGAGGCGCCATTCGGTCATGAATTCGGGCTCGCGCTTCTTGCGCGAGATGAAGCGCACCACGTCTTCGTCGAGGCCCGGCGGCAGTGTGTCGGAATCGATATCCGTCACGAAGCCGTGACGGTACGACTGGCCGAGCAGGGCGTCGATGCTGCTGCTCATGCCGGCACCTTCGGCGCGCGCGTGATGTGCTTGAGCTCCCGTTCAATGGGCATCTGCGGAGTCCGGCTGTCGAGGCCGGCGAGCTGCGCCAGCGAGATCTCGCTGAGCGAACGGCGAATCGCGAGATTCAGCCGCTGCCAGGTGCGGCCCACGGAGCAACTGTGTTCGATGCAGCAGACCCCTTCGCCCGAAGAGCATTCGGTGAGCGCGAGGGGTCCTTCCAAAGCGTCCAGGATTGCCGCGGCGCTGATGTCCTCTGGCGCGCGCGCCAGCTGATAACCGCCGTGCGTGCCGCGCGTGGAATTGACCAGTCCCGAGCGTTGCAACTGCTTCAGCAGTTTGCTGACCGTGGGCAGCGCGATATGGGTGCGCTCGGCGAGGCTGCCCGCGTTCTGCAGGCGCGACCGGTCCGCGGCCATGCTGGCCAGGATGACCGTGGCGTAGTCAGTGAGTTTGCCGATCCGAAGCATCTGGTTTTCCCCTCAAATGGGGCGGTTTTGAAGTGGGACCAGTTTAGTACGGATTCAATGCTTCAGAAAGCCTGACCTGGGTCCTTTTGTTATCCTTCGCGCCCTTCCAGGCACCGGACCACGGGGACGCTTGAGCGATTTGGAAACGAAGAATGCGAACGGATCGCCGGCGCCAGCCGGCGATGCCGTTATTGAGGTCCGGGACGTCCACTATTCCATCGGTGGCCGCAAGATTTTCGATGGGATCGACGTCACCGCCCGCAGAGGCCGCATCACGGCATTCATGGGGCCGTCGGGCACCGGCAAGACCACGCTGCTCCGGCTCATCACCGGGCAGTCGACGCCTGAAAGCGGCAGCGTGAAAGCCTGGGGCCAGGAAGTCGCGCGCATGTCTGGCAAGGAATTGTTCGCGCTCCGCCGGCGCATGGGCATGCTGTTCCAGAATGGCGCGTTGCTCACCGACGAGGATGTCTACGAAAACGTCGCCTTCCCGCTGCGCGCGCACACCAAACTACCCGAGCCGCTGGTCCGCCAGCTCGTGCTGACGAAGCTGCACGCCGTCGGCCTGCGCGGCGCGGCGCGGCTGATGCCGGCCGAGCTCTCCGGCGGCATGGCGCGGCGCGTGGCGCTCGCGCGCGCCATCGTCATGGACCCGGAGCTGCTGATTTATGACGAGCCGTTCGTGGGTCTCGATCCGATATCCATGGGTGTCATCTGCCGGCTCATCAAGCAGCTCAACGATGCGCTTGGCATCACCAGCATCGTCGTCTCTCACGATGTCCACGAGCTCGCGACCATCGCCGATGACAGCTTCCTGTTGTCGGGCGGAAAAGTCGTGGCGCGCGGTACTCCGGCGGAACTGCACAAGAGCGACCTCCCCGAAGTGCGCCAGTTCATGGGCGGACTCGCCGATGGCCCGGTGGCATTCCACTACCCGGCGCCGGACTACGCGCAGGACCTGCTCGAAGGCCAGTCATGAGCGCCAATCCTGAATCCCTGGCCGTGAACTGGGTACGCCGCGTCGGCGGCATGACGCTGTTCTTCCTGCAGGTCTGCGCGCGTCTCGTGCCGTCGTTCGCGCGGCCCGGGCTCATCGTGCGCCAGATCTACAACGCCGGCGCGCGCTCGCTGGTCATCGTGATGCTGTCGGGGCTCTTCGTGGGCATGGTGTTAGGCCTTCTGGGCTTCGACACGTTGCAGCGGTTCGGCTCCGAGGACTCGCTCGGCGTGCTGGCCGCCCTGGGAATGCTCAAGGTGCTGGGTCCGGTACTCACCGCGCTGCTGTTCGCCGGTCGCGCGGGAACCTCGCTCACGTCAGAGATCGGTCTCATGAAGAGCACCGATCAGCTGACAGCCATGCAGATGATGGCCGTGGATCCTCTGCGGCACGTCATCGCGCCACGATTCCTGGGCGGCATCCTTGCCATGCCGCTGCTCGCCGCCACGTTCAGCGTCATCGGCCTGTTTGGCGCGCAGCTCATCGGCGTGCAGCAGATGGGGGTTGATGTGGGCGCTTTCTGGTCGCAGACCCAGAACGCCGTGGACCTGCGCGACGTCACCGAAGGCATCGTCAAGAGCGTGGTATTCGGCGTCGCCTGCAGTCTCATCGCCGTCTACGAAGGCTACAACTGCGAACCGACGCCCGAAGGCGTGGGCCTTGCCACCACGCGCACCGTCGTCAGTTCGTCGGTGATGGTGCTGCTGCTCAACTACCTGCTGACCGCCGCGTTTCTAACAAAGTCGTAATCCACCATGAAAAACTCACGCTCTCTCGAAATCGGCACCGGGCTCTTCGTTCTGCTGGGCTTCGCCGCGCTGGCATTCCTCACCACGCAACTTCCGGGCACGTCGCTCAAGTTCGGCGGTGACGAGGGCGGGTACACGGTGACGGCCCGGTTCGACAACATCGGCGATCTGAAGCCCGGCTCGCCGGTCACCATGGCTGGCGTGCGTGTAGGACGTGTCGACTCCATCCGCTTCGATCCCAAGGACTTCAAGGCGGCGGTGGTGCTGCGTATCGAAGATCAATACCACGAGATCCCGGAAGACAGTGACGCCAGCATCCAGACCGCGGGACTGCTCGGCGGCAAGTACATCGGTATCGGCCCCGGAGGTTCGGAAACCTTCCTGAAACAGGGTGGTCAAATCGAATTCACGCAGTCGGCCATCGTGCTCGAGAGCCTTGTGAACAAGTTTTTCGCCAACATGGCGAGCAAGGGTTCTGACGAGAAGAAGGACGACGCGCCAGCGGCACAGGAGCAGAAATAATGCAGGCGATGAAGCGACTCGTTCAGTGTGGGTTCATGGCTGGTTTGTTAGCCGGTGGCGCATTTGCCGCCGACGCTGCCAAAGCCGTCCCGACTTCGGTGGACACCAGTGGTCCTTCGCAGCTCATCGACAGCTCGGCGCAGATCCTGCTGGCCGGCATCGACGCGCGCCGCGCCGAATTCCGCAAAGATCCCACCGGCCTCTATGCGCTCGTGGAAAGCACCCTGTTGCCGCACTTCGATACGCCGTACGCGGCGCAGCTCGTGCTCGGCCAACACTGGCGCACTGCCACGGCTGAACAGCGCAAACGCTTCGTCGACGCATTCTACAAGTCACTGCTCTACACCTACGGTGACGCCATGGTCGATTTCACCGGCGATCGTCTCAAGGTGCTGCCGACCAAGGTCGCGCCCACCGATGAGCGCGCCACCGTGCGCACCGAGATCAAGCGCTCCAACGGCACCAAGGTCGGCGTGAATTACAGCCTTCGCAAGGTCAACGGCGAGTGGAAGGCCTGGGACGTGGTCATCGATGGCATCAGCTATGTGAAGAGCTATCGCGAAGACTACGGTGCCGAAGTCCAGCAGAAGGGCCTCGACGCTGTCATCACGCGGCTCGAAGCCAAGGCCCAGGGCGCCAAGGCTGCCAAGGTGAAGACTACTTGAGCGAAGCGGCGAAGCCTGACGTGCGCGTGGGAATCAGCGAGCCTTCTGCGGGGCGTATCGTCGTGACCGGTGAGCTTACGTTTGCAAGCGCACGCGACGCGCGTCAATTGGGTCTGCTGGTCCTCGAGGGTTCCCGCGCTTCCAAACTCGTCATCGATTGCGGCGGCGTCACGCGCGCCGACAGCGCGGGGCTCGCCGTGCTGCTCGACTGGCTCGCGTGGGGTCGTCGCAAGTCGCGTACCGTGACGCTCGAAAACCTTCCGGCGCCACTGGTGGCGATTGCGCGAATCTCCGAGGTCGACGGGCTGCTCACTGCCGCCGGTTGATCACGCGGGCCCGGCGCCTTCGCGGCGAGGTCGCAGCACATTCGTCCCGACCTGGCGTATGTCGTTCACGCCGCACAGAGCCATGCTGATTTCGAGCTCGCTGCGAATGATCTGCAGCGCGAGGGAAACGCCAGCGCCGCCACGCGCCGCGAGGCCGTAGAGAAACGCTTTGCCGATCAGACAGGCGCGCGCGCCGAGCGCCAGAGCTTTCAGCACGTCCTGCCCTGATGCGATACCGCCATCCAGCAACACTTCGCAGCGGCCGGCAGCGGCGTCGGCCACGTACGGGAGCGCCGCAATTGTCGACGTCGCACCATCGAGTTGCCGGCCGCCATGATTGGACACCACGATGGCATCGGCGCCCGCGTCGGCTGCCAGACGCGCGTCGCCGGCGTCGAGTATTCCCTTGAGGATGAGCTTGCCGGGCCAGCGATCGCGCACCCAGGCGACGTCCTTCCAGGTGATCGAAGGATCGAACTGCCCGCCTACCCATTCGGAAAGCTCGCCGATTCCGCGTTCCGGAAAGAACGATGCGAGATTGCCGAGCGTTCGGCGCTTGCCTAACAACACACCGGCGAGCCAGCGCGGGCGCATGAAGGTCTCCCAGGCATTGGCTGCCGTCAGTCTAGGTGGCACGCAGAGCCCATTCTTGGGATCACGGCGACGCAGCGCCTGCAAGGGCAGATCGAGCGTGAGCATGAGCGCTGAGCACCGCGCCTCTTTCGCGCGCGCGATCAGCGCCTCGTTGAAACCGCGATCCCGCATGAGGTAGAGCTGGAACCAGAACGTGCCTTCGACGGCAGCCCGCACGTCTTCGATGGAACAGATGGACATCGTGCTCAGGGTGAAGGGCACGCCAAAGGCTTGCGCGGCACGGGCCGCCTCGATCTCACCGTCGCGGTGGAAGAAGCCGGTGAGGCCGGTGGGCGCAAGTCCGACGGGCATTTTCCAGTGCTCGCCAAGCACCTTGGTGCCGACCGCCAGCCGTGAGACGTCGACCATGACGCGCTGGCGCAGTTCGATCGCGCGCAGGTCGTCCCGGTTGCGTGCCCAGGTCCGCTCGTCGTAGGAGCCACGGTCGATGTAATCGAACAGCGCGCGCGGAATGCGCCTGCGCGCGATGCCGCGCAGGTCTTCGATGGAATTGATGACGGCAGGCATGGCGGAGTACCAGCGCCCGCGCCGCGCCTTACGCCGCCGCCACGACCTGCCGTTGGCGGCCTAGCTTCTCGATGCCGAGCTCCATGACATCGCCGACGTTCAGGAAGATCGGCTCGGGCTTGATGCCCATGCCCACGCCGGGCGGTGTGCCCGTGGTGATCACATCGCCCGGGTGCAGGCTCATGAACTGGCTCAGGTAGCTCACGAGGAACGCGGGCTTGAAGATCATCGTGCGCGTCGAACCGTTCTGCCGACGCGTGCCGTTCACATCGAGCCACATCGACAGATTGGCCGGATCGCCGACTTCGTCGGAGGTGACCAGCCACGGCCCGAGCGGCCCGAAAGTATCGCAGCCCTTGCCCTTGTCCCACTGGCCGCCGCGCTCGAGCTGGAAATGTCGTTCCGAAAGATCGTTGATCACGCAATAGCCCGCGATGTGTTTGGGCGCGTCGGCCTCGGACACATAACTGGCGTGGCTGCCGATGACCACGCCGAGCTCGACTTCCCAATCCATCTTGGTCGAACCGCGCGGTTTGAGCACGGTGTCGTTGGGGCCGACGATGCAGCTCGTGGCTTTCATGAACACGATGGGCTCGGCAGGAATCTTCGCGCCGGTTTCGGCGGCATGGTCCGCATAGTTGAGACCAATGGCGATGAACTTGCCGACGCCACCCACGCAGGCGCCGAGCCGCGCGCCGGCCTGCGCCTTGGGTAGCTTGGCGGCGTCGAGACTCGCGATCTTTTTCAATGATTCGGGCGAAAGCGCCGAAGCTGCGAGATCGGGAACGATGCCCGACAGGTCGGCAATGCTGCCGTCCGCGAGCGCGAGACCTGGGCGCTCCGCGCCCACGGAGCCAAAACGTACGAGTTTCAAGAATCTCTCCCGGAATTTACGCGGCCGGCAGGCAGGCCGGACCGATCGGTTCGAATTGTTTGTAGGTCAGGATGAATTCCTGGTGGCCGAGCGCCTCGGACTTGGACAGCTCGCCGCTCGCGACGCTTTCCACCAGCGCGAAGATCTCGCGCCCCACGTCGTCGAGCTCGGCGCCGCGCAGGATGCGGCCGGCATTGACGTCCATGTCGTCGGCCATGCGGTCATAGGTGTCCGGATTGGCGCACACCTTGATGACCGGCGAGATGGCGGAACCCACCACGGAGCCGCGCCCGGTGGTGAACAGGATGAGGTGCGAGCCGCAGGCGATGAGCTCGACGATCTCCGCGTTGTCGGAGATGTTCGGGAATCCAAAACGCGGTTCACCGTCTGGCACCACGTCGAGAAGATAGAGGCCGCCGCGCGGCGGCACGTCGCCAGGCTTTATGAGGCCGGTGATGGGCGAGGAGCCGGACTTGGAGTACGCGCCCATGGATTTCTCTTCGAGCGTGGTGAGCCCGCCCTCGGCATTGCCGGGCGCGAAACTACCGTAACCCATGATGCGGTAGTAGTTAGCGGCCTTGTCCACGCAGGCTTCTATTTCGCGGCCGAGCTCGGGCGTGACGGCGCGCGACGCCATGATGCGTTCGCAGCCGATGAGCTCGCCGGTTTCCTCGAAGATGCAGGCCGCGCCGGCCTCGATGAGCCAGTCGAAACAACGACCCACGGCGGGGTTGGCAGTGATGCCGCTGGTGCCGTCCGAGCCGCCGCACACGGTGCCGACGATGAGCTCGTCGATCGCCATCGGAACCGCAGTCTGCTTCGCAAGTTCAGCGCGCATCTTGCGCACGATCTCGAGGCCGGCATTCAGCGTGCGCGTGGTGCCGCCGGACTGCTGGATCACGAGCAGATCGACAGGGCGACCGCTTGCGGCGATCGTGCGGCGCAACTGTTCGCGATTGAAACCTTCGCACCCGAGCGAAACGAGGAGCACGGCGCCCACGTTCGGGTGCGTGCACAGCCGCTGCATCATCTCGAGTGAATACTTGTTGGGATAGCAGCCAGGAAAACCGATGAGGTGCACGTCGTCGCTGCCGGACTTCTGCACGATGAGACGCGAGACGTGATGGGCGCACTCCACGAGATAGGCAACCGCCACCACGTTGCGGATTCCCTTGCGGCCGTCACGGCGCGCATAGCCTTTCAGTGAAAGTCTCGTCTTCGCTACAGCGTTCATCAATGGTGGTCCGCGTCCGTTTTCAATGAAGCCCCGATTTCGCGTGAGGTCGAAGGCAGGTAGTCGCTGCGCAGGTTGTGCAGGTGCACGTGCTCGCCGCGCGCCACCGCCATCTTCATGGAGCCGATAGGTGCTCCGTACTTGAGGACGCGAGTATCCGCCGCAAGTGCGCGCCGCGCGAGTTTGTGGCCGAGCTCGATGGCAACGGGCATGGCGAAGCTTTGTCCGTCGATTTCGACCCGTTCACCGGCGGCGATGTCGCGCCGCGCCACCAGGATGTTGTCGTCCGGGTGCAGCAGCAACAAGGGTGGCAGTTTGCCGGCGTCCATGGTGGGCTTCCGTTCTGGCTATTGCGGGGGAGGGGCCGGCTGGGCCGGGTCGGAAGGCGCCGACGCCTGGTCCGTTTCGGGGGCCGGGCTGGCGTCCGGATCGTCCTTGAACTCTTCTTCGAGCTCCAGTGACTGGTCGTCGACGTTGCCGTCCTTCACCTGGTACTCGCGGCGCTGGATCCACGCATTACGTATGAACGCATAGCGGTCGTAGCTGCGCTCGAGCTGCGCGTCGAGCTCCAGGAGGCTGGCACGCTGATCGAGCAGATCGCCGAGACGGATGAGATAGCGAGTGCTGTCATCTTCCAGATACCAGACAGGCTCGAGGAATGTGTCGGCCGCGCGGGAAAAGGCGTCGCGAGCCGAGGAGGGGCCGAGGACCGGCAGCATGAGGTACGGCCCCGACTTTACGCCCCATTTGCCCAACGTCTGTCCGAGATCCTCGTCGTTTGAATCCAGGCCGGCGGCGCTGGCCGGATCGAACAATCCGCCGAGCCCTAACGTGCTGTTCATCAGGAACCGGGCCGAGTCGTGACCCGCCTGGCGAATCTTGCCCTGGAGTACGTCGTTGATGATGGTGGGCACCGTATCGAGATTGCTATACGCATTGCTGATACCGGTGCGGATGACCCGGGGCGTCACTTTTACATAGCCCTTGGCCACGGGTTTCGCGATCGCACGGTCGAGCGCTTCATTGAAATTGAAGACGCTGCGGTTGAATCGTTCCCAGGGATCGCGGGGGTCGGGCTTACCGGACGGAACACTGGCGCAGCCTGCGAGAACCAACAGCAGGCATGAAAGGACGGTTTTTTGCATGGGGCGAAATTCTACTCATATAGGAGCGCGTCCGCCGCCTTGCGACCCCCTACAGCTCGTGATATTCGCGCGGCGGCTGGAAAACCTCGTGAAGTCGGTCAGATCGAGAGGGTGCTTCGGAGTTCCGCTGGGAGTGTCCTCTGCCGCCAGGGGTATTGACGGGTTCGCGGTCGCGCGAGTGCCCTCGCGAACCTGACGAGTTCATCGCTTACCGAACATGAGATATAACTAGTCAGAATCGTTTGCCGACATTCGAGGAATCGTGACTCGGACATTCAAGACGTTGACTTGGCGCGGGGATGTTAAGTCGCGAATGTGCGGTGATACGGTGCCGCACTTATGCGGTCTGAATTAAGAGTTACGCGGAGTTGACGATGCATTCCAAACGCAGACAGACGACTCGCTCCGTGCTCACGTCACTTGCGATGCTTGCCTTGGCGACTACCACGGCTTTTGCAAAGGGCGGCGGTGTCGGCTATTGGCTCGAAGGTACAGTGGCAAGCGTTCGCCTAGCCGGTGATCGTGTGGAATTGGTGATGGTCGGCAATTTGATCCTGGACCAGCACTCTGGGGGTCCCCCGACGCGGCAGGAGATTCGCTACGAGTGCGCACGCGGAATCAGCGCAACACTGGGTCAAGGGAAGTTGTTCTTTGCTATGAGCTCGGATTGGCGTGGCGGTGGCATTCGAGGCGCAGGCGAGCTGGGGCGATTGGCTCAAACTGCCCTTGAGCGCGGCAGCGTCATTAAAATCGAATTGCAAAACCCACAAATCGACTTCACCGATTGGCAATGTCCAGTTGTAAAGGCTGATGCCATTCGCGCAACTGATCACGACTTGAAGTGACCACATGGATCACCCCCATCTGCCGCCTAACAAATCGCTGGAGCGGACGCGTGAAAGATAAAGTGCCAAGCTCATACGTCGGCGTGCGCGCCGCTCAGATCAACCGCTAGGTGAGCGGATGCTTCGTCAGCGCCAAGACAACGTACAAGAACGCTCGGGATGAGCAGGCCATTCTCAAGACCGCGGAGTACTGGCGCCAGACACCGCTTCCTCTTGCTCTTCAGAGTTGCGGTGAAGGGAGGGGAGTCGTGTGGAGCAAATCAATCGTACTGAAGTTGGACATCGACTTTCCTGGCATGCCTCGACTGTTCGGACAGCTGCTGAGCCAAAACGAGCGGTTTGTCGCTTTTGAAATTGACACCGACCAAAGTCACTGTGTTGTTGAGCATGTCGACTCCTGGACTGATGTGACGGCGGATCAAAACATGTCGCTTCACAATCCCGGCACGGGGATGGGACATGGTGCAATCGCGTTGAAAGTTCTGCGCGCGCTGAATACTCTAACCAGTGCCATCTCGGAAGACCGCCCACCTAACCAATCGCTGGAGCGGACGCGTGACAAATAAAGTGTCAAGCTCAAACGCCGGCGTGCGCGCCGCTCGGCTCAACCGTTAGCCATGCGCATGTCCCCACTTCGCCGTCTCGCTTTCCCTCTGATACTTTCATTCGTCACCGCGAACCTCTCGGCTGCGAGCCCACCGATGACACTTGAACAACTGCAAGCCAAGACACCCTTCTCGTCATGGGAAGGGCATGTCAATCCCAAGGCTCTTGGCGAAAGCCGCCTCATATACAAGTCGACGCTAGCCGAGCTTGTCCAGATCGGTCTCGGAAGGCCGAAGGACGCCTACATTCCGGTGCTCAACCGATACATCGAGGAATTCAATCGCATCGATGAAGAGTACGAATTCATCGAGACAATCGAACGAGAAGACATTTGCGAGCATCTGGGGCAAGTTCTCGACATTCTGAAATTGCCGGGCATGGAGGAGTGCGACGACCTGCCCGCGGTGAGAGATTGGTAGGTACATATGCGCGTAGTTCACGCGCCCCAAGGGTAAGCGCGAGGCGCTCAGCTCAACCGTCAGGCCAAGAACGATGATGTTGGAGACATGCAAATGAAGACATCCGACTCAACGGTCAAGATTGCTGCGCCCGCAACGAAGGTTTGGCTGGCGTTGACCGTGCCTCACCTGGTCAAGCAATGGCAGTACGGCTCTGATCTGCTGACAACATGGGAGGTCGGAACCCCTATCGTTTTCCGCAACGAATGGGACGGGAAGGTGTTTGAGCAGAAGGGCAGCGTTCTTGAGTTCTTACCGGAGTCACGCCTGAAGTACTCACTGTTCTTCCCGCGCTCCGATCTGCAGGACACTCCAGAGCACAGCTTTTTAATGACGTACGAACTGACCGAGAGCAAAGGAGTTACTTCACTGCTCGTGCGTCAGGAAGACCCGCGCCCCTCGCAACCCGATGAAGCGACCGGTGGAGATGGCGGGCCGGATGTACTTGCCAGTTTGAAAGAACTGGTTGAAGTAAAGATGCCATGACCCGAGGCCGGCCTAGCAATTCGTTTCGCGACGTCCAGGGTAGCAAGAGGGACTCATGAGCAAAGTCTTCGTCAACGTCGGGCTCAGTCTTGATGGCTGCATGGCGCCCGAAGGAATGACCTTGGAGCACTGGGGCCAGCCGGACTACAAGAACTGGGGCGCCAAGTGGGGCGCGCTGATGGGCTGGATCCTGAAACTTCAGTACTTCCGCGAGAACCTCAAGTTCGGACCGGGAGGAGAAACTGGCCCTATCAATGACATGTTTCGCAAAACCACGGAGCGCATCGGCGCCAACATCATGGGCAAGCGCATGTTCGAGCAAGGCGAAGTCGCATGGCCCGAGGAGGCTCCGTTTCACACCCCGGTCTACGTCCTGACCCACGTGAAACGGGAACCCTGGGTCCGCCCGGGTGGGACCACGTTTTATTTCATCGATGAGGGACCTGAACGCGCTCTGGAGCTGGCGCGCGCGTCTGCGGGCAATCGTGACATTCGCATCTCGGGTGGCGCGGACGTGATCCAGCAGTACCTCAGCCTCGGTGTCATCGATGAACTGGAGATCGCCCTGGCTCCTGTGCTGTTCGGCGGTGGCAGACGCCTGTTCGAGAATCTGGGCGAGCAGGTGCCGCAGTTTCGAATTGATAAAGTTGTCGATAGCCCGGCCGCCACGCACTTGCGCTATGTGCGTCAGTAGGGGCGGACGAGGTCCCGGCTGCACGTGATCAAGCCGTGCCCGTCGCCTGGTGATGCGCTCCACCAGAAATACCAACGGGCCGGTGCGTACACGGATTGCTTCACCACCGTGATCCCTGGACGCGTCTCCCATCCAGAATTCGTCGAAGCGTTCTACACGAGCAGGGTGTTCAAGCTCGAGCGCCTGATCCTCAAGTGGATCGTCGACAAACCTTCGTCAGATGGTGAAGCGAGGGAACTCGCGGCCGGAGTACGCGATCGCTTCGCTGCCTGGACAGTCGAAGAGCGGGCCACTGATCAGCTGCTGATGTGCGACTACCTGAGTCAGACACGATCCTGGCTGATGGTTGCGAGTTGTGAGCGAGACGGGTTGACCGCGACGCAGCTGTTTTTCGGTTCTGTCGTCGTGCCGGTACGAAGATTTCCGTTCAACGTGCTGCTCGGGTTTCACCGGCTTTATTCGCGGGTCCTGCTGAGTTCCGCCAGCACCCGGCTGGCGAAGCTGCGCAGCTAAACCTCAACCCCCGCGGGTGGGGGCAGGGTTGCCTTCTTTGGGTTCCTGCTGCGGCTGTTTTTCCCGGCGCTTGCGGCCTTCGAACAATACTTCGCGGACCTCGTCGAGCCGCGCCTGGTAACGGCCGCGCTGGACCGCCGTGATGTTGGGCGCGGCCAGCGCCATCTCGAGTTGCGACACCGACAGTGGCAGATTGCCCGTGGCGATGTGGTACTCGCTCATGTAGTAGGCCGCATCGCCGCTGTCGCCCGCGGTGCTCGCCGCCAGCGCGGTGAAACGGATCTGTTCGGGAGTCGGCGTGACGTTGTTGAAGAGATCGAGCAGCACCGCGTGCGCGGTGCGGGCGTCGCCGGCCTTCATGAGGCTCTCCGCATAACGCAGCGTGAGCGGAATGTTGCGCGGCGAAAGCTTGAGCGCACGGCGGAAAGTGGATAGCCCCGCGTCCGTGTCGCCCGCACTCATGTACGCCTGACCCAGCGTCGACTGCAGCATGGGGACCTGGGGGTATTCGCGCGCCAGATCGAACAGCGTGTCGAGCGCCGCGCGCGCGTCGCCTGCCTGGTAGCTAGCCAGCGCTTCGCCATACCGCTCGCCGACGCTCTGGCGCTGCTGGTCGCGCCGCTCGGCGTAGTAACGCCGCACGTTGTCTTCCGTGGGTGTCGAGAGGACCCGCAGCCGCTCGCGGGTCAATGCATAGCTCACGCTCTCGGTCGTGGGCTTGAGGTCCTTGAACTGGGCCGCGCGAGCGCGAGATTCAGCGATGCGGTTGGTGCTGACGGGATGCGACTGCAGGATTTCCGGCAGCGCATTGCGGCTCGAGGCGAGCACGGGCGAGCGACGCCCGATGGTCTCGAAGAAGTCGGGCATGCCGTAAGGATCGAACCCCGCGGCCGCGAGGAATGACATGCCAACACGATCGGCCTCGTTTTCATTGGCGCGCGTGAAGTTGATGGACTGCTGCATGGCGGCGCCTTGCGCCATGGCGATGCCGCCCATGGTCGCGTCGCCGGATCCGGTGGCCGCGCCGACCAGGATGGCGGCGAGAATGGCCGCGACGGTGGCGATGCTCTGCCGGCCGGAAGAGCGCACGCGGCGCGCGATGTGACGTTGCGTGACATGCGCGATTTCATGCGCGAGGACGCCTGCGAGCTGCGCTTCGTTGCGCGTCGCGAGCACCAGCCCATAGTTCACGCCGATGAAACCGCCGGGCAACGCAAATGCGTTGATGGTGTTGTCGCGCACGAAGAAGAAGGTGAAGCGCTGCGCGGAATCGCCGGTGGCCTGGGCGACGATGCGCGATCCGAGTGCCTGGAGATATTCGGTGCACTCGGGGTCTTCGATGACCTGGCCCTCGCCGCGCAGCTGGCGCATCACCTGCAGGCCGATATGGAACTCGTCGTCGATGGAGAGCGTGGAGGATGCCGGGCTGCCGATGTCGGGCAGGTCGCTGCCGGCGGCCGTCTGCGCCAGCGTCTGCAGCGGCATGCACGCCGACAGCAGGAAAACGACGAGTTTCTTCAGTCCGTCAGGCATCGCGGTGTTGGACTCCAGGCGCGACGCGGAGTTTCTCGTTCCGCGCGCCTAGAGGGTATCAGAGGCGAAATCCGCGAGTCGCGAGCGTTCTCCGCGCACCAGCGTGATATGGCCCGAATGCCCCCAGCCGCGGAAGCGATTGACCACATAGGTCAGGCCCGAGGTGGTTTCCGTGAGGTAGGGCGTATCGATCTGCGCGATGTTTCCGAGGCAAACAATCTTGGTGCCGGGGCCCGCGCGCGTCACCAGCGCCTTCATCTGCTTCGGGGTGAGGTTCTGGGCCTCGTCGAGGATGACGTAGCGGTTCAGGAAGGTGCGGCCGCGCATGAAGTTCAGCGAGCGGATCTTGATGCGATTGCGCAGCAGGTCGTTGGTCGCGGCTCGTCCCCAATTGCCGCCTTCGCCGGTCTTGGTCAGCACCTCGAGGTTGTCCATGAGCGCGCCCATCCACGGCTCCATCTTTTCTTCCTCCGTGCCGGGCAGGAAACCGATGTCTTCGCCGAGAGGAATCGTCACGCGCGTCATGATGATTTCCACGAAGCGGTTCGACTCGAGCGTTTGCATGAGCCCGGCAGCCAGCGTCAGCAGGGTTTTGCCGGTGCCCGCGGGCCCGAGGATGGTGACGAAATCGATGTCGGGGTCCATGAGCAGGTTGAGCGCGAAGTTCTGCTCGCGGTTGCGTGCGTTCACGCCCCAGATGCTGTGCCGTTCACTGCGAAAGTCGCGCGAGAGTTCGAGCGTGGCCTTGCCGGCCTCGATGCGCCGCACGATGGCCTCGATGCCCTCGCTGGTTTCCTCGTGCACGAACTGGTTGACGTGCAGGTCGGCGACTACCGGGCCTTCGATCTCGTAGTAGGTGCGATCGGACTCTTTCCACGACCGCATGTTCTTGCCGTGCGACTCCCAGAAGTTCGCCGGCAGCGCGGCGAGCCCGGTATAGAGCACATCGGCATCTTCGATGGTCTTGTCGCTGTAGTAGTCCTCGGCATGCACACCGACCACGGCGGCCTTGATGCGCAGGTTGATGTCCTTGGATACCAGCGTTACTCGCGCGTCATGGTGGAGGGCTTGAAGCGCGAGGGTCTGCGACAGGATGGCGTTGTCGGCGCCGTGACCCGGTAGATAGTCCGGCAGCGCGGAGGAGAGCTGCCGGGTCTGGAAGAAGAGGCGGCCGGAGCTTCCGGATTTGCCGCTGCCTGGCGCACCGTTGCCATGGCCATTCTGACTGGCGCTCGTCGAAGTCGGCAGCGGCAGTCCCGCGTCGATCTGATCCTTGGTGGCATCGCGCATCAGATCGTCGAGGAAACGGCTCGTCTGGCGCACGTTGCGCGATGCTTCCGACAGGCCCTTCTTGTTCGAGTCCAGTTCCTCGAGAACTACCATCGGCAGGTAGACGTCGTGTTCCTGGAATCGAAAGATCGCGGTGGGGTCGTGCATCAGCACATTGGTATCGAGCACGAACAGCCGTCGTTCGTTGGTCGGGGCTTTGGCCGGTTTGCCGCCGGCGACGCGTTTGCCGGTGGTCACAGAGATTTGGCCGCCTCTAATACTTCGGCGGCGTGGCCCTTCACCCGGACCTTGCGCCACTCGCGCACGAGCTTTCCCGCGGCGTCGATGAGGAAAGTGCTGCGTTCGATGCCCATGAACTTCCTTCCGTACAGAGATTTTTCGCGGATCACGTCGAAGAGCCGGCAAACCGTTTCGTCTTCATCGGAGAGCAGCTCGAACTGGAATTTTTCTTTCGCACGGAACTTCGCATGCCGTTCGCAGCTGTCCTTCGACACACCGAGCACACTGGTCTTGGCGCGCTTGAAGGCGGCATGCAGGTCGCGAAAGTCCTGGCCTTCGAGGGTGCAGCCCGGTGTCATGTCCTTGGGATAGAAATAGAGCACCAAACTGCCTCCTTTGGCATCGGTGCTTTTCCATAGCGTGCCGTCCGAACGCGGCAGCGAGAACGCGGGAACCTTCATGCCGACGGCGATCATGCCCATTCCATCCAGTTCGCTGGAGCACACTTCAAAGTCAAGACTTTACCGGCTCCAGGATCGCGTCGAGATTTTGCGCGTCGCAGTAGTCCATGAACTCTTCGCGCAGGTGCGCGAGCTGCAGGCGCTTGGGGAC
>Ga0207691_10001664_pt1 | contig 21991 bp, 19 predicted proteins | sample KBSM13metaG_FD_184327 | JGI IMG/M metagenome (GOLD analysis project Ga0207691, IMG submission 184327) | Miscanthus rhizosphere microbial communities from Kellogg Biological Station, Michigan, USA - KBS M1-3 metaG (SPAdes) (version 2) | ecosystem: Host-associated > Plants > Roots > Rhizosphere >... | reverse complement strand
GATGCACAATCACGCGAGATGCTGAAGACGCTGGCACGCATCGCCCGCTGAGACGGCGGCCCGCGATGCGCGGGCTCGCCATGGCTACGCGCCACAGACGGCGCGCGGCCGGAAAGGAACCGCTCGATGTCGCCCGATCAAACCTTCCCCGTGTTCGACGGCGGCACCAAGGCCGACCACGAGGCGCTGCTGGCCGTGCACCACGGCTTTCTCGCCGCCAACGACCCGCTCGATCCCGGGATGCTCCGCAAGGTCTGGGACAACGACCCGAGCCGGGCGTTCTTCAATACGAACGGCCACACGTATCAGGGCATCGACGACTGGCTACTGGTGTGGGATTACTACCGCCCGCGCTTCCGGCTGATCAAGCCGTACGGCGCCGGGAACATTCGCATCGTCGTGCGCGGCGACATGGCGATGGTGGCCGCCGATGGAGTGTCACGGACCAAGGAGTGGGTCGGGCGGCCCGAGGACGTCCACAACCCCAAGCGGTACCGCACGACGCAGGTGTGCGTGCGCACGGACGGTCGGTGGCAGGTCGTCCACGCGCACTTCTCGGAGCAGACCGAGGGGTTGCGGCCCGACCAGCAGGGGTAGCGCGCCCGGCGCTCGCCATCTGTGCGATCATTGATGCGTTTCATCACCCCTCGACGGAGAGGACACCCATGAGCGTGAAGCGTCTCAACGCGGGACCCCGCATGAGCGGGGCGGTCGTGAATGGCAACACCGTCTATGTCGCCGGTCAGGTCGCGGACGGAGCCAACGTGAAGGCCCAGACCGAGGCCGTCCTCAAGAAGATCGACGACCTGCTGGGCGCCGCCGGCAGCAGCAAGGCCAATCTGCTGTCGACCGTCATCTACCTGTCGGACATCCGCACCTTCGACGAGATGAACGCCGTGTGGGACGCCTGGGTGTCGCCGGGCAACACGCCCGCACGGGCCACGGTCGAGGCGCGCCTGGCCAATCCGAAATACCTGGTCGAGATCATGGTCGTCGCCGCGGTGTAGCTGTCGCGTGATCGAGGGGCGCCACGGCTCCGCCGAGGCGCCCCGAACGTTGGGGGGCTCGGGGGCCATCTCGGGGCCCCCGATTCAAACAAGGAGAACGTCATGGCTGACGCCGTCATCGTCTCGACTGCCCGCACCCCGATCGGCCGCGCTTACCGCGGAGCGTTCAACAACACCCACGGCGCCACGCTGGGCGGCCACGTGATCCAGCACGCCGTGCAGCGCGCTGGCCTCGAGCCGGGCCAGGTCGAGGACGTCATCCTCGGCTGCGCGATGCCGGAGGGCGCGACCGGACACAACATCGCGCGGGTGTCGGCACTGCGGGCCGGGCTGCCGGTCACGACGGGCGGCGTCACCGTGAACCGCTTCTGCTCTTCGGGCCTGCAGGCGATCGCCATGGCCGCCCAGCGGGTGATCGTCGATCGCGTGCCGGTCATGGTCGCGGGCGGGCTGGAGTCCATCAGCCTCGTGCAGAACGAGCACATGAACCTGCACCGCTTCCGCGAGTCGTGGATGGAGGACCACAAGCCCGAGATCTACATGTCGATGATCGAGACGGCCGAGGTCGTCTCCAAGCGCTACTACATCACGCGCGAGACGCAGGACGAGTACGCGCTCACCAGTCAGCAGCGCACCGCGGCCGGCCAGCGCGACGGCCGCTTCGACCGCGAGATCGTCCCGCTGCCAACCACGAAGCTGACGGTCGACAAGGCCAGCGGGGAGACGCGTGAGGAGTCGGTGACGCTCAAGCAGGACGAGGGCAACCGGGCCGACACCAACGCCGCCGGGCTCGCCGCGCTCAAGCCGGTCGCGGGGGAAAAGGGCGTGATCACCGCCGGCAACGCCAGCCAGCTCTCCGACGGCGCCTCCGCGTGCGTGGTCATGGACGCCAAGCTCGCCGAGCAGCGCGGGCTCCAGCCGCTCGGCATCTTCCGCGGCTTCACCGTGGCGGCCTGCGAGCCGGACGAGATGGGCATCGGTCCCGTGTTCGCGGTGCCCCGGCTGCTCGAGCGCACCGGCCTGCGCATGGACCAGATCGATCTGTGGGAGCTGAACGAGGCCTTCGCCGTGCAGGTCGTCTACTGCCGTGATCGGCTCGGCATTCCGATGGAGAAGCTGAACGTCGACGGCGGCGCGATCTCGATCGGGCATCCGTACGGCATGAGCGGCGCGCGGATGGTGGGGCACGCGCTCATCGAGGGCAAGCGGCGCGGGGCGCGCTTCGTCGTGTGCACCATGTGCATCGGCGGAGGTATGGGCGCGGCTGGCCTCTTCGAAATCGCCTAGCTTTTCGTCTCTCGCCGGGCAGGCGGCCGGGGGCTAGGGTGGAGCCTCTGGGAATCACGAGGCGGACGCACGTGCCGGCCGTTTGATGGCTGGGCTCCATCCGGCCAGGCGAGGCGCGGTAACGGTCGGAGGGAACGGATTCCCAGAGGCCCCACCCTAACCCCCGACCACCTGCCCTCCGTTGGCGGATTGCCCTCGAACTTCGGCGACGTTCTCTGATGCTCCGCTGAATCCCTGATGCACTACTCGACCCTGACGCGCTCTTCGTCAGTGGCTTCTACTTTTGGTTTTGGACGATTGTCCAGCCGGCGTCGGCCAAGGGTTGGGCGCGTTCGCCGCGGCTTCTTGCGTGGGGATCGTTCGCTGTGCCTGCAATGACCCTTCCCATGATGCCTTGGGCGATGGCGGCCAGGCGGAACATGCCGAAGACGATGTACCAGTCCCAGTCAGGGATGTTCGGGCGGCCGACGCGGCGGCAGTAGGCGGCCACGAAGTCCTGCTCGCTCGGGATGCCGAGAGCCTTGAGATCCTTGCCACGGAAGCCGTCCCACTCGGTGCCCAGGCGATAGGGCATCGCGAAGTAGGCGAGATCGGCCAGCGGATGGCCGAGCGTGGACAGCTCCCAGTCGAGCACGGCGGCCACGCGCGGCTCGGTCGGATGGAAAATGAGATTGCCCGGCCGGTAGTCGCCGTGGGAGAGCGTGGTGGTGTCGTCCGCCGGCAGGTGAGCGGGCAGCCACTCGATCAGGCGCTCCATCGAGTCGAAGCGCGCGGTCTCCGACGCGCGATACTGCTGCGTCCACCGGTGAATCTGCCGGCTGAAATAGTTACCCGGGCGGCCATAGTCGGCGAGGCCAACCGCCGCGGAATCGACGGTGTGCAGGCGCGCCAGGACGTCGTTCATCGAATCGTACATCGCCGTCCGTTCGGCTGGCGTGACGTCGAACAGCGCGGGATCGGAGAAGATCCGTCCGTGCACGCAATCCATCACGTAGAACGCGGTGCCGATGACCGCGTCATCCTCGCACAGCACGTAGGTCCTCGGCACCGGGACGTCGGTGCGGCCGAGCGCCGTGATGATGCGGTACTCGCGATCGACCGCGTGGGCGGAGGGCAGCAGCTTGCCGGGCGGCTTGCGGCGCAGCACGTACTCCCGGCCGCCGGCGGCCAGGTGATAGGTCGGATTCGACTGACCTCCGCGAAACTGGCTGACTTCGAGGGGGCCACGGAATCCGGCGATGTGCTCGCGCAGATAACGCTCGAGCGCCGCGACGTCGAAGCGATGCTGCTCGCGAACCTCCGCGGTCTGCGCAATCACGCTGGCTTCCTCATCGGCGATGCATGTCCTTGGCCGTCGTATTGCATATCACGAAAGAGCAATGCGTATCGCTCAGGTTGCGCCCCTGTTCGAGGCGGTGCCGCCGCAGCTCTACGGGGGGACCGAACGAGTCGTGTCCCATCTCACCGAAGAACTGGTCCGGCGCGGCCACGACGTCACGCTCTTCGCCAGTGGCGATTCCCGGACCGCCGCAACCCTGGTCCCGGTGGTCCCTCGCGCGATGCGTCTGGGCTCGGCCAACCGCGATCTCATGCTCGTGGATCTGATCCGCGAGCTCGACCTCGCCTTCGCCCGCGCCGGCGATTTCGACGTGATCCACTGCCACGTAGATTATCTCGCGTTCCCCTTCGGCAGTCTGGTCGGAACGCCGACCGTCCACACCCTGCACGGGCGCCAGGACCTCGAGTTCCAGCCAGCGCTCTACCGCCACTTTGCCCGGACATCGCTCGTCTCCATCAGCGATGCCCAGCGCGGGCCCCTGCGCGATCTCGACCTTGCCTGGGCGGGCACGGTGTACCACGGCCTGCCCCTCGAGGGCTACCCGTATGCGTCCCAGGACCGTGGCTACCTGGCCTTCCTGGGTCGCATCGCGCCCGAGAAGCAGCCGGACGTGGCGATCGAGATCGCGCGCCGGGCGGGCGTGCCGCTGAAGATCGCGGCCAAGGTGGACGCCGTCGATCGCGAATACTTCGAGCGCGTGGTGGCGCCGCTGCTCGACGATCCGCTGGTGGAGTTCATCGGTGAAATCGGCGAGGCCGACAAGGCGGCGTTCCTCGGCGGAGCGCGGGCGCTGCTCTTTCCTATCGACTGGCCAGAGCCCTTCGGACTTGTCATGATCGAGGCCATGGCCTGTGGCACGCCCGTCATCGCCCGCCCGTGCGGCTCGGTGCCCGAGATCGTCGTCCCCGGGCGCACGGGCTTCGTCGGTGAGACGCTGATCGAGATGACGGACGCCGTCAAGCGACTGGACGAGATCGATCGCGCCGATTGCCGCCAGCACGTCGAGAGCTACTTCACGGTGTCCCACATGGCCGACGGCTACGAGAAGGTCTACCGGAGGCTGGTGGGCGCGCTACGCCGGGCGGCATGACCGAGCCTGTCCTCGTTGGTGAGCAGTACTACATCCTCGCGTCGGAGGTCGCCGCCCTCCCGAAGCTCGTCCTCAAGCACGACGATGCGTTCCTCGTCACCGACCGGCGCGGCGATCTGCCGAACCTGCCGCAAAGCGAGTTCGGCTTCTACGTCGACGGCACGCGCTTCCTGCACCGGCTCGAGCTCCGCCTGCACGGCTACGCTCCGATCGTGCTCAACGCCGGCATGTCGGAGGACGCCGTGCAGGCGGCGATCGACCTCACCAACCCCGACGTTCCGCTCGACTCGCCCGGGCAGCTCCTCGCGGGCCGCTCCCTGCGGGTGGCCCGGCGGCTCACCGTGTACGGCGGGCAGCTCTACCAGATGCTGGTGATCGAGGCCTTCACCCAGGACCCGCACGAGCTCAGCGTGACGCTGAGATTCGCGGCGGACTTCGTGGACGTCTTCGAGGTGCGGGGCCATCCGCGCGAGCGGCGCGGCGTGCGGTTGCCGGACCGGTTCGGCATCAACGAGGCCGCGCTCGGCTATCGAGGCCTCGACGATGTGCTGCGCACGACCACGCTGAGCTTCACCCCGGCGCCCGATCGGCTCGACGCCGCCGGCGCCGAATACCGGCTGGTCCTGAAGCCGGGCTCGAGCACCGAGATCACCGTGGTGGCGTCGGCGGCCTCCCAGCCAGCGCCGCCGCCGGTTGCGCTCGGCTACGGTGAGGCCCTGCGACGCCGCCGGGCGGTCACCGAGCCGCTCGACCGGGGCGGCACCGAGGTGCGCAGCGACCACGACCTCTTCGCCGTGTGGGTCGCGCGCTCCCGGCGCGATCTTCACCTGCTGCTCACCGAGACGCCGGACGGGTTCGTCCCCTACGCGGGTATCCCCTGGTACGTCGCACCGTTCGGACGTGACGCGCTCATCAGCGCGCTCCAGGTGCTGCCCTTCGAGCCGGCCCTCGCCGCCGGCACGCTCCGCTTCTTCGCTCGCCACGTCGGCCGGGTGGACGACGCGTTCACCGATCAGGAGCCGGGCAAGATCGTCCACGAGCTGCGCCGGGGCGAGATGGCGGCGTGTCGCGAGATTCCCTTCATTCCCTACTTCGGCAGCGTGGACGCCCCGCCCCTGTTCGTGATGCTGCTGGCCGAGTATCTGCGCTGGACGGCCGACGCCGCGTTCGCCCGGGAGCTGTGGCCCACCGCCGAGCGCGTGCTCGCCTGGATGCTGGCCACCGCCGACGCTCACGGCGGCTACCTCACCTACCTGCGCCGTTCGTCGCGCGGGCTCACGAACCAGGGCTGGAAGGATTCGCTCGACGCGATCATGCACGCCGACGGGCGGCTGGCCGAGGCGCCCATCGCGCTGGCCGAGGCGCAGGGCTACCTCTACGCCGCGCTGCTCGCCGCGGCCGGGATCGCGGAGGCGGCCGGCGCCGCCGAGCGGGCCCCCGAATTCCGCCAGCGGGCCGCGCGCCTGCGCGAGCGCTTCGAGGCCGACTTCTGGCTGCCCGACGAGGCCTACTACGCGCTGGCCCTCGACCGTGAGGGCGCGCCCTGCCGCGTGATCGCCTCCAACGCCGGCCACCTGCTGTGGACCCGCATCGTCAGCGACAGCCGCGCCCACATCGTCGCCCGGCGGATGATGGCCGACGACATGTACACCGGCTGGGGACTGCGCACGCTGGCCAGCGGCGAACGACTGTACAACCCGATGAGCTATCACAATGGTTCGGTGTGGCCGCACGACACCGCGATCGCCGCCGGCGGCATGCGTCGCTACGGTCTGGTCCAGCCCGCGCTCACGCTGGCCACCGGCCTCTTCGAGGCGGTCTTGCAGATGGAGCACATGCGGATGCCCGAGCTGTTCTGCGGCTTCCGCCGCGTGGAAGGCTACGGGCCGACCCAGTATCCGGTCGCGTGCTCGCCGCAGGCGTGGGCCGCCGGCGTCGTCTTCATGCTGATCGGCAGCATGCTCGGCCTGTCGCCCGATGCCGCCGAGAACCAGCTCACCCTCAATCGCCCGCACCTGCCGGTCTGGCTCTCCTGGATCGAGCTCCGCGGCCTGCGCCTGCGCGACTCCCGCATGACGCTGCGCGCCTCGCAGGGACAGGACGGCGCGGCGGTCGAGATGCTGAGCCGCACCGGCGACGCCGAGCTCGTCGTCCGTCGCTGATCGTCCGGCTCGCCGGCGCGTGCCGGTGGCCACCAAACGCGCGCCCCTCCCTACGTTGACGGGGTGCGAGGTGCGGGCTACTCTCGGCTGGGCCGAGAGGAGATCGTCATGCACGTCGGGATGGCGTCCGTTTTTCAGAATCCGCACAAGGGCACGACCGACCGCGAGGTGTACCGCCACGAGCTGAGACTGGCCGACCTGGCCGAGCCGCTCGGCTTCCAGTCGATCTGGGGCGTGGAGCATCACTTCACGGACTACACCATGTGCCCGGACGTCTTGCAGTTCCTCACCTACATGGCGGGGCGCACCGAGCGTGCGCAGCTGGGCTCGATGGTGGTGGTGCTGCCGTGGCACGACCCGATGCGGGCGGCCGAAGAGATCGCGATGCTCGACAACATCTCCGACGGCCGGCTGATCCTCGGTCTGGGCCGGGGCGCCGCCAAGGTGGAGTTCGACGGCTTCCGTCTCTCGATGGACGAGTCGCGCCCGCGCTTCGTGGAGTCCGCCGAGATGATCCTGGGTGGGCTGGAGACCGGCTACTGCGAGTACGACGGCGCGTTCGTCAAGCAGCCGCGGGCGGCGATCCGGCCGGCGCCGTTCAAGTCGTTCCGCGGCCGCACCTACGCCGCCGCCGTCTCACCCGAGTCGCTGCCGATCATGGCCAAGCTGGGCGTCGGCATCCTGATCATTCCGCAGAAGCCGTGGCACGAAGTCGCCAAGGAGCTGGAGACTTACCGGAGCATCTATCGCCAGGTCAACAGGGTGGACGCGCCGCCGCCGGTCTCGGCCGGCTGGACGTTCTGCGATCGTGACCCCGAGCGGGCGCGCGAGATGGCGCGCCGCTACATCGGCGGCTACTACCAGACGGTCCTCGATCACTACCAGTTCCAGGGCGACCATCTCGCCACCACCAAGGGCTACGAGTACTACGGCAAGATGAGCGACAAGATCGCTCAGTATGGAACTGACACCGTCATCGACTACTTCGCGAATCTGCAAGTGTGGGGCACGCCCGAGCAGTGCTACGACAAGATCCTCGACATCCACCGGCGGACGGGCAACAGCCATTACGTCGGAGTGTTCTCGTACGCGGGGATGCCGTACGACGAGGCCGAGCGCAACATTCGCCTCTTCGCGGCCGAGGTGATGCCCGCGCTGCAAAAGCTCGAGGTGATCGCGGCGGCGCCGCTGGAGCCGGTCACCGCCGGCACGCGCGACGACCGCCGCGCGCTGGGCTTCTGACGTGGCGTTCGAGACGCTCCTCTACGACGTCGCCGACCGGGTGGCCACGGTCACGCTCAACCGTCCGGATCGGCTCAACGCCGTCAACACCACGGTGATTCGCGAGCTGGTCGAGGCGTTCGATCAGGCCGACGGTGACGACGGCGTGCGGGCGGTGATCGTCACCGGCGCGGGCCGCGCCTTCTGCGCCGGCGCCGACCTGGGCGGCGGAGGCAAGACCTTCGCCGGCGGGCCCGGACGCAGCGAGCGCCCGGAAGACCATCGCGACGGCGGCGGCCTCGTCACGCTGCGGATCTTCGAGATGAAGAAGCCCGTGATCGCCGCCATCAACGGGCCGGCCGTCGGCTTCGGCGCCACCCTGACGCTGGCCATGGACATCCGCCTGGCCTCGAGCGCGGCCAAGATCGGCTTTGTCTTCGCCCGGCGTGGCGTCGTGCCCGAAGCGTGCAGCACCTGGTTCTTGCCGCGCCTGGTCGGCATCGCGCAGGCGGCCGAGTGGGCCTACAGCGGTCGTGTGTTCTCCGCCGAGGAGGCGCGGGACGGCGGGCTCGTCAGTCGCGTGGTCGCGCCGCACGCGCTGCTGCCGGCCGCCCGCGACATCGCGCGCGAGATCGCCGACAACACCTCGGCGGTCTCGGTCGCGCTGATCCGACAGATGATGTGGCGCATGCTGGGCGCCGAGCATCCGCGGCAGGCGCACCGTCTCGACTCGCTCGGCATGTGGCACACGGGCCGGTCCGCCGACGCGCAGGAGGGCGTGACGTCCTTCCTCGACAAGCGCCCGCCGCACTTCACCGGGAGGCCCAGCAAGGACATGCCGCCCTTCTATCCGTGGTGGTCATGACGACCCCGCTCACCGTGCACCTGCCGTTCAATCGCGACATCCTCGGCGTGGAGTTCTCGCCCGCCAAGCGTGGCGACAAGCCCGACAAGCACCGCGGCCACTGGATTCTCGTGCAGGGGCAGAACCTGCTCGTCGCTCCCGACGGCGACAGCTTCCGGCTGCCCACTGGCAACTGCCCGGTTCCGCTCGACGGCGCCGCGCCGTTCTGGCTCGGCACCTATCGCGACGAGCCGTGCTGGGTGGTGCCGGTCGCGGCGGACACCGCGCCGCCGCCCGGGCTGGCGCGCGAGACGATGATCCCGATGCGCGGCGCACGCTTGCCCGATCCGCTGCTGTCGCTCGGCGGCATGGCCATGCAGGCTCTCTGGTGGGAATCGACCAGCGGCTTCTGCCCCCGCTGCGGCAAGGCCACCACACGCATCGAGAACGAGTGGGGCAAGAGCTGCCCGGGCTGCCGCTACGAGCACTACCCGCACCTGCACCCGGCCACCATCGTGCTCGTGCGCGACGGTAACCGCGTGCTGCTGACCCGCAAGGCCGACTGGGCCCCCGGGCGTTACGCGCTCATCGCGGGCTTCGTGGACAACGGCGAGTCGCTGGAGTCGTGCGTGGCGCGCGAGATCAAGGAAGAGGCCGGCGTCGACGTGACGGACATCCGCTACGTCGGCAGCCAGAACTGGCCGTTCCCGAGCCAGATGATGATCGGCTTCGTGGCCACCTACGCCGGCGGCGACGTGGTGGTCGATCAGGACGAACTGGAAGACGCGCGCTGGTTCCCCTGCGACGCGCTGCCCAGCCTGCCCAGCCGCCACTCCATCTCTCGCTTCATCATCGATCACTACGCTCAGCCCTGACCGCTTCCAGCCGGGGATCGGTCACTCGATGACCTGGTCCGCTCGCTGGAGGAACCCCGCCGGGATCTTCAGGCCGAGAGTTCGGGCGGTCCGGAGATTGACGACCAGCTCGAAGGTCGTCGGCTGCTCGATGGGCAGGTCGGCCGGCCGAGCACCCTTGAGGATCTTGTCGACGTAGACGGCGGCGTGATCGGGTCCCCCGTCGTCACCATGACGATCGGAATGCTGCTCGTCGCCTTCCGGGCGGCCAGGGCGCCGGGATTCGAGCCGACCACGATGACGTCGACGCCATCCTGGTCCAGCGACGCTGCGAGCCGGGGCAGTCGGTCGGCTCTGCCCTCGGCGAACCGAGTGACGAGCGTGAAGCTTCGGCCCTCGACCCACCCCAGCTCCTGAAACCCCTGCCGAAACGCGTTCATGAATGGAGTGTCGACCTCGGCCGAGAGGGGCGACAGTCTGCCGACTCGTACCGTCCGCCCAGCCGGCTGCGCGCCCATGACGCGCGGAGCGGCGAGGATCGCGGCGGCGCCGATCAGAACGTGGCGGCGCCGCAGGGCTAGGCTCCCGCGGGCACGGTCAGCACGGCCCCGCAGCGACGGCACGTGCGCAGGGCCTCGCTCGCGTTGAAGCGCTCGATGATGGCCTTCAGCTCGCGCTCGATGTCCGCACAGGCGAAGGTCTCCTCGTGGAGGGGAGCGCCGCAGCCCTCGCAGAACCAGGCCAGTGCGTCCAGCTCGTCGGGGCGGCGCTTGCGCTCGATCACCAGGCCCCAGGTGCCCGCCGGCCGGATCGGACAGTGCGGGGTGCCGGCGCGCACCAGCATCGACTCGCCCTCGTGCACCCGGACGTCACGCATCCGGCCGTCGGCTTGGCGGCACCGGACGGTGATGTCGCCCTTCAGCTGGAAGAAGATCTCGTCGCCCGGGTCCAGGTGGAAATCGTTCCGTGCGTTCGGCCCGCGAACGATCTGATAGATGAACTCGCTCTCGGGGAAGACTTCCTTGTTGGCCACCGGCGGCATGAACGCGGCGCGGTTGTCCTCGATCCAGCGCATGAGGTGGACGGGCTCGAGCTCGGCCATGGCGACTCCTCCGGGCGCTCAGTGTACGACGGGGCGCGGGCGCCGGAACGGCCACGTGAGCTGAGGCAGCCAGCCGTCCGGCACCGGCGCGCCGCTGATCCCATACGCCTCGGGCCAGCGGCCGTCGGGGAAGTAGCAGGTGCCGAACAGCCGATCGATCACCGGCAGGTGGATGGCGAAGTTGGTGTCGATGGCCTCCGGGGCGTCGGCGTGGTGCCAGTGGTGAAACCGCGGCGTCACGACGAGCCACTCGATGGGCTTGAAGCGGAAGCGGATGTTGGTGTGGATGAACACCGCGTGGAACGAGACGAAGACCAGGTAGCCGTAGAGCGCGGGGGGCGAGAAGCCGAGCAGGTAGAGCGGCACGAAGGACAGGCCCCGGGTGACCACGATGTCGAGCAGGTGCAGGCGGGAGCCGGCCAGCCAGTCCATGGCCTGAGCCGAATGGTGTACGGCGTGAAACCGCCACAACCACGGGACCGTGTGGAAAGCGCGGTGCACCACGTACTCGGCCAGGTCGGCGACCACGACGATCTCGAAGAACTGCAGCACCAGCGGCTGCGCCTGGATCGCCCGCTGCAGCCCCGGCCACACCGCCCACGCGAACAGCACGGTGGCCGGGATCAGCGTGAGCAGCGCGAGCGCCTGCAGCAGCAGGTGGCTCACCGCGAAGTGGGTGAGGTCGGTGCGCCAGCCGAAGCGGAAGATCGGCTGGGTCCTCAGGCGCCCGAACACGCGCTCGAGCGGGATGAAGATCAGCGACAGCACGAGCACGTTGAGCAGAAACCAGTCGAGGCCCACGTAGGCGGGCGTGTCGGCGAGCGCGCCGACCCTGGCGGCTGATCCGCCCAGCAGCGTCGTCAGCGTCGCCAGCGCCAGCGCGCTCACGCCGAGTACCTTGCTGCGCCGCAGGAGCAGCGACAGCGTGCCGAGGCCGAAGCCGGCCGCCAGGAACGCATAGATGAGGAAGCGCACGACGTCGAGCGGATAGAAGCCGCGGGCGTTGGGCGTGGTGAGCCACGACGGATAGAGCAAGCACAGCACGCCGCCGCCGGCCAGCGCGCTGAACACGACCCCGAGCACTCCGCTGATCCAGCCGGAGCCGAAGCGCGTGCCGGCGCCGGCGCCCAGACGACTCACGCGGGAACGCGCCTAGACCGCGGTATAGCCGCCGTCCACGGGCAGGGCCACGCCGGTGATGAACGACGCCTCGTCGCTGGCGAGGTAGAGAATGGCCGCGGCCACGTCGTCGACGTGGCCGAAGCGCTGGAGCGGGTAGCGCTCGAGCATCGGCGCGCGCCAGGCGGCGTCGGCCATGAACGAGGCGGTCAGCGGCGTCTCGACGTGTCCGGGGCACACGCAGTTGACCCGGATGGCCGGCGCCCATCGCATCGCCAGCTGGCGCGTGAGATTGGTGACGCCGCCCTTGGAGGCCGCGTAGGCGGCCGAGCTCGAGCCGCCCACCACGCCGTAGATCGACGCCAGGTTGGTGATCGATCCGCTGCCGCTGACGCCGAGCGCCTCCTGCGCGGCCTGCGAAGCCAGCCAGGTGCCGGTGAGGTTCACCTCGACGACTCGCCGCCACTCGTCGGCCGGCGGGTTGTGCCCCGCCGCGCTCGCCACGCCCGCCGAGTTGACCAGCGTGGTGAGGGCGCCGAAGCGCTGCAGCGTCGCGGCGACCATCCGCTCGCAAGCGGCCGCGTCGGTGACGTCGACCTGCAGGCCCACGGCGTCGCCTCCCGCCGCGATCACGGCCTTGGCCGTCTCCTCGGCGCGCGCCAGCGCCAGATCCGCGCACGCCACGCGCGCGCCCTCGGCGGCCAGCCGCAGCGCGGTGGCTCGACCGAGCCCCGAGCCGCCACCGGTCACCAGCGCGGTCTTGCCTCGCATCCGCATGAAAACGCTCGCTCCGTTCGACGCGACGCCTCGGACGGCGCCCGGAAATCGCCCCTTCGAGCCGGCCATGACGAGGATACAATCCCCCCTGGCGAGCACGCCAGAGGGAGACCGGTGATGGAATTCGAATACTCCAAGAAGACCAAGATGTACATGGAGCAGCTGACGGACTTCATGAACAAGTTCGTCTATCCCAACGAGGCCACGTTCCACCAGCAGCTCGAGTCGGCCGCCGACCGGTGGACGGTGCCGCCCATCATGGAAGAGCTCAAGGCCAAGGCGCGCGAGCGCGGCCTGTGGAACCTGTTCCTGCCCGAGAGCGACCGCGGCGCCGGCCTCACCAATCTGGAGTACGCGCCCCTCTGCGAGATCATGGGCCGCTCGCCCATCGCCGCCGAGACCTTCAACTGCTCGGCGCCCGATACCGGCAACATGGAGGTCTTCGAGCGCTACGCCTCGCCCGAGCTCAAGAAGCAGTACCTGGAGCCGCTGCTAGAGGGCAAGATCCGCTCGGCCTTTGCCATGACCGAGCCCAAGGTGGCCTCCTCGGACGCGACCAACATCGAGTCCTCGATCGCGCGCGAGGGCGATTCCTACGTCATCAACGGCCACAAGTGGTGGACGTCCGGCATCGGCGACAAGCGCTGCAAGGTCCTCATCTTCATGGGCAAGACGGATCCCAAGAATCCCGACCGCTACAAGCAGCAGTCGATGGTCGTGGTGCCGCGCGACACACCCGGCATCAAGGTCGTGCGCATGCTGACCGTCTTCGGCTACGACGACGCGCCCCACGGCCACGGCGAGGTGCTGTTCGAGAACGTGCGAGTGCCGGCCGGCAACATGCTGCTCGGCGAGGGGCGCGGCTTCGAGATCGCCCAGGGCCGGCTCGGCCCCGGACGCATTCATCACTGCATGCGCCAGATCGGGGTGGCCGAGCGCGCGCTGGAGTACATGTGCAAGCGCTCGCTCAACCGCGTGGCGTTCGGCAAGCGGCTGGCCGAGAACGACATCACGACGGAGCGGATCGCCCAGTCGCGGATCGAGATCGACCAGGCCCGTCTGCTCGTGTTGCACGCGGCGTACATGATGGACACGGTCGGCAACAAGGCGGCCAAGCAGGCCATCGCCGAGATCAAGGTGGCCGTACCCAACATGACGCTGGGCGTGCTCGACCGCGCCATACAGCTACACGGCGGCGGCGGCGTGAGCCAGGAGTTCCCGCTGGCCTTCTGGTGGGCGCACTCCCGTACGCTGCGGTTCGCCGACGGCCCGGACGAGGTGCATCGCCGCCAGATCGGCCGCCTCGAGCTCCGGAAACATAGCTAGGAGAGCGACCAATGCCCAGGATGACCGGTGGCGAGGCGCTCGCGAAGCAGCTGCAGCGTGAAGGTGTTCGCGTGGTGTTCGGCCTGCCGGGCGTGCAGCTGTATGGCGCCATGGCCGCGCTGCGCGACGAGAAGGACATCCGCTTCATCCTGACCCGGCACGAGCAGGCCACGACGTACATGGCCGACGGCTACGCGCGGGCGGGCGGCGGTGTCGGCGTGGCGCTGGTGGTGCCGGGCCCGGGCGTGCTGAACGCCGGGGCCGGGCTCAGCACGGCGTACTCGTGCTCGTCGCCGGTGTTCCTGGTGGCCGGGCAGGTGCCCCGGCGCTACCTGGGCAAGGACGTCGGCGTGCTGCACGAGATCAACGAGCAGCTCGACGTGGTCAAGCCGATCACCAAGTGGCGCAAGCGGGTGCTGGAGGTCTCGGAGATCCCGGGCGCCGTCCAGGAGGCGTTCCGCCAGCTCAAGACCGGCCGTCCGCGCCCGGTGCACCTGGAGATCCCGCCCGACACCCTGGAGGAAGAGGGCGAGGCCGAGCTGTTGCCGGCGGTCACGGTGACGCGCACCGCGGCGCCCGACGCCGACATCGAGCGGGCCGCGCGCGTGCTGCGCGACGCCACGCGTCCGATCATCTATGCGGGCGGCGGGGTGCACGCCTCCGGCGCCCACGAGGCGCTGACGGCGGTGGCCGAGTACATCCAGGCCGGCGTCGTGCAGTCCGCGGAGGGCAAGGGTTCGGTGAGCGATCAGAGCGACCTGGCGCTGGGCGCCGCACTCTGGCCCAAGAACCCGCTGCGCGAGTACCTCGACGCCGCCGACACGATCTTCGTCGTCGGCTCGCGCTGCGCGGTGGCCGCCTTCCAGCCCAGCCAGAAGATCGTTCAGCTCGACGTGGACGCCGAGGAGATCGGCCGCAATCATCCCGTGGCGGTCGGTCTGGTGGGTGACGCGCGCCTGACGCTCGAGCGCCTGCTGGAGCGGCTGCGCACCGATGCGCCGCCCAAGCCCTCGCGCAAGCGCGAGCGAGAGCAGCTCCGCCAAGCCCTGATCGGGCTGGACACGCAGGAGCCCAATCACTCGATCCTGGCCTCGCTGCGCGCGGGCACGCCCGAAGACGCCATCGTCATCGCCGGCATGACCCAGATCGGCTACTACTCACGGCCGTTCTGGCCGGTCCATCGGCCGCGGACGTACCTCACGTCGTCGTACTCCGGCAACCTGGGCTTCGAGGTGCCGACGGCCCTCGGCGCCAAGGTCGCGCGCCCGGACCGCGCCGTGGTGTGCATCACCGGCGACGGCGGGTTCATGTACAACTCGCAGGAGCTCTCGACCGCGGCGCGCGAGAAGATCAACGCGGTCATCGTCCTGTTCAACGACGAGGCGTACGGCAACGTGGCCCGCGACCTCGACGAGTCCTGGGGCGGCACGCACGGCGCCTCGGTGACCAACCCCGACTTCATGAAGCTGGCTGACGCGTACGGGGTGGTCGGCATGCGCGCGACCAAGCCCACCGACGTCGGCGATCTCGTCCGCAAGGCGGTCGGGATGGATCGCCCCGTGCTGATCGAGGTGCGGGTGGGACGGATGGCGCGCCCGGCCTTCTTCGCGCCGATGAAGGCGCCCGCCAAGTACCAGCAGCGCTGACCGGTCGGAGGGGGCCGTCGCGGCCCCCTCCGTTCTGGTGGCCCGCATGGTGTGGGTCGAGATCGTCGTCGCCCTCCTGATGCTCGCCGGCCTGATCGGCGCGGCGCTACCGTTGCTGCCGGGCACGCCGCTGATCCTCGCCGGGGCGCTCGTCTACGCGATCGCGACGGACTTCACGCCAGTCGGCGTCGGACGTCTCGTCGTGCTGGGTCTGCTGGCCGTCGTGGGCTTCCTGCTGGCGCACGCGGCCTCAGCCCTGGGCGTGCGCAGCGCGGGCGGCAGCCGCTGGGCGATGGTCGGCGCGCTGGCCGGAGCCATCCTGGGTCTCCTGGTGCCGCCCTTCGGGCTCCTGATCGGCCCGCTGCTCGGTGCGATCGCCGTGGAACTGTGGCGGACCCACCGGCTGGCCGATAGCGTGAGGGCCGGTGTGGGCGCGGTGGTGGGCCTGGTGGCCGGCATCGTCGCCCACATCGCGCTGGCCTTCACGATGGTGGCGCTGTTCGCCTGGTGGGTGTGGCGCGGATGAGTGATCGACGCGCGGCAAGCGAGCGGCTCACGCGCGAAGAAACCCTCGCACCTGCGCCGCCGAGGGCGGCGCCCAGCGCGCAGCCACCGGAAGCGCCTTAGGGTCCGGGAGCGGTTCGCACCGGCACACGTCCTGCGCGACGCCGGGAGCCGTTGCCATTCGCCGTGGCCGCGATGCGGGCCGGACGATGTAGCAGCTGGCACCAGCGCCGATTGTCGTCGCCGCCCGCCTCCGTGCTCCCCGAGAGAAATGCCTCCGCCCGCACCGCCGAGTCCTCGGCACCGCTCCACGCGGGCGTGTGCGCCGCGCACCAGCGAACGTCGAGGATCTCGCGGCTCGGATCGGCATCCGGCTCGCAATCGGGGCAATACGGACGAGCGACCGCAGGGGTGTCCGGCAAGAAGTCCGTCACCGGCCCATGGCGAAGAGTCCCGTCGCCATCTCCATATCCCACCTTAATCCATGCAGGACTCCCGACACGAAAGGATTCCGTGCGGGCCTCCTACCCTTGCAACGTGCCGTCGGGTAGGGCCGTTCCCGCTGGTCGGGAAGGGACTCGGGGCGCTCAGGCTCTCCGGCGGGCCCGGATGGCGTCCATGGCCTGGCGGTGCTCGTCGGAGCCCAGGCAGACCTCGAAGTGGGCCTGCATCTGCTGCCGGAAGGCGTCCAGGTCGAGGTCGAAGGCGCGGCCGGTGAGCAGCTTGCTCGCCCGGGCGCTCGCCGGGGGCAGGGCCAGGAAGCGATCGACGGTCTCGTCGAGGGCGGCGGGGAACTCGGCGGCCGGCACGACCCGGTTGACCAGGCCGTAGCGCTCGGCGGTGCCAGCGTCGAGCGGCTCGCCGAGGAGGATGAGCTCCTTGGCCCGAGCCGCGCCGATGAGGCGGGGCAGCCGGTAGAGCGCCAGCGAGGGGATCAGGCACTCCTTGACCGCCGGCAGGCCGAGGAGCGCATCCTCGCTGGCCAGGCGGTAGTCGCACACCAGAGCCAGCTGCAGACCGCCGCCCAGACAGTGCCCGTTGATCCCGGCCACGACGAGGCGATCCATCCGCTCGATGGCGATCATCGCGTCTTCCCACGCGATGAAATCGTCGAGGCCGAACTGGCCGGCGGCCAGCTCGGTGAGGTCGACGCCGGTGCAGAACGCGCGGCCGGCACCGGTGATCACCACCACGCGGACGGACGGCGCGGCGTCGATGCGCGCGACGGCCTCGTTGAGATCGGCCACCCAGCGCCGATTGCCGGCGTTGAGCACGCGCGGCCGGTCGAGCACCAGTCGCGCCAGCGGCCCCTCGATCTCGAGCCGGATCGCCTCCACGGCCTCGATCATAGCCGGCCGCATGCTAAGGTGCAGCGCGATGGCTGCCGAGCCGGTCTTTTTTCGCGATCTCGCCTACGTGTTGATCGCCGCCGTGCTGGGCGGTGCGCTCGCGTGGCTCGCGCGACAGCCGCTGGTCGTCGGCTACGTCGTGGGCGGCATGGTGATCAGCCCGCTGACGCCCGGGCCGTCCATCGCCGACTCGCGTCACTTCGAGGTGTTCGCCGAGATCGGCGTCGTCATGCTCATGTTCTCGATCGGCATCGAGTTCTCGCTGAAGGATCTCATGCGGGTGCGCTGGGTGGCGCTGGTGGGCGGCCCGCTGGGCACCGCGCTGCTGATCGGGCTCACGATGGCCACGGGCGCGGTGCTCGGGTGGCCGCTGCAGCAGGGGCTCGTCGTCGGCGTCGTCATCTCGGTGGCGAGCACGATGGTGCTGGCCCGCGTGCTCCTCGACCGCGGCGAGCTGCACACGCGCCACGGCCGCGTTCTCGTGGGCATCAGCCTGGTCGAGGACCTCGCGGTCGTCGTCTTCCTGGCCCTCATGCCGGCCCTCGGCGTGCTGGCGCCCGATCGGCTGCTGCTCATCGGCCGCGGCCTGGGGGTGGCCGCGCTGATCCTGGTGCCGTTCTTCCTGCTGGCCGCCCGGATCGTGCCGCCCATCCTCACGCGGGTCGCCCGCACCCGCAACGACGAGCTGTTCCTGCTGGTGGCGCTCACCGTCGGGCTGGGCGCCGCCGCGGTCACCGAGTCGGTCGGCTTGTCGGTGGCGCTCGGCGCGTTCCTGGCCGGCCTGCTGATCAACCAGTCGGACTTCGCCCACGAGACGCTGGCCCGGATGCTCCCGCTCCGGGACATGTTCGGCGCCTTCTTCTTCGTCACGGTCGGCGCCCTCATCGATCCGCGCCGGTTGCTCGACAACGTGCCGTTGCTCGTCACGATGGTCCTGCTGGTCGTCGTCGGCAAGATGGTGATCCGGGTCGGCGTGGTGCGGCTCTTCGGCGAAACGCCGTGGACCGCCCTGCTCACCGGCGTGGGCCTGGCCCAGATCGGTGAGTTCTCCTTCGTGCTGGTGCAGGCCGCCCGCCGCGAGGGCTACATCGGCCAGGATATCTATCAGGCCACCCTGGCGACCTCGCTCATCACGATCTTGCTGAACGCCACGCTCGTGCAGCTCGTCTCGCGCCACATCGGCTCGTTCCGCGCCGCCCGCGGGCCGCGCAACACCGCCCCGCGATCGCGCACGCTGGAGGGCCACGTGATCCTGTGCGGCTACGGGCGGGTGGGCAGCGCCGTCGCCGAGGCGCTCGAGACCTTCGGCGTGCCGTACGTCACGATCGAGACGGACCCGGACATCGTGCGCGGTCTGCGCACGCGCGGCATTCCGAGTCTGTTTGGTGACGCCTCCCACGCGCGGCTGCTGCAGGCCGCGGGGGCCGAGCACGCCGCACTGGCGGTGGTGGCCCTTCCCGAGCTCGATCGGGTGCGCCTGACCGTCCGCAAGCTGCGCCAGGCGAACCCCTCGCTGCCCATCCTCGCCCGCTCGCAGGATCGCGCGCACCACACGCGGCTGCGCGAGGCGGGCGCCAGCGAGGTCATCCAGCCCGAGCTGGAAGCCGCCTCCACGCTGATCCGCCATGCGCTGCGCCGCCTCGATCTGCCGCGTGAGCGCGTCCTGGCCTACCTCGAGCAGTTCCGGGAGGCGATGGAGGCGGGCGGCCCGAGCCCGCAGGGCGAGGCCGGGACCCTGCCCGTGCTGCGCGAGGTGCTGCTGGAGCGCGGCCCCCTCACCGATCGCACGCTGCACGACGCACGGGTCCGCGAGCGCTTCGGCGTGTCGGTGGTCGGGATCGTGCGCGCCGACGGGACGCGAGAGTCACATCCGTCGGCCGACACGGTCCTGCGCCAGGGCGACCGCGTCCGGCTGTTCGGCCTGGCCGAGCAGCTCGACGCGCTGCTCGGCTACGCGCGGGGCGACTGAGCGAGCGCGCGGGCTCGCACCCGCGCCGGAGCCGGCCGCGCGATCGGTCTCAGATGGTGGTGTAGCCGCCGCTGATGCTGAGGGTCTGCCCCGTGATCCACGCGGCCAGATCCGAGGCAAGGAACGCAACGGCGGGGGCGATGTCCCCCGGCCGCCCCAGGCGCTTGATCGCGTAGGCCTGAAGGATCTTCTCGCGGTTGGCCTCCCAGAATTCCGGGTCGACATGACCGGTCTCCACCCAGCCGAAGGCCACCGCGTTGACCGTGATTGCCGAGCGCCCGAGCTCGCGGGCCAGCGTTCGCGTGAGGCTCAGCACGCCACCGCGGGCGGCGGCCGTGATGGCGAGCTGCGCCTGGCCGACGCGCGCCGAGTCACCGGCAATGTTGATGATGCGACCGGCCTTGCGCTCGACCATCAAGGGGGCGACGACGTGGCAGCAATTGAGCACGCCGTAGAGCCCGACGTCGATCTGCGCGCGCCACTCCGCGGGCTTCGTCTGGAGAAAGAACTTTCGGTGGACGAGGCCGGCATTGTTCACGAGCACGTCGATCGAGCCCCACTCGCGCTTCACCCGCTCGACCATGGCCTGCACGGCCGCGTAGTCGCCGATGTCGGCGCCGACGGCGAGGGCCCGGCCCCCGGCCGATCGGATCTCCGCCGCGGTGGCCTCGGCTGCGCTCTGGGACCTCAGGTAGTTGACCGCCACCGCCGCCCCCTCACGCCCGAGCTGCAGCGCGATCTCGCGGCCGACATCCCGGCCCGCTCCCGTGACCAGCGCCACCTTGCCCTCGAGCCCGAGATTCATGCGTGGTCCCTCACGGCGAGCCGGCCTCGCGCCGGGCGGCTCGGCTTGCCCAGCGGAGTGCCCTGGCGGCGAATCTCAGTGCGCGCGGCGGGCGTCGGGGTTGAGCGCGCGGGGCGGCGTCTTGCCGTCGAGCCAGGCGAGGATCTGGTCGACCGCGCCGCCGAAGAACGCGGCGTAGGTCTCGGCGGTCACGAAGCCGCTGTGCGGCGTCAGCACCGCGTTGTCGAGCGTCATCAACGGATGGCCGGCGGGCAGCGGCTCCTGATCGTAGACGTCGAGCGCGGCGCCCGCGATGCGGCGCTCGCGCAGCGCGGCCACCAGCGCGGCCTCGTCCACGATCGGTCCGCGCGCGCTGTTGATCAGGAACGCCGTCGGCTTCATCAGCGCCAGATGGCGGGCGCCGAGGAATCCGCGCGTCTTGTCGGACAGTCGCAGATTGACGCTCACCACGTCGCTGTCGCGCAGCAGCGTGTCGAGCGGCACCATCGTGGCGCCGGCCGCGGTGGCGCGCTCGGGCGTCAGGGTCAGGCCGCACGCCAGGACGCGCATGTCGAGCAGGCGACCGAAGGCGGCGATCTTGGAGCCGATCTTGCCGAGGCCGATGATGCCCAGCGTCTTGCCACCGAGCTCGATGCCCACCGCGGTCTGCCAGCGTCCCGCCCGCAGCGCCCGGTCCTCCTGAGGGATCCGGCGGACGGCGGCCATGATCATGCCGATCGTGTGCTCGATGGCCGCCGCACCCGAGCCGCTGCTGTCGGTGACCACGATGCCGCGGGCGGTGGCGGCGGCCATGTCCACCTGGCCGGTCATGCCTCCGCCGAGCGCGATCAGCTCGAGCTTCGGCAGTCGGCCGAGAAGGCCCGCGGTGAAGCGGGTCCGCTCGCGAACGCCGACGACGATCTCGAAGGGTGCCAGGCGCTTGGCCAGCGCTTCCTCGTCGGCCAGCGTGTCGCGAAAGGCCTGAGCGTCGACACGCCCGGTGAGCCGTTCCCAGGCCACCGTACCGCTGGCCAGACCGCCCCAGTCATCGATGATGGCGACTCGCTTCATGGTGTGGACGCTCCTGGGGTCGACGGCGGCGCTCCCCCGCGGCCGCCCCGCCGGCCACGCCGGCGACGGGGACGACCGGATCCGCCAGGTGAGGTGGAGGCGCCAGGGGCGGCGCCGGGACTGGGCTCGCGCGGCGCTTCCGGCCGCGGGGCGTCACGCCGCGGCTCCGGACCGCGACTGCGATCGGGCGGCCGATGACCGCGATCGCGACCGCCGGCGCCGCCACCGGGACCACCGCGGCCTCCGCGGCCGCCGCCGCCGCGATCGTCGCGCCCCCGCCGCGCCTCGAAGCGCGCACGCTTCTCCTCGGAGTAGCGCCGGCGCTCCTCGGCGGTCGGCTTGATCTCGGGCACGATCAGGTCGTCCTCCGGCCACTCGACGAGGATCTTCTGCCCGATGAACTTCTCGATCCCCTCGAGGTTCAGCGCGCTGGCCTCGTCCACGAGGGCGATCGCCTTGCCGCCCGCGCCGGCTCGCGCGGTGCGGCCGATGCGATGCACGTAATCCTCCGGGTCCTGGGGCAGATCCCAGTTCACGACG
>Ga0207691_10001662_pt1 | contig 22005 bp, 22 predicted proteins | sample KBSM13metaG_FD_184327 | JGI IMG/M metagenome (GOLD analysis project Ga0207691, IMG submission 184327) | Miscanthus rhizosphere microbial communities from Kellogg Biological Station, Michigan, USA - KBS M1-3 metaG (SPAdes) (version 2) | ecosystem: Host-associated > Plants > Roots > Rhizosphere >... | reverse complement strand
TCACTTCCGCGCATCGTTCGCCACCAGCATGGCCGTGCTCGAGAAGAGCATCGAGCGCATGAAGAAGGTGCTCGAGGCCGGACCGGTGAAGAAGACCGCCTGAACGAAATGGGGACATTCCTCATTTACTTGTAACAAGCTGTAGATGAGCGGTAACGCAGACCAGCCGTGGCGGATTGTTACAAGTAAATGAGGAATGTCCCCATTTCGCGCGCCGACATCGCGGCCTGGATCGTCGCGGCGCTCGCGCTCGGTCTCATCATCGAGCTGCATCTGCTGTCGGCGCTGCTCGCAGGCCTGCTCGTCTTCAAGCTCGTCGACGTGCTCACGCCGTGGTTGCGGCTGCGGGCGCTCGGGCACGATGGCCCGCGCGTGCTGGCAGTCACGCTGCTCGCCTCTGCCGTGATCGCCGCGCTCATCGGCATTGGAATCGGCATCGCGACCCTGGTCCGCAATAGTGGCGAGAGCGTCCCGCTGCTTCTGGAGAAGATGGCGCAGATCATCGAGGATGCCCGCGCCATTCTGCCCGCCGGACTTCAGGCCTACGTACCCGAAGATTCGGAAAGCCTGCGGCGCACGATTGCCGAATGGCTGCGCACGAATGCAGGCGCGTTGCAGCTCGCCGGACGCGGCATCGGGCGCTCGGTCGTTCACGTGCTCATGGGCATGGTCATCGGCGCGCTGCTCTCGATGCAGAAGGCAGCCCAGCCGCACGAGCGGCGTCCGCTCACCGAAGAAATCGCACGCCATGCTGCGCGCCTGGCGACCGCCTTTCAACGCGTGGTGTTCGCGCAGTTCTGGATCTCGCTGATCAACACGTTCTTTACGTGGTTGTACCTTGCCGTGCTGCTGCCATTGTTTGGCTTTGACGTACCGCTGGTGAAAATCCTGCTGCTACTCACCTTTGTCGTCGGCCTGCTCCCCATCATCGGCAATCTCATCTCGAATACCGCCATCGTCGTGGTGTGCCTGAGCCAGGGCGTGCCCGTGGCAGTGGCCTCGCTGGTCTACCTGGTCGTGATCCACAAGCTCGAGTACTTCCTCAACGCCCGCATCATCGGCTCGCACATCAACGCCCGCGCCTGGGAGCTGTTGATCGCCATGCTGGTCATGGAGGCCGCATTCGGAATCACGGGCCTGATCGCCGCGCCGATCTTCTATGCTTACTTCAAGGAAGAATTGCGCGAGAAGGCGCTGGTGTGACCATGACGATCAAGGGCTCCGACCTGACATGCACGCCGAACCAGGACGCCATCGAGCGCCTGGCCGAGGCGTGGGCGTGGCTGCTCAAAGAACCTTTCGTTCCCGTGCTGTTCTCTGTTCTTGGCGACATGTTCTTCGAGCCGGACACAGGTGGCATCTGGTGGTTGAACACTGGCACCGCCGAACTCACGCGCGTCGCAGATTCCGTGGAAGACTTTCACTCGAAACTGGCGACCGAGGCCGGCGGTGAATGGCTCATGCCCGCGCTCGTGGAACAGCTGCACGCGGCAGGGAAAGTCCCCGAGCCCGGCGAGTGTTACACCTATGTCACGCTGCCGGTGTTCGCCGAAGGCAAATACGACGTCGATAACCTGAATCCCGTGCCGGCCGGCGAGCACTTTGCGATTACCGGGCACATTCTCCACGAGATTCAGCAACTGCCGGACGAGGCCAAAGTGAAACTGCACACGGTGCAATGAGTTGATCCGACTCCGATGAAAAAGCCAAAACGACAAACAACCCGACGCACGCCGGCGCGCCCGTATTCAGCCCCGGCTTTGGAAAAGGGCATCGAGATCGTCGAGCTGCTCGCCGACGAGCCGGGCGGTCTCACCATCGCCGAAATCGCCAGCAGACTGCGGCGCTCGATGAACGAAGTGTTTCGCATCATCGTGGTGATGGGACGGCACGGGTGGCTCGACAAGAATCCGGAGACGGATCGCTATTCGGTTACGTATCACCTGCTTGAAGTGGCCACGCGCGCCACACCGGCACGCTCTCTCACGAGTGTCGCGGGTCCCATCATGAGCACGCTGGCGGCACAGACGAATCAGTCCTGCCACCTGGTGGTTCGCGCGGGCGGACGCGGACTGATCATTCAGCGTGAGGAGAACGCCAGTCTCCAGGGCGGCTTCGCATTGCGCCCCGGCGCGCACGTCGATCTCGTCCGCAGTTGCTCCGGACACGTGTTGCTGGCGTTCGCGCCTACCTACCTGTACGACACGATCATCAGCCAGCTACCGCGGCCGCTGAGCTGGCCGCTATCCAAGCTCGAAGCGCGGATGGCGCAGGTGCGCAGGCGTGGCTACGAAATGCAGGCCAGCGCACGCACCGCCGGTGTCACCGACATTGGGTTCCCGATCTTTGGTTTCGACGGCCGGGTGGCCGCCGCGCTCACGATCCCCTACCTGGCGGTCATCGACAGGACCGCGCCGGCCACCGTCAACGAGGCGCGCGAGTTGCTACGAAAAGCAGCGAAACAGATATCCATCGGACTTGGCTGGTCACCCACTCGCTGAATGCTTCAGGCCTTGTAACGCAGCGCCTCGACCAGCAAGGCGAAGGCCGGAGCGTTTTGCCGGCGACTCGGGTAGTAGAGATGATATCCGGGAAACGGCGCGCACCAGTCTTCGAGCACGCGCACCAGCCGGCCCTTGGCGACTTGCGGCGCCGCTGCATCCTCGGGAACATAGGCAAAGCCGAAACCGGCGAGCGCGCCTTCGATGATCTGCGACATGCGATTGAAGACCAGTTGTCCGTCCACGCGCACTTTCAATTCTTTGGAGCCTTTCTCGAACTCCCACGCGTAGATGTTTCCATGCGTCGGCATGCGCAGATTGATGCACTGGTGCGAGAGCAGATCCTGCGGCTTCTTCGGTGTGGGAACCTTCGCGAGGTAGGCAGGCGCGGCCACCACCGACATGCGCATGTCGGGCGCGATGCGCACGGCGATCATGTCGCGCGCCACCTGCTCACCCAGCCTCACGCCAGCGTCGTAGCGCTCGGCGACGATGTCGGTGAGCGCGTAATCGACGCTGATCTCCACCTTGAGATCGGGGTACTTGGGCAGTAGCTTCGCGATCTTCGGCCACAGCACCGCTTCGGTTGCGTGCTGGGCCGCCGTGATGCGAATAGTGCCACCCGGCTTCTCGCGCAGTGCGTTTAGCGCTGTGAGCTCGCTTTGGATCTCTTCGAACTTGGGGCCAATGGATTGTAAGAGTCGGTCACCCGCTTCTGTCGGCGCCACCCTGCGCGTGGTGCGCGTCAACAATCGCACACCGAGTCGCGTCTCCAGGCTGCGCATCGCGTGACTCAGCGCGGATTGTGAGACGCCGAGCTGCGCTGCAGCGCGCGTAAAGCTCTTTTCGCGCGCGACTGCGAGGAAGGCGAACAGATCGTTGATGGCCTGGCCACGCATTGATGAATTCCTCTCACATGTTCGTGCGGATTCTGCCATCTAATCATCTCGCTCCGCACTTGATACCTTTGTCATCACCGCTCCTCACATGAGAGTTCCCCATGCAGACCCGCAAACTCGGTAACAGCGATCTCGAAGTGTCCACCCTGGGACTGGGATGCATGGGCTTGAGCTTTGCCTACGGGCCCGCCACCGACCGGCAGGAGGGCATACACTTGCTGCGCACCGCGGTGGAACGCGGAATTACGTTCTTCGACACGGCCGAGGTCTACGGTCCGTACACCAATGAGGATCTGGTCGGCGAAGCGCTGGCGCCCTTTAAGGGCCAGGTGAAGATCGCCACGAAGTTCGGCTTTCGAATTGGGGGCGAAGGACTGGATAGCCGCCCCGAACACATCCGGGAAGTTGCCGAGGCGTCACTCAAGCGGCTTCGGATCGACACCATCGACCTCTTCTACCAGCATCGCGTCGATCCGAACGTGCCGATCGAGGAAGCGGCCGGTGCGGTGAAGGAACTCATTCGCGCGGGCAAGGTGAGACATTTCGGTCTCTCGGAAGCGAGCGTGCAGACCATCCGTCGCGCGCACGCGGTGCAGCCCGTGACCGCGCTGCAGAGCGAATATTCATTGTGGTGGCGCGAGCCGGAAAGCACGATTCTGCCGGCGCTCGAAGAACTCGGCATCGGCTTCGTGCCGTTCAGTCCGCTCGGGCGGGGCTTTCTCACGGGCAAGATTGACGCGAGCACGCAGTTTGCCGCCGGCGATTTTCGCAATACAGCGCCGCGCTTTTCAGCCGATGCCCGCAAGGCAAATCAAGCGTTGGTCGATGTACTTGCGAAGCTCGCGGCGCAACGCAAGGCCACACCCGCGCAACTGGCGCTCGCGTGGCTGCTCGCGCAGAAACCCTGGATTGTGCCCATTCCGGGCACCACGAAGCTGTCGAGACTCGAAGAAAACATTGGCGCGGCGGCGATTGTGCTCTCGCCGGATGATCTGCGCGAAATTGAAATTGCCGCCTCACCCATTGCCATCCAGGGCGAACGGTATCCCGCGCACATGCAGGCGCTGGTCGATCGTTGAGGAATACCATGAGACACGCGGCGACGTTGTTAGCTCTCGGAATCGCCAGTGCTGCGGTTACCGCCGACGCGATGAAACCGCAACTCACCGTCATGCGCATTTCAGATCGGCCCACCATCGAAGGGCCGGCGGCCAATTTCACCGGCAACACGAAGATCGACCGCCAGGTTCGACCCGAAGATCCCGCCCGTCCGCTGGGATCGATGGTGTCGTTCGAGCCCGGCGCACGCACAGCGTGGCATACCCATCCGCTCGGCCAGACTCTGATCGTGACTTCGGGTTGCGGCTGGATCCAGGTCGAGGGAGGCAGGAAAGAAGAGATCCGCGCCGGCGATGTGATCTGGACTTCCCCGAATGCGAAACACTGGCACGGCGCGCAACCGGGATCGGCCTTGTCGCACTACTCCATCGTCGAGACGTTGAACGGCAGCAGCGCTCAGTGGATGGAAAAAGTTTCCGATGAGCAGTACGGACCGAAGGATGCCACCACATGCAAGACACCCAGGACATAAACCGGCGCGAATTGCTGATTCTCGGTGCGACCTGTGCCGCCGCGACGGCATTGCCGTGCGCGGAAGCCGCCGAGGCGTCAGGAACCGCGGCGCCCGTCATCGCGAAGGTCACCTTCGAGGTCAACGGCAAACAACAAACGTTGCAGCTCGACACGCGCACGACCCTGCTCGATGCGCTGCGCGACCATCTGCATCTCACCGGTACCAAGAAAGGCTGTGACCATGGTCAGTGCGGCGCGTGTACGGTGATCGCCGGCGGCCGGCGCATCAATTCCTGTCTCTCGCTCGCCGTCATGCACCAAGGAGACCGCGTCACCACGATCGAGGGACTCGGGACGCCGGACAAACTACATCCGATGCAGGCTGCGTTCGTCAAACACGATGGCTTTCAATGCGGCTATTGCACGCCCGGTCAGATCTGCTCGGCCGTTGCCGTGCTCGATGAAATCAAGGCCGGCATACCGAGTCATGTCAGCGCGGATCTGCTCGCGCCGCCCAAGGCCACGAATGCCGAACTGCGCGAGCGCATGAGCGGCAACATCTGCCGCTGCGGCGCGTATTCGAACATCGCGGAAGCCATCTCCGAAGTCGCCGGGAGCGCGGCATGAAAACCTTCAGCTACGAACGCGCGAAGACTCCCGCCGAAGCCGCCGCCGCCGCCGAGCGAATTCGCGGCGCGAAGTTCATCGCCGGCGGGACCAACCTGCTCGACCTCATGAAACTCGAGATCGAGACGCCGACGCATCTCATCGACGTCAACAGCCTGGCGCTCGACAAGATCGAAGTGCTGCCCGATGGCGGCCTGCGCGTCGGCGCGCTGGTGCGCAATACCGATCTCGCGGCCGATGAGCGTGTGCGCCGGGAATATCCTCTGCTGTCGCGTGCCCTGCTGGCGGGCGCGTCGGGACAACTGCGCAACAAGGCGACCACCGCAGGTAACCTTCTGCAACGCACGCGATGCGCCTATTTCTACGATCCCAACCAGGCCTGCAACAAGCGCCAGCCGGGCAGCGGTTGCAGCGCCATCGGCGGCATCAGCCGTCAGCACGCGGTGATTGGAGGCAGTGAGGCCTGCATCGCCACGCATCCGAGCGATATGGCGGTGGCCATGCGTGCACTCGATGCGAGCGTCGAGACGGTGCGGCCCAATGGCGCAACCAGCAAGATTCCCATCGCGAAATTCCACCGCTTGCCGGGTGAGTCGCCGCACATCGAAACCAGTCTGCAGCCCGGCGAATTGATCACTGCCGTCACGCTGCCCAAGCCCGTAGGCGGCACGCAGCTCTACTACAAGGTGCGCGATCGGGCCTCCTATGCGTTCGCGCTGGTATCGGTGGCGTTGGTCCAGCAAAGCGACGGCACGGGCCGTGTCGCGCTCGGCGGCGTGGCGCACAAACCCTGGCGCGTGGAGAGCGCCGAGCAGAATCTGCCACGCGGTGCGAAAGCCACCGCCACCGCCCTGCTCGACGGTGCAAAACCCACGCCTCACAACGAATTCAAGGTGACGCTCGTGGAGCGAACGCTGGCCGCGGTGCTCGCGCACGCGAAGGAGATGCGGTCATGAAATTTGAAACCGCCGCCGGAAGCAATCCGCTCGACCAGGCCAAGGTGCTGGGCCGCGCGACGCCGCGCATCGAAGGACCGCTCAAGACCACCGGCACCGCACGGTATGCGTATGAGTGGCACGAAGAAGTGCCGAACGCCGCCTATGGCTATGTGGTCGGTTCGGCCATCGCCAAAGGGCGCATCGTTTCGATCGACGTGCACGGCGCCAAATCGGCACCGGGTGTGATCGGCGTGATCACGGCGTCCGAGGCTGGACCTCTCAAGAAAGCCGCGCTGAACACCGCCCATCTACTTGGCGGGCCCGAGATCCAGCATTACCACCAGGCCATTGCCGTCGTGGTCGCGGAAACTTTCGAGCAGGCACGAACTGCGGCGCAACGCATCCAGGTGAAATACGCACGGACGCCGGGTGCGTTTGATCTCGCGGCAGCCAAAGACTCCGCGCAACCTCAGCGCATCACCGGCGGCCCGCCCGATACCGCGGTGGGCGATTTCGAAGCGGCGTTCGCAGCCGCGCCGGTGAAGCTCGACGCCACTTACACCACGCCCGACCAGGCGCACGTCATGATGGAACCGCACGCGTCCATCGCTTCGTGGTCCGGCGACAAACTCACCCTGTGGACCTCGAACCAGATGGTGGACTGGGCGGTGCGCGACATGGCTTCCACGCTCGGCATCCCGAAAGCCAACGTGCGCGTCATCTCGCCCTATATCGGCGGCGGGTTCGGCGGAAAGCTCTTCCTGCGCGCGGACGCCTTAATGTCGGCGCTGGCGGCGCGCGCACTCGGCCGACCGGTCCGGATCGCGCTGCAGCGGCCGCTCATGATCAACAACACAGTGCACCGCCCTGCCACGATCCAGCGCGTACGCTTCGGCGCAACGCCGGACGGGAAATTCACGGCGATTGCGCAGGAGAGCTGGTCGGGCGATCTGCCGGGCGGAAAACCTGAGTCCGCTGTGCGGCCCGGACGCATTCTGTATGCCGCGCCGCACCGCATGACCAGGACGCGCCTGGCCGTGCTCGACCTGCCCGAAGGCAACGCTATGCGTGCGCCTGGTGATGCGCCGGGCCAAATGGCGTTCGAACTCGCCATCGACGAGATGGCCGAGAAGTTGAGGCTCGATCCGATCGAATTCCGCATTCTCAACGACAGCCAGGTCGATCCCGAAAATCCGTCGCGCCCATTTTCCAATCGCAGGCTCACTGAATGCCTGCGCGTGGGCGCGGAGAAATTTGGCTGGAGCCGGCGCAATCCGGAACCGGGCACAACGCGCGATAAGCAGTGGCTCATTGGTTTAGGCGTCGCGTCCGCCGTTCGCGACAGCCCGGTGCAGAAATCTGCCGCGCGCGTCAGGCTCAATTCGCAAGGCGTCGTCACCGTCGAGACCGACATGACGGATATCGGCACGGGGAGCTATACCGTCATCGGCCAGACCGCGGCGGAGATGATGGGCGTGCCGCTCGCGAACGTCGTCGTACGCCTGGGGGACTCATCGTTCCCAGTTTCCTGCGGTTCCGGCGGGCAATGGGGTGGCAACAGCTCGACCGCCGGCGTCTACGCCGCCTGTGTGAAACTGCGCGAGGCCGTCGCGCAGAAGTTAGGCCTCGATCCGGCCAAGTGCGAATTCATCGACGGCGAAGTTCGCGCCGGCAAGCGCTCGATGCCGCTGGCGCAGGCGGCGCGTGAGGGCGAGCTCGTCTCCGAAGATGTCATGGAGTTCGGCGATCTCGACGACAAGAACCGCCTGTTCAGTTTTGGCGCGCATTTCGTCGAGGTCGGCGTTCACGCGTTCACGGGCGAGAGCCGTGTGCGCCGCATGCTCGCGGTGTGCTCGGCGGGGCGCATCCTCAACCCGACTTCCGCGCGCAGCCAGGTCATCGGCGCGATGACCATGGGCGTGGGCGCCGCGCTCATGGAAGAGCTCGCCATCGACAAACGCCACGGGCTTTTCGTGAACCACGATCTGGCCAGCTATGAAGTACCCGTGCATGCCGACATTCCGCACCAGGAGTGCATTTTCCTCGAAGAAACCGATCCGCTGTCCTCGCCCATGAAAGCCCGAGGCGTCGGCGAGCTCGGCATCTGCGGAGTCGGAGCGGCCGTCGCCAATGCGATCTACAACGCCACCGGCATTCGCGTGCGCGACTACCCGATCACGCTCGACAAGCTTCTCGGGGGGCTTCCAGCCTAGCGCTTGTCCTGCGTCAAATCTGCTTCCCGTCGGACATGGACGGGCTGCGAGGCACGGCAGGCTGCAGACATGCGCTACCTCGCCCTCTGCACGGACTACGACGGCACGCTTGCCCATCACGGTCTCGTCGACAAACCGACCATCGCAGCGCTCGAAGAATTACGAGCTTCGGGACGCCGGCTCGTCCTGGTGACTGGCCGTGAAATGCCGGATCTGCAAAAGGTATTCGAGCCGTTAGACCTCTTCGACCTGGTAGTCGCCGAGAACGGCGCGCTCATCTACCGGCCCGCAACTCGCGCGGAACGTTTGCTGGTCGATGCACCTTCGCAGCGCTTCATCGAGGAGTTGAAACGCCGTGGCGTGGAACGTGTGTCGGTCGGTCGATGCATCGTCGCCACTTGGCAACCGTATGAAAAAATAGTGCTGGAAACGATCCGCGATCTCGGGCTCGAGTTGCAGGTGATCTTCAACAAAGGCGCCGTCATGGTGCTGCCAGGCGGCATGAACAAGGCGTCCGGCCTGAAGGCGGCGCTCAAAGAGCTCAACATTTCATTGCACAACACCGTGGGCGTCGGTGACGCGGAAAATGACCACGCCTTTCTGAGCATCTGCGAATGCTCGGCGGCGGTGGCGAACGCCTTGCCCGCCGTCAAGGATACTGCGGACGTGGTCCTCAGGTCGGAGCACGGCGCGGGTGTAACCGAGCTGATCAGGGAACTGCTCGCCGACGACCTCGCCAGCCGCGCGAGCCTGTTGCGAAGGCACGAGATCCTGCTCGGCAAGGACTCTCACGGCGCCGAGCTGACGCTGCCGCCCTATGGAGTCAGCGCACTCCTCGTGGGCACCTCTGGCGGCGGTAAGTCGACGCTCACCACCGGTCTCATCGAACGTCTGAACGCAAAGCATTATGGGTTCTGCGTGATAGACCCCGAAGGCGACTACGACGTACTCGAGAATGCGGCGGTGTTAGGCAGCCCGGATCGCGCGCCCTCCGTCGATGAATGCATGCAGATACTGGCCAAGCCCGGTCAGAACGCAGTCATCAATCTGGTTGGGCTGAAGTTCAGCGATCGCCCGGCTTTCTTCATGACGTTGTTCGCGCAGATCCGGGACTTGCGCACGAGGACCGGACACCCGCACTGGCTCATCGTCGACGAAGCACACCACGTGTTGCCCGCGGACTGGAAGCCAGCGGATGTCAACCTTCCCGTGGAACTCAATGGGGTGTTCATGATCAGCGTAAGCCCCAGCGCCGTGTCAACGACGGCCGTCAAGCTGGTCGACACCGTGATCGTCATCGGCGACGAGCCGACGTCGATGCTGCGTGAGTTCGCGGAGTCGAATGCAACACCGGCGCCGGCGTCGCCCCTGAGCAGGATTCCGAAAGGCGAGGCGATCATCTGGCGCAAGGCGCGTAAAGACCCACCGCGGCATTTTGTCGTCGAGCCTTGCACTGCCGAGCGGCGGCGGCACGTGCGCAAGTACGCCGAAGGTGCGCTGCCCGAGGACCGTTCCTTCTACTTCCGCGGCCGCGAAAACAAGCTCAACCTCCGCGCGCAGAATCTCATCGCGTTTACCGACCTGGCGGACGGCGTCGATGCGGACACATGGCTGTATCACTGGCAGCGGGGCGAGGTCTCGGGCTGGCTGCGCCGCTGCGTGAAGGACGAGGAGCTTACGGACCAGGTGCAGGCATTGGAGAAGCAGGTTCCCGACGATGCGGATGCGTCACGCAAGGCGGTGCGAGAGGTCATCGAGCGCAAATACACGTTGCCCGCGGAGCATTCGCGGACCCCATGATCGCGAGGCCCGCAAACCATCAGCAGCTGCTCGCCGAGCGAGATGCACGCCCCTGACTCATGAGTGCCTGAAGCTCTTCGAGATCCAACGGCTTTACAAGATGAGCGTCGAATCCCACAACATACGCGGCCTTTTGATCTTCGTCGCGTCCGTGTCCTGTCATCGCGACGAGCAGCATTTCGGGATATCGCTTGCGCAATGCACGCGCGACCTCGTACCCGGTGATGCCCGGAAGCCCGATATCGACCAGCGCGATCTCGGGATGAAAAGTCTCGACCGCTGCGATCGCCTCCGGGCCGCTGTGCGCGACTGAAACGTCATGACCCCAGTGCTGCGCCAGCATGCGCATCGTCTCGACGGCATCGACGTGATCGTCGACGATGAGCACGCTTCGGCGCCGCGCCGGCAATGCGCTTCTCGTGCTGCTGCAAGGCTTGTCTGCGCGGGGTTCCGCGCGCTCCGATACCGGCAAACGGACTATGAATTCCGTGCCGTGACCGAGTCCTGCGCTTCGCGCTTCGACTGTGCCCTGATGCAGCTCGAGCACCCGACGCACCAGCGTGAGGCCGATTCCGAGGCCGCCGCCCGAGCGCGTCATTGATCTATCCACCTGTTCGAACAGCCCGAAGATGTGCTCGCAATCAGCGTTGGCGAGGCCGATTCCATTGTCGAGCACACTCAATACCGCTTGTTCGCCCTGCTCGGTGAGATTCACTTCGATGCGACCGCCCGGGTTTGTGTATTTGGCCGCGTTTTCGAGCAGGTTCGAAACGACCTGCTCGAGCCGCACGGCATCGCCGTCGACATACACGGGTGAGGAAGGCATGGAAATCTTCAGCTCATGGCGCCTCGTCTCCATGCGAAACCGGACTGACTCCCCTGCGTCCCGGACGACCGCGGTCAGATCCACCAGCGCGTTTCGAAGTTCGAGATGACCGCGGTTGATCCGGGCGAGATCCAGCAGGTCGTCGACCAGGCGCACCAACCGTCGAGTCTGCCGCTCGATCATGGTGTAAAGCATCGCTGGCGGACCACCGAACGATTCCCGCTGGAGCAGGTGAATTGCATGCGTGATCGGAGTCAGCGGGTTGCGAAGCTCGTGCGCAAGCATTGCCAGAAACTCGTCCTTGCGCTGGCTGGCACACATCGCTACTTCGCGCACACGTGTCAGTTCCGAATTGAGGCCCGCAAGTTCGCGATTTTGCTTCAAGAGGTCTTTGCTCGTAGTGGTGAGGGCCTCCTGCGTCTCCAGCGTCGTCTGCAAAAAGTCTCGCGTCGCCTCGAGCTCATGCGTCAGCTGCGCGATGCGATGATCCTTCTCCGACTCCGTGAGGTTGGCCGTTTGCGGCTGCTGAAAGCGCCTTGCGCTCGCCAGCGATGCAATAGTGATGCCGCCACCGGAGGCGGCATCCGCCCGCACATCCGCGAGGGACGTCAACAACACATCGACCGGACGCTGAAGAGAGTTCGCCGCGTCGCGAGGCAGCAGTTGAAAATGATTGTCGACCAGCGTGAGGCTTTTGTCATCCGGTACGACGAACACCTTGTTCGGCATCGGCTCGAGACCGTCCTCGATCTGCGCAACAGGCATCGTCGTCTTCATCGCTAACAACTCGGCGAGCAGCCTCTTGTGCTCCCGATCGTAATGCTGGGCGACTACAAAGGCCGCTCCCGTCGTGGGAGGCAAAGCCGAGAACAACTCGCACATCGCTTCGAGTCCGTCAGCGGACGCGCCTACCGCAACGATGGGAATAGTCATGATCTTATCCTGAAGGCGCGGCTCGGCATGCACTGCGTCGCAACAGGCGAGTCTTGAGAGATGACTTTGGAGCACGAGAGAGTGTCGCGTATTGGCGACCAGCGGCGCTGCTGCATCCCGCACGAACTTTCAAATCGTTTTTTCGACATCGACCCTTCGTCTGGTAGGTAGTAGCACTACACCACGGTATTGTTTCAGCGGTGCGATTCAGTAGTTTGCAAAAGTCGAAGGCCACTCTTCCATCTGATTTTCGCGCGTCGAGTTGATATCTTTGCATCTGTTGTTTCTCCCTTAAGGAATCTTCATGCAAACCCGTAAAGGCGGCGTCAGTGCCCCTGCACCAAGAACATCTCGTCGGTCAGGCGCACGCCCCATTCAAGGGCCGGCGATGTTCGCGCCGAAGAACTAGATAGCCGCGACCGGGTGAATCCAGATGGAGATTTTTGAATGGATGTTGATGCTGCTGGTGGGCGCCGTTGCGCTCACCGCCTGCGCGCGTTATCTGAAACTTCCCTACCCGTCCCTGCTCGCACTCGGCGGTGCAGCGATTGCGCTACTGCCGAACGCTCCCTCGTTCACGCTGCATCCTGAACTCGCGCTCGCCGTGTTCGTGGCGCCGGTGTTGCTGGACGCGGCTTTCGATACTTCGTTGCGCGACCTGCGACGCTACTGGATTCCCGTGCTGTCTCTCGTGGTGGTCGCCGTCGGCGTCACCACCTTCGCGGTCGCATGGCTCGCGCATTCGCTGGTGCCAGCTATGCCGTGGGCCGCAGCCATTGCGCTCGGCGCCATCGTCGCACCGCCGGATGCGGCTGCCGCCTCTGCCATCCTTCGCCAGCTGCACATCCCGCATCGCATGGTGGTGATCCTCGAAGGCGAAAGCCTGCTCAACGATGCCACCGCGCTGCTGATCTACCGCCTGGCCGTCGGCGCAGCGATGGGCAGCACATTCGGCGCGAGCGTGGTCGCGTGGCAGGGGCTTGCCGTGATTGGCAGCGTGCTCGCGGGTTTCCTGCTCGCGCATATCTACATCCGCATCGTCGAACGCGTGACCGACATCCCGAGCGCCATCATCATGCAATTCGTCGGCGCCTTCGGCGTATGGGTACTCGCTGATGAACTCGGTCTTTCCGCCATCGTCACCGTAGTCACCTTCGCGATCACCGCCGCGCGCATCACTCCGGAACGCACACCCGCGAGCCTGCGGCTGCCGTCATACGCGGTGTGGGATACCGTGGTGTTCGTGCTCAATGTCATCGCATTCGTAGTCATCGGCCTGCAGTTACGGCCCATCCTGGGCTCGCTCGACGCCGCCGAGCGCCGTCAATACGTACAGATCGCGGGACTCGTGCTCGTCACCGTGGTGTTCGTGCGCATTGCCTGGGTGTTCGCGTACAACGGCATCGCGGCACTCAAGCGCAGGTTGTTCGGCGCGGGTCGTTGGCCCGGTGAGTTCGTTCCGACGTTTGCCGGCATGACCATCGTGAGCTGGTGCGGAATGCGCGGCATTGTCACGCTGGCCACGGCCTTCGCACTGCCAGAGGGCGGCAATGGCCACCCCCCTTTCCCTCATCGCGAGCTGATTCTGCTCTGCGCATTCGCCGTGGTCGCCGGAACGCTCGTTGTTCAGGGTCTCACGCTGCGTCCGTTGATCGTACTGTTTGGCCTCAAGGACGACGGCACGGTGGAAAAGGAAATTCACGGCGCCGAGGCGCAATTGGCGCGCGTCGCCGCCGAGATCATCGACGAGGACGATTCCAACGCCGCGCAGATGTTGCGTGCGGAGTTCGTGATGCCGAGCGATGCCCAGCTCGCCGATGGCTCAGAGACCGAGAGCGCCGCGCGAAATCGTTTGCGCGCACGCATCATCGCCGCGCAACGCAAGGCGCTGGTGCGCTTGCGCCGTGCCGCAATAATCGGCGACGACGCCTTTCATCGGATTGAGGAACGCCTCGATCGCGTCGAGGTCAATGTCCGCTAGCGGCGGTCGGTTTGCGGCGTCCAGCCGTTCGCAATCTGCTTGCGAAGGAACTCGTGGCTCCAGATGCCGGCGATCGGCAGGGCTCGCTCTTCGTCGGTGAGATTCTGCCGGACGACGTTGCGCCATCCGCCTTCGATCACCCACGATTCCACCGCGCCATCCAGCTCCGCTTTGGCGCGGCGAAAGCGCTTGGGAAGTCTCGGCGGTGATGACTGCGCAACCACCTCAACCAGCTTGTTTGAAACGGAGACGGCCGCCGGATAGAACGTGACGTATCCCGTGGAGAAGAAGCCGCTCGCGAAATGCGCCACCCGGTCATGCAACTTCGGGCTCACGAGGATGGCCTCGCCATACTCGCGGTGCTCGCCCAGGAATTGCACGTAGCCAAAGCGATTCCCCACGGGCACTTCGAGGATCTCGCCGCCAACAAGTCGTTTTCTGATTCGCGCCATGGCGCGAGTCTGTCACGTTGCGCCCGGCAAGGTGGATGTTCCCGCCACTCGTGCGGCCCGCGTCCCACACCGTGAAATAGGGATTCCGCTAATATTTCAGCGTGAGATACATACTCGCCGCCGACGCCGTCATGGCCGTGCACTTCGTGTTCATCGCCTTCGCGTTGTTTGGGTCCTTCCTGGTGCTGTGGAGACGCTGGGCAATTTGGCTGCACCTGCCGGCGCTCGCGTGGGGCGCATACATCGAGCTTTCTGGAAGCATCTGCCCGCTCACGCCGCTCGAGAATCACTTCCGCACGCTCGCGGGCCAGAGTGAGTACTTCGGCGGCTTCATCACCCACTATCTCGGGCCCATCATCTATCCCGCCGGTCTCACGCGCGGTGGGCAGTACCTGGCGCTCGGCATCCTCGTCGCCATGAACGTCATCGGCTATGGACTGGTGTGGACGCGACGGCGCGCTAGAACGCCGGCAATAAGAATGCAAACACGCCGCCGGCGATAAACGATGCCAGTGAAACGCCATACAGCGCTGCGCTCACCTTGCGCAGACGCGTGCAGGCGCGCGCGGCTGCAGGATCCACCGGGCACGGCAAGCTGCGCGCGCGCCAGATCAGAACGCCACTCACCGCTAGCAGCACGCCGGCGGTGAGAAAAACGCCCGTCTTGTGCTCCGACAACCACACGAGTTGCGGGAACGATGACACCAGGCCCACGAGCACGGCACCGGCGCCCAACGAGACGAGCACGGCCGGCAGCACGCAACAAACCAGCGTCGCGGAGCTCGCTAACAACGCGCCGAAGGCGAACCCGACGTTGCGCCGCAAGGGGTCCATCATTTCTTGCCGTGCTTGAGTTCGGCCCGAACATCGGCGATGGATCGTTGCGTGCGCGAAATGCCCTTCACGTCGTATCCCGCCTCGGTGAGCGCCTTGGTGAGATCGGCATCCGCAATGTCCTGGCCCGGATGCGTGGCGACGGCAACCAACTGGTGCTCGAGGCTCACCACCACGTCTTCCGTCGCAGGATTCTTGCGCAGCGTCTTCTCGATGCCCTGCGCGCAGAACGCGCAGACCAGCCCGTAGACCTTCATCTCGATGGTGTCGGCGCTCGCGATGGCACTCGCAAACACCAGGATCGAAAACAGTAATGTGCGTTTCATATGAGTTGCTCCCGTCAGAAATTGACCATGGCCATGGCTTGCAGCTTGCCGTCATCGGTGACTCCGGCCTCGATCCAGCCCCCGCCCTTGAACAGGCGCAGTAGCAGCGCCCACTCGGTGCCTTCGTGGATGTCGCCCGTGTATTGACGCGCCTGCACTACCACCCACGTCGCCAACTTTTCGTAGTCATGCTCGTAAGGCGCGAGGCCCAACTGCAGTGTGTCGATACGATGTGAGAAGTCGGACGCCTCGTACCAGTCCGTCTTGAGCGATGCGTAGACCCGGCGCGTTTCGTAGTCGAACTGCGCGCCGGCATTGCCGGTGAACTCATGATCGTTGATCTCGCTCACGTAGGCCTGGCCCACGCCACCCCACACGAACGCGTTGGCCTGCGCCGCATCCATGTTCCAGCGCTTCGCGAGATAGTTGACGCGCGCATACGTGATCTCACGGCGCCGGTGATCGATGTCGCTCTCGAGCTCTAGATAGCCGGGCCCGAGTGACAGGAAGTACTTCGGCGCATAGAACACCTGCGCTTCTTTCATGGTGCCGGCGCCGTACTCCGCCATCACGGTCGTGCCATGCGAAAACGCGATCGGCTTGGCTGTAGCCAGCATGCTGCCGAGCGACAGCACTGCGGCGGCGGCCGTGCTAATGAACCTGTTCATGAATCCTCCAGACGCAAATCGACGAGCCCGTGCGCACCGGAGTGCACACGGCACTGATCACGAGGATCAGGCGATTGGAGGTGGCTTCAGTGGCGGATCGAACACGCGCGCATGCGCGGTGACGATCGGCAAGCTGACCCGAGGCGAGTCGGCGCGGACCTGGGACACGGAAACCGAAGCAGTGATCACGAAGGCAGCGCTGCAGGCAGCGAGGCACGCAGCGACGGAGTCCGCGCCGTCGGGGCAACACGGACAATGACCCGAATCCGCGGGCATGCTGGCCATGTCCATCATCCCGTCACATGGCTGGGCCGCATGCGAACTGCCCGCAAATGCGCTCGCGAACGGCGCGGCAGAAATCAACTGCGCCACGGCGAGCGTTTGAACCAGAATGCGCTTCCAGCGTTTCACGGGGTTGAACATAGCCTCATGCAGACAAGACCGCCAGCGGGCCCCATTTGTTTCATCGACTGCGTCTGTTTTCGCGCGACGCCTCCGCGCGCTGCAGCATCTATGGGGGGCTCGTCAATTCAAGGAAACCTCATGCGCCTGCTCGCCATCCTGCTTGCCGCCCTCCTCGCCACACCCGCCCTGTCCGCAGACGACCCGTTGGCAACCAGTGTCCGTCGCGAAGCGGAACGCCGTGCCGCCTTGCGGGAATTCTCAGGCGCTCTGCTCGTCGCCAAAGATGGCAAGCCGCTCGTCGAAGGAGCCTACGGCGGCAACGACATCGACACGCGATTCCGCTTCGGCTCCATGGGCAAGATGTTCACGGCCGTGGCGGCGCTGCAGCTCATTCAGGCTGGCAAGCTGGCGCTCGACGCACCCGTCTCGAAATACCTGTCTGACTACCCGAACAAGGAAGTGGCGGCCGTGACGATCGAGCAGTTGCTCACGCACACCGGCGGCACCGGCAACATCTTCTCCCCCGAATACTTCGATCATCGCCTCGAAACGCGCGAGCATCAGGATTACATCGAGCTCTTCGGCAATCGCGGCCCGATGTTCCCGCCCGGCTCGCGCTGGGACTACAGCAACTACGGCATGATCCTGCTCGGCCGCATCATCGAGGTGGTGAGTGGACAGTCGTACTACGACTACACGCGCGCCCACATCTTCGCGCCCCTCGGCATGACCGCGACCGGCAACGAACCAGAAGATAGTCACGTGCCGAAACTGTCCGTTGGCCAGACTCACATGGGTCCGCGCCCTGGGCCGCCAGGACCTCTGCATCCGAACACTGACACCTTGCCATATCGCGGAACTGCAGCCGGCGGCGGCTATTCCACGGTCGGCGACCTGCTCAGGTTCATGAACGGGCTCATGTCGCATCGATTGTTAGACGCCGCGCATACCGGGCTGCTCATGAAGCCGCGTCTCGCCACCGCCCGCCCTGGCAACGAACAGGCTTTGGGATTCGGTGTGCGCACGTGGCCCGATGGCGCGGTCAGCGTCGGTCACGGCGGCGGCGCGCCGGGCATGAATGGCGAGCTCATGTATTTTCCGAAGACGGGTTATTTCGTGGTCGTGCTCGCCAACCAGGATCCGCCGGCTGCCACTGAGCTCGCGGACTTCATCGTTGGCGTATTACCGGCGAAGCCGGGAAACTGAAGGCGTCACTGCGCCACAATGCGATAGCGGCTTTGCCGGAGACGTTCCCGAGATGCGCTGCCACCCAGTCCGCCTGGGGCATGACGCGATCGTAGAAGACCGTCAGCAATATCCCGGCATGCATCGCGTCCTTGCCATAGAAATTGAGCGTGGCTGTGGAACAGTTGGTCGCACCCTCGCAGTCGACTTCGTCGAAGGTGAGGCTCGGAGACTTGCGCTGGCGGAGTTCGATGGCGCTCTCGACCGGGACACCACGAACGATGAATCGCAGATTCAGCTTGGCGGTTCGCGCATTGAAGTCGACGAGAAGGTCCGCACCACTGATCGGCGCGGGATCGATGCGGACGCTGCGGCTGTCCGCATTCGCCACGGGCGCATACATGTTGTTGGATCCCGAGATCACGAAAGGCGCGCCGATCAGTCCGTAGCGAACCAATCCATCCGCCTGCGGCAGCGCCTTCGACGGAACGCCGGCCACGTACGGCATGGCGCTGAGTGAACGCGGAGACTCGTCGACCCGATCCCCGGTGACGCCCAGCGTCCCTTCCGTGCTCCAGATTCCCCAGTAGATAGAATCCCCATTGCGCCCCGCACCGATGACGTCGCCGGTTTGCAGCAGCGCGAACGGTGGCTCCGCGATGTTTTGCACGATGCGGATGGCGTCGCGGGCATCGAGGCCGATGGTCACCGAGCCCGTGAGTTCAGCGCCGCTTGCGCGCAGGTATGACTGCAGGCGCAATCCGCAGCGCTGAGAGGTGACGCTGACTCTCTCGAGCGCCGTGGGATTCAGGTCCGGGGTGCAGGGCTCAGTCTGGGCCTGGCCGCGGCTCGCGACCGTGAGCAGGAGCATGGCGATCAGTCGACGCATTTCCGGGTCTCCTCGTGCCTGCATATATAAGAGTGGCTGCCTGGGCTCCAGAATATCGGCATTAGCGATAACTTGAATATATCGGTAATACCGATATACTTCAGATATCGCTATTACCGATAACTCACTATGCAGTCCATCAACAACCCCACGCAGATCGGCGCCACCCTTTCAGGTCGCCGCAAGCATCTCAAACTTTCGCAAACCGACGTGGCGAATCGCCTCGGCCTTTCCCAGAACCGCCTCTCCGAGCTGGAAGCAAAACCTGAAACGTTGACCGTCGAACAACTGCTGGCGCTGCTCAATGTACTCGGGCTCGAGATGAGTCTGGGTGAACGCGCCGGCGGCAAATCCAGGGTTGAGTGGTAGACCATGGCGCGTGCCGCGCGTTCACTCGCAGTCTGGGCCAACGGCGTTCGCGTCGGCCTGTGGCGCCTGCCGTCGCGCGGACCCATGGAATTCGCGTACGAAGATAGTTGGCGCGCCGCAGAAGAAGCGCGGCCCCTGTCGCTGTCGTTGCCCCTGACGCTCGACGCTCACGCCCACAAGGGTGCCGCCGTCGAGGCGTACTTCGACAACCTGCTGCCCGACAGCGAGCCCATCCGCAGGCGCCTGCAGGACCGTTTCCACGCCGCCTCGCGCGGCGCGTTCGACCTGCTGGCCGCGATCGGTCGCGACTGCGTGGGCGCCGTCCAACTACTGCCGCCCGATGAAACTCCGGCCGACATCCGCAAGATCGATGCGCACACGCTAACGCCCGCGGCCATCGCGGCCGAACTGGCCGGCGTTACTTCCCCCGCGGCGCCCGCCGGCGAGCTCGAGGATTTCCGCATCTCCATCGCCGGCGCGCAGGAGAAGACCGCGTTCCTCAAGCACCAGGGCAAGTGGTGTCGCCCGATCGGTTCCACGCCCACGACCCATATCTTCAAGCTTCCGCTCGGCCTCGTCGGCAACCGGCAGGCCGACATGCGCACCTCGGTCGAGAACGAATGGCTGTGCGCGCGCATCGTGGCCGCGTTCGGCATCCCGGTCGCCCATTGCGAGATCGGTGAATTCGATGCCAGCAAGGTGCTGATGGTCGAGCGCTTCGATCGCACGCTGCATTCGAGCGGCAAGTACTGGCTGCGGCTCATGCAGGAAGACTTCGCACAGGCCACCGGCACACCTTGGCATCGCAAATACCAGGCGGATGGCGGCCCAGGACTCGTGGACATCGCGCGAATATTGCGCGGCTCGCAGGAATCACAGCGCGATCTCACCACGCTGTTTCGCGCGCAGCTCCTGTTCTTTCTGCTCGCCGCATCCGACGGCCATGCCAAGAACTTCAGCATCCGCATCCTCGCCGGCGGGCGCTTCCAGCTCACGCCGTTGTATGACGTCTTGTCCGCCTGGCCCATCATCGGCAAGAAGGCCAACGAGATTCCGCTCGAGAAGATCAAGCTCGCCATGGCGTTGCCGGGCGAGCGGCCGCGTTATCACCTGCAGAGCATCCAGCGCCGTCACTTCGAAGCGCTCGCGAAAAAGCTTGGTCTCGCCGCCGAGGCCGATGCGCTGATCGACGGGATGATCGCGGCGACGCCAGCGGCCATTGACGCGGTGGCCGCGACATTGCCCAAAGCGTTTCCGCACGCGCTGGCTGAGCGCGTATTCGGAGGCTTGGCGAAATCAGCCAGCTTGTTGGCCCGAGCAACGCCGACTGATTGATTAGCGCTGTTCTTCGAGCGAAACGAAATAGGCGGCGCCATTGCGCGGGTGTACGCTCTGGCGCATGCACACCCGAAGCCTCTTGCTGTGCGCCACGGCACTGCTCCTCGCGGCCTGCTCGACCCGCACCACCGAGCCCGCCTCCGCTTCCATCACCGGCACGGCTAGCTACCGCGAGCGCATGATGCTGCCGCCTGGCGCCTCACTCGAGGTGACGCTCGAGGACGTCTCGAACGCCGATGCGCCGGCCGACGTCATCGGGCGTGCCCAGGTCGATGCCGTAAAAGCCCCGCCCTATTCGTTCTCGCTCGCCTACGACCCCGCGCGCATCAATGCCAACCATCGCTACAACGTGCGCGCCCGCATCATGGCCGACGGCAAGCTGATGTTTCAGTCGGACGCCGGTTACGCCGTGTTAGGCAGCGGCAACGTCACGAACGTCGACATTCTGCTCAAGCGCGTGAGCGCCGAGACCAGCATTGCCAGCGCGCCGGCGCAAAACCTGCGCGGCATGTACAGCTACATGGCCGACGCCGGCTGGTTCGTCGACTGCCGCTCCGGCATTCGCCTCGCCGTTGCGCAGGAGGGAGACAACGCGGCACTCGAGGCCGCGTACTCGAAAGACCAACGCATGCCCGGCGCGCCCCTGCTCGCCACTGTCGAGGGGCGCGTCGAGGATCGCATGCCGATGGAAGGCCCCGGGCCGCGGCCGACGCTCATCGTCGAAAAATTCATCTCGATTGCGCCCGAAGGGTGTTCCGGGTCCGCGTCCACCGCGATGCTCGAGAACACCTATTGGAAACTGATGACGCTGAACAACACTTCGGTCGAATCCCCCGAGCGCGGGCGCGAACTGCACATGGTGCTGAGTTCGGAGGACCATCGCCTCAAGGGATTCGCCGGTTGTAACAGTTTCATGGGCGCCTACGTGCTCGAAGGCCCGAAGATCACCTTCAGCCGCGTCGCCGGCACGATGATGGCCTGCGCAGGCGACATGAGCGTGGAGCAGCACATTCACGAGATGCTTTCGCGCGTCACGCGATGGAAGATCTCCGGCGAAACGTTGCAACTAACCAACGATCAGGGCACGCCGCTCGCGACCTTCGAGTCGCGCTACATGCACTAGGCAATACGCAGGTAGGAAACCGCTGAAAGCCGCGCCCGAATGCGCGGCTTCACTGTGAGTGCGCACTCACGAAAAGCCTCACGGTTACTCCATTGGATTCCCTCCAGACGAAGCCAAATATGGCCC
>Ga0207691_10001661_pt1 | contig 22018 bp, 21 predicted proteins | sample KBSM13metaG_FD_184327 | JGI IMG/M metagenome (GOLD analysis project Ga0207691, IMG submission 184327) | Miscanthus rhizosphere microbial communities from Kellogg Biological Station, Michigan, USA - KBS M1-3 metaG (SPAdes) (version 2) | ecosystem: Host-associated > Plants > Roots > Rhizosphere >... | reverse complement strand
CGCAGGGGCCGCTCCGTTCGTGTGCGGGCGGCCCTTCACCGATCTGAAGAAGGGAGGACGGGCATGGGATCCGATCAGCCGTCTGCAGCTCGCCGAGCAGGAGATCGACCGGGTGTTCGGTCCGGGATACGCCGCCGCACACCCGGAATTGGTCGCCGCCGTGATGGCGGCCGCGTCGAGCGACTATGCGGTGCAGCTCGTTGCCCGCGCCATCGAGCACATCGCCGAGGCGCTGTGGTCGAGGAGGAGATTGGTTCCGACGCGGCGCGGCAATTGATCGCCGCAACCGACTACGTTTCCTCGGTCGCGGATCTCATCCGTCCCTGGATCGCGGACCGCTACGTCTCGCTCGGCACGGACGGCTTCGGGCGCAGCGACACGCGCGCGCACCTGCGGCGTTTCTTCGAGGTGGACCGGCATTCGGTCGTGGTGGCCGCGCTTCGCGCGCTGGACGATCCGCGCGCCGGCGAGGCGGCGAAACGCTACGGCCTCGATGTCGAAGGCGCCCCGCCGTGGGCGCGCTGACGCGCCTTGCGGCCATTGCGCTCTGTGCCGCGCCGCTTGCCGTGAGCGCTGCCGAGCGCAAGAAATCCGCGCCGGCGCCGAAGCCCGCGGCCAAGGCGAGCGCCTTCGACGTGGTCGAGGCTTCCATCGCCGACCTGCAGAAGGCGATGGCCGGCGGGCGCATGACGTCCAAGCAGATCACGTCGCTCTACCTCGTACGCATCAAGGCCGTCGACAAGGCGGGGCCCAAGCTCAACGCCATCATCGAAGTGAACCCGGATGCGCTCGCGATCGCGGAGGCGCTGGATGCCGAGCGCAAGGCGAAGGGCGCGCGTGGACCGCTGCATGGCATCCCGATCCTCCTCAAGGACAACATCGCGACCGGCGACAAGATGCAGACGACTGCGGGGTCGCTCGCATTGGTGGGCGCGAAGCCGACGCGGGATTCGTTCGTCGCGGCGAAGCTGCGCGAGGCGGGTGCGGTGATCCTGGGCAAGACCAACCTTTCCGAGTGGGCCAACATCCGCTCGACGCGCTCGACCTCGGGCTGGAGCTCGCGCGGCGGGCTCACGCGCAATCCCTATGCGCTGGATCGCAACACCAGCGGCTCGAGCTCGGGCTCGGCGGTGGCTGTCGCGGCGAGCCTCGCGGCAGCGGCGGTGGGAACGGAGACCGACGGTTCGATCACGTCGCCCTCCGCCGTGAACGGGCTCGTCGGCATCAAGCCGACCGTGGGGCTCGTGAGCCGCTCCGGGATCATCCCCATCTCGCGCTCCCAGGACAGCGCGGGACCGATGGCGCGCTCCGTCGCGGATGCCGCCGCGCTCCTCACCGCCATGGCCGGCACGGACCTGCGCGATGACGCGACGCGCGATGCGTCGCCCAAGGCCTCGGATTACACGAAGCACCTCGACGGCAACGCGCTGAAGGGCGCGCGGCTGGGCGTGGTGCGCAGCCAGTTCGGCGGCCGCAACGACCTGGTTTCCGCCGAGGTCGAGAAGGCGCTGAAGATCCTCGAGGCGCAGGGCGCGGTGCTGATCGACATCCCCGAGATCCCCAACGCCGGCAAGTACGGCGCGACGGAGCTCGAGGTGATGCTGACGGAGCTCAAGGCCGACATGGAGGTGTACCTGAAGGAGTGGGCGCCGGATGCCGAGGTCCGCACCCTCGCCGACATCGTCGCGTTCAACGAGGCGCACAAGGACCAGGTGATGCCGTACTTCGGCCAGGAGCACTTCGTGAACGCCGTGAAGAAGGGCGGCCTCGATTCGAAGGAATACCTGGAGGCGCTCGCCAGCAACCATCGCCTCTCGCGCGGCGAGGGCATCGACAAGGTGCTGGGCGAGAACAAGCTGGACGCGCTCATCGCGCCCACCACCGGTCCCGCGTGGATCACCGATTTCATCAAGGGCGATGCAAGCGGCGGGAGCTTCTCGTCACCCGCGGCCGTCGCCGGCTACCCGCACATCACCGTGCCGGCGGGCCTCGTGCAGGGGCTGCCGTGCGGGATCTCCTTCGTCGGCACCGCGTGGAGCGAGCCGCGCCTCATCGCGCTGGCTTACGCCTTCGAGCAGGCGTCGAAGGCGCGCAAGCCGCCGACTTTTCCGAAGACCGTCAACGGCTGGTAGCGAGGTCGGCGGCCAGGCGCTCCAGCGCCTTCGACCAATCGCCGTCCGGCGACTGTCGATAGACACTTGCGCGCGGGAACCACGGCGAGCGCTCGCCCGATTCCATCCAGCGCCACTCCGGAGGAAACGGCACGAGCACGCGCGTGGGAGTGCCGGCCCCTGCCGCGAGGTGCACGAGCGTGCTGCTCACGCCCGCGTATTCGTCCACGGCGGCGAGGAGCGCCAGTGCGTCTTCGAGGTCGCGATTCACGGCGGAGAGGTCATGCACCGGCGCGCCGATCGCTCCGGAGAGCGCCTCGACCTCGCCCATGGCGGGGTCGCGCTGGATGGCGATCCATGTCGCCTGCTTGCCGCGCAACGCCTCGCCCAGCGCGCGCACGGGGATTTCCTTGAAGAGGTTCTCGATGCGTCCCGACCTCGGTTCGCCGGCACGCCACGCGAGCGCGATCCGCGGCGCGGGACCGAGGGAAGCGAGCCGTGCGCGCATGGTGTCGAGGCGCGCTGTGTCGGGCGCGAGAGAGAGCGGCGGCACGGCCACCGCGCCTGACGGCACGTCGCCTGCCAGCATCACATCGCGCGGCATGGGGGGCAGCTCGTCCACGTGCCGGGCGAGTGCATCGAAAAGTCCGGTGCGCGCCAGCATGGGGTGCAGGCGCGCGTCGCCGACGAAGTCGAGCGTCACGCCGCGCTCGCGCAACGCGGGGGCGAAACGCAGGAAGAAGAGGTTGTCTCCCAGTCCCTGCTCCGCATGGATCGCGACACGATCGCGGCCTTCGCGGCGCAGCACCGCGGCATGCTCGCGCCGCTGCGCCCGCCACGCGTATTCCCGCCACGCTTCGTCGAACGCGCCTTTCGCGAAGAGTGCCAGCGCCAGGTTGAAATGCGACTGCGCATCGTGCTCGCGCAAGGCGATGGCGCGCCGGTATTCGCCGGCGGCCTCCTCATGCCGGCCACGCTTGTGGTGCAGCGCCCCGATGTTGTAGTGCGCGGAGCCGAGCGCGGGATCGAGCTCCAGGGCGTGCGTGAGGCTCTCGAGCGCCGCGTCGTCGCGGCCCGCCGCCTGCTCGCAGATGCCGAGGTTCATGTGCGCGAGCGCGAAGCGCGGATCGAGCTCGAGCGCCTTCGACAGGTGCCGCCTCGCCTCGTCGTGGCGCCCCTGGTCCAGCGCCACGAGGCCGCGCATGTTCCACGCCGCGGCCAGCGCGGGTTTCATCGCGAGCGCCTGCTGCGCGAGGCGATCCGCATCCTCGAGGCGGCCGATGCGCTGCATGGCGGCCGCGAGATTCGCCCAGCTTTCCGCGACCTGCGGCGCGATCGCAAGCGCCACGCGCAGGTGCGCGATGGCGCTGCCCCAATCCTCGCGTTGCGAGGCCGCGATGGCCGAGCGCGAATGCGCGGCGAGATCGAGAGGATCGAAGGGCGCTGGGGAGGCCATGTAAGCTTTCGATTATGACCGCGTATTACATCGAACGCGCGCGGCGCCAGTTCGCCGCGCGGGACCTCGCCGCCGCGCTGGAATCGTGCCGGGTCGCGGTGCAGGAAGAGGCCTCGTCCGCCGAGGCCTGGTCGCTCAAGGCCACGCTCGAGATGGCGCTGGGCCGGCGCGCGGAGGCGGTCGCGAGCGCCCGGCGCGCCACCGAGCTCGCGAGCGGCGACGCGAAGGCGTGGTACCTGCTCGGCAACGCGCTATCCGATGCGGGCGAACGCGAAAAGGCGCGGGACGCGTTTCGTGCCTCGGTGAACGCGGCCCCCGCGTGGGGCATCGCGTGGAATCGCCTGGGCACGGTGCTCTTCGAGATGGAAGACGCGGCCGGGGCGGAAGCGGCATTCGCCCGGGCGGTGGAGACGGACCCGGGACATGCGCGAGCCTGGAACAACCTCGCGCATGCGCGCATGCAGCAGAGCCGCTGGGATGACGCCGAGGCCGCATTGAAGCGCGCGCTCGCGATCCAGCCCGACTACGACGTGGCGTTCACCAATCTCGCGCGGGTGGAGCAGGCGCGCGGCAACAACGCGCGCGCCGCGGAATACGCGACCGTGGCCGAGCGGCTGCGCCAGCTGCCTAGCGTGCGCGATAGCTGATGCGGTAGATCGCGTCGCCGGTGTCGTCGGACACCAGCAGCGCGCCATCCGGCATCACCAGCACGTCCACCGGCCGGCCCCACGCCTCCTCGGTGCCCTTGTCGAGCCAGCCCTCGGCGAACACGCCGTAATCGACGACCTTGCCGTTCTCGACGCGCGCCTGCATCACGCGGTAGCCGCTCTTCTTCGAGCGGTTCCACGAGCCGTGCTCGGCGATGAAGATGCGGTTCGCATATTCCTTCGGGAACATGGAGCCCGTGTAGAAGCGCATGCCGAGGGAGGCCACGTGCGCGCCGAACTTCTGCGCGGGCGGCGTGAACTCGGAGCACGCGCGCTTGCCGCCGAACTCCGGATCCTTGATGTCGCCGCCGTGGCAGTACGGGTACCCGAAATGCATGCCGGCACGGGAAGCATGGTTCAGCTCGTCGGGCGGCACGTCGTCGCCCAGCATGTCCCGGCCGTTGTCGGTGAACCAGAGCTCCTTCGTGCGCGGATCCCAGTCGAAGCCCACGCTGTTGCGCACGCCGCGCGCATAGACCTCCATCGCCGAGCCGTCGGGCTTGATGCGCGTGATCGACGAATAGGGATCGTCCTTCTCGCAGATGTTGCACGGCGCGCCTACCGGCACGTAGAGCCAGCCGTCCGGGCCGAAGCGGATGAATTTCCAGCCATGGTGCCTGTCGGTCGGGAACGTTCCGTAGACCAGGGCGGGCTTGGGTGGATTGGCGAGGCTCGCTTCGATCGCGTCGTAGCGCCACACCTTGTCCACCTCGGCCACGAAGAGCGCGCCATCCTTCATCGCCACGCCGTTGGGCATGTTGAGGCCCCGGGCGATGGTGACCACTTGGGTAGCCTTCTTGCCGTCGTGCTTCACGGCGTACACGTTGCCCGCGGAGCGCGTGGAGACGAAGAGCGTGCCCTGGTCGCCCAGCGCCATGGAGCGCGCGTTCTTCACGCCTTCGGCGAACACTTCGATCTGGAATCCCGGCGGCAGCTTGATGCGTTCGAGGTCGATGCGGGCGAGGGCGGGGGAGGCGAGGAGCGCGGCGGCGAGGAAGCAGGCGATGCGGTTCATTTGGGTTTGTTCCAGGATTTCAACGTTGACCATGCGAGGAGGCCGGAAATTCCCGCGAGCACGGTGCCCGACCAGAAGGTCGCGTCCGGACCCACGAACTGCCAGAGCGCCCCGGCGAGCGCGCTGGCCGCGAGCATGGCGATGCCGCTCGCAAGGTTGAAGGCGCCGAAGGCCGTGCCGCGCAGCTGCGGCGGCGACGCGTGGGCGATCATCGCCGAGAGCAGCCCCTGCGTGAAGCCCATGTGCAGTCCCCAGAGGGCGATCCCCGCGCCGAGCATGACCATGCCGTCGGCCATCGCCAGCACGATATCGGCGGCGATCAGCATCGCGATGCCGGCGTAGAGCAGCACGGCGGGACGCATGCGATCGGCGAGCTTGCCGACCGGATAGGCGGTGGCCGCGTAGACGACGTTCATGCCGACCAGCACGAGCGGCGCCAGCGCGACCGCGAGGCCGAGGTCCTGCGCGCGCAGGATGAGGAATGCCTCGCTGAAACGCGCAAGCGTGAGGGCCGCGCCCGCGGCGGTGACCGCCCAGAAGGCCACGCCCAGCTTCTTCAGCGTCGCGCGCTCGAGCTTCACCTTGTCCGCCTTGTCGTTGCCCACAACAGGCGGCTCGCGCACAGCGAACAGGATCAGCGCGAAGGACAGGGCCGCGGGAATCACCGCGACCCAGAATACCGCGCGGAAGTTGTCATCCCAGGCGAGCATCAGCGCCATGGCGAGCAGCGGACCGGCGAAGGCGCCCACCGTGTCGAGCGATTGGCGAAGCCCGAACGCCGCGCCGCGCAGCTCCTTCGGCGTGAGGTCGGCGATGAGCGCATCGCGTGGGGCGCCGCGGATGCCCTTGCCGATGCGATCGAGGAATCTCGCGGTGAACACCAGCCACGGTCCCGTAGCCAGCGCGAAGAGCGGCTTCGAGAGCGCCGCGAGCCCGTAGCCGAATGCGGTGATCGACTTGCGTTTGCGCCAGCGGTCGGAGAGCGCGCCCGAGAACACCTTCACGATGAGCGCGGTGGATTCCGCGATGCCTTCGATGATGCCGACGGTGAGCGCGGACGCACCCAGCCCCACCGTGAGATAGAGCGGCAGGAGGCTGTGGATCATCTCCGAGGAGATGTCCATCAGCATGCTCACGAAGCCCAGCGCCCAGACGCCGGCCGGGATTCGGTTACGATCGCCCATCCATCAAGCCTTCCTCATTGCAATGGCCGAAACCGACGAGAAGAAAACCGACAAGCCCGCCGAGAGATTACCCGAGCTCGCGGACCAGATTTCCATTACGCGACACAAAGCTCGCATCGGCCGACGCGAGATCGCCTACACCGTCACGTGCGGCACGGTCGTGATGAAGGAGGAAACCGAGAAGGAGGGCAAGAGCGAGGGCGAGAAGGCGCGCGCGCGCGTGTTCTTCATCGCGTACACGCTCGACGGCGTCGAGGACAAGGCGCGCCGGCCCATCACCTTCTCCTTCAACGGCGGGCCGGGATCGAGCTCGGTGTGGTTGCACTTCGGCGTGCTGGGCCCGCGCCGCGTGGAGCTCGATGCCGAAGGCCGCGCGTCGCCGCCGCCCGGGCGGCTCGTGCCGAATGAATTCTCGCTGCTGGATGCATCGGACCTCGTCTTCATCGACCCGGTGGGCACGGGCTTCAGCCGCATGGTCGAGGGAGAGAAGGTGAAGGAGTACCACGAGTACAAGCGCGATCTCGAATCGGTCGGTGCGTTCATTCGGCTTTACGTCTCGCGTTATGGCCGCTGGTCGAGCCCCAAGTTCCTGATCGGCGAGTCGTACGGCACGACGCGCGCCTCGGGACTCGCCGGCCACCTGCTCGAGCGCTACGGCATGTACCTGAACGGCGTGATGCTGGTCTCGTGCGCGCTGGACTTCGCGCTGCTGCGATTCGACCCGGCGAACGACCTGCCGCCGACCCTCTTCCTGCCGACGTACTGCGCGACCGCCTGGTATCACAAGCGGCTTGCGCCCGACCTGCAGAAGAGGACGCTGCGCAAGCTGCTCGACGAGGTGGAGGCGTTCGCGGCCGGTGAATATGCCGCGGCGCTCTTCCAGGGCGCGCGGTTGCCGTCGAAAGCGCGCAAGGACCTTGTGAGGAAGCTCGCGCGCTACACGGGCCTCTCGCCCGAATACATCGAGCGCACCGACCTGCGCATCGAGATCTTCCGCTTCTGCAAGGAGCTCCTGCGCGACCAGGGTCGCACGGTAGGACGCCTGGACAGCCGCTACACCGGCATCGACCGCGATTCGGCGGGCGAGGAGTTCGAGTTCGATCCCGCGATGGTGGAGATCTACGGCGCGTATGCCGCCGCCGCGAACGACTATTACCGCAACGACCTCAAGTTCGACGCCGACCTGCCCTACGAGGTGATCAAGCCGCTCTACGTCGACTGGGGCTGGAAGGATTACGCCAACCGCTACGCCGCCGTCGGCGAGACGCTGCGCAAGGCGATGTCGATGAACCCGCACATGCGCGTGCTGGTGGCGAGCGGCTATTTCGATTTCGCCACGCCGCACTTTGCCGCGGACTATTCACTCGACCACCTGGGTCTCGCCCCCGAGCTTCGCGACAACATCGCAGTGCCCTACTACGAGGCGGGCCACATGATGTATGCGCACCGCCCGTCGCTGGAGAAGCTGGCGACCGAGCTCAGGAAGTTCGTGACCGCCTAGGGGTTCGCGTCATGCCGCGTGCCTTCCGAGGGCCCAGGTCACGTGTTCACGCACCAGGGGTGAAGGATGGTCGAGGCGCGCGCGCAGGGCGGCCACGACGTCCGGCGCGGTAGGCGCGTTGCCCAGCGCGACCGCGATGTTGCGCAGCCACTTCTCGTGGCCGATGCGCCGGATCGCGGAGCCCTCGAAGCGCTGCAGGAATTCCTCTTCGGTCCACGAGAAAAGCTCGACCAGCGCCGCGCGGTCGAGGTTGTTGCGCACGGCGAAGTCCGGGTCGTTCGCGACGCGCGCGTACTTGTTCCAGGGGCAGACAAGCTGGCAGTCGTCGCAGCCGTAGATGCGGTTGCCCATGAGCGGCCGCAGCTCCTCCGGGATCGCGCCGTGGTGCTCGATGGTGAGATACGACACGCAGCGGCGCGCATCGAGCTGGTAGGGCGCGACGATCGCGTTCGTCGGGCAGACGTCGATGCAGCGCTCGCAGGTGCCGCAATGCTCCGTGGTGGGCGCATCCTTCGCGAGGTCGAGGCTCACGAAAAGCTCGCCCAGGAAGAACATCGACCCGGCGTCGCGTGAAAGCAGCAGCGTGTGCTTGCCGCGCCAGCCGAGGCCGCTCGCGGATGCGAGCGAGACTTCCATCACCGGCGCGCTGTCGGTGAACACGCGGTAGTGGAAGGCTCCCAGCTCCGCGGTCATTCGATCGGCCAACGCCTGCAGCTTCGCGCGCAGCACCTTGTGATAGTCGCGGCCGAGCGCATAGCGCGACACGAACGCGCTCTCGCGATCCTCGAGCGTCTCCCATGCGTCGCGCGCAGCTTCCGGCATGTAGTTCAGCCGCGCCGTGATGATGGAAACAGTGCCCGGCACCAGCTCCGCGGGACGCGCGCGGCGAGCGCCATGGCGCGCCATATAATCCATCTCGCCGTGCCATCCACGGCCGAGCCAATCGAGCAGGCGCGCCTCGTCGCGCGCGAGGTCGGTGCCGGCGATGGCGATCGCGTCGAAGCCCAGCTCGCGGCCCCACGCTTTCACGCGCGCTTCGATTGTCCTTTCCGCCACCGCATCCATTCCTCGATGGTAGCCCTCAAAGTCCACCTTCCCGACGAGCGCGCGACGCTCGCGCTCGGCGCCGCGCTCGCCACGACGCTCGAGCCGGGGCTCACCATTTACCTGCGTGGAGAGCTGGGTGCGGGCAAGACCACTGTCATCCGGGGGCTGCTTCGCGCGTTGGGCTGGCAGGGGCCGGTCCGAAGCCCCACGTACGCGTTGGTTGAAGTTTATGCAATTTCGAGGTTAGACTTGCATCACTTTGATTTTTATAGGTTCCACGACCCACGCGAATGGATCGACGCGGGATTCCGGGAGAGCTTCAACGGGCGCACTGTGAGCCTGATCGAATGGCCGGAAAGGGCCGGTGGACTTCTGCCGCCCGCGGACGTGGAAATCGACCTGGAATTTCACGAGGCGGGGCGCAATGCCGCGCTCACCTCGAAGTCGATCCGCGGGCAGAAATGCCTCGCGCTCATCGAGGAACGCTGGCCCGCCTCGTAACGTTCGCCGCTTTCGCGATCGCGCTCATCGTCGGCACCGCGGCGGCGTGGGCGGGCGAGAAGATCGTCTCCTCACGCGTGTGGCCCGCGCAGGAGTACACGCGCGTGACGCTCGAATCCGCCCGCGCGTTGAAGCACCAGTTCTTCTTCGTGAGCGATCCCCAGCGCCTCGTGGTGGACCTCGAGGGCGTCGAGCTCACCGAGGAGCTGAAGGCGCTGCCCGCGAAGGTGGGCGTCGCCGATCCGTACATCCAGTCGGTGCGGGTGGGCATCAACCGGCCCAACGTCGTGCGCATCGTGTTCGACCTGAAGACCGAGGTGAAGCCGTCGGTCTTCCCGGTGGCGCCCGTGGGCGAATACAAGCATCGCCTCGTGCTCGACATCTACCCGAAGCATCCCGCGGATCCGCTCGCGGCTTTGCTCGCGCCGAAGACCGATCCGGTGGGCGAGATGGCGCAGGCGCCGCTCGTGGTCGCGCAGGCGCCGAAGGAAGAGTCGCCGCCATTGCCGGTGGTGAAGCTCGCTCCGAAGGACACGGCGCCTGCGCCGAAAGCCCCGGAGCGGAAGGCGCCCGAGAAGAAACCCAAGGTCGACCGGTTGATCATCGTCGCCATCGACGCGGGCCACGGCGGCGAGGATTCGGGCGCGCGGGGACGCAAGGGCACCAAGGAGAAGGACGTGACGCTCGCGATCGCGCGCAGGCTGAAGGCGCGCATCGACCAGGAGCCCAACATGCGCGCCGTGATGGTGAGGGACGGCGACTACTTCGTGCCGCTCGCCGACCGCGTCATCAAGTCGCGCCGCGTGCAGGCCGATCTCTTCGTCTCGATCCACGCCGACGCCTGGGTGAAGCCCGATGCGCGCGGCTCCTCGGTCTTCGCGCTCTCGGAGCGGGGCGCCACCTCCACGGCGGCGCGCATGCTGGCGCAGCGCGAGAACCAATCGGACATGATCGGCGGCGTGAACCTGAACGTGAAGGACCCGATCCTCGCGCGCACGCTGCTGGACTTGTCCCTCACTGCAACCATCAACGATTCCCTTAAGCTCGGCCGCGCGGTGCTCACCGAACTGGGCGGCGTGAACGATCTTCACAAGGTCTCCGTCGAGCAGGCCGGCTTCGCGGTGCTGAAGGCGCCGGACATCCCCTCCATCCTGGTGGAGACGGCGTTCATCTCGAATCCGGAGGAAGAGAAGCGCCTCAAGGACTCGGCCTACCAGGACAAGATGGCCGCCGCGGTCTTCGGCGGCATCAAGCGCTACCTGGCGCAGAACCCGCCGCTAGCCCGCAGCAAACTCGCCGCGAATTGAAAGGGCACTCCGCCCGATCAACGTGGATTAACCGACGGCTGACTGTTGCATCGCCACGCCCGTGGCGGCTTGCGCCTTGAGCATCGCGGTGGCTTCCAGTGCCGTGACGGGGCGGGAGAAGAAGTAGCCCTGGAAGGCTTCGCAGTGGTTGGCGCGCAGGAAGTCGAGCTGCTGGCGCGTCTCGACGCCTTCCGCGATGCAGCGCAGCTTGAGCCGCTTGGACATCGCGATGATCGCCTCGGTGATCGAGCCGCTCGAGGCGTCTTCCGGCACGTTCATGATGAAGGAGCGGTCGATCTTCATGCTGGAGGCCGGCAGGCGCTTCAGCTGGCTCAGCGACGAGTAGCCCACGCCGAAGTCGTCGACCGCGACCAGCATGCCGACCGAGCGCAGGCGCGAGAGCGTCTCGATCGACTGCTCCACGTTGCGCATGATCATCGTCTCGGTGATCTCGAGCTCGATGAGGCGCGGGTTGGCGCCGGTCTCGCGCACGATCTGCAGCAGCGTCGAGACGAGCTTCCTCGACATGAACTGCCGCGGCGAGATGTTGATCGAGATGGTCACCTGCGGAAGCCCGTCCTCCTCCCAGCGCTTCAACTGCTGGCACGCGGTGCGGAAGACCCATTCGCCGATGGGAACGATGAGCCCCAGCTCCTCGGCGACGAAGATGAAGTCCTTCGGGAAGATCTCGCCTTTCTGCGGATCGTTCCAGCGGATCAGCGCTTCCATGCCGCAGATCTTCCCGCTCGCGATGTCGACCTGCGGCTGGTAGCGCAGGAAGAACTCCTCGTTCTCGATCGCCTTGCGCAGCCGCCCTTCGATCTCGAGGCGCTTGGAGAGGAGGAAATTCAGGTCGTTGGTGAAGAAGCGCACCGTGTTGCGGCCCGCGTCCTTCGCCTGGTACATCGCGTTGTCGGCGTGCTTGAGGAGCTGGTGCACGTCGGTCGCGTCGTTGGGGTAGTGGCTGATGCCGATCGACGGCGTGATGTGGATCTCGTGGCCGCCGATCTCGACGGGACGCGAGAGGTCCTTGATGATCTTGTCCGCCACGACGCGCGCGTGCTCGGGGCGCTCCAGGTCCGGCAGGATCATCACGAACTCGTCGCCGCCTTCGCGCGAGACCGTGTCGCCCTCGCGCACGCACGTGACGAGCCTGCGCGCCACGTCCTTCAGGATGAAGTCGCCGGTGTCGTGCCCCAGCGTGTCGTTCACGACCTTGAAGCGGTCGAGGTCGAGGAAGAGCACCGCGACGTGGCGCTGCTTGCGGCGCGCGGACATGATCGCCTGGTTGAGGCGGTCCTGCATGAGGCGGCGGTTCGGAAGCCCCGTGAGCGCATCGTGGTGCGCCATGTAGTGGATGGTGCGCTCGGTGTTGAGCCGCTCGGTCACGTCGTGCACGAGCGAGGCGAAGCCGACCACCTTGCCGTGCTGGTCGAGGAGCGGCGTGTTGTACCACTCGCAGAAGATGGTGCGGCCGCCGCGCGTCACGTTGGTGAGCGTCGCCTTGTTGCCCTCGCCGGACTGGAGCAGCTCCTGGCACATCGCCTCGGAGTTCTTGCGCTCGTCGTCGGCGCTGAGCAGCTGCGGCAGGGACTTGTCGATCGCGTCGTGCGAAGAGAAGCCGAAGATCGCCTCGGCCGCCGGATTCCACGCGGTGATGCGGCAATCCGGCCCCCACTCCATCACGGCGAGCGGGGTGCGCTCGAAGTGGATGCGCAGCTTCTGCGCGGCGAGGAGCTCGCCTTCCTGCGCCTTGCGCCGCTCGACCGATTCCTCGCGCAGCGCCGCGTTCGCCTGCTTCAGGCGCTTGCGCTCGACGTCGAGCTCGCCCGAGAGCGACTCGCGCGCGCGCCTTGTGTTGAGCGATTCCACCAGCGCCTTGTGCACTCGCTCGTGCACGTAGGGAAGCATCGCCGCCAGCACCAGGATCAGCCCCGACAGGAACATCTGGTTGCGGTCGCCCGACATGCCGAGCGTCACGGCGAGCGGCACCAGGCCGAAGAACGCCATGATCTTGTATGCGAAGCGGTGCGGCGCGTAGTAGGCGACCGCGCCCGTCATGAGCAGCGTCACCAGCATCACCACCGAGAGGCGCTGCACGATGCGCGACGCCTCGGGCAGCAGGAAGCTGCCGATCATCGCCCAGCACACGCCCGCGAGGATCGTGCCGCCGATGAAGCGGCCTTCCCACATGCCGGTCTCTTCCGGCGGCGGATTGCGGTTGAGGAACGCCTTGTAGAGGAGGTAGCGCCCGATCGCGGTGAGCGACGTCGCGACGAACCACATGAACAACGCGGGACGCGCCAGGTCCTGCCAGAGGATGCCGCCGAGGATGAAGATCACCAGCAGCGTGGCCAGGTGGCCGACGACGGAAAAACGGAACAGCAGCCGCAGTTGCTCGGCGTAAAGGGCGCTGTCGATCGTTTCCGGGTGAACCGGGACGTCGTCGTTGCGAGGGGTCATTCCTCTCCTTGCGCGAAGCGGCGCCGGACGGATTTACTGCTCGGCCAGTGTAACATTTGCCTCGTGGGTGTCATCCGCAGCTTGCCCGAGCTTCTCGTGAACCAGATCGCCGCCGGCGAGGTGGTGGAGCGGCCCGCATCGGCCCTCAAGGAGCTGCTCGAAAACAGCCTCGACGCAGGCGCGCAATCGATCTCCGTGGAGCTGGTCGAGGGCGGCGTGCGGCGTCTTCGCGTCGTCGACGACGGCGTCGGCATGGAGCGCGACGACCTTCCCCTCGCCGTGGCGCGCTTCGCCACCAGCAAGATTTCGACGCTCGAGGACCTGGAGCGCGCGGCGACCCTGGGCTTTCGCGGGGAAGCGCTGGCTTCGATCGGCGCTGTCGCGCGCCTGGCGATCGCCAGCCGTCGCGCCGGCGAGCGGCACGCATGGCGCATCGCATGCGACGCGGGCGCCGTGTCCGAAGTCGAGCCCACGCCGCTCGCGGCCGGCACGACGGTGGAGGTCGAGGATCTCTACTTCAATACGCCGGCTCGCCGCAAATTCCTGAAGAGCGAGGCCACCGAATTCGCGCGTTGCGACGAAGCGTTCTCGCGCATCGCGCTCTCGCGTCCCGCGGTCGCATTTTCCCTCGCGCACAACGGCCGGCGCACCGCGCACCTGCCGCCGGAGGACCTGCGCCGCCGCGCGGCGCGCTTGATCGGCGAGGACTTCTCGGCGGCGGCCGTCGAAGTGAATGCGGACGGCTCGCGCGCGTGTCGCGGGCCTCGTCGCTCCGCCCGGCTTCACGCGCGCGAGCCGCGACGCGCAGTACCTCTTCGTGAACGGCCGCTTCGTGCGCGACAAGATCGTGTCGCACGCGATCCGCGAGGCGTATGCGGACGTGCTGCACCACGATCGCCATCCGGCATTCGTCCTCTTCCTCGAGATCGATCCGGCGCTCGTCGACGTGAACGTGCACCCCACGAAGAGCGAGGTGCGCTTCCGCGAATCCAGCGCGATGCACCAGTTCGTGTTCCACGCGCTTTCCAAGGCGTTGGGAAACAAATTGGGGACAGACCACTTTTTGCCGCCCGGCGGAACAGCCGTTCCTCCAGATGGCAATAAGTGGTCTGTCCCCAATTTGCCCGGCATCGCGCAGCCGGCCGAGCGATACGAAGCGTTCTTCGCGTCGGCGGTGGTGGATGAGCAACGCCCGCAGGCGGCAGTGGCGTCGGAGTCGCCTTTTCTCGGCTATGCCCTGGCGCAGATTCATGGCGTGTACGTCGTCGCGCAGAACGCGGCCGGGATGGTCCTCGTGGACATGCATGCGGCGCACGAGCGCATCGTCTACGAGGGTCTGAAGACCGCGCTCGACACCGCCACGCTGCCGTCGCAGCCGCTCCTGGTGCCGATCGCGATGACCGCGACCGCCGAGGAAGTCGAGCAGGCGGCCAACGCGCGCGGGGAATTGCAGAGCCTCGGCTTCGACGTGGCCGCGGCGGGACCGCGCGAGCTCATCATCCGCGCCGTGCCGGCAATGCTCGCGGACCTGGACTCGCAGGGATTGCTGCGCTCGGTGCTGGGCGACATGCGCGAGTTCGGGGCGAGCCGCGTGCTCACCGAGCGGCGCAACGAGCTGCTCTCGACCATGGCGTGCCACGCCGCGGTGCGCGCCAATCGAGCGCTCACCGTGCCGGAGATGAACGCGCTGCTGCGCAAGATGGAAGAGACCGAGCGCGCCGGCAGCTGCAACCACGGCCGGCCCACGTGGGTGCAGTTCGCCATGCCGGACCTGGATCGGCTCTTCATGCGGGGGCGGTGAAGGCGGTCTTCCTCCTGGGGCCCACGGCGAGCGGCAAGTCGGCGGTCGCCCTGGAGCTCGCGGAGCGCTTCCCGATGGAAATCGTGAGCGTGGATTCCGCGCAGGTGTACCGCGGCATGGACGTGGGCACCGCGAAGCCGGATGCCGCAACGCGCAAGCGCTTCCCGCATCACCTCATCGACATCGTGGATCCCAGCGACGCCTATTCCGCCGGCCGCTTCCGCGACGATGCGCTGCGATTGATCGACGAGATCCACGCGAGAGGGCGCATCCCGCTCCTCGCCGGCGGCACGATGCTCTACTTCCGCGCGCTCACCAAGGGGCTTGCGGACCTGCCTGCGGCGCAGCCCAAGCTGCGCGCCGAGATGGATGCGCGCGCCGCGAAGGTGGGCTGGCCGGCGCTGCACGCCGAGCTTGCCAAGGTGGATCCGGCCGCCGCGGCGCGCATCGAGCCCAACGACGCGCAGCGCATCCAGCGCGCGCTGGAAGTGCATCGCCATACCGGCAAGCCGCTCTCCGATTTCCACGGAAAGGCGGCGCCCGAGCTGCCGTTCGAGGCCTACAGGATCTCGCTGGAGCCCTCCGACCGTTCCGCGCTGCACACGCGCATCGCCGAGCGTTTCCGCGCGATGCTGGCAGCGGGGCTGGTGGAGGAACTACGCGCGCTGCGAAAGCGCTACGAGCTCACCGCGGAAATGCCTTCGATGCGCTCGGTGGGCTATCGCCAGGCGTGGCACGCGCTCGACGATCCGCGCGACATGGCGCTGCTGGAATCGCGCGGCATCGCCGCGACGCGCCAGCTCGCCAAGCGCCAGCTCACGTGGCTGCGCGCCATGGACGACGTCGAACGCCTGGATTGCCTGCAGCCCGGCCTCGCGCACGAGGCCGGCGACCGGGTGGACCGGTTCCTCAGTCGTCCCCGTGGAACTTGAAGCTCACCTTCAGCTTCACGCGGTAGATGATCTTCCCGCCATCCACCTTCATGTCCATCTGGGTGGCTTCCGCGACGCGCAGGTCGCGCAGGGTGCGAGATGCGGTCTTCACGGCATTCGCGCCGGCTGCGGCCCACGACTCGCCGCTGGTGCCGACGATCTCGATCACCTTGTAGACGGCGTTTTCCTTGTTGCCCTTCTTGGCCATGGCTCCTCCCGTTGTGTCCGCCAAATATAAACCTAACGCGGTTTCGCGACCTTCACGGCCGCGCCGCCCTCGGAAAACATGATGTCGAGCGCATCGCCCGCGGCGAGGCCCTTGCTCGACACCCGCACGCGGCCCTCGCCATCGCGCACGATGCTGTAGCCGCGCGATAGCACGCGCGTGGGATCCAGATGCGAGAGCGCGGTGCGAAGGCGCGCCACGCGATGTTCGTGCTCGCGAAGCGGCAGCGCGCGCTTCAGGCGCGGCGCGAGCGCGTGCACGCGCGTGTCGCGCGCCTGGTGGTCGCGCTGCGCGGCGATGCGCAGGCGCCTTCCCAGCTGCGCCAGGCGCTCGCGGTTGCGCTCCAAGCGCTCCGCGGGCGTGAGCAGCCGGCGCGCGGCATGATCGAGCCGCTGCACGCCGCGCTCCACGATGCGGGTGATGTCCCGGTTGAGCCGCCGGCGCAGGGCCGCCACGGCCTCGGCGAGCGCCACGCGATCCGGGCTTGCGAGGGCCGCGGCCGCGGTCGGCGTGGCCGCTCTCACGTCAGCGACGAAATCGCAGATGGAAAAATCCGTCTCGTGGCCGACGCCGCTCACCACCGGCAGGCGCGACTCGAACACCGCGCGCGCCACGATCTCCTCGTTGAACGCCCAGAGGTCCTCGAGGCTTCCGCCGCCGCGGCACACGATCAGCACATCGACGTGGTCGTGCGCGTTCGCGGCGCGGATCGCCCGGGCAATCTGCGCGGCGGCCGCCTCGCCCTGCACCTGGGCGGGGTAGATGACGACGGGGACGCGCGGAGCCCGGCGCGACAGCGTGGTGAGCACGTCGCGAAGCGCGGCGGCGGCGGGCGAGGTGACGATGCCGATGCGCCGCGGAAAGCGCGGCAGGGGCCGCTTGCGCTCGGGGGCGAAGAGGCCGTCGGCCTGGAGCTTCGCCTTCAGCTTCTCGAACGCCTCGTAGAGCGGGCCCAGGCCCGCCTTGCGGACCTCCTCGACCGTGAGCTGGTAGGTACCGCGCGGCTCGTAAAGCGTGACGCGAGCACGCACTTCCACCTGCTGGCCGTTCTCCGGCCGGAACTCCAGGAACTGTGCGCGGCTGCGATACATGACGCACTGGACCTCGGCGTCGGCGTCCTTCAGGCAGAAATACCAGTGTCCGGAGGCCACGTTCTTCACCCCGGAGAGCTCGCCCCCCACCCACAGAGTCTCGAACTGGTTTTCCAGCAGGACGCGCACCCGCCGGTTGAGGTCGGAGACCTTGATTACGACGGCCGCAGGCGAGAGCAGGGGCACGATCAGACGGTTGAACCGGTTGGCGTAGGACGGCAGGAGGTGCGGGCGTAGGAGAAACGGTAATCCGGCGTAGGACTCTTGGAAGGGGGTGAGCGGCGGCTCCCGGGGCGAAACCTGCTATCCACCGCCTGTCAAGCCCGCCGACACCAAATTGTCATCACTTCCGAAATAAACATTCCTCAGAGGGAAAACTTCTCCAAGCTACTGATTTCCCTCAATAAACACGATACGCTCAAATTTTGAGCGGCCGAAAAAAAACCCTTTGCGATACGCCACTTGCGATGCGTGCCCGGAACCCGTCCACAGGGTTATCCACAGGCTCTGTGGATGATTCGACGCACCCGTATCGCATTTTGCAGACACTTCCGCTTCTCCTACATCCGGCTGATTTTCGCCGTGCGGCGTGAGCACGTTTTCCGGCATTTCCACGCCACGCCGCGCGCGAAGCGACGGATTCTAATCCCGCGCCCAACCGAACCAACTCCCTTGTGCCCGGGCACCCCTGCATGCACAACGGCTTGTGGAAATGGTGGCCGCGGGCTAAAGTCCACCGCAATTCCCGGGAGCAAACCGCAAGTGCTGTCCATCATCGAAGCGGCCGGCTGGCCGATCTGGCTCATCATCATCACCTCGGTCATCGCGCTGGCCATCATCGGCGAGCGTTTCTGGTCGCTGCGCACGCCCCTCGTGGCGCCGCGCGACGTCCTGCCCAACACCATCCGCGAGTACCAGGCCAAGGGCGTCACGCAGGACCTCATCAACCGCCTGCAGCGCGGCCCGCTCATCGGGCGCATCTTCGCCGCGGCGCTGGTGAACGAGAGGAGCTCGCGGGAGGTCATCAAGGACTCGGTCGAGGACGCGGGTCGCGCGGTGGGCCTCGAGCTCGAGCGCTTCCTCAACACGCTGGGGACGATCGCGACGATCTCCACGCTGCTCGGCCTCTTCGGGACGATCGTCGGCATGATCGAGATCTTCGGCTCCGCGAGCCCGACTTCGGGCGCGAACCCCGCCGCGCTCGCGCACGGCATCTCGGTCGCGCTCTACAACACGCTCTTCGGCATCGGTGTCGCCATCCCGGCGGTGATCTTCTACCGCCACTTCCGCAACCGCGTCGATACCCTGGTGATCGAGATGGAGAGCCAGGCGATCAAGCTGATCGAGATCATCCACGGCGAGCGCCGCGCATGAACTTCCGGCGGGGCCGCGTGCGGGAGGAGCCGGACATCAACCTCATCCCGCTGATCGACATCCTCATCGTCATCCTGATCTTCCTGTTCCTGACGACGACGTACAGCCGTTTCGCGGAGCTGCAGATCAACCTGCCGGAGGCTTCCGCGGAGCGCGCCAAGGACCAGCCGCAGATGCTCTCGGTGGCCGTGGACGCGCAGGGCAAGTACGCGATCAACGGCGCGACCGCGCCATTCGGCAGTCCCGCGGCCTTCGCGCAAGCGCTGAGGGACGCGGCCAAGGGCGCGAAGGACCCGGTCATCGCGATCAGCGCCGACGCCGCGGCCACGCACCAGTCCGTCATCAACGTGATGGAGGCGGCGCGGCTCGCCGGATACAACCACATCTCGTTCACGACGCAGACCCGCCGCTAGCGCGGCGTGGGCCATCGCGTGGGAGCGTGAGGGCGTGAGTTCCTGGCTTGAGCGCGAGTGGCAACGCCTGGGAGGCGGCGCGCTGCTGCTGTTTCCCTTCGCGATCCTTTTCCGCTGCATCGTCGCCGTGCGCCGCGCGCTCTACCGCGCGCGCATCCTCCCGCAGTGGCAGGCGAAGGTCCCAGTGGTCGTGGTGGGCAACATCACCGTCGGCGGCAGCGGCAAGACGCCGCTGGTGCTCGCCATCATCGAGATGCTGCAGGTGAACGGCTTCAACCCCGGCGTGGTGGCGCGCGGCTACGGACGCGTGCCGCGCCGCGAGGCGGATCCGCTGGGCGTGGTGCGCGTCTATCCCGACATCGCGACACCCGAGCTCTTCGGCGACGAGCCGGTCCTCATCGCGCGCCGCGCGCGCGTGCCGGTGTTCGTGGGCGCCGATCGTCCGGCGGCGGCTCGTGCATTGCTCGACGCGCACCGCGAGGTGGACGTGCTGGTGAGCGACGACGGCCTGCAGCACTACGCGCTGGCGCGCGACGTGGAGCTCGCCGTCATCGACGCCGATCGCCTGTTCGGCAACGGGCTGCCGCTGCCCGCGGGGCCGCTGCGCGAGCCCAAGTCGCGGCTGCGCGAGGTGGATGCCATCGTGGTGAACGGCGGCGGCAACCTGGACCTGGGCGCGCCGCGCCAATTCGAGATGAAGCTGGGGCGCGAGCGCTTCGCCTCCGTGTCGGGCAACGCCGAGATGACCGCGGAGGAATTCGTCATGCGCTCGCGCGGCCAGCGCGTGGTGGCGATTGCCGGGATCGGCAATCCGGGCCGGTTCTTCGAGCATCTCGCGGCGCTCGGCGTCGCCGCGCGCGGCAGGGCCTTTCCCGACCATCACGCGTTCCAGCCCGCCGAGCTGCGCATGCCCGACGCCGACGTGATCGTCATGACCGAGAAGGATGCCGTAAAATGCGGCGCATTCGCCGACGCGCGCATGTGGTTCATGCGCGTCGAGGCGATCCTGCCCTCCGACTTCGACGAATTCCTCCTGTCGCGCATCAAGGCCCGAGCCGATGGACGCCAAGCTGCTTGAGATCCTCGTGTGCCCCCTCTGCAAGGGGCCGCTCCTGTGGAAGAAGGACAAGCTCGAGCTCATCTGCAAGGCCGACCGCCTCGCCTATCCGGTGAAGGACGACATCCCGGTGATGCTCGAGGAAGAAGCGCGGCAGCTGCGTCCCGACGAAGAGCCGTAAGCGCCGCGCGTGCAGCCGGCGTTCCAGGTCGTCATCCCCGCGCGCATGCGCTCGACGCGCTTGCCGGGAAAGATGCTGGCCGAGATCGCGGGCAAGCCGCTGGTGGCGTGGGTGGCCGAGCGCGCGAAGCAGAGCGGCGCGAAGTCCGTGACCATCGCCACCGACCACGACGACATCGCGCGTGCCGTGACGAAGCTGGGCTGGAAGGCGCTCATGACCTCCGCCACGCACGAGACCGGCACCGACCGCCTGGCCGAGGCTGCGATGCTGCTGGGGTTTGCCCCCGACGAGATCGTGGTGAACGTGCAGGGCGACGAGCCGCTCATCGATCCACGCCTCATCCGGGAAGTCGCCGCCGCGCTCGCCGCGAAGCCCGAAGCCTCGATCTCCACCGCGGCGCACCCGATCGAGGCCGCATCCGCGTTCTTCGACCCCAATGTCGTGAAGGTCGTCGTGGACGGCGGTGGATTCGCTCAGTACTTCTCGCGCGCGCCGATCCCGTACGCACGCGACGCGTTCGCCAAATCGCGCGAAACGCTGCCGGAGGGCCTGCCGGCCATGCGCCACATCGGCATCTACGGCTACCGCGTGCGCTTCCTGCGGGAATACGCCGGCCTCGCGCCGACCCCGGCCGAACGCTTCGAGGCCCTGGAGCAGCTGCGCGCGCTGGGTCATGGCTACCGCATCGCCGTGGCCCGGTGGAATGGCCCGTTGGAGGCAGGCGTGGACACCCCGCAGGACCTGGAAAGGGTTCGGGCGAGGCTCTCGGCTTCGCTATAATCGAAGGCTTACAAGAAAACGACCCTCGGAGGGTTGGCGCATGCGTCTCATCCTGCTGGGCGGCCCCGGGGCGGGCAAGGGCACCCAGGCGACCTTCATCACGCAGCGATACCGTATTCCGCAGATCTCCACGGGAGACATGCTGCGCGCGGCCGTCAAGGCGGGCACGCCGCTCGGCATCGCGGCGAAGCAGGTGATGGATCGCGGCGAGCTCGTTTCCGACGACATCATCATCGGGCTCGTGAAGGAGCGCATCAAGCAGGCCGATGCCGCGCAGGGATTCCTCTTCGACGGTTTCCCGCGCACGATCCCGCAGGCAGACGCGATGAAGAATTCCGGCGTTCCGCTGGAGCACGTGGTGGAGATCGCGGTGCCCGACGAAGTGATCGTCGAGCGCATGAGCGGGCGCTTCGCGCACCTCGCCTCGGGCCGCACCTACCACGTGAAGTACAACCCGCCGAAGGTGGCCGGCAAGGACGACGTGACCGGGGAGCCGCTGGTGCAGCGCGACGACGACAAGGAAGCGACGGTGCGCAACCGGCTCGAGGTGTATCACCGCCAGACCGAGCCGCTCATCGAGTACTACCGCAAGTGGGGCTCGAGCGGCGACGCCAAGGCGCCGAAATACCACCGTGTCGACGGCACGAAGAGCGTAGAGCAGGTTCGAGAAACCGTCTTCGCGGCACTGGGTTAGCCGAAATGCCCCGCAACGCCTTCTACGCACAATCGGGCGGAGTCACCGCCGTCATCAATGCGAGCGCCGCGGGCGTCATCGAGACCGCGCGCAAGCATCGCAAGCAGATCGGCAAGGTCTACGCCGGGCGCAACGGCATCCTCGGCGCGTTGACCGAAGAGCTGATCGACACCAGCA
>Ga0207691_10001655_pt1 | contig 22051 bp, 23 predicted proteins | sample KBSM13metaG_FD_184327 | JGI IMG/M metagenome (GOLD analysis project Ga0207691, IMG submission 184327) | Miscanthus rhizosphere microbial communities from Kellogg Biological Station, Michigan, USA - KBS M1-3 metaG (SPAdes) (version 2) | ecosystem: Host-associated > Plants > Roots > Rhizosphere >... | reverse complement strand
CCCCACAACGAAAGATCGGGTCACAGACAGACTTTGGAACCGCGTGGTAGCAATTTGACGTAGGATTTAGGCCCACGTCATATTACATTAACTCTTACGTCACGCAATCCTGTGAGGCTCCTAGGCAAACTAACGTACCGAGGGACCACAGCTGTGGAGCATTAGAACCGCTCAAGCCGAGGCTCTGGTATGGACAAAATCCGGGGTGGCCGAAAGTGACGGAAGAAATCCCAGACCTGCCCGGGATCACGGCCGAGAGGCCATCGAGCGACTGGTCGCACTGATGGATACGGGTTAGCGAACGGCTATGGATGTTTTCGGCTGGCGCAGACTCTTGAAGAGACACCGCAGGGTAGTTGGTTATTCTGGAACGTCTTGATCTGCCACTTCCTCTATCTGTTCAATGGAATAGGCGTCAATCGAATTACCGCCGGATTCATAGCAGGTGTCGCACTTAGTGCAATTGCCCTCGTGGTGCCAGCACCAGAGATAGGATAGCGCGATGCCCAGGGCGCGTTGTTGTACCCGGTCGTCTCTAAACTTCACGATGCAAGCACGACTATGTCGGCGAAATTCGCTGAGCAAGTCCTGCCCGAAGTGGACTTGGAATGAAGCGCAAATATCATGGATCGTCTCGGGCGCCGCGAGATAGTTCCATCCAGAGAATCTGTCTGGATAAAATAATGCGTCTCGGATAAGTACAGCACGCGGGCCCCTATTAGGATCATTGGCTAAGCGGTCGCGAAATCGCCTGCTACTATTATAGGGGTCCCCAGTCTCGACGGCGGTGCGGAACTCCTGCCAAGCATGTTCGCTGATATAGCCGTGTGCCAGGACGGACAGCTCTTGCCATATGACTTCAATCTGCTGATCGAGCGACCTGATCCCCTCTTTGAGGGTCTCGGGGTTTAGCGCCCGTGTCCCGTGAAACCAGTAAATACCGCTTGGGTCGACGCAGGTTGCACCATGCTCGGCAAGACGCTCCAAAAGGAGCTCGTGCAAATTCCGATGGTCCTCAGGATGGCTGCGTGAGTGGGCGTTGCAATCAAATGATGCTATGACCTCCAGAATGCGATGTGCGGGAAGGTTGAGAAGAGTTTCAATCGAATGTACTGTCGAATCGAACGATGAACAGTCTAACGTACTCCGATTCAAGGTTCTTAAAATCATAGGCAACACCCACGTGGTGCGGCTAGGTTTTCATTCTTGATGCAAGTGCCAACGCTTTTTCCACGCTGCGTACTCTGGTTGAACAAGGTTCAGAAGTGTTCAGAAAGTCTGGCCGGACTTTCTCTTGTTTCCACTTCGTCGTGTGCGTGGTATCCGGTGGATAAGCCGCTCGTGATCCCAGGGTCACCCTGGCCATCCGAAACACAGACTGATAGCTTCATTTGGGGCGAGCCGCACGCCGTTGGCCACGCGCCACCGGATGTCATCCGTACCCTCCAGCTTGTTTACCGAATCTCAAGAGCACAGCGGGATGCCCTAAGCGCTTGCACCCCTCGGCATAGCCGGACTACCCCATGGCGATATAGGGCCGGGGGGGGGTATCTAGGCGCGACTCTGGCAGGCGGTAGCTGCCCGAGTCCATCTTTGATGTTTTACTGGGCTCTTGAGATAGGGAAACGGCTACCGTTTTGTCGTCGCCTCCTGCCCGGCTTCCTTGGGCGACTCTTTCGGATTCTGAGCCCCCTCTTTGTTTGTGCCCATGGCCTCCTTGCCCATCTCCCCATACTCCTGAGCGGTTCGTCCGGCCTCGCTCATCGCATGACGGCCAGTCTCCATATATTCCTTCCCGCGCTCAACGGCCGTGTCCCAGGCCTCACGTCCGCGCTCGGCGATCTCATCCGTCGCTCGCGACGCATAGCCGCGGATGATGCCCCGAAGCTCCGATCCGGTTTGTGGCGCAAGCAGGAGTGCGACACCAGCACCCATGAGCGCGCCGGGCACGAAGGCAGACCACTGGGTGTAGTCGCTCTCGTAGTCACGGTCGTCCATACGACGTCGTGCGCGACCGGCTTCCTTGCTTGACTCTTTTCCGCCCTGTATCGCCTCTTTGCCCGTGCGAATGTCTTCCTTGCCTGTCTGCCCATACTCACGAGCGCGTGGTCCGGCCTCGCCTGTCGCTTGACGGCCGCTCTCGATATATTCCTTCCCGCGCTCAACGGCCGTATCCCAGGCCGCCTTGCCCGTCTCCGCATAGTCGCGAGCACTTCGTCCGGCCTCGCTCATCGCTTGACGGCCGTTCTCCATGTATTCTTTCCCGCGCTCAACGGCCGTCTCCCAGGCCTCACGTCCGCGCTCCGCGACCTCATCCGTCGCTCTCGACACATACCGGCGTATCGTCCCGCGAAGGTTCGAATTCGTTTGTGTCGCGAGCAGGAGTCCGACACCGCCCGCAAGGAAGGCCCCTACTATGAAGGGAGGCCACCCGGCGTAGGAATTCTCATCATCGCGGTCGTACCTACTGCGTCGTCCTTTGTTGTACCCTTTGGTCTCATCATCTCGGTCGTGCATACTGAGGTCCTCCTTAATGTTAAGTTTGCGTCCCTCACGCCCGAAGCTGAATACCCTTCGTCAAAGCAAGCGACATGATGAAAAGATTGACGTAGGCTAAAATCAAATACGCCAGCGGTTGCCCTTCAGGAGGCCTACGCCGCTTTTTCGCTGGCAGAGGCAATATCCTCAGCCCCAGCCTTCTCAAAAATCTTTTTCGCCTTGTCGGCTTCTGTGCTGTTCTCGGAGTGCACGGAAATCAAAATATTCCCCTCCCGCAATTTCCCTTCGTACTGTTTCGCTTCGTATTCGGGAATGCCAAGTCCGACTAACGCGCCGGTGAGGCCTCCGACCGTCGCTCCGACGGCCGCTCCGCCTAGGGCGGCCATGATTGGGCCGGCGGCGACAAACGGGCCGATGCCGGGAATAGCTAAGGAGCCGATACCGGCCAGCCAGCCCAGCACGCCGCCGAGCACCCCGCCTGTCCCAGCTCCCGTCGCCGCGCCTTCCGGAGCCTTCGTGTGCTTTTCGTGAGCAAAATCTCGCGTGCCCTCGTTGTCGGGTAACAACACCGAAATCTGGTTGTTGAGAAACCCCGATAGCTTGAGGCTGTCGACGATCGTTTCGGCTTGCGGATACGTCGTGGCAATACAAAAGACTGCTTTAGCCATGAACTCCTCCTGTTATTTGGATGACTGAATTTCCAGTTCGTTCTTAAGCTGACCGCCCGCGATCGGTTTGGCTTTCGCCACAATTTTGTTGCGTTCCTCCGCGCTGTCGACAGGACCACGCAACGTGACGGTTCCATTAACCGTGATTACTTTTATATTCTTCGCATTCGTTGACAGTGAGTCATCATCCACTAACGCCTTCCGAATCTTCTGTGTCTTGTCGAGATCCTGTTGGTCGCTCGACTGATCCAGGGGCGTAAGAGTCTCTCCGGACTTGTCCCGGGCGTTTTTGCCCGTATTGTCCGCTGAATTGCGAGTCGCACTATCCTTTTTGGTTAGATCTATCTCCTTGGTCGCTGTATTCGATGTAGCTTTCTTCTCCTTACTCCGTGGGGCGTTGTCTGTGTCTTGGGATGCCGCTTGCGCTTCCGCCGTGGAAGCCTGAGACGGCTTCAGCGACCCGAACGATGTGATGATTGACACGGCGGTCGCGATGATGATGAGAAGATCACTTGGAATTCGTCGTCCCCCTCCCATATGTCCCTCCCTGTATGAGTCCGCCGGTGTTCCATAGGTACCATGTGCTTATGAAACCGCCTACGTCGATCTCCAGAAGAGAAAAGGTGTCGCGAAACGTTTCGCGGCGTGGCGGTCCGCTTTTATAATTAATGTTTCATTCTTGATCACAAGCTAACTCGAATCCCATGGTTCAATTCTTTGCATCTAACAGTCTGCACGAGTTTGGTCTCCATCTGGGGCGCGGACACCGAGTCCGCAACCTAGCCCTCACGGTGCCGACCTGCTCGGCCGACCGAATCAACTCGGTGGCCGGTTTCTCATAACCCCACGACGGCGCGACGATCGACATGTCCTCCGTCTCGGACCGTATCGGACAGGCGTACCATAAATTCTTTCTCCGCCGAGTTCAGCGGAGAACCCTTATTGATCATGTGCAACAACGTCTCAATACACAGCGCGAGATCAAATAATTCTTTTCGAATTTGTGGTCGCTCCATCGTTTCCTCCTTCGAGATACCATTTTTGGGCCAACCGGGACTCTCGCTTCGGCACGTTGAAATCAATGCAATTGAGAGTGACGTGATTGACTTTAAAAATGGAAGGACAAACCCCCTACAATGTTATGGACCGAGTAATCGCCCCGGAGTCCGCCAGCCGCGCCCGGTCCGGCTGCCCCGACATTATCGAAATTGAAGGTGGCGCGGTTGTACTTGTATTCTCCAAAAAGGGCGACGTGTTCGGTAAGAAAGTATCGGACGCCAGCCAGCCCATTGAAACCGGGCACCGCATTATCGGATGAGCTGTTGCCCCCACCGAATCCATTCGTATGCGCAAAGAACACCCCGATCCCAGCGCCGACATACGGCTGCAGTGGACAGAACATGTCTTCCTCATGCGCATAGACCTCTCTCTGGGTTTCTGTCGTCGTTTTATGGGATTCGGTTGTTGTCCGTCGGGACGGCTCGGTGCGAGACGGTCCGCATGCGAATTTGCCACGGATAATCGCGTTGAAAGCGAGAGTAGTCACTCGAAGCGAGGCGCCGGGCAGAGTCGTGCCGCCCGGACCGTTGGCGGACTGTTTTATATTCGGGCTGGTGTTAAAGCCCTCCACCTCGAAACCCAGCCAGTTGAAACGATCCGGCAGAAAGTGTCCGATTTTCAAACCGTACATACCGGAGTCGTTCAAAATAAACCCGTTGCTGGGCGCGCCAGCCACCTGGGCGTTCGTAAAGGAGGACCCCCCAAACGTGTAGCCACCGAAGCCGCCAATATAGGTTTCGTGGGGACGATGGTGTTCTTCACGCCGAACAAAAGCCGGCGGCGCGTACAACGCCTGCGCCTCCTTCATGCGTTCTGTCGTGGCTTGTGTCGGATTGCGTTCATCCGGTGTCGCTTGTGCTGGAGCGCGTTCATTGGGTGTGGTCCCTTCCGTCCCGACTTGCGCTTGACTGATGTCCGGCAAGAAGATCAGTGAACATAAAGCAGTTACTAGAAGAGTTCCTCGGCCAACCGACCTCCGTCCACTTCGTACGTTCAGCTTCATTAAAATTCCCTTTCCTTTGTTAAGAACATGTCGCATGCGTGGAGTGGACCGTAGCACTCGCGGTCGATGCGTCACTATCAGTGACAACATTGACCGCGTGTCCTGTTGCGGCTTTTTCGGGGCCCAGCAATAGCCTGACGTAGGGCGTCAGCAAGAACGTCGATTCGGCATAGGGCATGATGAGTGGGAATAATTGCGTCGCCGTACAGATCAGCGCTGGTGGACCGATGCGAGGCACCGTCTTGGCCGCACAAAGGCTGGCAATTACGTCAGCGGATGGTCGGAGTATCGCAGGAGTGTATCTGCGAATATTGTTCAATGTCGCAATGAAGGCACGTTGAGCCAAACGGCGCTGGGTGGTGATGTTCGGTCGTAGGCTGATGCATGTCCTCCCGCCCATCTGGCGTGAGCTCATCTACGGATCGCAGATCACATCTTCTAGTCAGACATGAAGCGTGCGACGGAAGCTCGCGCAAAGAGCTAGGCAGTCAACAAACTATAGGACTTGACTCTTTGGGACGTGACATTATCTGCGGTGCAGCACCATTGATGGTCATTCACAGAAAGGGGGAGACCATGGCACATGCATCGTTGGATGTTGATCGATTGCTTCAGGACACCCTACGCGGGATGAATGCTGGATGGGCCCCGCCTTGCAATGCCTATGAAGATGAGCATGGATTCCATATCGAGGTGGCACTTCCAGGCGTCGATCGGGAGGACATGAATATTCTTTTTGAAGACGGCGTCCTGACGGTGACGGGAGAGAGGAAAGAAGAAAATGCTGAACAGGCACGCCGCTATGCTGCACACGAAATCGGATGGGGGCAATTCAAGCGATCCTTCCGTCTTCCGACGTATATTGATCCCGATAAGGTCTCAGCCTCATACAAGAACGGCGTACTGGTGTTGGGGTTACTCAAACGGGAAGAAGCCAAACCTCGTCGCATTGAAATTACCTAACGCTACGCGCCGGAAGGCGAGGTGTAAGCTGGGGCGAGATGTCTTCCATCCCGCCCCAGTTCTTGCTACGTGCCGAACTGCATTCCAGGCAAATGCAAAAAGACCGCGTCTCCTCACGCCGGTGGGATAGAACCCCCGGGCGAGGCCCCCTCGTTTTCTGAGGACGTTTGCGCTTGAAGAGCTTTTTGGCGGCGGCCTAATGTCGGATCGCTTGCGCCTGCATTCCCTTCTCCTCTTAAAGCGTGCTCAAATTACAGTGGGCTTCGGCAAACGATGGGAGAAGGGTTAGGACGGTTTCATACGCCGTGATGGCCTCTCCGGTTCCATTGATCAATTAAGACGACCGCCAGATTCACGTGCCGCAACGCCTCCCGCGGTGCACATTCAACGGCCTTTCGGTAGCAGCGTTCGGCCTCTTAGTGTTATCCAGCCCCGGAGCCATTCCGCTCTTTTGGGGCAGCCTTGTTGTGTCGCTCGCAGTGGCGTTCGTGGCTGCCTACCCGGTCAACCGATGGTTGATTCGCGCCGGACGCGGCAATGCCGTCATTCATCAGCACCATGCGGCTCACTGAAGAAAGGGGGCGGCTCAATGTGGAAGAAGGCCCTCATCGTCCTTCTGCTTGTGTCAGGCGTGGTCGCGGCCTGCGCACAATTCGAACAACGTGACAAGCGGTTCTACTATCGGGCCCTGTGGAACTTTGCGCTGCGTGAGGATCTGAAGGAGCTCGACATCGATTTCAATGGCATCGACTTCGGGCATTCCCATCTGTACGAAAATCTCCTGTTGACCAACGCCGAAGATGTGCAAGCGATTGAGGACCGGGCCAGGAAGGAGACGCTGCGGTTTATCGCCTCTCGTCCGGCCCTGCCTCCGAATGAAGAGGCGATTGCGCCCACCTATATGAAACTGGCCTGGCGTGCTCAAAATACCTTTGACGAGGCGCATGCCCTCCATCGTGCGACGTACGATATCTATGTGGCGGAGTTGTCATCCGAACAGAGAGAACAAGCCCTGGAGAAAGTCCTGCGCTTTTACAAGAAAAGCCCGTACGCCATTACAGGGCACCGATTGGACCACCAAAGGCTCGACACCCTGCCGTATTCCAAGGCGTTTCGTCGGCGATTCCCGCTGTTCAACGCGACGATTTGGGCCTATCACTATCTCCAAATTGCGGTGTATGACCCGTTGGCGGCGGCACCGGATCTCAAGTCCAAACAGCAGGCTGTCCAGCCGATCCTCGACCGCTATCATCGCTATCTGGCCGAGCCTCCAGTGGCATGGACCTTCATGCCCCTAACGGCAGAGTACAGTCCTCGGTTCGCGCAGCAGCTTCCGGAGATCGCGAATATCTTCGACAATTTGCACATGCTGCACGACACGATTAGTGACATCTTAACCAGCCTATCCTTTCGAACCTGGGACGAGAAACGACAGGAGATTTATCGGGCGCTCGATTCCTATTACTTAGCCAGCGCCGATCAGACCAACCCCATGATCATTCCTGTCGGTGGGGGCCAAGAGAGGGGACATCGTCATTGAGAAGGCAGAGACGAATGCGAATACGACTGCCCCTCCTACTTATCATTCTTAGCTGTCCTCTGGTTGTCCTGGCGCTGGACCATGACAACCTGGATCCCAATCGTCCCATTCAAATGGAAGATGCCTATGCTATTCCGGAGGGGGAAATCGGGTTGGAGAGTGGCGTGCGCTTCAACGACCGCCGACGCGGTCGGACAGGCGTGATCTTCCAGCCGCAAATTATCTATGGTGCCTTTAGGAATACCCAAATCGAAATTCAAACCGACCTGTTGACGGAACCGTTATCGGCAGTGGGCCCGAGCCGGTCTGGAGACCTGCATCTCGGTGTCCTATATAACTTCAATACGGAAACGCTCCAGTTACCGGCCTTTGCCGTGCGCGTGGAAGCAGACCTGCCGACCGGCGTCAATTCGCGCGGCATCGATACCCAGATCACCGGTATTATGACGCGGTCTTTCGGACGACTGCGGGCGCACTTAAATGCGGGGTATACCATAGTGGGACAGGCACAGGGCCTTGAGCGCAACGGTTCCTATCGATTTGTGGCAGCCCTCAGTTACCCCGTAGGCTATCCAAACCGGTTTCGTGAGACGTTAATTTTGGATGTCTACACCCGGCAATCCGACCTTGTCGGTCAACGCAACAACACGGGAATCGAAATCGGCATTCGCCATCAACTCAGTTCTCGGATCGTTGTTGATGCGGGCGTGGGGACCGAGTTCTATGGCCCCGCCGATCGAGCGGCGGCCACCGGCACCGTCGGCCTTTCCGTGGGCTTCTAAACACGGCGGAAAACAACGACGGTAGGCTGGCTCCCCGGTTCTTCACTGATGACTGGCCACTATCATTCTGGACGACGGCATGACGGCGACAGCTTAAGCCCGTAGCGAGGCAGTACCTTTTCAACGTCTGATTTGGAATGGCGTACTCACTTTTTGCTGGGCGAGAAGGCGGTGGCGGTGTTGACCGTGTGGGCCCTGCAACCCGCTGATTAAGAGTCAGCTGCTCCAAATAGAACTCCTCGGCGGATCACAGGACCATAACATCCTGTGGCTGACGATCGGCACGCGCAGCGGGAGAAACTTTTATATCGGCAAGGGTTCCAGGTGCTGGTCACGGCTTTGGTCACGAACAGCACGCACAATGGCTTACCGACTTACAGCCTGGCCACATGTTGGCTTCAGACCGATCGCTTAGTTAAGAGGCGAATGTTCCATCGATTTTGGTTACCGTCTGCTGTCCGGTGCCACCAGATCTGCCACCTGTTTTATGATGTGTGTTACGCGAAGGATTAAGTTATTGATTTATATGGTGAGCCGGCTGGGACTCGAACCCAGGGCCCTCGCCTTAAAAGGAGAACGCAGCTCGCTAGGCAAACCTACACGATCCAAAAACTCGCGGAGTTGCGTACTTCAGGCCTCTATTGAGATTGGTTCTTTTTGGGGTCTTTCGGCAACAGTTCACGGACACAACACGGACAATCAGGCATATTTCAGAATAACTCGCATGCACTCGCATTCGCGTTTGCAAATCGTACGGGAATTTCATTCTGGTTGTGTCTGTCGTTTCCAGTTCGTTCGCAAGTCGGTGTGCTCAAGAAGATCAAGAAGAGAGAAGAGATTACCGCAAGGGTTCGTTTTTGCCGGGATCTGTCCATTCGACTCCGGCTTCCACATCGATTTGCATTAGCGAACCACTACATTTCCCTTCTCTTACTTTTTCAACATGTCGCGATGAGTCTTGGCCGCCTGGTCGGCCTGTTCAGCTGCCTTTGTATACAATCCTGCAAGGGCCTCGCAGTGCTGAATCATATCGATTTTGTGGGAGACTACACCTAGGGTACCGGGGTCTGGATTTTTTCGATACGCTTCCGCCATCGCCATCTCGTCCTTCGCATGTTGCCGAAGATGGGCCGCTTCCTTGTCGTACCAATTTGCCAGTGCAGCATGATCATTTTCGGCAATCTCACCTATGGGAGGACTCGCGACCATCGCGCAGCCGACTAACCCTCCCAGCACCAACCCGCAGAGAACACCACGGTGAATCCATTGGTTCCAAATAGTCATGATCCCCTCCTGTTGGTGTGTGCGAAATCCCTTCGTTTTGCCAGCCGCCGCCCCTTCTCGACTGCCAAGTGGTATCCGGATCTGGCGATATCGGTGCGGCGGAGTATTTTCAATTTTGTCGAGCAGGTCCTCGCGACAGAGCGGTTCGATCCACATGACGTGAATCGGTATGTGAAAGGCTAAGGGACGTAAGGGGAGCAGGAGTGCTGGCCCCAGGCTGAATATGATGAGTTTCGCCATCTGGATTACCGGCCTGCCGGCTTCTGGGAAAAGCACGATCACGGAGGCCTTACAACCCCGATTGGAAGCAGCAGGGCTGCAGGTGGAGGTGTTGGAATCCGATACGCTGCGTCGCCTCTTGACTCCGTCGCCTTCCTATTCCGACGTTGAGCGGAATCTCTTCTATCGGGCCATGGCGTTTGCGGGCAGCCGATTGGTGGCTCATTGAGTGACAGTTGTGTTCGATGCGACGGCCACCAAACAGACGGCACTTCGGGATCGGCGGTTGATCTCGTAGAAGTGCTATCGCAGGGTCAATACCGGAAGCCGCGTCCCGTGAAGAATCTTATGCGAGATGCTCCCGAGTGGAAACCTGGAAATTGTGTTCCGCGTATGCGAGCCGATGATGATGAGATCCGGGCGCAGTTCCTCAGCATAGGTTAGGATGGTGGCCGCCGGCGGCCCAACCTTGCTGACCGGCATGGCGCAATACGGCAAGGTGGAGAGGCGTCCGGCAATGTCTTCAACGAACTGCTGCGCGCTTCTGAGCGTCATGTCCCCCAGTGGTTCGAACACGGTCTTCTCCTCCCCTTCTCCGAACGGTAACGCAAGTACCGTGAGGACGTATACTTCAACCGGGTGGTTGAACGGCTTGCGTGTCAAAAACTGAAGCGCCACCCCGGCGTCCTGCTGGCCCTCGACTGCAAGCAGGACTCGACGTAACGCCGGCATGGGAACGGGCACCGTGAGAACCGCGCAGGACGCGTGCGTCGCAACTCGAAGAGAAACGCTTCCAAAGATGAGTGCTTGTGCCGGGCCAAGTCCTCGGGCGCCCATGATGATCAAGTCGATTAGCTCCCGTTCCGCCGTCGAGAGAATCACCTCGGCCGCCGAGCCACCTTCGACACGACTCTCCACCAGACCCACTCCGTTGGGCAAGAGCGACACCGCTCGTTGCACCAGTCGCTCGCCTTTTTCGCGCATGCGCAATTCAACGTTATGATACAGCTCTTGCGCAGTGTCAGACGCGAGCGCCGGATAGCTTGGTCTTGGGATGTCCACGGCATGAAGGAAGAGCGTGTGCTCGGACGGCGAGAGATGCGTGAGGACGCGCGCCGCGTCAAAGGCCTGATCTGAACCGTCAATCGCCACCAGATAACGCATAGCTACGACCTCAACCTTCACAAGTTACAAGGCAAACGTTTCTCAGTGCATGTTCGGACTTGACTGTTTCAGTGGGCATTCCATCGGGCCTGGACGAATCACGGCAATTTTCCGGCGTAAAGGCCTCCGGGAAAACACATCAACTTCACGTTCGGATAAAAAAATGCAGTACCGTCACTGTTCTAAGGACGACTGCGCCGATGATGAACCAGAGATGTCTCTTAACCCTTTCTCCCAATGCACGCCTCGCTTGTGGGTTTCCTTCGTCTAAGTCGAGCAAGATGCCCGTGATGTAGAGCCTGGCTCCCATGACGTGACTCCTTTGTGAGACCGCTTTAAGGATGGATACAAGCTCAGCCTGCCTGCAACACTACGCTCGCGTTTGAGGGGGGTCAATTAGGATAGGTCAGTACAGGATGGGATAAGAGATGTCAGGCGAGCCTCATAAATCTGGGCAGTTAGGAGGAAAGAACATGGCAAATCTGGCGATCAGGTGCTGCAAATGCGAGCGAGTCTCCTAGCTCTGGTGTTCCATGATGATGGATTGCACGACCTGCGGGTGGATCAAATGGAGGGCCAGCATCGGTTCATTGCCAAAGCGAGACACCGAATGGTAATCGCCTATCAAAGGCGAAGGTCCTTTTTTCCAACGATCTTACGGTTAGCACTCCAGCCAGGCGCCATCAGATCTGCCACCTGTTTTATGGAGAGACTCAAGAGGAGAGAGAAATACTTGATTTATTTGGTGAGCCGGCTGGGACTCGAACCCAGGGCCCTCGCCTTAAAAGGGCGATGCTCTACCGACTGAGCTACCGGCTCACCGTGCGGATGAGAAGGACTTGGGGTAGGGGTGTCTCATGTGCACTCGTCACTTGGATGAGCGTTGCCCCTTGCGTGTGGGCTTTCGCTTCGAGGGCCCCAATGGGTTACGCAATATAATGGTTTCTTGGCGTTTGGAGCCGGTGGAGATCATGTCGATGCGGCACTCGGCCAGTTCTTCAATCCGCTTCAGATATTGTTTCGCTTCTCGCGGCAACGTTGCATAGGACGTGGCTCCCGTGGTCGAGGTCGTCCAGCCCCGCATCGTTTCGTATACCGGCTGGCAGCCCATGAGCGTATCGAGATCGGCCGGCATCTCGCGATACAGTTTGCCCCCGTACCGATAGCCCGTGCACAATTTCAATTCTTGGCATCCATCCAGAACGTCAAGCTTCGTGACCGCCAAGGACGTGAGTCCGTTCACGCGGGTGGCATAGCGCACGACCACGCCATCGAACCATCCACAGCGTCGCGCACGACCGGTTGTCGCCCCGAATTCCTTGCCGCGCTCCTGCAATCCGCCGCCGACCTCATCCGTCAGTTCCGTGGGGAACGGACCACTGCCGACGCGTGTCGTATAAGCTTTGGCCACACCCATCACCTCATGAATAGCGGTGGGGCCGACTCCTGTGCCGGTGCACGCGCCGCCGGCCGTAGAACTCGATGAGGTGACGTACGGATAGGTGCCGAGATCGACATCCAAATGCGTGCCCTGCGCACCTTCAAACAATAAATTATGCCCACGCTTGATGGCCTTGCCGAGCAGAACCGACGTATCGGCAATGTGGTCCTTCAGCCGATCGGCATAGATCATATATTGTTGGAACACTTTCTCCAGGTCGATTTTCTCGACATGGTACAGCCGATCCAGAAACCAATTGATTTCGACCAAGTTCTCTTCCAGCTTTCGGCGAAACAACGATGGATTGAGCAGGTCGTCCACGCGAATCCCGATCCGCGACATCTTGTCGGCATACGAGGGACCGATGCCTCGGCCGGTCGTCCCGATCCGGCGAGACCCTTTCGACTGTTCGTTCGCCTTCTCAATTGCCTTATGGTAGGGAAGAATCAAATGGGCCCGGCCGCTCACGGCAAAGTTGCTGGCAATCCGCACGCCCTTGCCTTGCAAGTGATCAAGCTCTTCGATGAGCGCCGCGGGATCGATCACGACGCCGTTGCCGATGAGACAAAGGGTGCCGCGGTACAGGATGCCGGAGGGAATCAGGTGAAAGACAAAGGTGCCGCGATCATTGATGACGGTGTGGCCTGCGTTCGAGCCACCTTGATAGCGTACAACCACATCGGCTTCACGCGCGAGAATATCGACAATTTTGCCCTTTCCCTCGTCTCCCCACTGGGCTCCGATGATTACCAAATTGGGCATGTGCGAATGGAACCTTTCACTGAATACTCATACAAAAAAAGAGCCCTGACCAAAATCAGCCAGAGCCTCGCCGACCTCATACTAGGGAGGCCACAGAGGCTTTGTCAAGACGCGTGATAGGGAGAGTGTGTGTCATGCCGATGTGTTGCGAAAAGACTGAAATCGTCGACGGCGTTGACTCATCGTGAGGTGCAGTGATAGCATTCGTGACTTATAACGTGCAGAGCAATGTGGGGCTGTAGCGCAGTTGGGAGCGCGCGTGAATGGCATTCACGAGGTCGCCGGTTCAATCCCGGCCAGCTCCACCAATTTTCACCCGAGTCGGCGTATCAGCGTAGATTGTCCGTCTTGAACTACGTTCCCGCCTATCTCCCCAGAATCATTTGTAAACGATAATAAGCGGCAAGCCGTTTCGTGTCCGGCTAAGACGATGCTCCAAATCGAAAGCGTCAGTAAGCAGTATGCAGCTCGTATCCTCTTTACCGAGGCGTCGGCGCATTTGCGTCCAGGAACAAGGACAGGGCTCGTCGGTCCGAATGGCGTCGGAAAAACCACGCTCATCCGCATGATTCTTGGCGAGGAATCGCCGGATCGCGGCACGATTCGCAAACGGCCTCGCTTGCGTCTTGGCTATCTCCCTCAAGAGCTGGAAACCCTTTCCGGCAAAACCATTCTGGATGCGACGCACAAGAATCTCTACCCCGAGCACGAAGCCAAACGCATTTTGTCCGGATTGGGATTCGGCGAGGCGGACTTCGGGCGGCCGGTCGAGAATCTGTCGGGAGGCTATCGCATGCGCGTGGCGCTGGCGCATCTGCTCTTGTCCGACCCCGACGTGCTGATGCTGGACGAGCCGACCAACCACCTCGACAAACCGACACAAGGATGGTTCGAGCAATTTCTGTTGCAATCCCCGATGACCATTCTGGTCATCAGCCACGACACCGGATTTCTCGATCGCATCGTGACCCATATTTGGGATATCCGACAGCACACCATTCAGGAATACCGCGGCAATTACTCGAAGTTTCTGGAATTGCGGGCCGAGCGCGACGCACAGCAAGAATCGGCCGCCAAACGGCAGGGAAAAGAAATCGCGCGCGTGCAGAAGTTCGTCGATCGGTTCCGCTATCAGGCGAATAAGGCCAGTCAGGTTCAATCCAGATTAAAACAACTTGAAAAGGTCAAGCGCATCGAGCTGGGCCGCGACGCCAAACGCGTGCGCTTTAGATTTCCGGTTCCCCCACCCAGCGGTCGACACGTCTTCGAACTGCGCGGAATCGACAAGAGCTATGGCTCGACCGTCGTCTATAGCGGTCTTGATTTTACGGTGGAACGAGGACAGCGCATCGCCCTAGTCGGTGAGAACGGCGCGGGCAAGAGCACCCTGTTAAAGATGCTGGCGGGCGTCCTCTCGTTTGAAAAAGGGACGCGCACCGTTGGACATGGCGTCACCCTCCATTACTTCGCGCAACACCAGGCCGACACGCTGAATGCCGAGCATACGATTCTCGAATCCTTGACGGAAGTGTCCAATCAGGCCGAGATGAATTTTCTCCGCGGCATCGCGGGGGCCTTTCTCTTCTCCGGTCCGGATCAAAAGAAGCCGATCAAAGCGCTCAGCGGCGGCGAACGGAATCGCGTCGCCCTTGCGCGCATGTTGATCGAACCTGCCAATACGCTCCTATTGGATGAGCCGACCAATCACCTCGATCCGGCTTCCGTAGACGTGCTGACGGACGCGATGACCGATTTTCCGGGAACCATCGTATTTATCTCGCACGATCCGACCTTTCTGAATCGGGTCGCCACGCGCATCGTTGAGATCGACAATGGACAGGCGCGAAACTATACGGGCGATTACGAATATTACTTATGGAAACGCGCACAAGAATTGGAATCGATTAAAGGCAATCAGGATGATGTAGCGCCGACGCAAAAGCAGGCCGCGCACTCGAGCGTCGCTTCGGTGTCTTCGTCGAAATCAGGTTCTCGATCGGCGGCCGCCGATCGACGAGAGATGTCTAAAGCGCAAGCCCGGCTAGAAAAGCAAATCACCCGCGCTGAAGGAGAGATTGCGGAATTAGAGTCGCGCCTCAAACATCGAGAGCAAGAGTTAACCGACCCCGTCGTGTATGCCGATCAAGACCGATGGCATACACTGCACCTCGAGCAGACTCAGTGGAAGAGTGAGTTGGAGCGCCTGACGGCAAGATGGAGTGCTTGGTCGGAGGAGTTGGAAACCGTTAAACAAAAATTGGGAGTAGCCGGATAATTCTAAGACGCACGGATGAGGAGATCGGAGAACTAGGCGGTTTCTTTCAAGGTCTCGTTGAGATACGAAAACAGCCAGCGGTTTTGCTCTTGCGTAATCATCACATCCCACACTACGCCGATTAAATATCCCTTTTCCCAGGGCTTCACCCAGGCCACCGTCCCGGTAAGCTTTTCCTGCTGCTCATCACCTTCCTGATCCAGAAAGGCGATCGAAACAGACACCGTATCGTTGACTTGGAGTTGTTCCCTGGCGTGGAATCCGGCCCCCAATCGATTCGCATTGTCGAGGACGGCGCTTAAGGCTCGACCGGAGCGGCTACCGGCCGTAATCAGCGCGGGACCGACCAGCGTGACCCGGCGTTGGCGGCGTCGATCGTCTGCCTTAGTAGATTGCCCCATGCGTTTCAGAGTATCCGTCTTTCTGAGATTTGTCTAGAGGGTTTTTTCATCCCAAATAGCGTTTTCTCGGACATTATTGGCCATTACTAGGCTTGGGTCGATAATATCGTTTGTCCTTCAGCGCCTCAGGCAAATGCACCTGATCGGCTGCCGCCGAAGGATCATCGGGGGCATATCGATAGCCGCGACCATATCCGATATCACGCATCAATGAGGTGACGGCGTTGCGGAGATGCATGGGGACATCCAGATTCCCCAACGCGCGGGCATCTTCCAAGGCTTCCAGGAGCCCAACATAAGAGGCATTATCCTTCAGGCTCGTCGCCAAATACGTCGTGCCGTGCGCAAGATTGATCTGCGCCTCAGGCAGGCCGACTCGTTCAACGGCCTGAAAGACCGCTGTGGCAAGCAATAAGGCGTGAGGATTGGCGTTCCCGACATCTTCCGAGGCAAAGATGATCATGCGCCGCGCGATAAACTTCGGGTCTTCGCCCCCCTCCAGCATGCGAGCCAACCAGTAGAGCGCGCCGTCGGGGTCGGAATCGCGCAGGCTCTTAATGTACGCCGAAATTAAATTGTAATGTTCTTCGCCTGCCCGATCGTATCGCAGGGCCTTTTTCAGCATGGCGGCATCCAGCGCCGTCTCCGTCACATGCACGCTGCCGTCGGGGTGAGGCGGAGTCTGAATAACGACGAATTCCAAGGCGGTGAGCGCCAGTCGGGCATCTCCATTGCCGAATGCGATGAGACGCCGGCGCGCGCCCTCCGTCAGGCCGGCCCGAAACCGCCCAAGACCCACCTCGGTATTCACCAACGCGCGATCGACGATCTGGCTCATCGCCTGATCGGAAATGGGCTTGAGCACGACCACGATCGAACGGGATAGAAGCGGAGCGATCACTTCAAATGAGGGATTTTCAGTTGTCGCACCAATGAGAATAATCGTGCCCCGCTCGACATGGGGAAGAAACGCGTCTTGCTGCGCTTTGTTGAATCGATGGATTTCATCTACAAAAAGGATCGTCCGCTGGTGGTAGAGCGCATAACTTCGCTCGGCCGACTTAATGATCTCTCGAAGATCCGCAATCCCGCTCGTGACGGCGGAAAACAGGATGAACTCGGCTTTCGTATGGCGAGCGATGATACGAGCCAGTGTCGTTTTTCCTGTACCGGGTGGCCCCCAAAAGATAACGGAGGACAGAGTGTCGGTCTCGATCGCCCGCCGCAACGGCCTATCTAACGCGATGATGTCATCCTGCCCGACAAAATCGGCAAAGTCTTTCGGGCGCATGCGTTCGGCAAGAGGCGCATCGGCGCTATCGGTCGACTCAGACGTAGAAAAGAGACTGGGCTCGGAATGACGTTTGGACACGACAGAGCTCCGATTGGATGCTCGAATTGTACAAGGGCCGGAAACGATCCCGCAACCTATGGAACACTTGACGCGGCTTCCCGCCCATGTTACTCCCCATTCATTATCCGCATCACGTAACGCTATGGATACTAATATTGACGGAACTCATCATGCGTACACGGATCGGGGAACCGGCACACCAGTGGTGCTCCTTCACGCGTTTCCGCTCAATCGCTCTATGTGGGACGCTCAAGTCGCCTTTTTGAGTCAAGGGTTTCGTGTTATTGCGATCGATCTTCGAGGCCATGGTGACTCAAAGCTATTTTCCACGCCCTACACATTGGACGATTTGGCGACGGACATTAAAGAGCTGCTTGATTCCCTGGATATTCAGCAAGCGGTGTTCGCGGGTCTCTCAATGGGAGGCTATATTCTCTTTGCCTTCTATCGTCTCTTCCCGGCTCGCGTGAAGGGACTGATTCTTGCGGATACTCGGGCCCAAGCCGATGCAGCGGACGAGCGCGCAGGCCGACTTCAGATGATTCGTACGGCAGAAACGCAAGGACCCCAGGCCATTGCCGATATCATGCTGCCGCGTCTGTTATCTCCCGGTACGATAGCCGTGCGTTCAGATCTCGTCAGCAAGGTGCGCTCAATGATCGTCAATAATTCTCCTGAGACGATTGTGGCCGATCTCTATGCCATGATCGATCGAGCCAACTCTATTCCGTCGCTCTCTCAGATCGCATGTCCCACTTTGATAATAGTGGGAGAGCTCGATCGCGGCACACCTCCGTCCGATGCCCAATTCATGGCGAAGCACATCACGGGCGCCCGTCTCGCCGTTTTAGCGGAGGCAGCTCATCTCTCGAATCTGGAGAATCCTGAGGCGTTCAATACGGCGATGCATGCCTTCTTGAACGAGATCGGGCAGGGAGACAGCCGGCTTTAAAAGTCAGCTAACTATGATTGATGAGCTTGAGGAACTCTTCGCGGGTTTGTAGTTGATTACGGAACACTCCCAGCATGGAGCTGGTCACCGCGAGGGTATTTTGCTTTTCGACGCCCCGCATCATCATGCAGAGATGGCGGGCCTCCATCACAACGGCGACGCCGTTGGCATTGAGCTTCTGCTTCAGCGTTTCCGCAATTTGTACGGTCAATCGTTCCTGTACTTGAAGCCGTCGGCTGAACGTGTCTACAAGCCGAGGAATCTTGCTGAGGCCGACGACCTTCTTATTCGGCAGATAGCCGACGTGGCATTTGCCAAAGAAGGGGAGCAGGTGATGTTCGCACATGCTGAAAAAATCGATATCCTTGACGATAACCATCTCATCGTATTCGATGGGAAACATAGCGCCGTTGAGCAATGTATCAATGTCCTGCGTATAGCCCGCCGTCATAAATTTCAGGGCCTTGGCCACGCGCTCAGGAGTCTTGAGTAACCCGTTCCGCTTGGGATCTTCCCCCAATACCTCCAGCATCCGCTCGACCATAGCCTGCAATTCGTCGGGATAGCCATTGCTCTCTACAGGAACGGCCTGCCGCGCCGCTTTTTTGGTCCGTGTCTTCATTGAACTTCTACCATTCCTCAACAATAGAGGCGCGAACGGGTACCCTACCGACCGGAATACTCAAAATAATTGTCGCGCGTCTCGACCAATCCCACCTTATCCAAGATGTTGCCAGGAAGCTTTTCGGCTAACAGGGCCCAAATTAAACGAACCACATTTTCGCCTGTGGTCGTTCTATCGGAAAATGCCGGATCGAGGTTCAAATCGCGGTGATCAAAGCGGTTAACAATCGTCTCCGTCACGATACGGTCGAGGGCGCCGATGTCCGTCACGCGGCCGACGTCAGAATCGACGCGACCGCGAACGCTGATATAGACATGATAATTGTGGCCATGCCCATTGGGGTTATTACACTTGCCAAAAATTTTAGTGTTGTCTTGCGCAGACAAACACGCCGCGTGCAAGCGATGCGACGCGGCGAATTTATACCGACGGGTGAGAATGGATGTTCCCTCTGTAGTCGTGGCCTGCATCAAATCGATAATCTTGTGGCGTGAATGGACGTGTCGTGTAGGCCGAACCCCGCAAGCCGAGACCAGGCCCAGACACCGCGATCTTAGGCGCTGAACGAACTGCCACAACCGCAGGTCGTCTTCGCTTGCGGATTCTTAATTGCGAAACCGGATCCCTGCAGGCTATCGACATAATCGACTTCGGCGCCGCCCAATAGAGGCGCGCTCTGGGAGTCCATAATGACCTTCACACCGTCCTTTTCCAGGATGGTATCGTCTTCGCCGATCTTGGTCTCGAAGGCCATGCCGTACTGGTAGCCATGACATCCCCCACCGCGCACGTAGATCCGAAGACCGACCGTGTCTTTCTCTTCCTGCATCAGTTCCTTAATCTTCTGTTCAGCCATTGAAGTAATTGTGACCATGATGTTCTCCTTTTATGAATGTGGTTGTTCCAATTCCAGTCCGGTCCGCTGCAGTTCCCCGGTCTTCTCCGATTCCGGGGACTTTGGCGGCTCCCATTTTTGTTCCGGCACGCGCACAGTGACATTTCCTAGTATACGAGCCTGGCAGCCCAGTCGATGCCATCGCTCCGACAACGCCTCACGGTCCAGCAGATCTTGCTCATCGAAATCGATCTCCGACAGATGCTCCTCCCCGACCTGCACCTCAACCCGGCAGGTTGTACAGGAGGCGTTCCCACCGCAATCGTGATTGAGCGAAAAACCCAATGCCTCCGAGGCCTCCAGGAGAGTCAATCCATGCGGAACCTCGCCGCTTTTGCCTTCAGGGTGAAGAAAAGTAACCTTCGGCATATTCGACATTATACCAGTAGAAAACGGCTCGCTAGATTACGTGTGCGCACCGGCCGCGACCCCGGCCGGCTGATACGGACACCGTTTGAGGAGAATATGTTCCTCAAATTCATGCCTAAACAGGCGCAGACTGCTTTGTACCAGCACAGCGGCGCCGGTCACCAAGGTGCAATACCCGGTGCCTTTGACGAATCCACAGAGTTGCAAGAGGCTATCCAAATCTTTTTGCGTGCCTTCACCATTTTCGATCTTGGTCATAAGCGTGGCCAAGTTGATCGTGCCCATACGACACGGCGGACATTGCCCGCAACTTTCTATTTTGAAAAAATTCGAAAACTTCAGCGTCTGCGCGACCATGCACGTCGCATCATCGACGACAATGACACCCGCGGAGCCAAGTCCCGTCCCCGCCTTCTTGAGCGAGTCGAAATCCATCGCCAAGTCCAGTTCATCTGCAGTCACCATGGAAAATGCCGGCCCGCCGGGAAACACCGCTTTGACCTTCCGGCCTCCAGCGACTCCCCCGCCGCATTGTTCAATGAGCTGTCGTATCGAGATGCCCATTGGCATCTCATAGACCCCGGGTTTATTCACCGCGCCGCTCAACGAGAACATCATTGTGCCGGGACATTTTTCAGTGCCGACTTCCGTGAACCAGGCAGCCCCTTTGCTCAAAATTCTTGGGATATTACACAAGGTCTCGACATTGTTCACGAGCGTGGGCTTGCCATAAAGACCAAAATCAGTGGGATAAAACGGTGGCTTTTGGCGAGGCATTGCCGGTCGGCCTTGCATCGATTCGAGCATCGCCGTCTCTTCGCCCGCTACGTAGCTGCCATGACCTGAAAATAACTCAATCTCTATATCAACCCCGCTTCCAAGCACGTTCTTTCCCAAAAATCCCTTTGCCTTGGCCTGAGCGATGGCCTTGTTCAGGTTGGCCTGCTCTTCAACGTATTCGTGATTAACGTAAATAAACGCGGCCTTGGCTCGAACCGAATGCGCCGCAATCAGACATCCTTCCAAGAGTTGATGCGGATAATTTTTCAACAGATAGCGGTCCTTAAACGTGCCAGGTTCATGTTCACCGGCATTGCAGACAAAATAGCGTTCTTTGACCCTGTGATTGAGCACCTTGTCCCATTTGATACCTGTCGGGAACCCGGCCCCGCCGCGTCCCCGCAGTCCGGCTCGCTTCAGTTCTTCGACAATCCGTTCTGGGGTCAATTCTTTCACACATTTCTGCCACGCTTCGTACCCGCCGGTGCGCTGATACGTCTCGATATCCGATGGGGCACCATCGAGGCGCTGAAGCAATCGGGGTTCAGTGGTATTCATCATTTTTGATACGCTTTGCTTCGTTAGGGGAGAGATTACTATACGGCTCCCAGGTATGGCCGTCAAGCCAAAGACCTAAGAATAGGCTAGATTCTCAAGCATTTAGGCCTTGTGACCCACCTTCAAGGTACCAGTAGGACCATAGCAAACCATCACAGTGGGCCTCTGGGAGGAATCGCGGCAATAAAAGAGAATTTGGCGGCAGGATTGAAATAATCGCTCTCGAGCGATCGCTCGCGCGACCGCTCGAGAACTCTGGGGACATACTGCTACTTAAAGTGCGCCGCGGCTCCCATGAAGAACAACATGGGGATCGACAATAAGAAGTTGACGCGGGAGGCCAAGAGGGCCTTTCGGCCGAGCGCGGCCATTTCCGGCGGCGTGGGCTTTCCGGTTTCGGCCGACTCCTTGGTCATGCGGATAATCTCTCGCTGACAGGGCCAAATAATCGCGTGCAC
>Ga0207691_10001653_pt1 | contig 22078 bp, 19 predicted proteins | sample KBSM13metaG_FD_184327 | JGI IMG/M metagenome (GOLD analysis project Ga0207691, IMG submission 184327) | Miscanthus rhizosphere microbial communities from Kellogg Biological Station, Michigan, USA - KBS M1-3 metaG (SPAdes) (version 2) | ecosystem: Host-associated > Plants > Roots > Rhizosphere >... | reverse complement strand
CACTCTCGGGATGGGATTTACCGGTCAACTTCTTCGCTGGGATTCAACTGCCGCGTGGTCGGTCGTCGTCGCGGCTGAGCAGGCAGGGCGTATCCCGATCATCGGCGACTGGGTCGCGCGCTTTATCCTCGGCGGTAACACGATTGGCGGCGCCACACTAAGTCGCTTCTTCGCCATTCATGTTTTTGTTCTCCCGGGAATCATGTTTGCCTTTATCGGTTTGCATCTCTGGCTTGTTTTTCGCCACGGAATCTCGGAGCCGCCGGTTGCAGGCAAACCAGTCGATCCCGCGACCTACCGCGCTGAATACGAAGAACTATTAAAGAAGAGCGGTAAGCCATTTTGGCCAGACCTGGCCTGGCGCGATGTCGTTATCTCCACGCTTTTGATTATCGCGATCGCGCTCGCTGCATTCTTTGTCGGGCCTCCGGCGTTGGATAGGCCGCCGGACCCGAGCATACTGGCCGCAGATCCGCGACCCGACTGGTATCTCCTGTGGTATTTTGCCTTGCTAGCTCTTATTCCGGCGAAGATCGAAGGCTACGTCATGATCGGATTCCCAGTCCTGATCGGGCTACTCCTGCTGTTTGTTCCTATTTGGAATCACAAAGGCGAGCGCGCTGCCTCCCGACGCCCCTGGGCAATTGCGGTCGTGTGTCTCTCCGTGATCATGATTGGTGGGCTTTGGTGGGAAGGACAGCAGTCGCCCTGGTCGCCTAACTTCGAGGCTCAGCCGCTCACTGAGAAAGTGGTAGGAGCTACAAACGGTCCGGTCTTCATAGGTGGTCAATTGTTTCACGACAAAGGATGCCTGAACTGCCACCTCATTCAAAATTTCGGAGGGCGGCGCGGACCTGACTTGACCTACATCGCGGATACGCTAACGCGTGACAACCTGGTTATCCGCATCGTCAATGGCGGGACCAATATGCCGGCGTTCGGCAGCTCGCTTAAGCCGCAGGAGCTGGATGCTCTGGTTGCTTTCTTAGAATCGCGCAAACGTCCGATTCGACCGCAAGATCAATCGCCGGTGGCAATCCAGTAAATCTTCAAGCGATCGTCTTCGATCTCTTGGTGTTGACCTTTGTTGCTAATGACACCGGAAATTCGCTGTCGTCCGATTGGCTATTACGCGATTCGCAACGACCTGGAATTCCAACAGCTTCTTGTGGGCACAGAACAAATCGGGCTTAACAAATAGGGAGCGAATGAGTCGACCCCTGCCGGAGGCTTCTCAGCTTCCGTACTTAAAGGAGACCAGCACTCGCGCGCGGTAGGCTGCCACCTTGCCATTCTCAACTGTCATATCCTGTTTCACGATCTCGGCAACGCGCAGGTCACGCAGGCTTCCAGCAGCGGTCTCCACCGCATTCTTCGCCGCATCCTCCCATGACTTCGAGCTCGTGCCGACCAGCTCCACCACTTTATAAACTGAATCTGCTGATGATTTCTTGGCCATAAAGTTTCCTTTCTGTTTGCTTGGTCCAATCAACTGTTCTGCAAGAGTTTTTGTCAAACCATTATAATCGGCTTTTCAGGCCCGACGTGGGCTTTCGGGGTGAGACAATCAAGCGCGTGAGCGGGTTTCTCTCCCGTGCACGATGTGCAAACCGACCAGGTGCCCGACCAGCGAAATCAGCAAAGCCAAATGTCGCCAGCGATATTCCCGTGCGGGCATTAGCAGCTAAGTACAACTCCTCTTCACGAACTCAGCGGCAGAAAGCTACCGGGCTGTGGCACGGGTTTGTTGCCATTGAGACTGAGATAAGTGTATTCCTGCAGAAGCCGCTCGTAATCGGAAAGTAGCTTCATCGCGTCATTCGGTTTCATCCGATCGGTTTTAATCGCGGCATCGACTTGTGTTTTGAGGAGACGCATCAGCTCAACCTTGTCCCACTGTGTCATGGCGAGAACTTCGCCGATAGTGCTGCCTTCGATTACTTCCTCGATGTACCAGCCGGATTCTTCGTCCGGGTCGAGAAAGACATGCACTTCGGTAACGCGTCCAAACAAGTTGTGCAGGTCGCCCATAATATCCTGATAAGCGCCAACCATGAAGACGCCGAGATAATAGATTTCGCCGGGATTAATTCGATGAAGGGGCAGGGTATCTCGAACATCCAGCAGGTCGATGAACTTGGAAACCTTGCCATCAGAATCGCACGTGATGTCCACAATGGTGCCGTTGCGCTCGGGCGCCTCGGTCAGGCGATGAATTGGCATGATGGGAAAGAGCTGGCCGAGGGCCCAGTGATCGAGGAGCGATTGAAAGACGGAGAAATTGCAGATGTATTGATCGCCCAGTGAAGTTTCGAGCTCCTTTACTTCGTCCGGGATAAATCGCAGACCGCGATGCATGCCGACGATCTGGGTGGCCAATTGCCAGTAAACGCTATCGATCTTTGCTTTTGACTCGAGGTCGAGCAACCCAAGGTCGAAAGTTTGCTGGGCTTCCTCTTTGATTTGCTGGATGTCGTGCAAGCTTTCCAGCCGGTTGCCACGTTTGAGCCGCTGCTTCACTTCCAGAATGTCGCCTACCAGCTTATGGTCCTTTTCGGTCGCGCCGATCTTTGCTTTCCCGGCTGTCTTCTCGATCGAGCCGAATGCCTCCATTACCAAGACCGAATGATGGGCGACAATGGCACGCCCGCCTTCACTAACGATTGCTGGATGCGCCACGCCTTCCGAATCGCACACATCCATGATGTTCCAGACAACATCGTTGGTGTATTCCTGAAGCGAATAGTTCGTTGAGCTATCGAAAGTAGAACGCGAACCATCGTAATCTACGCCGAGACCGCCGCCGACGTCGAGGTATTCCAGTTCGTGACCGAGTTTCGCGATCTTCGAGTAATAGCGGGCCGCTTCGCGCACGGCACGTTTGATCGTCGAGATGTCGGGAACCTGTGAGCCAACGTGGAAGTGGATCAGCTTTAGGCAATGCGCCAGTCCTTCGCTTTTCAACATGTCGCTCGCGGCAAGGAGATTGACGGTATCGAGTCCAAACTTCGCGTTCTCGCCTCCACTGGTGGTCCATTTGCCCGCGCCTTTGCTGGTCAAACGGACACGAATGCCAATGAGCGGTTCAACCCCAACTTCCTTGGAGGTCCGAATGGTCTGCTCCAGTTCTTCCAGCTTCTCAACTACGATGATCACCTGTTTGTCCAGTTTGCGACCCAGCAGGGCGATCCGAATAAAAGCCGGATCCTTATAGCCATTGCAAATAACCAAACTCTCCGCGTCCTTGTGCATGGCCAGGGCAGCGACTAATTCCGGCTTGCTTCCCGCCTCCAGGCCAAAGTGAAACGCCTGGCCGGCATCGACGATTTCTTCGATCACTTCGCGCAGTTGATTGACTTTGATCGGAAAAACGCCGCGGTATTTTCCCCGATAGTTGAATTCCGTGATCGCGTTTTCGAATGCGCGGTTCACAGATTCGACGCGGTGGCGGAGCAAATCCTGAAAGCGGATGACAAGGGGAAAGGGGAGCCCGCGTGAACGCGCTTCGTTAACAACTTCAAGAATGGGAATGGCGCCACCATTCTCCTGAAGCGGCTTGGCCACGACATTGCCATCAGCATTGATGGAAAAGTAACCGGTTCCCCAACCCTCGACGTTATAGGTGGCGTTTGCCGCCTCCAGGTCCCAATCGTTTTTCGTCATTTCGTCAGCGGCTGCAAAGCGGACAATTGTTGATCCGGCGAAACATGCAAGGTCGATTCAAAAAAAACCAACAGCAGATCTCTGGCCGGTCGGTGCAACAAATTGGGATCGGGGGGAGGCGTGGGTCACGCTCGCTCCCCGGAAACAACCATTTCTGCTCTCGCCGCTAAAAGATGTACGCGCAGCTGGGAGCAGCTTGTTTTTCGTCCTTCCATCAGTACCGTCAACACGGTGAACAAAACGGTCATTGAGGTACATGTTCGTGCTGTGCTCCCCACCAGCGGCGGCTGCGCGGTTTTTGTCGGGAATAGCGACAAAGTCTTTATTGTTTACGTCGATCAAACAGTCGGGAGCGCGATCACGATGTTCATGCGCGAGATGTCGAAAGAACGACCTTTGACACATGATTTGATGGCGCATTTGATGACGGCGGTAGGCGCGCACGTCGAGCGGGTGATCATCAACGATTTGAAAAACGCGACTTATTATGCGCGCATGATCATTGCCGCGGAGAATGAGCTGCAGCAGAAAAAAATCATCGAACTCGATGCCCGGCCAAGTGATTGCATCGCGATGGCGACGCAACAAAAGGCGCCCATTTATGTGAGCCAGGAAGTCTGGGATGAGGTCGAGGACATGAGCGATGTCCTGCGCAAAATGGAAGAGGAAGGGCTGAAGCCGGAAATCGATCCGGAATCGGAAGCGACGGAGGAGGAGTAGTCGTCGGCTAGCCCAGCAATTCGCCGTAGCGTTCGCGCGCGAGTTGCAGAGAGCGCTCCAGAATTGCGGCGGGCGAATCGAGCAAAAGCGCTTCCTCCACTAATTTTTCACACTCTTCGCGCGAGACATTGCGAATAGCTGATTTCACTCGCGGTACCAACGCCGGGCTGACACTCAATTCGTCCACTCCGAGCCCGAGCAAAAGGGGCGTCAGCTCGATGTCGCCCGCCATTTCGCCACAAATACCGAACCAGATCTTATGTTGGCGAGCCGCATCGGCCACCATCTTGATCAAACGCAGCACAGCTGGATGCGATGGTTCATAAAGATGCGCAATGCGCTCGTTCACGCGATCGACGGCAATGGCGTATTGAATCAAATCGTTCGTCCCGATGCTGAAGAAATCGACTTCGGGTGCGAGTGATTCCGAGCAAATCGCCGCGCTCGGGATCTCGATCATGGCACCGATTTGCATTTCAGCATTGAACGGGATCTTGGCCGACGCCAGCTCGCTTTTGCATTCGTCCACTAGCTCGAGAGCGCGAACCAACTCCGCTTTTCCGGAAATCATCGGAAACATCAGTTTAACGTTGCCGAGCTCGCTCGCGCGCAAGATGGCGCGCAGCTGGGGCTTAAAGACTTCAAGATGTTCGAGGCAAAAACGGATGGCGCGCCAGCCCAAAAAAGGATTGAGCTCGTCGCTCACATCGATTCCGCCGGCGATTTTGTCGCCGCCAAGATCGAACGTTCGGATGATAACCGGATGTGGTCGGACGGATTCGGCGACACGCCGATATGTCTGATATTGCTCTTCCTCGCCGGGGAGGGAATCGCGATCGAGATAAAGAAATTCAGTACGATACAGCCCGATTCCCTCCGCGCCGTTGGCCGAGACGCTGGTGACGTCATCCGGCAACTCAATGTTTGCCGACAAAACAATGTGATCGCCATCCCGGGTCGTAGCCGATCGCTCGCGCAATACTGCGAGCTCTTTCGAAACTTCCGATTGCCGGACTTCGACCTTGCCATAATAGGCCAGTGTTTCCGGCGATGGATTGACGATGAGCAATCCGGTGTAGCCGTCCAGTAACGCCGCCGCTCCGCTCTCAACCTTTTCGGTCACATCATGCAAGCCGACGGTGGCGGGAATGGCGAGTGAGCGCGCCATGATTGCGGTGTGAGAAGTGCGGCTGCCGAGATCGGTTGCGATGCCGAGGACCCGGTGCCGATCCATCGAGGCCGTGTCCGAGGGGGTGAGATTATGGGCGACCAGAATGTGCGCTTCGCCCGGCAGGGGCATCATTTTGGGGGCCTTGCCCTGCAAATTGCGAACGACACGTCGCATCACATCCTGGATGTCGAGGGCGCGCTCGCGCAAATAAGGATCATCGATTTGCCCGAGAGTTTCGGCGTACTTCGCAGCGACGTCATGAAAGATCGCTTCGACGTTAAGGTGATCGCATTCCAGTTTGCGCAAGACCTCGTCGATCAAAGTGCGATCTTCCACGACCAGGAGATGGGCATCGAAAATTCCCGCGTCTTTCGTCCCGATTGCCTCCGCGATCTTTTGCTGCATTTCGAGGATCTGAATGCGCGTCTGCACCAGCGCCGATTCGAAGCGGGCGATCTCGGCTGAGACCTGCGACGGCGCAATTGAGTAACGGTCGATTTCCTCGAGCTCGTCACGCATGACTTGAATGTTGCCGCGGGCAATCCCGGGCGACACACCCACACCGTGGAAACGGGTTTCGGCCGATTCGTCAGTCATCGCAGGGAGATTAGCCCGAATGTCAACAAAGGAACACAGGCTTTCTAACCTGTGCCCCAAACAGGCGTTCCTGCCTGTTTCACCGGCCAATCGCAAGGGGGCTAAAAGCCGCGCTGGGCGCACAGGCAAAAATGCTTGTGTTCGGCGATAGCCGTCATTCCCGAATGAAAATCAACGGCTGCCGTAGTAAAACCTTAGGGTAAAGTCCACAGGATTTCTCGATTCCCAGCCGGATTGGTGTTTCGCTCGCGGTCGACCGCGTGGGGATCAATCTTCGTTGAAGCGTCCCTTGATGAGCTCTTCGATTTCTTCGAGCGCGCGCTCGGCATCGGGTCCTTCACAACGAATTTGCAATTTCGATCCCTGTCCCGCCGCCAGCATCATTAGGCCCATGATGCTCTTGCCATTTACCTCTTCACTCTCCTTTTTCACCCACACCTCGGCCCGAAAACGACTCGCCACCTTGACGAAAAGGGCGGCAGGTCGGGCATGCAAACCGAGCCGGTTCACGACTGTGATTTCCTTTTCGGCTTTCTGCGCGGAGGCGCCGGCACCAGTTTTTCGATTAAGCAATCCCATCGGGATTTTTCTTTTCCATTAAATTGAGCAGCTTTGTATTGAATTCCAACGCCGCATTACTGCCGAGGCTCTTCAATTTTTGGTCCATCGCCGCGACTTCGATCAAGCGCGCAAGATCGCGGCCCGGCCGCACTGGAATGGTGACGTGCGGCACTTTGATATCCAGAATTTCATAAAGCTCGCGATCGAGCCCGGTGCGGTCGACGTCCTCCATTTCATTCCAATCCTTTAACGTCACCACCATATCGAGCCGTTTCTCCACCCGGATAGCGCCAATACCAAAGACCGAGGCAACATTGATGATTCCGATCCCACGCACTTCCATGTGATAACGCGTCATTTCCGGCGCCGTGGCCATCAATTCTCGCCCCTCGAGCGAAGTGATCCGCGTCACATCGTCCGCCACCAGGCTGTATCCGCGTTCGATCAATTGCAGCACACTCTCGCTTTTGCCGATGCCGCTGACCCCGCGAATGAGAACGCCGACTCCAAGAATGTCCACCATACTGCCGAACTCGGTCACAGTCGGAGAAAAATCGACTTCCAGTGCGATGGTAGCGGCGTTGATGAACTTCATCGTGATCATCGGCGTGCGAAAAATGGCAATCTCATCATCCGCTGCCACCGCCATCAAGGCATCGTCGAGATGTGCGCCCCGCGAGATCACCACGCACGGAATTTTTTGTTCGCACAAGGCGCGGAAGCGTTTCACCCGCAATTTGGGCGAAAGACTTTTGAGATAAGTATTCTCGGCGGCACCCAGCACCTGAACACGTTTCTCGGCGAAATAACTGAAGAACCCACTTAAGGCGAGGCCAGGTCGATTAATCGTTGGCTCGCGGATTTTCCGGTAAAAACCGACGCGCGGCCCTTCTAGTCGTAGAGCCAGCTTCTCCGCATGAGTGTTGAAAAAACTCTCCACTGTTACAACGGGCACGCTTTTGCGTTGATCGCTTGCAGAAGTGATGGTTTGCGTGGTTGGGCCGTCGGGCATTACGGAATCAACGTTTACCTTGTCGCGGCGAGAATAACAAGAAGGGCGGCGTAGGCATCCTGCCTATGGGGCTAGCAGGCTTCTAGTCTGCTCAGAACCATTAACCAGGCGAGACGCTCGGTTGCCCCGCAGGCTGGAAGCGTGTTCCTTTGCCCGATGAGGATCGATCGAACTTCGCGGCTCGTCTTCGCCATGACATCCGCTGTTGCCGGTTCCTTAATCTTTTGCCTCACGATTGCGGCAGCCTTGGCAGCCCCCGCCGAACCGAGCCCACCACCGGTTACTCCCACGCCCGAAGCAAAACCTTCTCCTGTCGTTGTCTTATCACCCCCGGCCGCAACTCCCTCAAAGGCGGTCGAGAACTCAGTGGTAAAAATCTTCGCCACCCTGCGTCAGCCTGATCCGAGCAAGCCTTGGACAAAAAAAGAGCCGAGTGACATCACCGCCAGCGGGACTGTGATCAGCGGCAAACGCATTTTGACCAACGCCCACGTTGTCCAATACGCGAGCGAAGTGCAGGTTCAGGCAAATCAGGCGGGAGACAAGCTTCCTGCGATCGTGAAGGCAGTCGCGCCGGGCATGGATCTGGCGATTCTCGAACTGGAAGACGAGAAATTTTTCGATTCGCATTCCCCATTGCCGTTTAAGAAGTCGTTGCCGGACTCCAAGGAGCCGGTGATGGTTTATGGATATCCAACTGGCGGGGCCAGTCTCTCCATCACCAAAGGAATTATCTCCCGGATCGAGTTCACCGGTTATAGTCTCTCGACGCTTGGACTAAGGATCCAAATTGATGCCGCAATTAATCCCGGCAATAGCGGCGGCCCTGCGATAGTTAACGACGAGATAGTCGGGGTGGCTTTTAGTCATCTGCAAATGGCGCAGAACATCGGCTACATCATTCCGGTGGAGGAGATAGAGCTATTCCTGCAAGACATTGCCGATGGCCATTACGATGGAAAGCCAACTATGTACGATGATCTCCAGACTCTGGAGAATCCGGCCCTGCGCTCTTACCTGCATCTGCCGGAATCTTTGCAGGGAATGGTTGTTCATCGCCCGTTCGATTCGGCGGCGAGCTATCCGCTAAAAGAATGGGATGTAATCACGAAGATCGGTGATGTCCCGGTCGACGATGAAGGCATGATCAAGCTTGGAGATACGCTTCGAGTCCGTTTTCCATACATGGTTCAGAAACTAGCGGTTAAGGACACCGTTCCGCTTACCATTTTTCGCGGTGGAAAAGAATTGAAAATAAACCTGCCGGTATTACGACAGCGTCCATTGGTCATTCCAGAGTTAAAAGGAAGCTATCCTTCGTACTTCGTTTACGGTCCGATCGTCTTTTCTGAAGCTACGACGGACCTGATCGCGCTGGCGCAACGCAATCGCGAAACTAGCGCAATAGTTGGCATGCTGACCTATATTGGCAGCCCATTGATCACGAGAATTGGGGACAAACCAACATTTCCCGGTGAACGGCTGGTCGTCGTGCCCTGTCCATTTTTCCCTCACCGGCTCTCGAAGGGATATGGAAACCCGGGCTGGCAGGTGTTACAAACCGTTAACCATCAACCAATCAAAAACCTCGCTCATCTGGTCGAGGTCCTGCGAGATTTGAAGGATGAGTTCGTTACTTTCGAATTTAATACTCGCTCGAGCGGGGAAGCTATTGTTTTTCCTAGGGCCGAAATGGTCAGCGCCACCGAAAATATCCTGAATGATAATGGAGTGCGCTCTCAAGGTTCCACTGATGTGATGAAAATCTGGACCGCCAAGAATACGGACCACTGACTACAGACTACAGGCAATGACCTACCTCTCACGTTTCACCTCTCACTTCTCAAACGTTCGCTTTTTCCTGCCGTTTCTCGCGATCCTGTTTGTGCCTGCTACCAGGATCGCGGCTACCGAAGAAAAAGAAGAGACAGCATCCTATTTCGGTGATTGGACAAATGCTCACGGCGATACGCTTCAGATAACGAGCGACAGTATTCAGGTAAACGACGAGAAGCCCGTCCGCTACGACGACATTACCGAAGATAGTGATGGCAGCTTCTTCGTTCTCCAGATTAAGGACGGGAATGGATCTAGTTACTTCGAGGGCAAATTCCTCCGAATCACATTCGGCAAGGATCCCGATCGCTTCACCATGTCGATCTACAAAACGCTGGCCGACGCGCTGAAAAAGGAAAACGAAGTCAAGCGGGTCGAATGGACCGCGCCGCCCGAGGAAGATGAGGATGATGCTGGTGGGGACTGACTCGGGCAGTCTGAGAGCCGGTGGATCGAGCAGTCCCTTGCTCGATGTTAATTAATGGCGCGAAGCCGCCCTTATTTTTAGCGCTCCGCCGGCGCCGCCGATCCACTTTAAAAAATGAGCTGTTTTAATCAACGGGCAAGACGCCTAACGGCCCCACAGCCAAGGATGGCTGTGCTACATTCGGAATCGCTCGCCTAAATATAACTGGCGGCTAATCGGGTCGTTGATCAGAAAATCCTTGGAGCCTTCGCTTTCGACCCGGCCCTCGAAAATCAGATAGGCGCGATCGACGATCGACAACGTTTCACGAACGTTGTGATCGGTTATCAGGATGGCGAGACCGGATTTCCGCAGGTTCACGACAATTTGTTGCACGTCATAGACCGCAATTGGATCCACCCCGCTGAATGGTTCGTCGAGCATGAGTAAACTCGGACTGGTCACGAGCGAGCGCGCGATAGTGAGCCTGCGTTTTTCTCCGCCGCTCAAGGTCAACGCAGTGTTCTTGGCGATTTTCTCGATTCCAAACTGATGCAGCAGGTGATCGCAGCGTTGCTTCCGCTCGTGTTTACTCAGCGGCAACGTTTCCAGAATCGCCATGATGTTTTGTTCCACCGTCATTTTGCGAAAAATCGATTCTTCCTGCGGCAGGTAGCCCATTCCCAATCGCGCCCGCTTGAACATCGGGAAAGTCGTCACGTCTTGATCGCGAAAAATGACGTTTCCGCTGTTTGGCCGGACGAGGCCCACGATCATATAGAAAGTCGTCGTCTTCCCTGCACCGTTCGGCCCGAGCAGGCCAACGATCTCGCCAGCCTTGACGTTAACATTGATCCCATTGACGACGGCGCGGCCACCGTAAATTTTGACCAGCTCGCGTGTGGACAAAACATCCGGCGGCACGGTTGTTTTCGCGCTGATCGGTGAAGGTGCAGCGGTCGCGCTAATCATTTTTTCGGAGATGGCGAGGGACTGGGCGATCCCGCTTTTTCGTCTTTTGGTTCCTGGCGTATTTCCGTCCGACTCGGGCCATGGGTATTGAGATGTCCGTCCTGATCGATAACCATGACCGTCTCGGAGCTGGTCGCAATGTGCAAGTTCAGTCCCTGCTGGACTTTGGGCATTCCGGTCAGCTCGACGCGGCCATCGTTTGCAGTATAAACCGCATGCTCGGAACGGCCGACGGCGCGCGTCGGCGGACCGCCGTTGGGATCTGGTCGATCACGCACCACGCCGACGTTTCCTTCCGCGATAGCTTTCTCCAGTCCCTGGTCTTCACCTTTATGCAAATAAACCGTTAGCTTGTCCGATTGCAGATTGAATCGCGGATCGAACACTTTCACGCGTCCGGTAAAAACACCAACGTTCTTACCCGAATCGAAGGATGCTTCATCCGCATAAATTTCGGTTGTGATCGGACCTTCGCTTTTCGATTCCGGCCCGAAAGGATTTTTGTTGGTGTTGTCGGCTTTCTTTTTCGGCGAACTGGTTGGCTTGGAAGTTTGGGCCGCCGTGGTGACGACCTCGGTTTGTGCCAAAGCACTAAATGCGAATCCCAGGATTGCGAGCGCGATCAGCTTCATGGCGATTTTTGCGGCCTCAATTTGGATTGATCGGTGATCACCATTTTCACGTTGCCGGTGATGGTTCCGTGTCGCGCCGCTGTGTCAAAGCGGGCGGTGTCACCCACGATCTCGAAATCGGCGCGTTTAATCGTCGTTCTTTGTGGTGAACTAAGGACATGCGTATTCAAGTCCAGCACGGAATCTGCCATCGCGATCTTAAGATCGATCTGATTGTCCTCGGTGTAAGTGGTAATGTTCAACTCCCGAAATTGCATGTGGTCCTGATCGACGCGTCGCGCGGTTCCGGCGACGAACCGACCGCGCAAGCGTCCATTTTCATCAATATCGGGTAGGACGAGTCCTTTTGCTTCATGGCCGATGGGCAAGGGAACCTGGGCGCCTGATCCGGGGCTGGGAGTAGCTGATTGCGCCGCTGCTTCCTGGTCTTTATTTTTCTTTCCGGCATGCTTTTTCGATTGCTGCGCGAAATCGGCCGGCGCGACGAGAAGGCTTGCGGCGATCAAGCCGACAAAAAGAACGCGCCGCGGGGGACCGTTACGAAACGGCAGCATGAACAGCTTTTAACACGCGGAGAATCTTCGGCAAATTTTTTAGAGGCAACTGGTTTGGGCCATCAGACAAGGCGGCTGCCGGATTTTCGTGCACTTCCATGAAAATGCCGTCGCATCCGGCTGCCGTGGCCGCGCGCGCCAGCAAAGGGGCGAGTTGGCCGTCGCCCGAAGTGGAGTCGCCGGCGCCACCGGGGCGTTGCACAGAGTGGGTGGCGTCAAAAATCACGCGGTAGCCGGCTTCGCGAATCCAGGCTAGCGAGCGGAAATCGGCGACGAGATTGTTATAGCCAAAAGTGGTGCCGCGTTCAGTGAAGAGAAATTGTTTCGCGCCAAACTTCTCCAGCTTTTCCGCAATGTTTTTCACGTCCCATGGGGCAAGAAACTGACCTTTCTTTACGTTGACAGCGCGCCCGGTCTCCGCGGCTGCCTGCAGTAAATCAGTTTGGCGGCAAAGGAAGGCTGGGATTTGCAGCAAATCGATGAATTGGCCCGCGATTTCCGCCTCGGCTGGTGAGTGCACGTCCGTTGTGACCGGAATTTTTAGTTCCCGGCCGATGGAAGCGAGGATTTCGCACCCGGCGCGAGCGTCGATTCCGCGAAACGATTTCACCGAGGTGCGATTGGCTTTGTCGTAGGACGCCTTGAAAATGAAGGAAACGTTTTCCGCGTGGCAAATCTTCGCAATTTTTTGCGCCATTCGTCGGACGAATTTTTCCGATTCGATCACGCACGGCCCGAGGATAAATGCTGGCTCGCGCCCGCCGATGGTGACGGAGCGAATTTTGAGTGGCGTTGGTTTCATTCCAAGAACTTGAACTGGGTGTCATCCTGAGCCGCGCAAGACGAGGAAGGACCTCACATTAGCTTTAAAGTTACACAAACGAAAAGTCGGTCTATTCGAAGCCAGCCCTTCGTGGATCGCGAAGGCATTTCTTGCGTGAATTTTACTGCGATTGAGAGGTCCCTCACTGTCTGCGCGACTCGGGATGACGAGCGTATTATCACGCATATTTAATCTTTCTTCGCGCCAAATCGTAAATGGCGAATGGCAAATACAGGACCACAAAAAATGCGAGCGCGAGCACGTGCATTTCGAAAAGATAAAGCGGGTGGTTATCCGAGAGAATGTTGAGCAACGTTTTCGCCTCCGGTTTGTGAAGCAGAAAGCCGTAATTGACCCCGGTGATCTTGTCCGCCGCCAGCGTGATAATGAAATAGACCTCCGTCCAGGCAAAGACGCGGATGATGGAAAAGGGGCGGGGCCGTAGATGATGCACCAACATTAAGAAAATAACACCCATGATGATTACGCAGTGAGAAACGAAAAAACTAAAGAATCGGAAATCTGGGAAACCGTAGGGCAGATTCGGGGTCAGGACCGCCTGCACCGTCCCGCCGATTCCCCAAAAATAGGCGACCTCGAACCAGCCCGGCCGGCGTGTCCACATGGCGATGATGACTACGACCATCGCCCAATCGCAAAGTTGGAGTGGTAGGAGTTGCTCCCAGCTAACGGCGCCGGATTGCCGGACCAAGCGCAGGTAGACAAGATAATTTAGCACCAGCGTCAGAGAGAACGCGCCAACGATGATGCGCTCTACCAAGAAGGATTTCGTCCAACGGACGAGCGCTGCGAAGGCAAACGGTAAGGCAATCGTGAGAAAAATCACGATAAGGTGCGCAGTGCCGTAAGGATGGAATGGTGGAGTGGAATTCATCGGTCCGAGCCAGACTGGCGGTTGAACGCAAGGTCCGAGCCGGACAGGCGTTGCGTGCGCTCTCCCACCTCAGCGGCTCACCCAAAGATTGCAAGGAATAACGTCCATGAGCCATTCCAGATTAGGCGGCAATTGGCCAGCGTTTTTCGCGGGATCGAGCGGCACCACCAGCAAATCCGCCTCCACCGATTTCACAAAATCGGCCGCGGCAAACCCGGTGTTGCCGCGAATGCAGCGCACTTCGATCGGCACATCGGTATGGCCGAGATCAAGAACGAAATGCTCCAGTTTCGCATCCTCATCCGCTTCCGCCGGGGTGCCCTCCTTTTTCGCGCGCGCTTCATCGAAGGTGGTGATAAGCCGCACCACATAAACGCGTTCCGAATTTTCGCGCGCTGCCAGGTGCAGCGCCCGGCGCAGGCTGTTGGAACCGTGCTCGGAATATTCCACCAGGAAAACGATCTTGCGCAAGGGCTCTGGTTCACGCGCCGGATGGGTAAAAAGAATGACCGAGCTACGGCCTTCCCGCAAAAGCCGGCGAGCGACGTTTCCCAGGAAAGGATGAAGGACTACCTCTTTTTCGAGCGCACCCGCCACGATCAGGTCGATATCGTGACGCTCGATCGCTCGCAAAATTGCAGTCGCTGGATCGCCCTGCTCGTAATGGATAGGGGAATTCTTCGGCAATGAGATCCGTTCCAGCGCGGCGGCAAACTTCGCACTCGTCTCCTCGCTTTTTTCACCCACGTAAACCAGGCAGAGCTCGGAGTCGAATCGGTCCCGGATCCGTTTCGCCTCCGCCAATACCTGCTCAAAGCGAGGCGAGAAAGTGCTGGCTACGGCGACGCTGCGATAAGGCGACGGGTCAATCATCTGGAGGTGAATACTTTCCCTGCTTCGCCCTTATTCGGCAACTTGGATGCGTGAAAAATGACGAATGACGAAGCTCGAATGCGAGACGGCATTGCCGACCAAAGGTGGTGTTGCCTCCTGTTCTGGGTAGCGCACGCGGCTCGCGTGCTGGCGATCGCGGACTTTCCTAAAGATTGTTTCGGCGATTCGCCGAAACCAGCACGCGAGATGCGTGCGCTACCCAATCGCATGAGTCGGGGCTTCAATCAGCATTGCAACTGTGCTTTCCTGCACGAATTTCTGCCGGTGCGACGCGCGATTTATCCCGGCAGCTTCGATCCCGTGACGAACGGCCATCTCGATGTCATCGAGAGGGCCCGCACGCTTTTCGACGAAGTCATCGTGGCGGTGGCGATTAACGATCAAAAGCAACCCCTGTTCACGCCGGACGAGCGGCTCGCCATGCTGCGGCAAGCGATTACGATCGATGCCGTGCGAGTCGCGCCCATGGACGGGCTGCTGGTGGAATTCGCCGCCTCGGAGGGCGCGCACGCCGTCGTGCGCGGGTTGCGAGCGATTTCCGATTTCGAGTTTGAATTTCAAATGGCCCTGATGAACCGAAAGCTCGACCCTGAAATTGAAACTATCTTCCTCATGCCGAAGGAAGAATACACTTATCTCAGCTCGCGAATTGTGAAAGAAATCGCCAGGCTCGGGGGCGATGTTTCCGCGTTTGTGCCATCACTGGTGGCTGAGGCACTCGCAAAAAAATTTAATCCTGAATTGGGAAACGTTGCAGCCGTGATCTGAACTTCACTTTCCGCGTGAAAATTCATTTGAATCAAATTCCGCCGGGAGGCCTGCATCTGGACGGCGAAGAAGATTGTCCGCTCGGCGACATCGCGACGCCGGAAATTCGCTGCGTTGGGCCGATGCGTTACAGCCTCGACCTCGGAATTTCCGATGGCGCGCTCTGGGCCAATGGGATGATCGCGCAAACGGTTGAGCTGAGCTGCGTGGCCTGCCTCGAAAAGTTCGAGCACGAAATCAAGGTTCCGGCGTTTGCGCTCCACACCGAATTGCACGGGCCGGAGAACATCGATATCACGCCCTTCCTGCGCGAAGATATTTTGTTAAATCTGCCACCCTATCCGCATTGCGACCGCGATGGAGCGCGCGTTTGCAAAGGGGCGAAGCTTGAGACCACCGCCGACGCCGGCACAGCAAAAGCGGATTGGAGCGCGCTGGATAAGCTGAAGATTGAGAAACTTTGAAGCGTTGAATCGATGAAGCGGTCGATCCGTTAAATTCCCCCGCTTCAACCGTTCAACGCTTTAACTCTTCAACGTTTTAGCGTTCCAACGTTGCCTTTCCGCCAAACCATGCTTTCGTTCCCGCTCGCTAACTATGGGCGTCCCCAAACGTAAAACCTCGAAGATGCGGTTGCGCACGCGCAAAGCGGCCAATCGGTGGCATGCCCCACAGCTGAACAAGTGCGCGCAATGTGGCAGCACGGTGCCTTCGCACACCGTTTGCCCTTCCTGCGGTTATTATAAGGGGCGACAGGTATTGAGCGTGGGGGCGTGAAAGGCTGCGCGTTCCGTTACATCGTGAATCGTTAAACCGTTACATCGATTCACGACTCTCGGTTCTCCCTCGCTCGATTTTCGTTTTGCATTAGCCGCGCGATAAACGCAAACTGCTACCTCGCATGAAAATCGCACTGGATGCGATGGGCGGCGATTTTGGCCCACCCAACCTTGTTGCTGGCGCCGCGCTTGCGTTGCGTGAGTATCCCCACATCAGCAAACTCTTTCTTGTTGGCGATACCGCTCAAATCGAAGCCGAGCTGAGGAAACTCGGTTGCAACGACAGTCGGATCGAGGTCGTGCATTCGACTCAAGTGGTCGACATGAGTGACCGAGCCTGGTCCGCCGTGCGCCGGAAAAAAGATTCGTCCGTCAGTCGTGCGGTCGATCTGGTTAAACACGGTCAAGCCAACGCCATCGTCAGCGCGGGCCACACCGGCGCGGCCGTGGCAGCGAGCATGGTTAAACTGCGCACTTTGCCCGGAATCTATCGCCCCGGCATCGCCGCGGTCCTGCCCACCGAAACGAATGTCTTTGTTTTAATGGACGCGGGCGCGAACATCGATGCGCGGCCTGAACACCTTCTCCAATATGCGTTCATGGGCTCGGTTTATTCCAGTCACGTGCTCGGCTACAAGAATCCAACAGTTGGCCTGATCTCGCTCGGGGAGGAGGATGTGAAAGGCAATGAGATGACCAAGGAAGTCTTCAAAATGCTGAAGAAGAGCTCATTGAATTTTGTGGGCAACATCGAGGGACGGCATCTCTTCGAGGATCCGGTGGAGGTGGTGGTGTGCGACGGATTTGTCGGGAACGTGATTTTAAAAACCTGCGAATCGATCTCGGTGGCAATTTTTCAGTGGCTAAAGCACGAACTGTCGCGAACGCCGATGCGCAAGGTGGGCGCGTTTTTGGCGCGAGAATCGTTTCGCACGATTAAAGATAAAACCAACTACGAAGAATACGGTGGCAGCCCGCTCCTCGGCGTCAATGGCATATGCATCATCGCGCACGGCTCGAGCACGCCACTTGCCGTCAAAAACGCGCTCCGCGTCGCAGCGGAGTCGATTGAACACCAGGTAAACCCGCATATCATCGAGGAGGTTCAGCGTTATCATGAAGCAACAGCCCCGCTCGAGGCCGCGATCCGCTAGGAATCAACGGACGGTTTCAATTATCGGCACCGGTAGTTATACGCCGGAGAAAATTCTTACCAACGAAGATCTCTCTCGCATGGTCGATACCAGCGACGAGTGGATCACGACGCGCACCGGGATCAAGGAACGGCGCGTCGCGGCCAAGGACGAAACGACCAGCGACATGGCGGCGAAGGCCGCGCTCAAAGCAATCGAGCAGGCGAAAATTTCGCCCGAAGAGATCGATTTGCTTCTCGTCGCCACCGCCACTCCCGACATGATTTTTCCCGCGACCGCCTGTTTCGTTCAGAAAAAAATCGGCGCCAAAAATGCCGCCTGCCTCGATGTTTCGGCCGCGTGCGCTGGATTTTTGTTCGGGGTGGAGATCGCGCAGCAATTCATTACTTCGGGGACCTATGACACAGCGCTGGTGATTGGCGCGGATAAGCTGACGTCGATTACCAACTGGACCGATCGAAATACTTGTGTGCTTTTCGGCGATGGGGCTGGCGCCGCGGTGCTGGGTCATCGGGGCAGCGCCCACGGCGTCATTAGCACCAACATGGGAAGCGACGGTGAATATACCGACATCTTGTTCATGCCGGGTGGGGGATCAAAGACGCCGATCACGGCCGAGAACGCGCATCTGCATCTGCAAACGATCCACATGTCAGGTAAGGAAGTCTATAAACAAGCCGTGATCGCAATGCTCGCCGCGGCTCGGAAAGCGATCGATGAAGCCGGTCTCACCGTAGATGACATCGCCTGCGTCATTCCGCATCAGGCGAACTTGCGCATCATCGAGTCGATTGGCGAACGACTTGGGATTCCGCGCGAAAAAGTTTTCGTCAACGTAGATCGCTATGGAAATACTTCAGCGGCGGCGGTGGCGATCGCGCTCGATGAAGCGAACCGCTCCGGCCGGATAAAATCCGGCGATTATGTGTTGATGGTGGTATTCGGTGGTGGATTGACCTGGGCCAGCACGATTGTGGAATGGTGACGGCGAACGCCGTCATCCCGAGCGAAGTCGAGGGATCCCGCCGCGTCAGCTTAAAGATTGCATAACGGGATGCCTCGACTGTCGCTCGAATGACTGTTTGTTGACGAAATGGAACGCCGTCTCACTGCAATTCTTGCTGCCGATGTCGTCGGGTACAGCCGGCTGATGGGCAATGATGAAGCCGGGACGCTCGCGCAGCTGAAAGAAATTCGGCAGGCAATAGTAGATGCCAAGATCGCCGAGCATCGCGGCCGCATCGTCAAACTCACCGGCGATGGCGTGCTTGCCGAGTTTCCCAGTGTTGTGAACGCAGTCTCGTGCGCCACCGAGATTCAAACGGCGATGCGCGCGCGAACACCCGAGAGCGCGATCCAATTTCGCGTCGGGATAAACCTCGGCGATGTCATTGTCGATGGCGACGACATCTACGGCGACGGTGTCAACGTCGCGGCACGTCTCGAAAGCCTGGCACAGCCTGGAGGTATCGCCGTTTCGCAATCGGTGCGCGATCACGTTGGCAACCGGCTCGACGTCACTTTTGAGGATCGCGGCGAAGAGCATTTGAAAAACATCGAAAAGCCTGTTCGGGTTTACAATGTTCTCCTGGAGGAATTGGATTTCGCCGAGACGCCCTCAATGAAGGATGATCGACCATCTATCGCGGTGCTGCCGTTCAACAACATGAGTGGCGACCCGGAGCAGGAATATTTCAGCGATGGAATCACCGAGGACATCATCACTGACTTGTCCAAGGTTTCCGGGTTGAGCGTGATCGCACGGCACAGCGCGTTCAGCTACAAAGGGAAAGCAGTAAAGGTGCAACAGGTCGGGCGGGAACTCGGAGTCGCTTTCGTTGTGGAAGGTAGTGTGCGCAAGGCGGGAAAGCGCGTGCGAGTAACTGGTCAGCTCGTCAGCTGTAACGACGGGAGTCACCTTTGGGCTGAGCGGTTCGATCGCGATCTGACCGACATCTTTGCCATTCAGGACGAGATCACTCACGCGATCGTGGACCAATTAAAAGTGAAACTGTTGCCGCGAGAGAAGAAATCGATCGAGCAGATACCGACCGAGAACATTGAAGCTTACACTTACTACCTCCGCGGGCGGGAGTTCGTCCACCGATTATCGAAACACAACTTGCAGATAGCGCGGCGGATGTTCGCGCGCGCAGTGGAACTCGATCCGCGATACGCTCGCGCCTACGCGGGCTTGGCTGACTGCGATTCACATCTGCACATGATTTACCAGGTCGATGTACCGATCGATGGCATTCTTGCCACGAGCTCCAAGGCACTTGAGCTGGACAACAACCTTGCTGAAGCACATTCCTCACGAGCGATAGCCCTGTCTGCTGCGCAGCAAATCGAGGAAGCACAGGCCGAGTTCGAAACGGCTATAGCGGTCGATCCGAATTCGTTTGAGGCCCATTTTTTTTTCGCTCGCCTCAACTTCCAACAGGGAAAAATCGAACGCGCCGCCGCGGAGTACCAGCGTGCAGCGGAGATCAAGCCTGGTGATTACCAGTGCGCCTGTCTGTTGTCCCAAATTTATCTATCGCTGGGACGTGAACAGGAGAGCAAAGAGGCCGCGCGGCGCGGCGTGGAGCTCGCCGAGCGTGAACTGACAGCGCATCCGGAAGACTCGCGGCCTGCTCAACTGGGCGCGGGAGTCCTCGTCCGCCTGGGGGAAATCGACCGCGCGCGCGAATGGCTTGCCCGGGCAGTAGCTATCGATCCCGACGATACCAATACTCAATACAACGCGGCATGCACCTATGCGCAGCTCGGTGACATTGAAGTCGCTCTCGATCTGTTGGAGCGAACTCTGCCGAAACTGGGCCCGGGAGGCCGCAACTGGGCGAAGCACGATTCTGACTTCGATCCGCTGCGAAACCATCCGCGCTTTCAACAGTTGTTCGATCGGATCGATAAAGGTTAAAGCGATGAAGAGTTGAACCGTTGAAGCGGCAACTCTCGCGGGTTAACATTTCTGGATTCTTCCCCTTCAACGCTTTAACGCCGGAACGATGGAACGCCGCCTCACTGCAATTCTTGCTGCCGATGTCGTCGGGTACAGCCGGCTGATGGGCAGCGATGAAGCGGGGACGCTCGCACAGCTGAAAGAAATCCGACAGGCAGTAGTCGATGCCAAGATCGCCGAGCATCGCGGCCGCATCGTCAAACTTACCGGCGACGGCGTGCTCGCCGAGTTTCCCAGTGTTGTGAACGCAGTCTCCTGTGCCACCGAGATTCAAACGGCGATGCGCGCGCGAACATCAGAGAGCGCGATCCAATTTCGCATCGGCGTAAATCTTGGCGACGTGATCGCGGAAGGAGACGACATCTACGGCGACGGGGTAAACGTCGCGGCACGCCTCGAAAGTGTGGCACAGCCTGGTGGCATCGCCGTTTCGCAATCGGTGTGCGATCATGTTGGGAATCGCCTTAGCGTGACGTTTGAAGACCGCGGTGAGCAACAGCTAAAGAATATTGAGAAGCCGATTCGAGTTTATGATGTTCTGCTCGATGAACCGATCGGAGCCGAAATGTCCGCAGCAACAAGAGATAAACCATCGATCGCGGTCCTGCCGTTCAACAACATGAGCGGCGACCCCGAGCAGGAGTATTTCAGCGATGGTATCACTGAGGACATCATTACTGACCTGTCCAAGGTTTCTGGATTGAGCGTCATCGCGCGGCACAGTTCATTCAGCTACAAGGGCAAGCCGCTAAAGGTCCAACAAATCGGCCGTGAGCTGGGCGTTGATTTCATGTTGGAAGGCAGTGTGCGCAAAGCAGGCGCACGCGTACGCGTAACTGGGCAACTGGTTAATTGCAAGAAAGGCAGTCACGTTTGGGCCGAGCGCTTTGATCGCGATCTCACCGACATTTTTGCAATTCAGGACGAGATCACTCGTGCCATCGTCGAACAGCTCAAAGTCAGGCTCCTACCGCAGGAGCGGGAAGCGGTCGAACAAATTCCGACAGAGAACATCGAAGCATACACCTACTGCTTGAGAGGACGGGATTTTTGTCGTCGATACATTAAACATTACCTCCAACTCGGGCGGCGCATGTTCGCTAAAGCGGTTGAGTTAGATCCGCTTTATGCCCGCGCCTACGCCGGAATGGCTGACTGCGATTCGTTCTTACGTTATTACTACTGCTTCGATATCAGCACCGACAGCATTTTAGCGCTCGCTGATAAGGCCCTTTCGCTTGACGAGGCGCTGCCTGAGGTGCATGCCTCGCGCGGGTTTGCATTGTTGCTTGCTCACCGGCCCGACGAAGCCGTTGCAGAATTTGAGCGAGCTATCGCACTCGATCCGAGTTCGTTCGAAGCGCATTATCTTTACGGCCGACTTTGCCACGGCCAGGGAAAAATGGAGAAGACAGCGGCGCTGTTCGAGCGCGCAGCCGAGATTAATCCGGACGACTTGAACGTCCCCACGTTTTTGACCCACGTTTATCGCGCTCTTGGCCGCGATGAAGCGCGACAGAGATGGGCCCGGCGTACTGTCGAAATAGCCGAGCGGCAGCTTGCGCTTTATCCGGATGATGCCAGACCACCATCCATGGGGATCGAAGGGCTTATTGAGCTCGGCGAAACTAATCGTGCCAGGGAGTGGATATCCCGAGCGCTCGCTCTCGAGCCTG
>Ga0207691_10001652_pt1 | contig 22081 bp, 13 predicted proteins | sample KBSM13metaG_FD_184327 | JGI IMG/M metagenome (GOLD analysis project Ga0207691, IMG submission 184327) | Miscanthus rhizosphere microbial communities from Kellogg Biological Station, Michigan, USA - KBS M1-3 metaG (SPAdes) (version 2) | ecosystem: Host-associated > Plants > Roots > Rhizosphere >... | reverse complement strand
CGATTCCGATCGTCTGGCGCGCGTTGGCCAGGACGATCGCGTTCGACTTGACGCGCCGCGCGACCTTCCAGGCGAGCTCGCAGGCCGCCCGCTCGACGGCGGTGGGCTTGCGCTGCGACACGACCTTCCAGCTCGCGCTCTGGTCGATCTCGCCGTCCGAGTCCTGGAGGAGCAGGCCGCCCTCGATGCGCTTCCAGTCGAGGCCCTGCACGGGCCGCCGCGACACGCAGACCTTGAGCAGCCGGATGTTGGGCTTCTTCGCGAAGTAGGAGAGCGCCTCGTCCGTGAAGTCGTCCGCCGCGACGACCTCCACGAAGTGCTGGAGCACGAGCGAGGCGAGCGCGCCGTCGACCTTCCCGCGGATCGCGATGATCCCGCCGAACGCTGCCAGCGGGTCGCACGCGAACGCGCGCCCGAAGGCCTCCGAGATCGTGTCCCCGATCGCCGCGCCGCAGGGATTGTTGTGCTTGACGATGACGGCCGCCGGTCCCTCGAAGTCACGGGCGAGCGTGACGGCCGAGTCGAGGTCGAGGAGGTTGTTGAACGAGAGCTCCTTGCCCTGGAGCATCTGGAAGCGGACCAGCGCGTCCGGAGGCGCCGACGGGAACGCGTAGAGCGCGGCCCTCTGGTGGGGATTCTCGCCGTAGCGCAGCGCGCCGACGCGGTCGAACGCGAAGACGAGGCTCTCCGGGAACGCGTACGGCTCGCGGACCGAGCTCGCGAAGTAGCCGGCGATGGCGGCGTCGTAGGAGGCGGTCCGCGAGAACGCCCGCGCGGCGAGACGCTCCCGGGTGGAGAGCTTGGTGCCGCCGGTCGTGCGGATCTCCTCGAGAACCGCGCCGTAGTCCGCGGGGTCCACGACCACCGCCACCCGCGCGTGGTTCTTGGCGGCGGCGCGAATCATGGCCGGCCCGCCGACGTCGATCATCTCGATGAGCTCCGCGCGGCCCTTGCCGGCCGCCAGCGTCTTCTCGAAGGGATAGAGGTTCACGATCACGAGGTCGAACGCCTCGATCTCGGACTCCGCGAGGTCGCGCGCGTGGTCCTCGCGCGAGTCGTCGGCGAGGACGCCGCCGAAGATCTTCGGGTGGAGCGTCTTCACGCGTCCGCCGAGGATCTCGGGGAATCCGGTCTTCTCCTCGACCAGCGTCACCGGCACGCCCGCGTCCTTCAGGTGCGCCGCGGTCCCGCCGGTCGAGACGAGCTCGATGCCGTGCGCGACGAGCTCGCGCCCGAGGTCGGCGACTCCGGACTTGTCGTGGACGGACACGAGCGCGCGCCGGACGGGCGTCACGGCGGAGGGCATCGGAATCGGTTCGGCCATATGGGCGCGCATTCTAGCAGCGCGCGAACGGACGACGAGGCCGGCGACGGCGGCCGACTAGAAGACCTTGAGGAAGTTGAAATTGAGCGTGAGGCCCTTCACGCCGTGCGCGACGACCGGGTAGCCTGCCTCGATGCGGATCCGGGTGTTGTCCCACGGTCCGTTCATGTCGAGGTCGAGCCCCGCGCCCGAGAAGTAGGTGTGGTCGTAGCCGGAGAGCTCCTCCGTCACGAGCGCCTGGTCGTAGTTGATCCCGAAGCGCAGGACCTCGCCGAGGTTCACGCCGTAGGAGAGGTTGTTCAGGAACGCGCTGTCCGCCCGCACGCTGCCGCTCGGGAAGCCGGCGATCTTGTTGGTCGTGAACGGGCCGAAGTCCCAGCGCGACCAGCGGTCCAGGCGCGCGCCGTCGAGGTAGGAGACGGAGACCCCGAGCTTGCGGAACTTGGAGAAGTAGAAGCTCTTCGTGATCTCCGCCGAGTATCTCCAGTACGTCTTCTGGTCGGGGTCGAAGCCCGACGTCGCAGGATCGCCCCAGGCCTCCCACTTGTCGCGCGACGCGTAGCTTCCCTTGGCCACGATGTTGTAGCCGTCCTGGTTCCACGCGAGCCGCAGCTCGGCGCCGTAGGTCATGGTGTCGACCGGCGTCACGAAGTTCGGGCCGGTGTCGCTGTCGCGCTGGAAGTTGTCCCACTGGCCGAAGAGACCGATCGACGTCTTGAGGTACGGCCCGATCGGAAGCCCGAGGTTCACCTGGCCGAACTCGCTCAGGTGCTTGATGCGCTCGGAAACGATCTCGTCGCCGCCGCGGTAGGCCTGTTCGACGAAGGGAATCGCCTGTCCGAAGAGATCGGCGCCCAGGTCCATGTGCGTGCCGAGGAAGGCGGGGTCGGTGTAGTTCGCGAAGAGCAGCACGCCGGCGAAGAAGACGGACAGCTGCTTCTGCTTGTGGAAGAGGTCGAAGTCGAAGTACTGGAGGCCCAGCAGCGGGAGCGGGTAGTCGCTCGAGCGCTGGTAGAAGATTCCGGTCAGGCCGAAGAGGCTCCGGCGGGTCATTCCGTTCTCGACGACGCGCTCGGAGGGGTTGGTCTTGTCCGGAACCAGGTAGCGCAGGCCCTCGTCGGTGTCGCGGACGATCTGGAGCTTCGAGGCGTACGCCTCGGCGAGACGCGGCTGGAAATCGGACGGGTCGATCTGTACGTCCGACATCACGACGTAGCGCTCGATCGCCGTGACCCGGCCGACCGTCGAGAAGACCTGCTGTCCCCGGATCTCGAGCGGCAGCACGATCTCGGGCCGCGAGGGAACCGCGCGGTAATACTCAGTCTGGATGTTCGAGAGAGTGTCGCCCTTCAGGTTCAGCTGGATCGACTCGCGCCGCAGGAGCGCGAAGGTCTCGCGGTCGATCCAGGCCGTGCCGCGGTAGATGGGCTTGTCGCCGACGCTGCCCTTGGGACGGAAGTCGATCCGGTAGGCGGGCCGCCCGTCGATCTCGGTCTCGCCGGAGAGCTCGTACTGGTACTCCTCGGAGAGGCGGATGTCGAGCGGCAGCGTCGTGACCTTCTCGGGCTGGAGGATCGGCAGGCGCGGGATCGTGCGGCCCTTCCAGCGGACTCCGTTCAGGAAGAACTCCTGCCAGACCCAGTCGGCGGGCTTGCCCCTGGCCGCGAAGAACGGCCCGCGGATCGTGAGGTCGAGCGAGTCCTGGAACTCGGCGATCCGGAAGCGCAGCGAGGTGTCCATCGAGGCCGTGTACGTCTCGTACTTCGCCCGGATCCCCGCGTCCCACGCCCGCTCGCGCGCGATGATCTCCTCCGCGGTGAGGCCGCGCTGCGCGCCGACGTTGACCTGCGCGCGCGTCTCGCCGCCGGCCTTCGCCATGGGCTTCAGGGCCACCGCGAGCGCGCCTCTCGAGAGGTCGAGCGTCAGCACGGCGCCGCCCTTGATCTCGAAGTCGCGGCGGGCGCCGCTCGCGAGGTTCTCGACGGACGCCCGCTCGAACGGGCCGCCCGCGAGGTCGATCCGAGCCTCTCCGGACGGGTCCGAGGCGAGCAGGAGCGTCGGCGAAAAAGTCTTCGCGTCGAAGAAGCGCAGCGCCTCGGCCTTCGAGCCGTCCTTGTGCGTCAGGACGGTCTTCGTCGGGTCGGGCGACGTGTCGGCGGTCAGGTACCGTCCCAGCCGGGCGAGCCCCTCGACGTCGGCGTCGGTGAGCGGACGTCCCTCGGCGACGGCCACGGCCAGCATCGCGCGCGGGCGCTCGGCGAGCGCGCGGAGGACGGAGTCGACCGCGGAGCCCGTCGATCCCGTCGACGCCGGGGGCGCCTCGGCCCCGACCGGCGCGATCACCCAGACGCGCTGAGAGCTCTCCGCGGCCGGGGTCCCCGCCGTGCGGCCGGCGCGGACGATCAGCGCGTCGACGTACGGGGCGAGCTCCTCCGCGGCGTCTCCGGCGGGCGCCTCGTCCGCGTAGAGCGCCACCTTCCCCTCCGGCGAGCCCGAGCGAAAGATCGACGAGAGCCGCTTGATGGCGTAGGCGAGACGGTCGGGCTCGGCGTGGGCGGGAAGCGACAGCATCAGGCCGGCCGCCGGATGCACGGCCGCCAGCCGCGAGACGGCGTCCTCGATCTCGGCGTCGGAGAGGCCCGCGAGCGAGGCGAGGTAGATGCAGCGCGCGCTCGAGGATCCTTCCGGCAGGGCCGCGCCGAGGCGGGCGACACCGAGAATCTTCGAATCCGCGGGGCACGAGCCGTCGGGACGCTCCGCGGCGAGCACGAGCTGCTCGGCGTGGAGCCGGGCCAGGGAGACCGCGAATAAGAGAAGAGCGCCCGCGGCGAGGCGAGCGCTCTTGGCGGCGCGCATCATGATCGGGAACCCGGGTCTCGCCGAGGATGTTCCCTGAGAATCCTGCCGACGAGAGCTAAGGCGACGGCGCGACTCCGGGGCGGCGGGGCTTCTCCTTGACGGGGTCCGGCTCCGGCGGAAGCGCGGTGCCGAGCGCGGCGTCGGCGCCGCCACCCGCGATGCCCAGCGCCTTGCGCAGCTTCTTCTCGATCTCGGCGGCGAGCTCGGGGTTGTCCTTCAGGAACTGCTTCGCGTTCTCGCGCCCCTGGCCGATCCGCAGGTCCCCGTACGACAGCCACGCGCCGGACTTCTCGACGAGCTTGTGCTCGATCCCGAGGTCGATCAGCTCCCCGGCGCGCGAGATGCCCTCGCCATAGTTGATGTCGAACTCGGCCTGCCGGAAGGGCGCGGCCACCTTGTTCTTGACGACCTTGACCTTCGTGCGCGACCCGACGACCGTCTCGCCATCCTTGAGCGAGGCGATCCGCCGGATGTCGATGCGGATCGAAGAATAGAACTTGAGGGCGCGGCCGCCGGTCGTGGTCTCGGGATTGCCGAAGAGCACGCCGATCTTCTCGCGGATCTGGTTGATGAAGATGAGGCTCGTGCCGCTCTTCGAGACGATGGCGGTCAGCTTCCGCAGGGCCTGCGACATGAGGCGGGCCTGCAGTCCCATCTGGGCCTCGCCCATCTCTCCCTCGATCTCGGCCTTCGGCACCAGGGCCGCCACCGAGTCCACGACGATGACGTCGATCGCCCCGGAGCGGATCAGCATCTCGGCGATCTCGAGGGCCTGCTCCCCGTTGTCCGGCTGGGAGACCAGGAGGTTGTCGGTGTCGACCCCGAGCTTCTTCGCGTACTCGGAGTCCAGGGCGTGCTCGGCGTCGATGAAGGCCGCGAGGCCGCCGGCCTTCTGGGCCTGCGCGATGACCTGGAGCGACAGGGTGGTCTTGCCCGAAGACTCGGGCCCGAAGATCTCGACGACCCGGCCTCGCGGGATGCCGCCGATGCCGAGCGCGGCGTCCACCGCGAGCGAGCCCGTGGGAATGACGGCGATCGTGGTCTCGGGCCGTTCTCCGAGCCGCATGATCGAGCCCTTTCCGAACTGCCGCTCGATCTGCGTCAGCGCCGTCTCGACGGCGCGCCATTTCTCGTTGGGTTTCACGCTGGACATGTCCTCACCTTTCTCGATGGGGGAAAAATTCCGCGCGTTCTGCGCGATTATAGACTTCGACGAGGGGACGCTTCGAGCTTCGAGCTTCGAGCTTCGAGGAAGCCAGACGCGATGAGGACCGACGAATCTTCTCTCCGGCACGATCCGGTGTCAATGTCGGACGCCCGCCGGGCGTTCGCCGCGGCGCCTGTCTCCGCGTTCCTCGCGACCGGCTTCGGCTCGGGCCTCTCGCCCTTCGCTCCGGGAACCGCCGGCTCGGTTGTCGGCCTCGCGATCGCGTGGCTCCTTTGGTCCCATGCCGGCATCTTCGGCTCTCCGGTCGGACTCTTGATGTCCGGGCTCGCCGTCGGGCTGCTCGGCGTCTTCGTCTCCGTCCCGGTCTGCCGCGCGCTGAACGCGGAGGACCCGGGCTGCGTCGTGATCGACGAGGTGTCCGGGCAGCTGATCGCGTGCGCCGGAACCGTGCTCGTCCGGGGCGCGCCGCTCTGGGCGTGGATCGCCGCCTTCGTGCTCTTCCGCGCCTTCGACGTCGTCAAGCCGCTCGGGATCCGCCAGATCCAGGCGCTGCCCGGCGGCTGGGGAGTCGTCGCGGACGACGTGCTCGGCGGCCTCTACGCCGCGGCGGTCCTGGCCGTCGCCTCCCGATGGGTCTGACGCTCTCGCCGTCGGAGGGCTCCCTCCAGGAGAACGCGCCCCTCGCGGCCCTGACGACCTGGCGGATCGGCGGCCCGGCGCGCTTCCTCTGCCGGGTCCGAACCGAGACGGCGCTCGCGCGCGTGCTCGCGACGGCGGCGGCCGACGGCCTGCCGCTCGCGATCCTCGGGATGGGTTCGAACATCCTGATCGCGGACGCGGGATTCCCGGGCTACGTCGTCCGGCTGGACGGCGACTTCCTGTCGGTCACGATCGACGGGGAGCGCGTGCGGGCCGGCGGCGGGGCCGCCCTCGGCGGGGTCTGCGCGGCCGCGGCGCGTGCCGGGCTCTCGGGCCTCGAGGCGATCTCGGGGATCCCGTCGTCGATCGGCGGGGCGGTGCGGATCAACGCGGGGGCCTACGGCGGCGAGATCTTCGACGTCCTGGAGACCGTGCGCCTGGTCTCGCGCTCCGGGGAGCGCCGCGCGGTCGAGGCCTCGCAGATCCGCCATGCGTACCGCAACACGGAGCTCGTCGAGTCCCGCGAGATCGTCAGCGAGGCGGTCCTGAAGCTCGCGCGCGCGCCGCGGGAAGAGATCGAGGCGAAGACGCGCGGCGTGGCCGAGAAACGGCGCGGCGTCCTTCCCTCGGAGCCCAACGCCGGCAGCGTGTTCAAGAACCCCAAGGACGACTTCGCCGGAAGGCTCCTCGAGGCCTGCGGGCTCAAGGGGCGGAGTCGGGGCGGCGCGATGATCTCGCCCCGGCATGCCAATGTGATCGTGAACACCGGAGGGGCCCGCGCCGTAGACGTGTTGGGCCTGATGCAGACGATGCGGGACGCCGTGGCCGAGAAGTTCTCGGTTACTCTGGTTCCCGAAGTGGAGCTGCTGGGATTGAGATGGGAATGAGCGACCTGTCATTCCGAGGGACGCCGCCTCGCGAAAGGGGTCCCTCGGGCCCGACGGCCGTCGGGATGACATCCGCATGAGGATCCTCCTCCTCGCCGGAGGCGCGGGAACGCGGCTGTGGCCGCTCTCGACCGAGGACCGGCCCAAGCAGTTCCTGCCGATCCTCTCGGAGAAGAGCCTCATCGCCGAGGTCTACGAGCGCGTGCGTCCCCTCGCCGGAGACGAGCGCGTGTTCGTCGCGACCGCAGCGGCCTACGCCCGGCTGGTGCGCGAGGCGCTGCCGGACCTGGCGCCCGAGCGGATCCTCTGCGAGCCGGCGCGCCGCAACTCCGGACCGGCGCTGCTCGCCGCGGCCGTCCGCTTCGCCGCGGACGGCGACCCGGTCACGGCCGCGATCCCGGCCGACCAGACGGTGCGCGACGACGGCGCCTTCCGCGCCGCGCTCTCCGAGGCCGCGTCGCTCGCCGACCAGGCTTCCGTCGTCATCCTCACGGCCGTGCCCACCCGGCCCGAGCCGGACTTCGGCTACGTCGAGCATCAGGGCGGCCGGGTCTCCGGCTTCACCGAGAAGCCGCGTCCCGAGCAGGCGCAGCGTCTGACCGGGACCGGCCGGCACTTCTGGAACGCCGGCATCTTCGTCTTCCGGCCGTCGCGCCTGCTGGCGGAGGCGCGCCGGGTCGCTTCCGATCTCGTGCGGGGCGTCGAGACCTTCGCCGCGACCGGGAAGGCGGCGGACTACGAGGCGCTGCCGAACATCTCGATCGACTTCGCCGTGATGGAGAAGGCCTCCGACGTGCGCGCCGTGGCCCTCGACGCCGGGTGGAGCGACGTCGGGACGTGGCGCTCCGTGCGCGAGCTCCGCGGCCCGAGCGACGCGGCGGGGAATCTCGTTCTCTCGCCCGTGCCGGTGGTCGCGCCGGGCGTGCGGGACACCGCCATCGTCGTCGGCGAGGGAGGGGTCCTGGTCCTCCCGTTCGAGCGGGAAGGGGAGCTGCGCGCCGCGGTCGACGCGCTGCGCGCCGCGGGACGCGCTCCGAGCGCCCGGGGGTCCCGATGAACGCTCCCGCCTCGACGCTCGCGAAGCTGCGCGAGAACGTCGCGCTCGCGTACCGCGGCGAGCCGCGCGCGGTCGACCTCCTGCTGACGGCCTTGCTCGCGCGCGGACACGTTTTGATCGAGGACGTGCCCGGCGTGGGGAAGACGACGCTCGCGCGCGCGCTCGGGCGGAGCCTCTCGCTCGAGTTTCGCCGGATCCAGTTCACCAGCGACACGCTCCCGGCGGACGTCATCGGCATCTCCGTCTTCCACGCGCCCGCGGATCGGTTCGAGTTCCATCCCGGCCCGATCTTCGCGAACGTCGTCCTCGCCGACGAGATCAACCGCGCGACGCCCAAGACGCAGTCCGCCCTGCTCGAGGCGATGAACGAGGGAGTCGTGACCGTCGAGACGGACCGGCGCGTTCTGCCGCAGCCGTTCATGGTCGTCGCGACGCAGAACCCGGTCGAGTATCTCGGGACCTATCCGCTGCCGGAGTCCCAGATGGACCGCTTCTTCCTGCGCCTCTCGCTCGGCTATCCGTCCGAGAAGGAGGAGCGGATGCTGCTGCGGCGCGGCGGCACCGAGCGCGTGCTCGCGTCGATCCCCGCGGTGCTGGGCCCGGCCGAGGTGCTGGCGCTGCAGGACGAGACGGAGCGGATCGCCGTCTCCGACACGCTGCTCGACTACCTCCACGCGCTCGTGCGCGCGACGCGGCGCACCGCGGAGCTTCGCCTGCCCGTGTCGACCCGCGGCGCGCAGGCGCTCTTCCGGGCGACGCAGGCGCATGCGCTCCTGCAGGGGCGCAACTTCGCCACGCCCGACGACGCGCAGGCCGTCGCGGAGGCCGTCCTCGCGCACCGGATCCTGTCGGTCTCCTCGGACGGGTTCGGGGCCGGCGGCAGGGAGCGGGAGATCGTGCGCAGGATTCTGACCGAGGTCCCGGTGCCGGTGTGAACCGACTGATCCCGGATTGGGAAATCCGCATCACCAACTTCGGCCTCGGCTACATCCTCCTGTGCCTCGTGGTCGCGATCGCGGCGACCAACACCGGCAACAACGGCCTCTACCTCGTCCTGGCCGCCATGCTCGCGGCGATGGTGGTCTCCGGAGTGCTCTCCCGGCGCAACGTCCGCGGCGTGCTCTGCGAGCTCGAGACGGTGGGCGAGGTCGTCGCGACGAGGCCGGCGTGGCTCCGGCTCCGGTTCGAGAACCGGCTCCGGACCGGCACGGCGCAGTCGCTCTTCTTCCTCCACGAGTCGCTGCCCGGGCCTCTCTGGATCGATCCGCTCCGGCCCGGCGAGAAGCGGGAGCTCGTCGTCGAGGGCCGGTTCCCGCGGCGCGGGGTGTTCCGCGATGCCGACGCGGGCCTGCTCTCGCGGTTTCCGATCGGGCTCTTCCGCAAGTACCGCAAGGCGTCGCTCTCGCGGGAGATCGTGGTCTACCCGCTGCCGGAGGTCACGCCCATCCCACCCGTCCCTCCCGAGGACTCGCGCGGCGGCCGTCCGCATCCGCGGCAACGGGGAGGCGGACCCGACATCCGGACCCTGCGCGAGTTCACGCCGGGCGACGATCTGCGCGACCTGCATTGGAAGCAGTCCGCACGGATGCGGCGCTGGATCGTGCGCGAGCGGGAGGCCGAGCGGGACCGGGTCGTCTTCCTGGTGATCGACAACGCGCTGCCGTCCCCGGTCGACTCCGCCGCGCTCGCGCGCTTCGAGAGCGCGGTCGCCCGGTGCGCGGGGCAGGCGCTGCTGCTGCTCTCGCGCGGGGCGGAGGTCGGGTTCCTCGCGCGGGGCGTGAAGGTGTCGGCGCAGTCCGGCCGCGCGCAGCGGCTGCGCATCCTCGAGGCCCTCGCGCGGCTCGAGCCGGTGAGCCCGGCGGACGCGCCGGCGTTCCCGTCGCTTCGCAAGAACGACCTCTGCTGGATGGTTTCGTGATCCCGGTAGCGGCCGCATGAGCGCGACTTCAGAGGACGCGGCGTGACAGCCGCGAAGGAGATGTCCGCCGGGCTGCGCGCCGCATACCTGCGCGTGCTCGTCCCGGCCGCCGCCCTCGCGCCGCTTCCGCTGATCTGGACCGGCGGGACCGGCGTGCGCTCCATTGCGATCTACGAGGTCACGCTGGTCTGGCTCGCCTGGCGCGGCAGGATCGGCCGACCCCTGCGGATCTCGAACGCGGCGATGAACGTGGCCGGCGTCCTGTACCTGGGCTGGCTCGTCTTCGAGACCGCGACGCTGCGCGTGGGACTCCTCCGGTCGGTGTCGCACCTGCTCCTGTTCACCGCGCTCGCGAAGCTGGCGTCGCTCAAGCGGCCGAGCGAGGCGCGGATGGCCCTCCTCGTGCTGTTCCTCCTGAGCCTCGCCGCGGCGTCCTCGTCGACCCACGTCTCCTCGCTGCTGTACTTCGCGGCGATGGCGTGGGTGGCGTTCCGCACGCTCGCGCGCCTGGCGGTCCTGGCGGACTTCGAGGAGGCGCCGCCGCGCCGGGTCCTCGACGCCGTGCCCACGGGCGGACTGACCGCGGCCGCGATCGTGGCGGGCGCCGCCTTCTCGGCGCCGCTCTTCTTCCTGCTGCCGCGGCTCCACGGCCCCTTCGCCGTCTCGCCGTTCCGCGCCGACGACGCGTTCTCGAGGGCGATCGCGTCCGACCGCGTCGACCTCGACGCCTTCTCCGCGGCGAAGCGCAGCGACCGCGTCATCCTCCGGATGTCGGCCTCGCCCGCCCTCCCGGCGGAGGAGGAGCTGCGGCTCCGCGAGGCCGTGTTCACCGAGTACGACGACGGCGTCTGGGTTCGCGATCCGCGCGTGGGCCCGCGACGGGGCGAGAGGTCGGCCTTCTCTCTGGGCGCCTCGGCGGCCGAGCGGCCGCACTCGGTCGTTTCGGTCGACTTGAACGTCTACGGGCAGGGCTTCCTCTTCCTTCCGTACGGCACGTACGCCGTCCGCGTGGAGAAGGGCCGCGCCTCGGAGATGCCGGACGGCGTCCTCCAGGTCGGAACGGGGCGCGGCTCGATCCGGTACGAGGCCGACGTGAGCCGCGCTCCGGCGCGGGGATCGGGGCGCGGCGTGATCCCGGTCTCCGACGTCCCCGACGAGGTCCGGCAGTACGCCTACCGGCTGACGGGCGACCTCTCGAACCCGACGGAGATCTACCGGCGCATCGAGGAGAACTTCCGCAAGGACTTCATCTACACGCTCGAGCCTCCGAAGCCGCGCGGCGATCCCATCGTGCACTTCCTGACGCGGTCGAAGGCGGGGCACTGCGAATACTTCGCCTCGGCGGCCGCGATGATGCTGGCCTCGCGCGGCGTCCGCGCGCGGCTCGTGACCGGCTCGTACGGCGGCGAGGCCGGAATGCTCGGGAGCTCGATCGTCGTGCGCGCACAGAACCTGCACGCGTGGGTCGAGGCCGACCTCGACGGGACCGGCTTCGCGGTCCTCGACCCCACGCCCCCGGCCGGAATCCCGCCCGCGCTCTCGACCTATTCGCTCCTCTCGCGGCTCTCCGCGCTCGGCCGCGAGATCGAGTTCCTCTACGACCGGCGCATCCTCGGGTACGACTCGGGCGACCAGGTCGGCGTGGTGGAGGCGGTGCGCGAGGGCCTGGAGTCGACCGCGGGGAGACTCGTCGGCTTCGGCCGGTTCGCGCGCGACTCCTTCTCGGCCTCGACCGCGGGCATCCTCCTCGCGACGGCGCTCCTCGCCTGGCTCCTGGTGCGCGGCGTCTTCGCCCCGCACCGTCCCCTCGCTCCCGCGACGCGCGCCTACGTCGCCCTGCGCCGGCTTCTCTCGCGCCGGAAGGGTCCCGTCCCGGCGTCGGTCCCGCCGCAGGAGATCGCGAGGCTCTTCGCGGAGGAGGTCCCGGCCGCTCGCGAGGACGCGGCCGCCGTCGTCGCCGTCTACGCGGCCAGCACGTTCGGGGGCGTCCGGCCCACGCCCGAGACGCTCTCGGATGTCACGCGGCGGCTGCGACGCCTGCGGAGGCTGGTCTAGGCGATCTCGCCCGGCCGACCCGCGCCGGCCGTTCTCGCGCCCGGGGCACGATCGAATCCGTCGCCGAGCTTCTCCGATCCGCGCGGGAACGGGTGAGACTACAATCGGCCCGGTTCATGATCTGCCCAATCTGCCAGTCACCGAACCCCGACGAAGTCGAGGCGTGCCTTCATTGCTCCCATCGCTTCGCGACGGCGAAGATCTCCCTCACGCCGCTGCCGTCGGGACAGGACCTCTCCGAGCTGACGTCCGTGCCGACGATGGGGAGCCCGTCCTCGTTGAAGGAATGGGCCACGAAGTCTCAGCGGGGAACGAGCTCCGTCGTTCTCCCCGCCGGCCTCGAGATCGGCCGCCGTTATCGCGTGAAGAGTCTCCTCGGCATCGGCGGCATGGGGGCCGTTTATCTGGTCCACGACAAGGACCTCGACCGGGACGTCGCGCTCAAGCTGATCAAGTCGGACATCGCCGAGGATGCGGATGCCCTCGAGCGGTTCAAGCGGGAGATCCAGCTCTCCAGCCGCGTGACCCATCCCAACGTCCTGCGCGTCTTCGACCTCGGCGAGAGCGACGACATCAAGTTCCTGACGATGCAGTTCGTCGACGGGCGCGATCTCGCGACGATCCTCAAGAAGCAGGGCAAGCTGCCGAACGAGCGCCTGGTCCGCGTCTTCCGGCAGGTCGCGGAGGGGCTCAAGGCGGCGCACGACCAGGGCGTCGTCCATCGCGACCTGAAGCCCCAGAACATCATGATCGACAGCCAGGATCGGGTCTACGTCACGGACTTCGGGCTCGCGAAGGGCTCCGAGCAGTCGGGCATGACGCAGACGGGCGCGGTGATCGGGACGCCGTTCTACATGTCTCCCGAGCAGGTCAAGGGCGAGCCGGTCGGCCCGCGCTCCGACATCTATGCGCTCGGCGTGATCCTCTACCAGATGGCGGCCGGCGTCGTCCCCTTCACGGGCGCAACCCCCTTCGAGGTCATGATGAGGCGGGTGCAGCGCCCGGCGCAGCCGGTCGGCGAGCTGAACCCGGACTTGCCGAAATACCTGCAGCGGATCATCGAGCGCTGCCTCGCGGTCGATCCGAACCTGCGGTACCAGAACGTCGCCGAGATCCTGGAAGATCTCGACGCCGAGAGCTTTCGCACGAGCCTCCGCTATTCGGCCCTGTCGCGGCGGTGGGTCAGGCCCGCCGCGCTCGCGGTGTTCGCGGCCGTCGTGCTCGCCGCGGGCGGGATCTGGATCGCCCGAACCGCGGGCCGGGGCGCCGCCGCGGCGCCGAAGGCCGCCCCCCGTATCGTGTCGGTCCTGATCGCGGACTTCGAGAACAAGACGGGAGAGCCGGTCTTCGACGGCACGCTCGAGCCCGCCTTCGCGATCGCGCTCGAAGGCGCTCCGTTCATCTCCTCCTACAGCCGCGCCGGGGCCCGGAAGATCGCGTCGCAGCTCCAGCCCGGAGCGACCGGCCTGACCGAGTCCGGCGCGCGCCTCGTCGCCGTGCGCGAGGGCGTCAACGTCGTCGTGTCCGGCTCGGTCGAGAAGACGGGCGGCGGGTACGAGGTGTCGGTTCGCGCCGTGGATGCGGCCACCGGCAAGTCGATCGTCTCGGAGAAGGAGAGCGCGGCCAACCGCGACAAGGTGCTCCAGGCGGCCGCGGCGCTGGCGACCGGTCTCCGGACGGCCCTCGGCGACAAGACGCCGCCGTCGGTCCAGCAGACCGCGGCGGAGACCTTCAGCGCCGGCTCCCTCGAGGCCGCGCACGAGTACGGCGTCGCGCAGGAGCTGCAGTGGGCCGGCAAGTGGGACGAGGCGATCCAGCGCTACTCGAAGGCCGTCGAGCTCGACAAGAACCTCGGCCGTGCGTACGCGGGAATCGCCGCCGTCGAGAACAACCGCGGACGCCCCCAGGAGGCGGCCAAGTACTACCAGCTCGCCCTCGCGCGCATGGATCGCATGAGCGACCGTGAGAAGTACCGGACACGCGGCGGCTACTTCCTCCTGACGCGCAAGCCCGACAGCGCGATCGAGGAGTTCACGAACCTCGTCCGGCAGTATCCGGCGGACACCGCCGGCATCGCCAACCTCGCCTTCGCCTACTTCGTCAAGCGCGATATGGCCAACGCTCTCGAGTGGGGCCGCCGGGCGATCGAGATCTACCCGAAGAACGTCCCGCAGCGCAACAACTACGGCCTGATCGCGATGTACGCCGGCGACTTCGAGATCGGCGCGCGCGAACAGAAGACGGTCCTGTCGATGAACCCGCAGTTCGTCCTCGCCTACGTCGGCCTCGCCCTCTCGCAGCTCGGAGCCGGGCAGCCCGCGGAGGCCCTGGCGACCTGGAACAAGCTCGCGGGCATCGGTCCCGCGGGCGCCTCGGCCGCCGCCGCGGGCCTCGCCGACCTCGCGCTCTACCAGGGGCGCATCGGCGACGCGAGAACGATCCTCGAGGGTCCGATCGAGACCGACCTCGCCGCCAAGAATCCGGACGAGGCCGCCCGCAAGCTCACGACGCTCGCCGAGGCTCAGCTCGAGGCGGGCCAGGCCCCGAAGGCGATCGCGGCGGCCGAGCGGGCGCTCTCGCTGTCGCAGGACATCGCGGTCTCCGTCAGCGCCGCCCGCGTCCTGATCGAAGCCGGGGAAGAGTCCAAGGGGCTCTCGGTGGCCGCGAGGCTCGAGGAGCGCCTCGAGCCCGATCCGCAGATGTACGCGCTGCTCCTCCACGGCGAGGCCGAGCTCAGGAAGCGCAACTTCCGCGAGGCCCTGGCACGCTTCAAGGAGGCGCGCAAGCAGGCCGACTCGTGGCTCGTGCGCTACGACCTCGCCCGAGCCTACGTCGAGGCCGGCTCCTTCACGGAGGCGGACACGGAGCTCGACGCGTGCATCAAGCGGCGCGGCGAGGCCGCGGCGGTCTACCTCGACGAGGTCCCGACCTTCCGCGTCTTCCCGCCCGTGTACTACTACCTCGGCCGCTTGCGGCAGGGGCTGAAGAGCGCGGACGCGAACGAGGCCTTCAAGACCTTCCTCGGATTCCAGACCGGAGAGGGCGGCCCGCTCGCCGCCGACGCGCGCAAGCGCCTCGGCCCGAAATAGAAACGGCGGCGCACCCGCGGGGCGCGCCGCCGCATCGCTGTTCGCGGGCCTAGTTCAGCTGCTCGACCGTGGCCTTCATGGGGGTGCCGTCGCTGAGCTGAAGCTCGATCTCGTAGCAGCCCGGCCCCGGCATGTAGCCCGTGTTCCAGTTGAAGATGAACTGGTGGGTGGGCGGGTCGTAGCGGAACGTGCTCCCGCCCTTGGCCCCCGTCGTCGGCGAATAGAGGAGAGTCGTCGTCCCGGTCGCCTGCCCCGAGCATCCGGTCGTGTACTTGACGCCCTGGAGCACCTGGGCAGTCGACAGGTCGGATATCCAGTTGCCCGCCGCGTCCGTCAGCTGCCACTTGACCGGCTGAGCCGATCCGTAGGTCGAGCTGCCCGACTGGCTCGGCGCCGGCACCGTCCCCGCCGTCGCCATGGGCGAGAGGAAGCCCGTGAACGTGAAGACGGGCGTGCCGACCGTCTGCGTCAGGACGGCCGAGGTGCTCGGTGAGTAGCTCGGCGCCCCGAGGTACGCCGCGGTGATCGAATGCGCCCCGGCCAGGAGCGCGCTCGTCGAGAAAGACGCCGTTCCCCCGGTGAGCGCCTTCGATCCGAGGACCGTCGCTCCGTCGAGGAAGTTGACGCTGCCCGTCGGGGTGCCCGCGGCGGAGGTGACCGTCGCCGTGAACGTCACGGACTGCCCCTGGGTCGAGGGGTTGAGGCTCGAGACGAGCGTGGTGGATGTTCCGGCGGGGTTGACGGTGTGCGGCCACACGGCCGACGTGGCGCCGAGGAAGTTGCCGTCGCCGGAGTACGTCGCGGTGATCGAGTGGACGCCCGCCGCCAGAGTCGAGGTCACGAGGCTCGCGGTGCCCGCCGCCGAGACCGCGCCGGATCCGATGGAGGCGGCCCCGTCGAAGAACGTGACGGTGCCGGTCCGGGTGCCGGATCCGGGCGCGACCGGAGTCACCGTCGCCGTGAACGTGACCGGCTGCCCGAAGGCCGAGGGATTCGGCGCGGACGACACGGTCACCGTCGTCGTGGCCTTGTTGACGTTCAGGCCCGTCTGCACACCCATCCCTGCCTGGTGCTTGTCGGAGCCCGAATAGCTCGCGCCGATCGCGTCCGGGCCGGCCGCCGTCGGCGTCACCGAGACCGAGCACGTCGAGGTGCCCGGAGCGCCCGCGACGAGCGCACAGCTTCCGGCCGAGAGTCCCGTGCCCGTGAGAGACACGGTCCCGGAGGGCGAGCTCGGCGTTCCGCCCGCCTGGGTGTCCGTCACCGTCACCGTGACCGACGTCGTCTGGCCGAAGACGATCGGATTCGCGCCGAAGGCGATCGACGTCGAGGTCGAGCGTCCGCTGACCGGCAGGGTGAAGCTCTGCGTCGCCGTCTGGGACTTGATCGGAGAGGAGTCGGAGACCTGCACGGTGAAGGGGAAGGACCCGGAGGCGGACGCCGTGCCCGAGAGCACGCCGGCCGGCGAGAGCGTCATTCCCGCCGGGAGCGCGCCGGAGGTGACGCTCCACACGAGCGGCAGTTTTCCGCCCGCCGCCTGCAGCGTGTAGGTATAGGGAACTCCCACGGTGGCCGGCGGGTCGAGAGTCGTCCCGTTGGCGGGGATCTGGACGAAGAGCAGGACCGCGAAGTCCGGAGCCGTGCCGTTGGTGTTGGTGCCGTGCGCCGTCACGACGGGCGTGAGGCCCTGGACGAGCGTCGTCATCTCGTCGAAGCCGACCGGCGCGCGCAGGGTGACGAAGGCGGTCTCGCCCGGGGCGAGGGCCACGGTCGAGTTGGTCGTCTGCGAATCGTCGATCTTCGGCAGGGTGGCATCGGGCAGCGAACCGACGATCGCGCCGCCGTCCACGTTCGACACCACGACGCTCTGCGGCACGTTCTGCAGCACGCAGTTCACGCTCGTCGGCGTCGTGGAGTTCTTCGTGAGGATCACCTGGACCGGAACGGCGTTGGGGTTGTTGCCGAAGAGGGCGACCCGGTACGAGTGGGCCGTGTTGCCCGTGTTCGAGATCGCGTACGTCGCGTCGGTGATCGGAGTGTTCGAGATGTTGAGGTTCGAGATGTTGAGGTTCGAGATGTTCAGGTTCGCCGCGGCCGTGTTGGAGATGTTGAGGTTCGAGATGTTGAGGGCCGTGGGATCCGGGTTGGAGATGTTGAGGTTCGAGATGTTGAGGTTCGAGATGTTGAGGTTCGAGATGTTCAGGATCGCCGGGTCGACGTTCGAGATGTTCAGGTTCGAGATGTTCAGGACCTCGTTCGGGTTCGAGATGTTGAGGAAGGGATTCGGGTTGTCCGGATTCCAGACCTGGAAGGTCGGGGTGTAGACCTCCTGCGTCGCGATGCTGTCGCTGGAGCCGTCCGGCTGCGCGAGCGGGAAGGCGGTTCCCTCCGGGTTGAACACGACCGAGCCGGAGAGGGGGCCGCCGTTCTCCGTCACGTTGACGGTGAAGGTGTCGGCCGCCGTCGTCGACTTGACGAAGACCGGCCGCGCCGCTCCCGAGCGCGCCTCGATCGTCACGTCGAGCGCGCCCACGACGGGTCCCGTCTGGAGGAACGAGGCCTGGCCGTGCGAGGGCTGCGTCACCGTGAGATGCAGGCTTCGCTGCGAGCCCGTCAGGTTCTGCAGCGTCACGACGAATGACCTCTGAAGCGTCGCCGACAACGGCTTCACGTTCTGCGGCGACGCGACGACGAGGCCCTCGGTGATCCGGCTGCTGTAGACGTTCTGGTTCCGCATCCCCTCCTGGCCGTTCGAGCAGAGGGGCGTCAACGTCTGACCGTCGAGGACGCTGACGTGCTGCGGCCCGGCCGGCGTGTAATGGGCCCAGTTGCCGTCGAGGGGCGGCTTGACGTCGCGGTTGTCGGTCCACGTCGCGTAGGCGATCAGAGGGGCGGACGCCTTCCGCCATCCCGCGCCCACGCGCCTTTCCGGAGCGATGCGGCCGGTCGCCGCCGCCGAGTAGCAGACGGCCGTCGCTGGTCCACCGCGCGTAGTGGTACGGCCGTCCCGTATCCCACAGCATGACGTCGGCGAGGCCCAGCGCCCGGCGCTCCCGCGGCGCAATCGGTCGCGTGCCGAGGACGTAGGTGTCGAGCAGGCGGAAGCGTGCGGCCAGCGTCTCGCAGAACGGCGTCGAATAGCCGGTTGCGATGACGACGCGGTCGGCGGTCAGCCGGCCATGAGGCGTGACGACCGTCACGTCGCGAGACGAGGGGTCGATGCGATGGACAGGCGAGCCCTCGTGGACGCGCGCACCGCGACCGACCGCCGCGCGGATGAATCCCAGGCAGGCCCGATACGGATCCGCGCGCGCGTTGCCCGTCGTGCGAATCGCCACCGAATGGTCGAGCCCCACCAGGCGCCGCACTTCGGTTTCGCGCAGCCAGCGCCCGCCCAACCCCGCGGCCTTTCGCATCTTGAACTCGCGATGCAGCGCTGGCGCGTCGCCCGGTGTCAGCGGGTAATACACGGAATCACACGGCTGTAGGTCGCAGCGGATTCTCAGGCGTCGGATCGTGTCGACGAAGTGGCGCGTCGCCCCGCGGCTGAGTTCCCAGACCCGGCGCGCGCGCGCGACACCGTAGCGTCGCGCCAGGTGCGCGAGGTCCTCGTCGGGCTCCTGCATCAGCAACGCGGTACTCGCGGCCGTGCTCCCGCGTCCGACCCGCTTCGCTTCGACGAGCGCTACGCGAACACCCGCGTCGGCAAACCGCCAGGCGAGCGCCGCGCCGGTGATGCCGCCGCCGATAATCGCCACGTCGACGCTGACGTTACCGCGAAGCGGCGCGTACCGCGCCGCGGGGACGTCCGAGCCGCGCGCGAGCCAGAGCGAGCGACCCAGGCGAAGTCGTGCCACGCGGACCGATCATTGGCGGGCACCTTGCTTCAGGTCAACCCGTGAAGACCCACCTCGCCACACAGCCGTATTGGATCGATTCCGCCTCCTTCCCGCGCTTCGCGAAGCTCGACCGCGATGAACAGGTCGACGTCCTCGTCGTCGGCGCCGGGATCACCGGCTTGACCGCCGCGTATCTCCTGACCGCGGCGGGGAAGAGCGTCGCCGTCATCGATCGCGAGCGGTGCGCGCTGATCGACAGCGGGCACACCAGCGCCCACCTGACGATGGTCACCGATCGGCGGTTCAAGGATCTCGAGGCGCAGGTCGGCCGCGATCACGCCCAGGCGGTGTGGGACGCGGGCATGGCCGCGATACTCCAGATCGATGCCATCACCCGCGACGAGCGGATCGAATGCGACTTCGCATGGATCCCTGGCTATCTGCACGCGCCGATCGGCACGAATGGCAGCCTGGCGAAATCACTCGAGGAGGAGGCATCGCTGGCGGATGCGTCGGGCTTCGACGTCAGCTTCCTGGCCGACGTGCCGTTCGTCGGCGGCCCTGGCATCGAGTTCGCGGGTCAGGCGCGATTCCATCCGCGAAAGTACCTCGCAGGCGTGGCGCGGACGATCGCGGATCGCGGCGGATTGATTTTCGAACACACCAGCGCCGACGAATTCTGCGATTCGCCACGGTCGGTCAAGGCGAATGGTCACACCATCAGCTACGACTCCGTCGTCATCGCCACGCACACGCCGCTGGTTGGCAACGCCAGCCTGGCAAGCGCCACGCTGTTCCAGACGAAACTCGCGTTGTACACCACGTATGTAGTCGGCGGCGCGATCGACAAAGGCCGGATTCCCGACGCGCTGTTCTGGGATACCGGCGACCCGTATCACTATCTCCGCATCGAGCCGCATCGCGACCACGACTTCGTGATCTTCGGCGGCGAAGATCACAAGACCGGGCAGACGGCCGACACGACCGCCTGCTTCGAGCGGCTCGAGCGGACGCTGCATTCGATGATCGGCGACGTCGAGGTGACGCACCGGTGGTCCGGACAGGTCATCGAGACGCCCGACGGATTGCCGTTCATCGGCGAAACCGCAGAACGCCAGTTCGTCGGAACGGGGTTCTCGGGCAACGGCCTGACGTTCGGCACGCTGACCGGAATGATGGCGGCCGATCGGATCCTCGGTCAGAAGAACCCGTGGTCCGATCTCTTCGACCCGGCCCGCAAGAGCGTCCGCGGTGGACTCGTGGACTACCTGCGAGAGAACAAGGACTACCCGTACTACCTGATTCGCGATCGTGTCGCCGGCGCTCAGGGAAAGTCGCTCCGGGCCGTGCCTCGTGGAACCGGACGCGTGCTCGACCTGGATGGGAAAAGTGTCGCCGTTTACAGGGACGAGTCGGGTGTGACGACGCAGCGGTCCGCGGTGTGCACCCACATGGGCTGTCTGGTGGCCTGGAACATGGCCGAGCGCACCTGGGACTGCCCGTGTCATGGCTCGCGGTTCAAAACGGACGGGACGGTGCTTGCCGGTCCTGCCGAGTCGCCGCTCGAAGAACCGGAAGAATGATTTAGATAGGGATTAGAATTCAGGCTCGATGTGTGACTCGGGGCATCAGCACGAGCATTTCGGGTTTTTGGTCGACGCGCCGGAGATCCGCGCGCTGATCGCGGAGACGGCGCGCGTCACTTCCACCATGTCCGACGCCGCGGCACGTGTCGAGGCGCTGCGGCCGGCCTTTGCCGCACTGCTCGCCGCCGAGGGCTGGCTCCCCGACGCCTGCGCCCAGCCCGACGAATCGAGCCGCATGGGCGGCGGCATCGGACAGTACGCACTCTATCGAGCGGAGGACGGATCGCTGTGCCTCTTCTCCCTGGTCGTACCGGCCGGAGCCGCGACGCCGGTGCACGATCACCTCGCCTGGGGCCTGGTCGGCATCTACCGGGGCCGGCAGGACGAGACGGTCTATCGTCGCCTGGACGACGGAGCCGATCCGTCGCGCGCGCAGCTCGAAATCGCGAAGCAGCAGCAGCTCGGACGCGGCGAGTTCTACGTGCTGCTGCCGCCCGCCGACGACATCCATTACGTTCGAACGATCTCCGAAACGCCGTCGATCTCGATCCATCTGCTCGCGAATGACACCGCCTGCGTCTGGCGCCATCGATTCGACCCCGCGAACGGCATCGTCACGCCGTTTCGCTCCGGCTATGCGAACGCCCCCTGTCCACCGGATGCATGACGGACGTCGTCTATCTCGTCGATGTCGACAACACGCTGCTCGACAACGATGCCGTGCAGGCCGATCTCGGTGAGTACCTGCAGCGCGAATTCGGCCATGCCAGCTGCGAGCGCTACTGGGTGATCTTCGAGGAACTGCGGGCGCAGCTCGGCTACGCGGATTATCTGGGCGCGCTGCAGCGCTATCGGCTCGAAAATCTCGATGAACCGCAGCTGCTGCAAGTCTCGTTCTTCCTGCTCGACTATCCGTTCGCGCAGCGACTGTACCCGGGCGCGCTGGCGGCGCTGCAGCGCTGTCGCAGTCTTGGCGTCACGGTGATCCTCTCCGACGGCGACGTGGTGTTCCAGCCACGCAAGGTGCAGCGCTCCGGACTGTGGGATGCCGTGCAAGGGCGCGTGCTCATCTACCTGCACAAGGAGGAAATGTTGCCCGCCGTGCAGCAGCGTTACCCGGCTGCGCACTACGTGGTGGTGGATGACAAGCTGCGCATCCTGGCGGCGGTGAAGGGCACGTGGGGTGCACGCGTCACGACGATCTTTCCGCGCCAGGGCCATTACGCGCTCGATGCGCGCGTCACCGCCGCCTACCCGAGCGCGGATCTCACCCTGGCGGGCATCGGTGAACTTGCCGGCTGCCGCCTCGACATGTTGCCTAGCGCGGGTGCGTCGCAGCGGTTAGGCTAGGGCGAAACGCCCCGTCACGCGGGCGCCCCGGCTGAAAGGCACACTCGGTACATGTCGCAGGACCGTCCCTGGCTCAAGCAGTTGCGCGACAGCAGCGAAGCGCTGCAGGGAGTGCTGGCGGCGCTGCTGGAAGCGGAGCGGCACTTTGCGCCGCCCGCCTCGCCGCTCGAGCGATTGCAGCAGATCACCACGAGTCCCGAGTGGGCCTGGCTGCAGCCGTTGTACCGCCTGATCGCCGATCTGGATCACGCCCTGGCGTACGACCAGGAACTGCCGGCAAGTGAGAGCGCCGCGATTGGCGCGCACGCAC
>Ga0207691_10001650_pt1 | contig 22107 bp, 19 predicted proteins | sample KBSM13metaG_FD_184327 | JGI IMG/M metagenome (GOLD analysis project Ga0207691, IMG submission 184327) | Miscanthus rhizosphere microbial communities from Kellogg Biological Station, Michigan, USA - KBS M1-3 metaG (SPAdes) (version 2) | ecosystem: Host-associated > Plants > Roots > Rhizosphere >... | reverse complement strand
GGGGCCCTCCCTGCGCCCGGCCGGCCGCACCCAGCCGGCGTCCATCAGCACGTCGAGCGTGCCCTTCGAGATCTGGACGCCGCGGATCGCCTCGATTTCTGCGCGACTGACAGGCTCGTGATAGGCGATGATCGCAAGGGTCTCAGTCGCGGCGCGTGATAGCCGGCGCGGTTCCTCCCGAGTCCGGCGCAAGAGGTGGGCGAGATCGGGAGCGGTCTGGAAATGCCAGCGTCCTCCCCGCTCGACGAGCTCGATCCCGCGACCTTCATAGCTGGCAGCGAGCTTGCCTAGAGCGATCTCGATGTCGCCGTCACCGACATGCTCGCTAATGTCTTCGATACTGAGCGGCTCGGCCGAAGCAAAAAGGGTTGCCTCGATTGCGCGGACAAGTTCGTCCATCAGGCCGCCACCTTCAGCCGGATCGGCGCGAATGGTTCATCCTGCCTAAATTCGAGCCGGCCGCGCCTTGCTAGCTCAAGCATCGCAAGGAAGCTCGAAGCCAGGGCGGAACGGCGGAATTGCGGATCCTGGCTGACCGGCAGGAAGCTTTCGAGCATCGTCCAGTCGAGCGCCATGCCAATCATCTTGCCGACGCGCTCAATGGCTTCATCCAGAGTCATGACGGAACGGGCGTGGACGACGTGCATCGCCGGCTGAGTCCGGGCGCGCACTGCGCCATAGGCTGCGAACAGGTCGAAATCACGAACCTGCCACATCGCCTTGCGGACGAGACGCAAGCCTTCGGGCGCGCCACGGACGAAAACGTCGCGGCCGATGCGATCCCGGCCGAGCAGCCGGGCGCCCGCTTCGCGCATCGCGTCGAGCCGCTGGAGGCGCATCTGCAGACGAAGCGCGATCTCCTCGGGGCTGGGGTCCTGCTCCGGATCCTTCGGCAGAAGCAGGCAGGATTTGAGATAGGCGAGCCAGGCCGCCATCACGAGATAATCGGCCGCAATCTCGAGCTTCAGGGCGCGCGCTTCCGCGAGGTACGTCAGATATTGCTCGACCAGCTGAAGGATCGAAATCTGGGCGAGATCGACCTTCTGGGCGCGCGCAAGACTCAGAAGAAGGTCAAGAGGTCCTTCCCACCCGTCGAGCGTCAAATTCAGCTCGTCAGACTGGCGGACCGGCGGTGACTCGAAATCCTCGTCCACGCCGCTTATAATACCCATTAGTTGTGGCCCTGCGAACCCAGGGCCACATTCTGTTGGGGATAACTAGCGCCGGCGTCGCGGCGCCGGTGCCGCAACGGAAGCTCCGTACCGGGCCTCGCCGACGGCTTCGTTGATGAAGCGCTCGACATCCAGGCGCATTGCGTGAAGCGCGTCCGGGTTCAGATAGACCATGTGTCCCGCGGGATAGTAGCGGAATTCCAGGTTCTTCTGCTGCGAAGGCTCAAGCATCATGTGGCTGAGGTCGAACTCGGTCCCGAAGAACGGGGTCGCCATGTCGTACCAGCCGTTGAGCGAGAGCACCTTGAGGTACGGGTTCGTGCGCATCGCCGCAGCGAGGTCCATCGCCGTGTTCGGATTGTTCTGCGGATTGTCGCTTCCCGGAGCCTTGTGCTTCCAGTCCCACTTGAAGCCATCCTCGTCGCGAGCGCTGAGCCGATAGGTCAGGTTGGTGTCGTAGTTGAGATCATGGGCCAGATAGTTGTTCAGGCTGCCGATGAAGGCGCCGCTGATCGCCTTGTCCGACGCATCGAATTCCGGGCTATCGCCCGCAGCGTCGGCATCGACACCGGTGTAGCGGGAGTCAAAGCGACCGACCGTCTCGCGCTCATTGCGCATCAGCTCCTTGCGGAAACGCGAGAGATCGACCCGCAGGTTTGAGCGCTTGAGGAAATCGGGCGACAGGCCGGTGAGCTCGCTCAGTCGCTGGGCGACCTGATCGCGCTCCTCAGGGCTGATGTTCTGGCCCTTTGCGAGCGCGGCGGCATAAGGACCGACCGCATAGGCGCGCGCCTCTGATGCCGCCTGATCCACCGTCGCGGGGGGATTGGCCATCTTGTGATGGTACCAGGCTGTGGTCGCATAGCTCGGCAGGTAATTGAGATAGACCTGGTCGAGGCCGGGCTGGCGGCTGCCGTAATTCATGATCGAGGACAGCAGCATGACACCGTTGAGCGCCAGGCCGCGGTCCTGGAGTTGGTAAGCCAGCGCGCCCGACCGCGTTGTGCCATAGCTCTCGCCGAACAGGAACTTGGGGCTGTTCCAGCGGCTGTACTTGGTGACGTAGCGCAGCACCGCGCGGGCGAAGGCGTCCGCATCCTGGTCGACGCCGTAGAAGTCGGCCGGCTTGGCATCGCCGAGCGGCCGCGACAGCCCTGCCCCCGGAGCGTCGATGAAGACCATGTCAGTCGTACCCAGCAGAGTGTCCTGGTTCGGACCGAAGGCGAAGGGAGCCGGTCGAATATAATCGGGACTGCCGGTGACGAGCCGCATCGGGCCGAACGAGCCCATGTGCAGCCACAAGGTCGGAGAACCCGGCCCGCCATTGTAGAAGAAAGTTACCGGGCGCTGGCCGACTGGCGCACCATCGAGCGTGTAGGCCGTGTAGAAGATGCTCGCGCGGGGCTTGCCCGCAACGTCGCGGATCGTGAGCGTTCCGGCGTTGGCCGTATACTTCAAAACGCGTCCGCCGACGGCGACGCTGTGGTGCGTCGTCACCTGCTTCTCGTCGACCGGAGCATCGGCGTATCCGCTCTTCGCCATCTCGACGAGCGCCTCGGAATGCATCGCGTCTAGACTCTTCGACTTTTCAGCCTTGTCGCCCGGTGGTGCGGACTGGGCAAAAGCGGGCGAAGCGATGAGCAAGGCAATAGCGGATGCAGCGAGCAGATGACGCATCAGGCAGGTCTTTCAGGGAAGCTTAGCGAAGGATAAGGCGCGACCTTGCCGCCATTCAGTTGCAACGTGCAATCCAGTCGACGAACGGACGCCATCCATCGACGAACGGCGCCTCACACGAGCGCTAGAAGCTGATCGCGCTTGGCAATTTCTTCAGCGAAATCAATTCCTTCAAGGTCGAGTCGAGTGCTCGCCATCGCGCGGGCAAGGCGATCATGCCCCTCCGCGCTCATCGACGGAACGGACGACGCGACCTCGACCATTTCATCCATCTTGCCGGAGCAATGAAGCGCCACGTCGCAACCCGCTGCGACCACCCCGGCGGCACGGCTTGCAAAGTCGCCTTTGAGCGCTTCCATCCCGAGGTCGTCGCTCATCAGCCAGCCGTCGAAGCCAATCCTCTCCCTGATGATGTCGCGGATGACGACTGGGGACAGGCTAGCCGGCCGCTCCGAATCCCAGGCCGTGTAGACGACATGAGCGGTCATCCCCATCGGCGCCGATGCGAGGCGCTCGAACGGCTCGAGATCGCTCTCGAGTTCGTCCGCGCCGGCGGTCACGACCGGCAGTTCCTTGTGGCTGTCCACAAGCGCCCTGCCATGCCCGGGAATATGCTTGATGATGCCGACGACGCCCGCCGAAGCCATTCCGTCGAGCACGGCACGGCCCAGCGCGGCGACCTGCATCGGTTCGGAGCCCAGGGCGCGATCCCCGATGATGTCGCTGGCGCCTTCCTGCCGGACGTCGAGGAGTGGGAGTGCATTCACGTTTACGCCTACCGACCTGAGCATCAGGGCCAGGGCCCGCGCATTCGCCCGCACCGCCTCGATCGCGGACGACGGCGCAGCGCGATAGAGGATCGCGAACCTCTCGGCCGGGGGGAATGCCGGCCATTCGGGCGGCCTCATCCGGGCGACTCGTCCGCCTTCCTGGTCGATCAGGATCGGCACGTCATCGCGTCCATTGAGCGCACGAAGCGAGTCCGTCAGCCGGAGCATCTGCTCCTGACTCTCGCAGTTTCGGCGGAACAGGATGAAACCTGCAGGTTCGGAGTCACGAAAGAAGGAACGCTCGTCATCTTTGAGCGCAAGACCCTCGAGCCCGTAGATCGCAGCCTGCATCTGGTTCCCCCTTATTGGGCGACGAAGCAATTCTCGCCGGCGGCCTTCAATGTCTGGCACACCTGCTTCGCCTCGCTTGGCGAAGCGGCGGCGGCGCGAAGCCGGATTCCGCCGGAGAAGGGCACGATCATCTTGTTGAGCCCGCCAACGCTTGGGAAACGAGCCGACAATGCCGTCCACGCCCGCTCCGCCTGGGCCTGGTTGGCGAATGCACCAAGCTGGACGACGCTACCCGAGCCGCCCGTGGGCTGAGCCTGAGGCGGTGGGGGCGCAACCGGCTCCTTGGTGTCGTTCGTCGGAATCTGTTTCGGCACTTCCTTGACCGGCTTGGCGACCGGCGCCTCCGGCAACTTGTTCAGGTCGAGTTCTGAATTCTTGTCCTCACCGGCGCTGGTTTCGAACGCCGTCTCGCTCTCGCCGCTGATGTCGAGCCCACCGGGGTTCGGCGGCTTCACCTTATAAGGCCCGGGAGGCGCCTTGATCAGTTCGGGCGGACCGTTCACCTGTGTATCGCGGCGGCCGAGCCAGAAGAAAGTGCCCGCGACAATGAGCCCGGCAAGCAGCACCACAACCAAAGCGGCAAGCATCCGGCGCGCGGACAGGCCGTGCGGCTCATCCTCGTCGTCGACCGGCGCAAGCCACGGCAGCGGTTCTTCATAGATTCGCTCGTCGGTCACCGCTCGACCTTGGCCTTCCACGGGAGCCCTACGACCGCGCAGCTGAAGCGGATCGTCTGCATGCGCTGGCACAATACTTCCGAATGCGCCTGCGACGTCGTGCCGATCTGGAAGCGATAAAAGATCCGACCCTTCGAATTTCGGGCGGGCCTGACGACCGCCTGCAGATGAGCGACGGCAGGATAGGCCCGCACCATGTAGCGCCAGCCGATCTTCGCCTGGTGGATCGATCCGAATGCGCCGATCTGGACCAGCCGCCCCGCGGCGCCTGTCGCTACGCGCGAGGGCCAGGGCTTCGGAACGACATAGGGGGCCTTCGACTGAGCGATTGCCGGAGCAGGCGTCGCCTCGGCCTGTTCCGTGACCTTCTGGGGAGCCTTTGCCTCGGGAGTCCCAGTCGCCACCTGCCGTGGCGCGGCTCGGACAGCCGGAGGAACTGCGATCCGCACCTCATGCGCGGGGGCTGGACGAACCTGCGGCTCGATGACGGGAGCGACCTGGGGCTGAGCGGGAAGCCGGACCTCTGGGGGCGTCGCGGGACGAGCTTTCGGGAGCGGGACCGTTGTCGTCGCCTGCCCGTGATGCGAAACGGAAGCGGGCTGCTGCCCAACGCTTCGGAGACCCATCCAGAAACCTGCCCCGGCGACCGCGAGGATTACCGCCGCGGCCCAAGCCAAAAGACCGCCGCCGCCGCGGCGCTTGACCGCCTTCGGCTGGGGATCGTCCGGGAGCCACGGCAGCCTGTCCATTCCGGTCGCCGTTTCGACGCGGCTCATCAACGCATCTCCTCGGTTGCAGCGACCCCCATCAGATCGAGGCCGCTGCGAATGATCTGCGCGATTCCTGCCGCGAGTTCCAGACGCGCGCGCGAAAGTTGTGGATTATTTTCAAGCAGGAAGCGCCGGTTTGGATCGTCATTGCCGCGGTTCCACAAGGCGTGGAACTCCGCCGCCAGGTCGTACAGATAGAATGCGATCCGGTGCGGCTCATGCGCTAGCGCGGCGCCCTCCAGCACGCGCGGATATTGGGCCGCGCGCTTCACCAGCGCGAGCTCTTCCTCATCCAGCAAGGACAAGTCCGCATCGCTGGAGAGATCGACTCCCGCTTCGCCCGCCTTCCGCCTCAACGAGCTCATCCGCGCATGCGCATATTGAACGTAGAAAACGGGATTGTCCTTCGAGGCTTCGACAACCTTGGTGAAGTCGAAGTCGAGCGGAGCGTCGGCCCGTCGGGTCAACATCATGAAGCGGACCACATCCTTGCCGACCTCATTCACCACATCGGCCAGCGTGACGAAGTCTCCCGCGCGCTTCGACATCTTCACCGGCTCGCCGTCGCGGAACAGCCGGACCATGTTGATCAACTTCACATCGAGGTCGACGCGCCCGTCCGTAAGTGCTTTGACGGCGGCCTGGACGCGCTTGACCGTTCCGGCATGGTCCGCGCCCCAGATGTTGACCAGATGGTCCGCGCTCTTGGCCTTTTGCCAGTGATAAGCTGAATCCGCCCCGAAATACGTCCAGCTTCCATCCGACTTCTTCATCGGCCGGTCCTGGTCGTCCCCGAACTGGCTCGAGCGGAACAGGGTAAGCTCGACCGGCTCCCACTCGTCATGCGGATCGAGGCTCTTCGGCCTCTCCAGAGTGCCTTCGTAGACAAGGCCTTTGCTCCGAAGCACTTCCATTGCTTCCGTCACCGCGCCGCTTTTCTGGACGTCGGCTTCCGAAGAGAAAATGTCGTGATGGATGCCCAAAAGGCCGAGGTCGTGACGGATCAGGTCGAGCATCGCCTTGATGCCGGCCTCACGGAATGCCGGCAGCCATTCGGCTTCGGGCTTGTCGACATATCGGTCGCCAAATTCGGCAGCGAGGATTGTCCCGACGGGCTTCAGATAATCGCCCGGATACATCCCTTCTGGCATCTCGCCGATGTCCTCGCCGAGCGCCTCCCGGTACCTGAGGTGCAGCGATCGCGCGAGCGTATCGACCTGCGCTCCCGCGTCGTTGACGTAATATTCCTTGGTCACCCGAAAGCCCGCCGCCTCGAGGAGGCGAGCAAGACTGTCGCCGACCACCGCTCCACGGCAATGGCCCACGTGCATCGGGCCGGTCGGGTTTGCCGAGACATATTCAACATTGACCCGCTCATTCGCGCCGACTCTGGAACGGCCGTAAGCATCGCCTTCGCGAAGGATTGTCCGAAGCTCGTCACGCCAGGCATCAGGGCGGAGCCGAAGGTTGATGAAGCCCGGACCGGCGATCTCGACTGAGGTCACCGGCGGCAATGCCTCCAGCTTCGGCTTGATCGCTTCGGCGAGCGCACGCGGGTTGGTCTTTGCCGCTTTCGCAAGGACCATGGCAGCGTTGGTCGCAAGGTCGCCATGGGCCGGATCGCGCGGAGGTTCGACCGTTACGTTCTTTCGATCGAGGTCGGCCGGAAGCATTCCGTCGGAAACGAGGTCATCGAGCACTCCATCGAGGAGCGCTGCATATTGGGCGTAGAGGCTCAATTCTGGTGCACCGCTGCTGGAAAGCGGCGGCTCTAGCGCAGCGATCGCCGCGCGTCACGGGTCAGGTGAAGCGATCTACGGTTTCGGCGTCTCCCGCGCTCGAATCTTTTGCCCTTCGATATGAGCGAGTTGGCCCGCCACGCGGCCAAGATTTTCCATTGCCTCTTCGAGCGTCGGATTTTCATCAGCATTGCGGCGCGGCCGATGCACCTTCTGCTTTGGCTCGGGTGGAGGCGGGGCATAGCTGGGATCGGGGTCTGGAAGCTGCGTCACGACAAGCGGCTCCGGCGCAGCGACGGCTGGCTGCGCGAGCGAAAGGGAAAGCGCGCCGAGCACGACGGGACCCAAGTTACGCCTACTGGTCATGGCCGACGAGAGTTCCTCGAATAGATTAACAAACCGCCTGACTTCTTGGCTAACGCCGAAGGTATCGGCAGTTCGCCTCCCAGGCATCGCGGAGAGCGCCATTCGCCGGAACCCTGACGATCGACTTGCACCGTGCGGCGATGGATTCTTGATCCGCGGCCGCCGCCTCGTTGATGGCGCTCGCGAAGCCGCGCATTGCACCGCCGAGTGCAGGATCCTCGGTCCCAGCGGGCGCACCTTGGGTGATCACGAGCAGTTCCGGGTTGCCGAGATTCGTGACGACGAGCGGCTCCCCAGGCGAAGCCGCTCCCGCGGCCGCCGGGCAGATGATCATGGCAAGGCAAAGGGCTAGCTGCCCCGTCTTCCGCTTCAACCCCATGCGACCAACGATCGGCGCATAGGGTTAATAAACTGCGACCCCGGAAAGTTACGCGACTATTAGCCGCTGCCGGACAGGATTGGCGCGCGATTCCGGGAAAAGGGCAGTCTGCACTCGCGCGGGATCGAGAGCGTAATGCTGGGCCAACGCGCCCGCGATCAGGCAATCGAGGTCCATCGTCGGCCTGAGGTCGCGGCCTTCATAAAGCGCCCCGTTCGAAAGACCCGGCCAATCCGCAAAGACCTTGCCGCCCGAAACGGCGCCTCCAAGCAGCATTGCTGCAGATGCCTGTCCATGATCCGTGCCGCCGGTGCCGTTTGGACGAGCGGTTCGCCCAAATTCCGTTGCGACCACGACGAGCGTGTTGGACCATTCGGTGCCGAGTCCTGACTTCAGCGAGGTCAATAGCTGGTCGAGGTTTCTGAGCTGTGCATTGAGGCGGCCACGTTGGGCGGAATGCGTGTCCCACCCATTGGTCTCGATCATCGCGATCCGGGCACCCTCTCCAAGAAGCATCTTGGCCGCCAGCGCGCCGGTCGCGGCGCCATTCTGACCGGCTCCTCCCTGCATCGGATCACCGGCCTGCATGCGCGTTTCGAGCGCGGCGTTCCACAAGGCATGCAGTTGCTGATCATTCGCATAGAGCGAAGTGACCCGCGAAAGCAGATCGTCCGACGGGCTCGGCAATTGGGAGTTGGCGTAGGAGAGAACCTCGTGACTTCCGCGAAGCGCCATCGGAACGGTCGACGAAAGCGCGAGGGCTTTTGCCTCACTTGCCGGCAAGAGCCCGAGGAGTCGGTTCATCCAGCCGTCCTTGAGGCGATATGCCGCTGAACCGCCGGTTTCGAGGACATTCTGTCCATCGAAATGCGATCGGTCGCGATAGGGAGAAGCGACCGCATGGACGAACAGCGCCTGGCCCGCCGAATAGAGCTGCGCTGTCTGGGCCAGCGCCGGGTGAAGCGTGAAAAACGCGTTCAGTCCAGCACCCCCCGCGCTGTCCTGCGCAAAGTCCCCTCGGAGCCCCGAGAAGGCGGGATCTCCGGTCGGCGCGACGATCGAGAGTCCGTCCGCGGCACCCCGCTGGATGATGAAGACGAAGCGTCGGGTCGTATTCGCACCGGCGAAGGCCATGTTTGGAAAGCCCAGTGCCGCCAACGCACCCGCGGCGCCCGTCGCATGTATGAATGACCTGCGTGTGAGCATGTTCATCTCCTCACGAACTCCGGGCTGACCAGGAGGAGGGCGAGTCCGTCGGCTGGGCTTTCCGCTCGAGCGATCGCAGTCCGCGTCGTTTCACTCAGCGAATCCGGGAAGAGCTTCTCGGCAAGTGCACGCGCGTCGACCGAGGAACCGGCGCGGTCTGCCAGCCGCTGCGAGACCTCGACACGGCGCACCAAGGCATCCGGTCCGGCCCAGCTAGCAGCAATATCGTCCCAGCCCGCTGGCGACCCCGGCTGCCATGTCGGTTGTCCCAGCTGCTTGAGCACGGCAGCTGCCGGCATTGGCTCGAGGCTCCGCAAGCCGATCGCACGGAGAGCGGATACCGACCATTCCCACGGGTTTTTGAACTTCAAAGGCTGGGGTGACCAAGGTTCCGGCGACTCAATCAGTGTTCGATAAAGGGTCGGAAGATCGCCGCCGCTCGCCAGAAAGGCGCGGCTCAAGCGATCGACGAGCGCTTGCGGCGGATCGTCGCCAGCGAAATGACGCGCGAGCTTCGTCGCCAAGTGCCGTGCCGTTGCCGGGCTGGACGCAAGATCGAGAAGAACCGCGCGCGCCTGCTCTTCCCCGCTTTGAGCGTAACTCTTTCCAATGATCGTGCGCCGGCCGGGCTCGTGGAGGATCGTCGCGAACTGGAATTGACCTGGAGTTCCTCCAATCATCCGTGCCGCCGGCCCGCGGCCGAGGCCGCTCACGGTCCAGCCGGTGAGAGCCCGCGCAAACTCGGTGACGTCGGCCTGGCTGTAGCCCGTGCGCACGCCGAGCGTGTGGAGTTCCATGATCTCGCGCGCGAGATTTTCGTTGAGGCCGCGCTGTTTTCCGCCGCGCATGGCGATGAATTGCCCGGCCTGCGAATCCGGCCCGATCGATTGCGCCTGGTCGAGGTAGACCAGCATCGCCGGATGCTGTTCCACGGCGAGGAGCATATCCTGAAAGCGCCCAAGCACGTGCGGCCGGATCGCTTCGAACTCCAGCAGGCCGGCAAGGCCAATGACCGGAAGCTTGTCGACGGAGACCGCAAAATGGTTCGCCCAAAAATGAACCAGGCGCTCCACGAACGGGCTTTGGGACGTCAGCGCCGCCTCGAGCCGCGCCGAGTTCATGGCCAGATAATCCTCGCGGATGCTTTGGCGGAGATAGCGTCTAAGCGGATCCGCTGCGTTTTGCTGTGGGCTTCCCTCTGAAGGCATCGCAGCAGGCTGAACCCGCTTCTGGCGCCCCTGCATGCGCTGTTCAGCGAGATAATCGCCCAGTTGCTCGACGACCTGTGCCCGCGCCGGAACCTGGGCCAGCGCTTGGGGTCGCGGTTCGAAGCGGCCCAACTGCTGGAGCAGCCAGTTCTTGGGGTCGGTGGGCGACCGTTCGTCCAGCCGAGCGCCGAGACCGAAGCGATTGAGCGCAATCGTGGTGGCAAGCATCCCCGCCTCCTTGCGACGCAAATATCTTCAACTCAGCTGAACCGCCTGTGAAGCGCGATTTTACGTTCCCGTAACCCTAAAAGCGGCTGGAGGGCAGGTTGACTGGACCCACCAGCTCCTCGTGGCGGGCCATCGCGAAACGGTCGGTCATGCCGGCCACGAAGTCGCCGATCGTCCGCAGCTGCTGCACTTCGTCTCCCCCGCGTTGCCACGACTCCGGGAGAAGAGCGGGATCCGCGCGATACGCCGCCGCAAGATTGGCGACGACGCGCTCGGCCTCGGTTCGGATCGGCCTGAGCTCCGGAAGGTCATAGAGCCGGGCATAGAGGAAGCGCTTGAGATCTCGTTCTTCGGTCGCGAGCGGTCCCGAGAAAGCGGCCAGAGGACCACCAGCCGAGCGGATGTCGTCGATCGTCTCAACGCCGGAATCGCGAATGCGCCGCTCTGTTTCGGCGAGCACATCCCCGACCATGTGGCCGATCATGTCGCGAACCAGGGCGCGCTGCTTCTTCTCGAGCGACAGGCCGGGATGGCGCCGCTCGATCGCCTCCCACAAGCGCCCTACGAGCGGAAGCTCGACCAGTTCGTCCAGTTCCAGCAGTCCCGCCCGAAGACCATCGTCGATGTCATGATTGTCGTACGCAATATCGTCGGAGATCGCCGCGATTTGCGCTTCCAGCCCGGGCCAGCTGCCGAGTTCCAGGTCCTGATCGCAATTGGCTTCGACCATGGCCCAGGTCGGGTCGATGATGGGACCATTGTGCTTTGCGAGGCCTTCCAAAGCTTCCCAGCTGAGGTTGAGACCGTCGAATTCCGGATAAGGCGTTTCGAGCTTGGTGACGATGCGGATCGTATGTGCATTGTGGTCGAAGCCGCCGGCGTCAGCGAGGGCCGCACTCAGTGCATCCTCGCCGGCATGACCGAAGGGAGGGTGGCCGAAATCATGCGCCAGGCACAAAGCCTCTGTAAGGTCCTCGTTGAGGCCAAGCGTCCGCGCCATCGTCCTTCCGATCTGCGCAACCTCGATGCTGTGAGTCAGGCGGACGCGATAATGATCGCCGTCCGGAGCGACGAAAACCTGCGTCTTGTGGCGGAGGCGCCGAAACGCGACCGAGTGGATCAGCCGGTCGCGGTCGCGCTGGAATATGTCCCTTGGTCCACGCGGTCCCGAATTGCTTTCAGGGTGAAGACGGCCGCGCGATCTCGCGGGGTTTGCGGCGATCGCCGGAGGAAGGCTCATCCGGCAGGGAGTGGCGCAATCCTGTCTGATTCGGAATTGATAAATTTCGACGCATCGACGCCGATCGTCTCCAGATCCTCTGAAAAGATCGTCGCGTCGGAGTCGCCGCGGAAAGGTCCGACGAGAAGGCGGGAGCGGTCGGCGGTCCGAAGGACGTAAGGCTTGATGCCGTCGAACAAGTCGGGGCTCTTGGATTTCAGCCGCTGGAATTTCGTGACGAGTTCATCGACGTCTTGACCGCTGGCGAGCTGGATCCAGATCTTCGGCTGGAAAAGGGCCGCCGTTCGCTGGACACTCGCGGCGGGCGGTGGCGCGGCATAGGCCACCTGAACCGCCTGGGCGGACTGCCAGCTCCGCTGAACCGGCAATGGGGTGGGCTGCGCCTGAGCGGAGGGGCCACGGAGAAGCGCATCGACACCGGCGAGCCGGTCATTGCTGGCCGCCGCTGTCGTGGTCGACAGAATGCGCGGCGGCGACGCGTAGGCATAGGCCGTTTCGCCTTGATCCGGGAAGATTCCGAGATTGACCGCAGCGGCCTTCTGAGCGGCAGAAAGGTTTGGCAGCCGCTGCAGGAAGGGCGCCACGTTCGACGAAGCGCCGGGCATGGCTGCGTTGATGGCCATCATGGCCGCGTTCGAATCGCCGGTGAGCGCAAGGACGAAAGCGCGAATGCGTGCAACGCCGGGGTCGCCCTTCGCTGAAAGTGGGACAAGGATCTGCAGGGCGCCCGCGCGATCGCCGCTGATCGCCAAGCTGAGTGCAAGCCGCCGCCGCGCTTCATCACTGTCCCGGCTTGCGAGCGCTACCTTGTAATCGGCCTGAGCCTGCGTCTGCTGTCCCATCAAATCATAGGCGAGCCCTCGATCGCAGGCGAAATCCGCCACCTTCTCCCCGAGTTGCTGCGCTCGCTTGAAATAAGAGATCGCGGCCTGAGGCTCGCCGTTGGCGACGGACACCGCGCCCATCCCGGCCTGCGGCAGGGGACTGCGCGGATCGACCTCGTCAGCGCGAGCGAAGAATCCCGCGGCCGCCTGGGCGTCACCAAGCTCCAGCGCCGACTTGCCGGCGCCGATCAGCGATTCAAAATCCTTGGGGTCTGATGCAAGCGTCCGGACATAGCGGGCTAACGCCGCAGCCGGGCTTTCATTGTAGGGTGAATAACTGCCCTGCGCAGCGGCAGGCGCAGCGGCAAGCGCGCAGACGCACGCGTACATAGCCAGCCGAATTTGCAGTCTTCCCCGCATCACCACTCCCCGATGCGGCACTGAATCTTGCCAAGAGCTTTCTGGCTAGGGGCTTTACGGTGAGCCGTGCGACATGCTCGGCGAGGCGGTCCCAATATACAATTCAGCCTAAGAAAAAGGGCGACCCCCGAAGGAGCCGCCCTATTCATGATCAGTAGCCGGGAATCGATTACTGATTGTTTTGCCGGTTGAGGAAGCGCGGGATATCGATCGGGTCGCGCTTGAAACCGGGTTGAGATTCGTCTTCCTCAATCTGTGCCTTTGGCGCCCCTCGGGCAATGTTGGACATGCGCTCGAACAGGGTCCCGCCACTAGCCGCAGGTTGTTCGGTCTCGTCCTCATCTTCAGGCGGAGCGATCGGCGGAGCACCGACCGGGCTGGTCAGGATGTCGTCTGCACCCAGCAGGAGCTCATCGTCACCGTCTTCCGCGGTGGGCTCAGCTGCGATTTCTTCATCAACAATCGGTTCGGCGACATTGGCCGGGACGGAAGGTTGCGGCGCAGCAGCCTGACGCCCGGGGAAGGAGAAGACCTTGCCCGGCTGTGGTGCCGCGACAACGTCGGCTTCGATGCCGGTCGCAACTACTGATACTCGGATCTTGCCGCCGAGGTCGTTGTTGAAGGCCGAACCCCAGATGATGTTCGCATCGGGATCGACCAGCTCCTTGATGTGGCTGGCAGCCTCGTCGACTTCCATGAGGCGCATGTCCTCGCCGCCGGTGATGGAGATGATGACGCCCTTGGCGCCCTTCATGCTCACGCCGTCGAGAAGCGGGTTGGAGATCGCCTTTTCCGCGGCCTCAATGGCGCGATTGTCGCCGTCGGCCTCGCCGGTGCCCATCATCGCCTTGCCCATCTCGCTCATCACCGACCGGACATCGGCGAAGTCGAGATTGATGAGGCCGGGCATGACCATGAGGTCGGTGATCCCGCGAACGCCCTGTTGAAGGACCTCGTCGGCCATTTCGAAAGCCTGCTTGAAGGTCGTTTCCGAATTGGCGAGCCGGAACAGGTTCTGGTTCGGAATGACAATCAGCGTGTCGACATGCTGCTGCAGCTCGGAAATTCCGGAATCGGCCGAGCGCGAGCGGCGCGCACCTTCGAATGCGAATGGCTTGGTGACGACGCCGACGGTCAGAATACCCTTGTCGCGAGCCGCCTTCGCGATGACCGGAGCAGCGCCGGTGCCCGTGCCGCCACCCATTCCAGCGGCGATGAAGCACATGTGGGCGCCCTCGAGCGCGTGGAGAATTTCGTCGAGCGTCTCTTCCGCGGCGGCTCGGCCGATTTCCGGCCTTGAGCCAGCTCCAAGTCCTTGTGTGATTTTCAGGCCAAGCTGGATCCGACGGTCCGCGGTCGAATTGTTGAGCGCCTGCGCATCGGTGTTCGCGACGACGAAGTCGACGCCCTGAACGTCAGCTCGCATCATGTTGGCGATGGCGTTCCCGCCGGCGCCGCCGACGCCAATCACGCTGATACGCGGCCGAAGCTCGTCGACCTCGGGCCGGATGAAATCGATGCTCATGTCCCTAAACCTCCCCCAAACACCGCAACGCGTTGAGCCTTCGGGAAGAATCTTTGAATCATTGCGAGTCGCAAGCCAAGGGAAAAAGTTAACGCTGCCGAAAAAAGTGGGGGCAAGTGTCGCCCGAAAGACTCACTTATCCACAGGCGGCGCATGCTTGCCCGATCGGCATCCGCGACCGAACCTGCGCTTGTTTACTCCATATTCATGCCGTCGCGAGAAACTCGCTTTAGTGGGGAGTGGTGATTTGGACCGGCGTTCGACCCTGAAAGCGACCCGTGAGTTGGCGAGCAGCCACCTCATCACGAGCTGTGCCGCACTTGCCGCGCTGTTCGTCTTCATCCCCGTCGGGCAGCGGATCGTTGCCGCGAGCCTCGATGGGTCGAGGACTTCCGGCATCGACACCCAGCTGGCCGTCGCCTTCCTGCTGAACATCGCCGTGATCCTTTTCGCGTGGCGGCGCTCGAAGGACCTTCAGGCCGCCATCGCCGCCACCGTGCTTGCGCAGCAGTCGGCGCATGACAATGCCTATGTCGATCACGTGACGGGGCTGGCGAACAGGCGCGAGCTGATGCGGGTGCTCGCCGACCCCGACCTCGGCACCGCGGGAAGCAAGCTCCTCCTCCTCGATCTCGATTTTTTCAAGAAGGTCAACGACCTCTACGGACATGTCGTCGGCGACGAAGTGCTGAAGCGGGTGGCCGAGATCATTCGCTCCCGGGCACCCGAAGGATCCTGCTGCGCGCGACTGGGTGGCGATGAATTCGCAGTCCTCGTTCAGGAGCACGGCGAAGAGCTGATCAGCCAATCCATCGAGAACATCATTCGCGGGATTGCCGAGCCGCTGATCCTGGAGACCGCCACGGTTCACGTGTCCGCATCTGTCGGCATCTCGCGCATCGAAAGTGACTTGAGCGCCGAGGAATGCCTGCGCCGCTCCGACATCGCGATGTATGCCGCCAAAAGGGCCGGCCGGAACTGCCAGGTCTGGTTCGACGAGAAGATGGAGCAAGAGCTCCTCGCGCGGACTCAGCTCGAAGATCAGATCCGCGATGCCGTCGCAGCCGGCGAATTCGTTCCCTACTACCAACCCCAGATCGATCTCGGGACCGGCCAGCTCACCGGCTTCGAGGTGCTCGCGAGATGGCAGTCTCCGTCGAGAGGATTGCTCGAGCCGTCGGAGTTCATGGACGTAGCCGAAGCTTCAGGGCTGATTTCCGAACTGTCGCTAAGTGTCATGAGGCGCGCTCTGACCGAGGCGCGCGATTGGCCCAGCCACCTCAAGATTGCGGTCAACATTTCGCCGATCCAGTTCCGCGATTCTCGCCTTGCCGAGCGGATCCTGAAGCTCGTGACCGAGACGAACTTCCCGCCGTCCAGGCTGGAGGTCGAGATCACCGAAACGTCATTCATGGAGGACAGGGAAACTGCGCTGACCATCGTCGAGAGCCTCAAGAATATGGGCATCACCATCTCGCTCGACGATTTCGGCACCGGTTATGCGTCGATGTCCCAGCTGCAATCGTTGCCGTTCGATCGGATCAAGATCGACAAGAGCTTCGTAACTTCGCTTCTTTCCGACTCGCAGAGTGACGCGATCGTCAGCACGATCCTGGCGCTCGGCCGCGCGCTTCAGCTTCCTATCACTGCTGAAGGCATCGAGGACAAGGGCACCAGGGACCGCCTGTGCGGTCTCGGATGCTCCGATGGCCAGGGCTGGCTGTTCGGCAAGGCCATGTCAGGCGAAACGGTACGGGAATCGCTCAAAATCGATGATCAGCCCGACGTCCCGCCTTCGGTGGAACAGCCGCCGACCGCAAGGAACGAGCGCAGGGACCACCGTCGTCGCGCCGCTGGGGGCGAGCGCGCGCGCTAGTCGAGCGTGATTTGCTCGATTCGAGGAACTCCGACTGCCCACCAGAGTGCGCCTAGTGCCGCAATAGCGGCGGTTAGTGCAAAGGCGCTTCCGTAGCCGGCCCGATCAACGATGATGCCCGTGATAATGGGGCCGAAGATCCCCGAGAGATTCCCGAGAGAGTTCTGAAATCCAACCCAGGTTCCGGATGCTCGCGGGCCCGCGAACATTTGGGCAATCGCATAGAGGTTCATCGACAGGGCAGCCGACGCTGCGCCAGCAAGGCAGAGCAGGAAACCGATCATCACGGCAGTATGGGCATAAGCTAGCCCGAGGATGGCGATCGCGGCCAGCGACTGGCTGCCGACCATCATCCATCGCCGGCATTTGGCCTCCGATCTCCCAGATCGAGTCCACCAATCCGAGAAATGGCCGTAGGCGAAGGCGCAGGCTCCCTGGACGGCATAACCAAGCGAGGCGAGCAGCGTCATCTCGGCGATCGAAAAACCGCGAGACTTGGTCAGGAACAAGGGAAGCCAGGCAAGCAGGAAATAAAAGCAATAATTGCCCAGGCAGTGGACGATGGACATCGACCACAAGGGCCACTTGCCGATCAACGCGAAGACATCGACGCGGGGGCCGTCGTCGAAATGCGCCGTGTCCGGGAGATGGCGCACGGCGTGGCGCCAGGGAGCGAGCCACACCAGGGTGACTATCCCAAAGACGATGAAGATGGCTCGCCATCCGTAGAAATTCAGGATGAGACCGCCGACGAGCGTCCCCACGGCCGGGCCCAGGGCGATCCCCATCGCGAGCGCCGCATTGGCGACGCCGCGACGCTCGGCCGGAACATGCCGCGCAATGATCTTCGAACTTCCTGGAAAGGCCAGGCTCTCGCCGATTCCCAGCATGATCCGGAGCACGAACAAGGAAGTGAACCCGCCGACGAATCCCATCAGAAGGGTACTTGCGGCCCAGATGAGTATGCCGCCCGCCAGCAGCTTGTAGACGGAGAAGCGGTCGCACAGCCAACCCGCGAACAGCTGGACCGGCGCATAGACCCAGAAGAAGGCTGAAACAGCCCAGCCGTAGGCCTCGTTCGAAAGCTGCAGCTCTCCTTTCATCAACGGCGACGCGACAGCGATCGAGCCGCGGTCAACATAATTTAGGAAGACCGCGGTCCCGAGGAGGAGCACGAGCAGGTTTGCGGACGTCCGGCCGCTCCGGGCTATTGCGCTTGTCGCCAATTGGACCCCCTCAAGACCGCGAGCTTAGTAACCGCCCTTCATGGCGTCGATCAGCCGGCCGAATACACCCTTGTTCCGCGATGACTTGATAACCGGTCCGGCAATGTCGCGAATGTCCCCGCTCCCGCTCGCGGCAAGTAGTGCCAGCCCCACCAGGGTAGAAAATGCCGGGCCGCTATGCGCGTCGGGCAGGCCAGTGATCTGCTTCGGCCGGCCGACGCGAACCGCGCGTCCCAGGACGCCCTGCATATAGTCCGCAATATTCTTGAGCTCCGCCCCGCCGCCGGTCAGCACCACCTGGCGGCCGACAGGTCCGGTGAAGCCGAGTGCCTTCAGCGATGCCTCAACCTCGTTTGTCAGTTCTTCGATGCGTTGGCGGATCACCATCATCAGCTGTGCGCGCGTCATCTTCATCGGTTCGGCCCCCGGCTCGGCGCCGATTTGCGCCGCTTCGATCATTTCATGATTGTCGCGGGGACTGGTCATGGCTGAACCGTAGAAGCATTTCAGCCGCTCGGCATCGCGGCGCTGCACGGCGAATGCCGCGGCAATGTCGTTGGTGATGTCCTTTGCGCCGAGTTCGATGGTCCTAAGGCCCACCATCATGCCGCCGAGGTGAACGGAGACGTTGGTGACCTCGGCGCCCATCTCGACCAGTGCGACGCCCAGCTCACGCTCCTCTTCGCTAAGGCAGGCGAGCGCAGCGGCAATCGGCGAAGCGACGATCGCCCTGACTCCGAGATGGGCCTGGCGAATCACCGTATCAATGTTCCGCAGCGGTGACGGCTCGGCGGCAATGACGTGGATGTCGACCCCGAGCCGACTGGCGTGGAGTCCGATCGGCTGCTGAACGCCCTGCGCACGGTCGATCGTGTAAAGCGCCGGATGTGCGTGAAGGACCACCTGGCCATTCTTGTTGATCGCGTCCTTGCCGGCCTGGAAAAGTTCGTCGATGTCCGCCTGCTCGATCGGGTGGCCGCCAAGCTCCACTTCAACGTTCGCGACATCGCTAACCAGTCCCCCGGCCCCGTAGCTCGCCCACACATCCTCGACCGTCAGGCCCGACATGCGCTCCGCAAGTTCTACGGCTTCGCGAACCGCGAACTCGCTCGCTGCCATGTCGGTGATGAAGCCGCGCTTCACACCGCGGCTTTCGCGCTGGCCGGTGCCGAGAACGGTCAGCCGGCCGTCGTCGTCCCTGCGCGCGATCATCGCGCTGACCTTGGACGAACCGATGTCGAGAGCCGCAATCAGATTCTGTTCGGCAGTTTGTGCCACTCGCGCCTCAGCCCTCCTGGTGCGGTGGAGGCTGGAGCGGTTCGCCCGGAGCGCGCGGCAGCCGAACGATCATCTTGCCTGGGACCCGCAGATCGAAGCGAACGATGCCGCGGCCCAGCAAGCCCGTATCCTTGTCGAGCCGAGTGAATCTCGTCAGCGCGGCCTTCGCCGAATCTTCGCCCTCCGGAAGTGCGATGGTCTCGCCCGACTGGAAGTTGAGGTCCCATCGCCGACCACCAACCCAGGTCGCGGACGCGAGTTGCGGCTTCAAAGTCGGAACCGCGGCCATTAGCCGGCTCAAATGCTGCTCCTGGCCATTCGCTCCAGGCCCGATCAAAAGCGGCAGGTCGGGCATCTTGTCGATGGGGACGCGGTCGAGAACCACGCCTTCCCTGTCGATCAGCGCGAGCCGGCCTTCGCTTTGCCACAAGGCCGCCGGCCTTCGTTCGACAATGTCGATCACGAGGGTGTCGGGAAGACGGTGCGAAACGCGGGCATCCTTGACCCAGCCGTAATTGAGCAGGCGCCGCCGAATCTCGGATACGTCGACAAGTGCCTGGGGCGCTCTCTCGGATCCCGCCTCCGCGGCTGCCCGTCGCAATTCCTCGGTGACCACGGCATCCACCAGTCCGCGGTTCATGTGATTGATCCCGACAATTTGATATCCGCCCACCGTGAAGCCTGCGCGTCCCACTGCGGTGGCCGCGGCGCGCTCCGCTTTGGCAGGAATATCGAGCGCAACGAGTACGACGAAGCCGATGGCGAGAACGAAGGCCCCGAAGACCAAGCCGGCAACCTTGTTCGCCCGAGCCTGATCCACTGGAAGGCGTTTTGCGATTTTCTTGGGAACGGTGACCTTGGCCGGCTTGTTCGCCTTGGTCCGGCCCGAACCGCCGCGGCGGACGTGCGATGCGCTCATTGAAGTGCCTCCGCGATCAGCTGCTCGACGAGCTCGCCATAGTCGATGCCCTTCATCTTCGCTTGTTCGGGAACGAGACTGAGAGGCGTCATCCCGGGCTGAGTATTGACCTCGAGCAGGTAGATGCCGGCTTCACCGAGCTCATCGTCCCAGCGGAAGTCCGATCGCGACGCACCCTTGCAGCCGAGCAGCTGATGAGCGCGGGCGGCCATGTCCATCATCGAGCTTGCAATTTCAAACGGGATTTCGGCGGGACAGACATGCTGCGTCAGGCCGTCGGTATATTTGGCATCGTAATCATAAAAGCCCGCCTTGGGCTTGAGCTCGGTGACTGCAAGCGGATCGCCGCCCATCACCGCTACCGTCAGCTCCCGTCCCTTGATGAAAGGCTCCGCGAGAAGTTCATGGAAATGAAGCCACGGGCCTTCGACGTCGCGGCCGATCGGATTTCCGTAATTGCCGTCGTCGGTAACGATTGCGACGCCGACTGATGATCCCTCATTGACGGGCTTGACGACGAAGGGCCGCGGAATCGGATCTTCCTGGTGAAGGCTTTCGCTGGATACCACCCGCCCCGCCGGCATGCGGATGCCGTGGGGCACGAGGACCATCTTGGTCAGCTCCTTGTCGATGGCGATGACCGACGTTTCCAACCCGCTATGCGTGTATCGGAGGCCCATGAGGTCCATCATGCCCTGGACTGTTCCGTCCTCGCCGGGAGTCCCATGGAGCGCGTTGAAGACGACGTCAGGCTTAAGCTGGGCCAGCCGGGCTGCAACGTCCCGGTCCATGTCCAGTTCGGTGACGTTAGACCAGCCGCGTTCCCGAAGCGCCGACGCGACGCCCTTGCCGCTGGTCAGCGACACCTCGCGCTCGGAAGACCAGCCCCCCATCAGCACGACGACGTGAAGATCCTTGTTCATTCGTTGCCGACCCGCTGGATTTCCCATTCAAGTTTGATGTGAGTTTTCGCCTCGACCCTCCGCCGGACTTCTTCGCCCAGCGCCTCAATTTCAGCACTTGTCGCGGTACCGAGATTGAGGAGGAAATTGCAATGCTTTTCCGAGACTTGGGCGTCACCCATTCGGAAACCCCGGCAACCGGCCGCATCGATCAGCGCCCAGGCCTTATGGCCTTCGGGATTCTTGAAGGTCGAGCCCCCCGTCCGACTTCTCAGCGGCTGCGATTCCTCGCGTGCCCGGGCAATCGCGTCCATCTCCGCACCGATGGCTTCCGGGTCTCCGGGCGTCCCGCGAAATACCGCTTCGACGACGACCGCGCCTTCCGGGACTTCGCTATGGCGATAGGTGTAGCCGAGCTTCTCGAGCGGCCATTCGACGACTTCGCCGGACCGAAGGACAAGGCGGGCCGAAACAAGGATGTCGCGGACCTCACGGCCGTACGCGCCGCCATTCATGCGAACGAATCCTCCGACCGTGCCCGGAATTCCGCGCAGGAATTCGAGGCCCGCAATGCCCGCGTCGCGGGCGGTCGACGACACGAGAATTCCGCTTGCGCCGCCGCCGCACCGGATCGTGTTTTCGTCGAGCCGGTCGATCTTCGAAAAGGCCTTGCCGAGACGAACGACAATTCCCGGAACGCCTCCGTCGCGGACGATGAGGTTGGAGCCCAGACCGAGCGCCATCAACGGCACCTGCGGATCGAGCTCTTGCAGGAAAGAGACGAGATCCTGCTCGTCCTGCGGCTCGAACAGCCATTCGGCATTGCCGCCGCTCTTGAACCAAACCAGCGGTGCAAGGGGTGCATTCGCGGTCAGCTTCCCGCGTACGCCGGGCATGGTGGCGACGGCGCTCATTTCTTGGCCCTCGCATCCGAAATGCTCTTTTCGAGCGAGGCGGCCCATTTGGTGATGTCGCCCGCGCCCATGCAAATGACCATGTCGCCGTGCCCCGCGAGGTCCCGGAGCTCCCGGCTCAGCTCCTTCAGATCCTCGACCGTCCGGACCAGCCGATGCCCGCGCGCGCGAAGGCCATCGACGAGCGCCGCTGAATCGACACCCTCGATCGGCTCCTCTCCGGCGGGATAGACGGGGGTCACGAACACGACGTCGGCGTCGTTGAAGGCGTTCTGGAACTCATCCATCAACGATTGCAGGCGAGTGTAACGATGCGGCTGCATCACCGCGATGACTCGCTCTTCAGCCCCTTCGCGGGCGGCGGCCAGCACGGCGCGGATCTCGGTCGGATGATGGGCATAGTCGTCGATGATGATTGCGCCATCGACTTCGCCGACCTT